>JAANMX010000520.1_pt1 | contig 51096 bp, 30 predicted proteins | sample 7279681 | NCBI WGS metagenome assembly JAANMX01 (sample SAMN14094542, study PRJNA606508) | bioreactor metagenome | isolation source: A lab-scale SPAN reactor treating ammonium-rich wastewater day 351 | place: Ireland: Galway | collected 2018-01-01
GCAGAGCCGTCCGCAGCGACGAAGTTCGCACCGCCGGTGTGCACCCACATCGTCCCCGATGGCGTGAACATCGCGCTGCGTCCGCCGGTGACGTTGGAGCTGCACGAACTCGACCACGGTTGATAGGTGCAGGGCCCCGTGCCTTCGCAGCGCAGCGCGGGGTTCGTTAGAGCGAAACCGGCGACTTTGACCTTGCCGCGTCCCTCCCAGAGAAGCGGGAGCTTCGACGGGGTGTTGACGCCTGCCTGGGCATAGGCCATGAGCAGGCCGTTGAAGGTGTAGGTGACGTTGGCCCACGGCGCGTTTGGTGTGTTGTAATCCGGGACATTCAGCCGAACCTCTGCTCCCGATGGACATCCAAGGAGCTGGTAGTTCTTGATGTAGGGCTGGGTGGAGTTGGCCCAGTGGACGGGGTATCCAGGAAGTCGGTGATCGTTCCCGGCAAGCGGGCGCCAGTTGGCCGGTACGGCATGGTTGTAGTTCCACATCCAGCCGACAGACGCGCTATAGCCGTAGCCAAGCGGGAAGGTCTCGTCGTAGTCCTGGATGTACATCATGAATGCGACGCCCATCTGCTTGGTATTGGACAAACAGGACGTCTGGCGTGCTTTGTCACGCGCCTGTGCGAACACAGGGAACAGAATGGCTGCGAGGATCGCGATAATGGCGATTACGACCAGCAGCTCGATCAGCGTGAAGCCCGTCTTGCGGTCTTGCCTCATGCTTTCGCCTCCGATAGAGGTTTTGGTGGACTCGAGCTCTCCTCTCGTCGGGATCGTCTCGGTCGACCATTGAATGCAGTAGTATAACATCGAGAAATGACTGTGTCAAGAAAAACGCGCCAGGTTTGTAACCATATGGTGAAAGGGAGGGTAGGGATTGACTCCAGCAGTCGTAGAAGGAGTTCGCGGTTGGACTACAGTATCAGCCATACAGGGGGATGAGACTGGATCTGGATGATAGGGCTAAGCGGGGCGCTGCAGTGGCGGTCCTCGTTGTTCTGCTCAGCCTCTCCCTAGCGCCCATGATGATGATGGTCTTGCTATCGTTGAAGACGAATGCGGATATTTTCACGAGCTTCTGGGGTTGGCCGTCCGCACCGAAGTACTCGCATTACGGCCGTGCGGTCCGTGCGCTCTGGCCCTATCTCCTGAATACGACCATCATTCTTGTCATCGTTGTCCCCGGTGTCGTGTGGCTCTCTTCGTTGTCCGGGTATGCCCTGTCCCGCCTCCGTTTTCCCGGGCGCGACTGGATGTTCGGCGCGGTGCTGGCGCTTCTGGTGATCCCGGGCATTTTGACGTTGATACCCACCTACGCTCTGGTGCAGCGCCTCGGCCTCATCGATACACGGTGGGCTCTGATTCTTCCCTATCTCGCTGGAGGACAGATCCTGGGTATCGTACTGACCCGGACCTTCATCGGCGGTTTGCCCGACGAACTCTTCGAGGCGATGCGGTTGGACGGTGCCGATGACCTCGGCATCTATCGCCATCTTGCCCTTCCGCTGACGATGCCGACGCTCGTGACCGTCGCGATCATGACGACTCTGAGTATCTACAACGACTACATCTGGCCCCTCGTGGCCATCAGCGACAGCGCGCTGCAAACGTTCACGGTCGGCGTCACGCGATTCTCCGGCGAGTTCAACATGGAATACGGTCCAACCCTGGCGGGGTACGTCATCGGGAGTCTGCCGCTGGTTCTCCTGTTCATGTTGGGTATGCGGGCTTTCGTCCGGGGTGTCACCAGCGGCGCTCTTCGTGCGTAGGCCGGGAGGTCGGATCCTCCGTGCCCATCGAGCCTGACCGCGAGCGGCCGTTCACAGCGAAGGTTCTGCACCTTGTCCGTCCGGCAGCCGGGGGGATGCGGCGTCACGTTGCGCTGCTGACGCAGGACCTGCAGCGTCGGGGCGTCGAATGTGCGATCTGCGGCCCTGAGGACATCCGCCTGGATGGGACGAGCGGCGTGCGGTACCATGCCCTTCCGATCACCGCGAGAACGAGCGTCATCGCCGATCTGCGCTCGATCATCGGCCTCAACCGCCTCGCTGGGTCGTATGACCTTGTCCATGCCCACGGGGTCCGATCCCTGTGGATTGCCGGATGGGCATCAAGGCTTCGCAAGATACGGTGGCTGGCCACCCTCCATAACGTGCCCGCGGTCCATGGGCCGCTGCAGAGGGGAGGGATTCGGATGGCGCAGCGGAAGTGCGGCGCGTTCCTTGCGGTCTCCCGGGCCGTTGCAGACGAGGTTGAGCGCCTCTTCCACCCGAGTGCGCCGGTGCTGGTTATTCCGAACGGCGTAGGGATTCCGAGCCCGGTGGATCGAGCCGCAGCACGCCGCGCTGCTGGTATCGCGCCGGATGCGCTCGTCGTCCTTGGCGTCGGACGCCTCGCTAGCGAAAAGGGGTTCGATGTGCTGATCGAAGCGTGTCGGCTGGCCCGCGTTACGCTGCCGGGCCTGATCCTTCGGATCGTTGGAGGAGGCGATCGGGAGAGATCGCTCCGAAGGCTGGCGGAAGCCGCCGGCCTGGACGCCGGGACTATGGTCGGAGCTCTGGACGATGTGGCGTCATGGTACGCTGCCGCTGACCTGGTGGTCGTCCCGTCGCGAACCGAAGGGCAGGGGCTCGTGGCGCTCGAGGCGATGGCGCACGGGCTGCCGGTTGTGGCGAGCCTGGTCGGAGGGTTGCCCGAGGTGGTGCTGGATGGGTTGACGGGTCTCCTCGTGCCGTCCGATCGGCCGACGGATCTGGAGGCGGCGATGCTCCGACTATTGAAGGATGTCGAACTACGAAGGAGTATGGGCGCTGCGGGTCGCGCTCGAGTGCAGAGCGATTACGCTTATGATCGAATGGTCGACCGTATTCACGAGGTCTATCGAACGATGCTCTGATCGATCGGGATCGGACCAGCAAACGAAGACGGCCCGCGCGGCAGACGCTCTGCGGGCCGTTCTCGTTGTTCGGGAGCGACTACGGAACGATCTTGAACGTTCCGTTCGCGGAACCAGCCTCCACCCATGCGTCTCCCGCGAAGGCGGCTGTGAACGAGTAGATGCCGGTCCCGAGGCCGCTGGCTCCCGAGTAGGTGAACCATGCGATACCAGCGCCGTCGGTGGTTGCCGAGCCGACCGCGGTACCCTCGACGCTGAAGTCGATCGTACGGCCTGTCAGCCACTCGTAATCCCCGAGCCTTCGTACATAGGCGCGAAGCGCCGCGGGACTCCCTGCTCGGATGCTTCGTGCGTAGGGCCATATGTAGACCTGCGCCTTGCTAACCGTCAGGGTTGCCGATGCCGATGATCCCGTGTAGCCGCCGGTGCCAGCGAACACGGCGCCGATCGCTCGGACACCGGCGCCCACGCCGTCAGCGATGGCGTATGCGTGCAGCGCTCGCCCGGAGGCATTGGTGACTGCGGAGCCAACGACGGTACCTTCGACGGTAAAGTCGACGGTACGCCCGTTCACCGGCTTGTTGCTCGGGTCGGTTAACAGATAGGCTTTGAGAGTGACGCTCCCGCCGATCCGTCCTGTGTGATCGGCCATAGTCATCTGCGTAGCGGAGGCGCTCACGGTCAGAGTCGCCTGGCCCTGAGATCCGTTGAAGGAGGCATCTCCCGCAAAGGTGAACGTCATGGGATAGGCGCCATCAGGACCGGGAACGGTATAGGCTAGCGAAGCGCGCCCGGTGGCGTCGGTCGCAACCTCGCCAAGGTCCGTTCCGTTGACGTTGAAGGCGATGTTCCTGCCTTCGATGGGGGTCAGGCTGTTGAGAGTCATCAGATACGCTCGGAGGTCGATGCCATCGCCTTCGGCGCCCGATCGATTCAGGCCGTAGACACGGGTTTCGCCAGGAGTTACGGTGAGCACACCGGTGCCGCTGGATGGCATGTAGGGAATCGAGCCCGCGAAATCCGCCTGTACCGGATGGTCGCCCAGTGCGTAGCTGACTGGAACGACGAAGCCAGCCGTGGCGACACCGTTCCCGTCGGTGACACCGTCACCCGCTGCGGTACCATCGACCGAGAAGGAGATCGTTTTGCCGGCGATGGGCTGCTGTGCCGAGTCCTTGAGCGTGGCCGATAGGACCGCGCTGCCATCAATCGGTCCGGTGGCGGGATCGACGGTGACCGAGGAGGATTGCGCCATCGAAACGAAGTCCACGGACAACTGGTGCGGGCCTACGACAACGGTGGAATGGTGCGGTTCGAAGGGATGCCCGGCTTTCACTGGTGTGACCGTATGGGTGCCGGACAGGCAATCTGCGAACGCGTACCTGCCGTCGGCATCGGTCGTCGTAGTCCGATCCGTGGTGCCCCGATAGGCGAGGGATAGGCTCCAGGCGTTGAGTGTCCCGGAGTCGGCGAGTGCGAGGTCCCGCACACGAAGCTTCCAGACGCCCTGAACCGGCTTGCCTGCGAGCGCCGATAACGGCTCGACCGGTGTGGTATCGTCGGGGTAGGTCGTGTAGATATCGTCGCCGGCTCCGCCTGTTCGGTTATGGAGACGAATGCGGGTGCCGTCCGGATGGATGAGCGAGACCTCGAGATCGCCCTTGTACGGATGGGTGATCTGAACGCCAACGCTAAGCGACTGCACCGTTCCCTGCTCGGTGATCTCGATCGGAGACTCGATACCGGTGGTGTCATTGTCCGGTATCGGAGCGCCTGGCGCGCTCTCGACGTAGAGTGTTTTGTCGGCGGGACTGGTCAGAATGATCTCGGTATCCGGTAGGGGAAGTCCGCCGCGAGTAACCTGCCCGGCGATCGTGAAGCTGTCCAGGGCGAAGTTGGCATCGGTCTTATCCGGCGGCACCAACACATCGAGAGACCGGGGCGCGAACGCCGAAGAGCCCTGGGAAGCGTCCAGTCTCCAGGTACCCGGTTCCAGAGAGTTCAGAGCGTAGGATCCTGTTGGTCCCGTGGTTGCTGTTGCCGTCAAAGGCGCCTGCGGTGTGATCTTCACCGACCAGGTCTTGAGCACGCCCGCGTCGAGGGGATATCCATCGGCGATCCAGAGCCGCCACGGTCCGCCGAGGGGCTTCCCGATCAGGGCATCGAGACTTTCGGCTGGCGGCGTGAGGGTTGGATAGGTGGTGTTGATGTTGTCCGATGAACCACCCTCTTCGTTATGGAGCAGAACCATCGTACCGTCGGGATGGATGAGGCCGATCTTCAGATCTCCAATACTGGGGTGCTGGATATTGACACTTACCTCAACGGAGCCTACGAGCCCGGAGTTACGCATTACGGCGACGGCCTCGACGCCCGCAGGCGAATCGTCGGGGATCATCAGGTTGGGAGCCGCTGCGAAGGTCGGCGGGGCCAGAACTCCGGTGACGGTGACGCCGTTCATCGGTGCGCCGCTATCGGTAACGCTGCCCGCGATGGAAGAGAGCTTAATCACATAGAGCGCGGCGTTGGCGGATGACGCGTTCGCATCGGCGTCGCCATCAAACACGGCCTCATAAGGGATATCTCCGGGCGGAGTGGCCAACGGTATCGTGTAGGCCTGTTCGGCGAGGCCGTTGGCATCGGTTGTCGCGATGCCGATGACGGTGCCCGCGACCGAGAAGGTGATATCCTTGCCCTCCACCGGCGATCCGTTGTAGACGCGGGTCAGGACGGCGCTGAGCATCACGCTCTGGCCGGCTGAGCAGGGTAGATAAGCCGCGCTCAGTTTGGTGATGCGCTGGTCGACGAGGATGCCGCGGTCTACGAAGACCTGCAGGATCGCATCCTGATCCGCGCCGCTGTAAAGAGCTTCGTTCGCGTCCAGGATCGCGGTGGCGCCATCGACGAATCCTGCGTCCGGGGAGAGGTAGAAATGGGATTCGAGAATCATCGTATCGGCACGTGTTGCTCCGACGATGTCACGGATCTGCCAGAGGCAAGCGCTCCAGATCTCCCCATCGGCGTGGACTTCGCCGGCCATGTCTTCGGGATAATGCTTCGGGCTGTCCAGACGCCGTAGATAGGCCGGGTCGCCGGGATTATAGGATACGGCGTCCCATGTGGCCACGTAGACATCCCACGCCGGGGAGTTGGGACCAATGCCGGTGAAGGACGTTACGCCCCAGTAATCACCAAAGCCTTCTCCCATGGATCCGCCTTCGTGTGCAGCGCCCCAACCGGGCACCTGATTGTCCTGAATCGAGTGGCCATATTCGTGGAGGATGACATGGGCGTCTTCGGCATCGTCGACTCCGCCGCTGCCCGTCAGAATATTGCCGGTGCCGGGCGAATACCATGCGTTATCGGCCGTCGAGCCGTTGGCGTTCATACCTTGAACGCGATTATTGACATTGGTGAAGCCCAGACTCTGGATATATCGCTGGCTCGTGTCGATATGGTAGTAACACATCACCTCCTCGAACCGATCATCGGAGCGGAGGTAGTTATAGGTCAGCGACGGTTCGTTGGCTCGCGGCTGCATATCCGTCGGAGCTGTGGAACAGAAGGGGCCCTGCAGGAAACCCGATCCGTCGAGATCCTTGAGCTTTACGGCAACCCGCTCATTGTTCAGCGCCGGGGAGTCGGCGTCGTTGTCGTCGGTCAGATTCGCCTGGCCGGAAGTCGTCACCGGATTAGGCACAAAGACCATGCCGTCGCCGTCGACGAAGCGGGCGCGGTTGACGATTCGAAGGACCTTGAGGTCCGATTCGCGGACCAGAATCTCCCAGGAGCCCGCCGGCTCACGCGTTTCGATATGGACCAGCCACACAGGTACCGGTCTGCTGGAATCGTTATAGATCGCGGGCGAGGCCGTCGGCGCGGCCATCGGGGCGCCCGGGACATTCAGGGCTGCGAGCGCAGCTCCGAGCGCGCCGTTGCGGTTGTCGAAGCGTGCGGCGGGGGCCTTGGCTTTGATCGAAACTGTCCCGTTGTTGACCCGGACTACCGCAAGGCGCTTATTGACATGGACGGATATCGTTGCTCCGATCACAGGAAGGCCGTTGACGACCTGCTGGTATCGGAGATGGTCTCCCGTCAGGCTCGTATTATGGAAGAAAGCCTGCACATCACGCAGATTCGGCGCGATGCCGAGGACTCTGGCATACGTCCTGAGATAACGATCGGCAGCCTCACGAGGCGTTCTCGCGCCGGGGACGGGCGTCTCGCCGCGTACCCGTGCGATCCGTCCTGTCGAAGGATTGCGCTGCACGGTCGCTCCCGTGATAACGCCGCTCTCGGGTTGGGAGAGCCTGAGCGATAGGGTCGGACCGCTGGCGCGGTATTCCCTGGCGATCGTATCCGAGGATTGCTTTGAGCCCTGCTGCGATACGCTATAGGCTGCAGTCGCGGCCAGGGCTACCGCGACCATGACCAGTATGGACCTCTGGATCGCGGTCGAACGTACATTACGCATCATGGATGACCCGTCCTTTCCTTGCCGCCCGACGGGCGGTGATCAAAGCAGGCTGCATTGGAACCATAAATCGTAGCACGTAGATGGTCTGTTCGTTATGCGAGATAGTCGCGCAGGTTGCCGCTTTGCTGCGGATTCCGCAGCTTTCGCAGGGCCTTAGCTTCGATCTGGCGAATCCGCTCCCGCGTCACACGGAAATGGCGGCCGACTTCATCGAGCGTTCGGGAACAACCACCATCGAGGCCAAACCGCATGATCAGAACATCTCGCTCTCTGGGCGACAGATGGTCCAGGACTTCGTCGATCTTCTCGCGCATGATCAGATACGACGCGGCCTCGGTGGGTGTGACCGTCTGATGATCCTCGACGAAATCGCCGAGCGGGCTATCCTCTTCCTCGCCGATAGGGCTTTCGAGTGAGAGCGTCTCCGGTGCGATTCTGCGAATATCCTCGACCCGCTCAACGGGCATCTCCAGCTCGCGGGCCAGCTCCTCGACGGTGGCCTCCCGTTGGAGCTGCTGAAGGAGCCGGCTGCTGGCGCGGAAGAAGCGGTTGATCGTCTCGACCATATGGACCGGAATGCGGATCGTCCTGCCCTGATCTGCGATCGCTCGAGTGATGGATTGGCGTATCCACCACGTCGCATAGGTGCTGAACTTGAAGCCCTTGCGGAAGTCGAACTTGGCCACCGCGCGCATCAAACCGATGTTCCCTTCCTGAATGAGGTCGGGGAAGCTCATACCGCGGCCGGTATAGCGTTTGGCGATGGATATCACCAATCGCAGGTTCGCCTGTGTCAGTTCGTGCTTTGCGGCTTCGTCGCCGTTTTCGATCCGTCGGGCCAGTTCCAGCTCCTGGTCCAGCGTAAGGAGCGGCACGCGACCGACTTCACGCAGCCACATACGGACTGAGTCGTCGACGACAAGGCTCTCGATAGCCGCCAGATCATCGTCGGCGGATGGCCCGCGGCCAACATGGGGGGGGGCAACAGGTTCCGTTGTTTCGTGCTCACGGTCGCGACTGACGACATCGATACCCGCGTCCGCCAGTTGCTGCAAGACGTCATCTACGAAGTCCACCGGCAGGCATCCGGGAGGCAGGACATCGTTGATGTCATCGTAGGTTAGATATCCGTGCGCCGATGCGCGCTGTAGGAGCTCCTGAAACTCCGGTGAGGTTGTCAGATTATCGGTTGCCATGGTGTTTGCATCCGGCGTCTCCTGCCAGGTTACGGGCGAGCTGTCGGGCCTTTCAGACGCCGCAGCAGCTCGTGCAGCTCATGCACTCGGTCACGGTCATCATCAGTTAGTTCGACTTTCGACTGCAGCAACCTGGCGAGTTCGTTCTGGACCTGCTTCGCTCGCCGTTCTTTGATGGGTCCTGCGGCCTGGGTCAGCACATCCTCATCGATTGGCTCATTCGCGACGGAGGTTGAAATATCCTGCAGTCGCCCGATGGCTTTCTCGGCGAGATCCTCAGGCAGGCAGCGTCGGATTGCGTGGACGAACTCCTCCTCCGTCTGGCCCAGCTGGGAGGCCTCTTCCCGCGCAAAGGCGACGATCGCTCTGTCAAGCTCCAGATCGTAATCATCGGTGGCCAGCAGGCGGAGGGCGATGGGGCGGAGCGCATCGGACGTAAGGGCGCGCAGAAAGAGCATCACATCCGCGCGGGCGGGCGGTCGTGGGATGGAGCCGCGACGGTCGGTGATCGATGGGTCCGGTGGATAGGGAGGTTGTTCGTCTGTTGTGTGCGGAGGCGGCGCTGGATGGAACGAGCGCACGTAGGGCCGGCGAGGCGTGATGGATCGGGCAGGGCGCCGACCCGCAACATCCTCGGCATCCCGGTGGAGTTGCTCCTTGGCCAGCGCCGGACTCTGCACACTGAGCGGGTGGATCTGCCATATCCGTTCGATGTAGAGCTCCCTCTCGGTGCGGGTCGGCACCGTGGCCAGAATCCGTACGACCTTCGCCAACACATCGCCCCGATGCGCTTCTATGTCCGGTCCCTGGCCTTCGATGGCGAGGTCGAGCTCCATCGCCACTCGAGTTATTCCGTGATCGATGGCGAGCCGGAGTCGGTCGGGCTGCCCCGATCGGAGGAGGGAGTCGGGATCCTCATTGGGCGGAAGCCGGACGATCTGGACGGCGAGGCCGGTATGTTCCAGTTCGACTGCGGCCTTTAGGGCGGCTTTGATGCCGGCGCTGTCGGCGTCATAGACGATCGATACACGTGGCGACAGCCTGGCGATTCGCTTCGCATGCTCGGGGGTAAACGCAGTTCCGAGACTGGCCACTGCGTTCTCCAATCCGCCCTGGTGCGCAGCGATTACATCCATATATCCTTCCATCAGGAGGGTACGGCCGACTTCGGCGATGCTCCTTCGTGCGAACGGCAATCCGTACAGCAGCCGGCTCTTTTTGAACACCGGTGTTTCGCCCGTGTTCAGATACTTGGGCGGATCATCACCGACACCTCGGCCGCCGAAGCCGACGATCCGCAGATGATCGTCATGGATAGGGAAGATGATCCGATTGCGGAATACATCGATGAGATTGCCGCCTCGAGCGGTTTGTAGAAGACCCGCGGCCATCGCTACGGCGGGATCGACCTTTCGAGAGCGAAGGTATCCGACCAGCGCATCCCACCCATCCGGCGCAAAGCCGATCTGAAAGCGTTCGATCGTTTCCGCGGTCAGGCCTCGGTGCGCCAGATAACGTCCAGCGCTGTCCGCCCGTTCAAGACACCGGCGGAAGTGGGTGGCTGCGGCGGCGTTGGCCTCATAGATCGCGCCTGCGAGACCCCGGTCCTCCTGCGATCTACCCGGTCGGGCGAACTCCACTCCCGCCCGTCGCGCGAGGTACTCGGCGGCTTCGATAAAGCTCATATTCTCGTGCTGCTGAACAAAGGCAAATACATCGCCCCAGACGCCGCACCCGAAGCACTTGAAGCTCTGGGTAACCGGATCGACGTTGAAACTCGGGGTCTTCTCCTGATGGAACGGACAGAGACCGACATAGTTGCGGCCACGTCGTTGGAGCTGAACGACCGATCCTACGATGTCGAGGATGTCGCTCCGTTCCCGCAGCCCTTCCTTATCGACTTCCATGGATACTATTCTAGATCAGGAATGACTGAAGGGGCCGGCGTGAGCCGACCCCTTCGTGTGGATCGCGGTGCGTTCGAGGCCAATGGCGGCCTCCCGCGGGTCTATTCCGGCTTCTCGGGGTTGGGCGCCCTGGTCAGCGCGACCGTGATGCCGACCACACGCAGCCCCTTACCATCGCTCCGATCGGCGAGCTGAAACGCGACATTCGCGCTCTTGCTGTAATCCAACGTGCGGGTTGTGGGTGTAACGAGTGTCTGCTCGGGAAATCCGTACACAGTGTAGATCCGGGCGGCTCGATCGCCGAGCGCGACACCGTTGGCTGTCCGGGCGCCTGCCTTATAGCCAAAGGATTGGATCTGAATAACGCGCCCTTCGTTGTTGAATAGAAAGATGCGGGTATCGGTCCCTTTTTCATAGACCCATGCGACCTCGTCCGGTCCGAGATCGACCGCCGCTCCGCCATAGGTCGAGCCCGCTGCGCCAGTCGGCCCCGAGGGCATTCCTGGCATGGAGCTGCCGGACATTCCCCCCGGCATCGGAGCTCCGCCCATGCCGCCGGGCATGCTCGGCCCCATACCTCCAAGACCCGGCAGCGTCATACCGCCGGAGCCCATCGAGCCGCGACCGCGGGGAAGGCCTGGTGTACTCAGACCGCCCATCATCCCTGCGGAACTTGAGCCTCCCATGCTGGGGCCACGAGGCGCACCGCCGCCCGCGCTGGACATACCGCCCATGCTCGGCATCATCGGCGCACCGCCGCCCGCGCTGGACATACCGCCCATGCTCGGCATCATCGGCGCACCGCCGCCTGCGCTGGACATACCGCCCATGCTCGGCATCATCGGCGCACCGCCGCCGATACCTCCCATACCGCTAAGGCCGGGAGCCCCAGCCGGTCCCATCATCCCCATCGCACTGCCCATGACCCCCCGACCGCCACCAGGACCCGGGAACGATGCCATGCCTCCGATCGAGGTGGTTGGCGAGGCTGAGCCGCTGGTGGGCGGGCCGGCCTCCACTCGGGTCGGCTGTCCGTAACGGGCGAGGACCGCGCGCCAGGTGTCGAGGATCTTGACGCCCAGGAGCCTCTTGTCAGGCCTGGGCGCCGCCCCTGCCCCAAGGGCCAGTCCGAGGGCGACCAGGGTTATGGCGCTCGTTCGCAAACTGAGCATGGAATGTCTCCTCTCCGTCTCTCCTCCGTCGATCATCGATCGAGACCTTCCGACGGAGCGATGGTGATGCCGACCACTCGCAGGCCTTTCCCGTCGCCTCGATCGAGTAGATCGAAGATCACATGGGCTTTCTGTGAGTAATCGAGGACAAGCGAAGCGCCCTGCTTGATGGTCGACGACGCCCAGCCGTATTTACCGTATACACGGGATAGGGGATCGCCGAGCGCAATGGATCGGGAGGTGCGGCTGGCGCCCTTCAGTCCGAACGACTGGATCTTGACGACGCGGCCATCCCTATTGAACAAGAACTGAAACGTATGCGGACCTCGAACGTATACCCAGGTCTCCTTGATATCTTCGCTCGGGAGCGCCATCTGGCCCTGGGACCGGGCTGATGCGGAGGATCCGATGCCCCCCATGGCCGAGGGCGCACCGGATAAGTCCGATCTCATACCCCCTAACATGCCAGGGCCCATCGAAAGGCTGCCCATCATCCCGGACCCCATCGCCAACCCGGGGGGAGCGCTCATACCGGAGCCAGGGCCCGATAGACCAGCCGGACCGCCCATGGGTCCGCCAGGGCCCGCTCCAGGGGGAGCGCCCGAAAACGAATCGTCTTCGTCCTTGGATTTACTGCCCCCAGCCCTGGGCATCGAGCGGCCGCCGCCCATCGCCAACCCCGGCGCCATGCCGCCCGCGCTGGACATACCGCCCATCTGCGGCATGCCAGGAGGGCCGATCATCCCCATCGAACTGCCCATCATGGGTCTGCCCGACATACCCATGCTCATCCCGCCGGGAGCGCCCATCTGAACATTCACGTTCATGGAGCCGGAGCTGATCTCGGGAGGGAGGGCGATTCCCGGGACGACCCGGGTAGGCTCGCCGTGCTTGCGCAGCACGGTAGCGAAGTCTCGCCACAGTCGAACGCCCAGCAGCTCCCTTTCGGCGGCTGGCGCCGCCAGGGCCGCGAACGCCGAGGTTAGCATGGCGGCTCCCAGACCGACAACAACCGCCGCTCGTGTCCGTCGAAGCATCGTTCTTCTCCTCCCCATAATCGCTAGAGGCATCAGAGCCAAGTCGCCCTTACAGTATACGGGGCGCTCAGCGTACTATCCTGTACGATGTGCCAATACCACGTTGTGCCCTGTCCGTATCGGCCGCTCGGTCCGCGTCGAACGAGCGCTCGTCACGACTGATACGAGCCCATGTAGACTAGTATTGTAGCATGTCCGTCTACCGATATTCAGCAGCGGCGTTGGCCAGCTCGCTCACCGTTACGAAACGATAGCCTCGTTCACGCAGTCCCCGGATCACTCGCGGCAAGGCGGTGACCGTCGAGGGCCTCCCGTTATGAAGGAGGATGATCGCGCCGGGAGCTGCGTTGCCAAGGACGTACCGCACCACAGCATCAGCGCCCAGCAGCTCCATACCCTCCGCATTCACCGTCCACATGCACGCTCGGAGGCCCAGACCTCGGGCGATCTCCGTGAGCGATTCGGATATGTTGCCGCCGGGAGGACGGAACCATCGAGGCGCCTGGCCCAGGATATCTGCAACACAGGCGTTCGTGCGGAGCAGCTCCTGTCGCGCCTCCTCTCTGCCGATCAGCGCCAGGTTCGGGTGGCTATAGGAGTGATTGGCCACCTCTATCCCTGACTGCGACATTCGAACGAGCAAATCGGGGCTCGCAGCTGCATGGCGACCGATGACGAAGAATGTCGCCCTGACCCCTTCGCGCTCCAGAATCGCCAGAAGCTTGTCGGTGATGCCCGGTTTCGGGCCATCATCGAACGTCAGCGCGACGACACGCTTTGTCGGGTCACCTCTCCATAGGGGAGCGCCTGCGGAAAGTCGCGTCCCTGGGCGCAGAGTTCCCGTCGCCACCTCCGGTCGAATCGCCGCTGCCGTCGTTCTCCATCGAGAGGCCTCCGCAGCATTGCCGCCATCGGCTTCCATCGTCGACGCCAGCATCGCCGTAGACGCTTTACTCGGGCGGAAGGCCAGGATACGCCATAGACGTTGACGGATCTCCTGATCATCGGGTGAAGGCGGCGCGTTAGGATTGCGTGTTATTACCTCACGCCGTCGGACGCTGGCCTCCTGTCCTGAGCTGTCATGGATCACCATCTCGACTACATGCGGCCCGTTGGGCATCCGCGTGGTGTCCCAGACCGTCGTATAGGGGCGGGCGTTAACCACGGAGATCAGCTCTCCATCGACCCGAAAGGATACGAAACCCCCGTCGATGCCCTCGGCTCGTAAAGGCGTTGAGCCGCTAAGGACATTACGGTCATCGCGCCTGGCCGATTGTAGTTTGATACCGCGCAGTCGGGGCGAGGCGAACGCCAGTGGGCGGCGGGCATCGTAGGTCATGAGAGGGGCGATCGGTTCCGAATACCTTGCGGTCGTCGGGTCGGCCATGATCCTCCGAACCCGCTCCAGACCAGTTTCCCGATCCTTTCGCTGGAGGGCGCTGGCCGCTTCCAGCCCGAGCCTGCCGGGATCCAGATAGGCCGGCAGAGCGACGGAGGTTGGAGGCGGGGAGCCCATCAGCAGTCCGAGGTACTGGCGGGCCAGCTCGCGCACGCCCGGATCGGCTCCTGGACTGAGGGCGTCCAGGCCTCGGCCCGCCGAATCGAGACGGCCCCGTGCGAGATCTACGACCGCCAGACCATACTCGGCTAGGGCGTCGGTCGGAGCCAGATGCAGGGCCTCCGAAAAGGCTTTCTCGCTGCCGGCAAGGTCCTCGGTGAGCAACAGGACCGCACCGGCCATATTATGAAGGAGCGTACTAGCAGGTACGGCCTTCAGGCCGTCCTGCACTCTCGCCGCCGCCCGCGCCGTATCACCCTGTTCGAGATATCCAATCGCCTCGTGGGCGTAAGGCAGAGCCGCGGTTCGCTGGGCAGTTACAGGAAGCACTGGAGCCAGCGCGAGATTCATACATAGGACGCTCACGAGCCGCATAAGGTTACCGGACGGTATAGATCGCTCGTTGGCCACGCTAGACCTCACGAGCCATCCATTTACCGTCGCGGAACAGGGCGATCGCGAAGAGCCCTCCTACGATGGTCGTGCATGCCATTGCGATCCACGCGCCCGACGATCCGTAGCCGAGGTGCAGCGCAAGAAGCCAGGCCAGCGGGAGCCGGAGAAGCCAGAAGGAGATCGCCGTCGCCACTGTGGGTCGGATTGTGTCTCCTGCCCCCTGAAGCGCGCCTGTGAGGATCATGCCGAACGCCAGCATCGGCTCCGAGATCGCCATGATTCGGAGATAACTGACGGCGATCCGGAGGACGGATGGATCACGGGTGAATAAACCTGCGAATGGGACCGCCGCCACATAGAACAGGAGGCCCATCAACGACATCACGACCACACCCTGATAGGCGGAGGCCCAACCGAGGCGTGAGGCATGGTTTGGGCTTCGGGCTCCCAGCGCCTGGCCGACAAGAGCGGAGGCTGCGACGCTAAACCCCAGACCAGGCATGAAGGCGATCGATTCCGCGGTCATGCCGATGGGCAGCGCGGCGAGGGCGTTGATCCCTTCGGGGGTTCGAGCGAGTACGCTCGTGAAGCCGAGCATCGACGTCGTTCGTACCACTGCGGCAATCGCTGCAGGGATGCCGATCCGGAGGATCCGCCAGGACCATGCCGGAGTCGGGATCAGAGAACCGATGCGGAGGCATTCCCGAAGCGGTGAACGCCGAACCAGAGCGAGGTAGACGATCAAGGACGCGAACATGGAGGACGAAGCAGCCATGCCCGCGCCGGCCAGTCCCAGCCGCGGGCAACCCCAGTGACCCAGCATCAGGGTCCAATCCCCGCACATGTGGATAAGATTGGCGAAGAGCATTACCTTTAGCGGCGATCGGGTGTCGCCGAGGCCTCGGAACGCGGCGCTGATGACGGCGCCAACGTTGCCCGGCGCCAGACCCAGCAGGGCATAGGTAAGGAACGCATGACACTGCCGGGCAGCTTCGCCCCGTACGCCCAGGAGCGCCATCATCGGGTCGATGATGACGTAGAACACCACGGTGGATAGAATCCCAATGATCAGGCCAAGGCCGATGGACTGGCCGGTGGCATGGGCCGCATCGTCGGTATCCTGAGCGCCGGTGAACCGCGCAACGATGGCAGTAGTTCCGACGGTAATCGCCATCGCTGCTGAGACGGTGATGAACAGTATCTGTCCGCCGACCCCAACAGCCGCAAGGGCGTCTCGTCCGAGCTGACCGACAAAGATCCGGTCCAGAATACTATTGGTGGTCATCAAGCCGAACGTCAGGACCGACGGCCAGGCGATGCGCCATACAGCCTGGTGGGTTTGGCGGGAACTCCAGTGATCGAACTGTTCCGGGGCGTGTGCGACAGGTAGAGCGGAAGACATGAGTGTCATTCTACCTGTCGCATGAGGTGGCGACCGCACGCAGGCAAGTGAAAAACGGGGCTATCGGGCAACGTCCGGGCTGATAGGAACGGTCCGATCAGCCCGGCGTCGAAGCGATTATCCGATTGTGACTGTGAGCGATTGGCCCGTCCTTAGCGTGATCGGGGAGGCCACGGTAAGGGTCATAGCTCCATCGGCGATGGTGACTCCGGCAGCGATAGGCTCGTTGTCCAATCGTATGAGCGCTGTCTTCGCTGTCGCCGGCGCAGCGAGTGTCAGGCGCGCCACCTTAAGCGACCCGTGCGCCAGGGTGATCACGTTGGATTGCTGGCCCCCGACAATCTCCTGCGATAGGGAGCCCCATCCCGCCGGTCCGCAGAAGAAGGTTTTGAATCGGCTCGGAGTGATGCGCGGTTGGAATCGAAGCGCGTGTGCGGGTCCGTCGTACTCGAATCCAGCCGCTGCGGTGATCAGCGACCAGGAGGACATCGCCCTGGCGTAGTGGCCGCCGCATTCGATCTCGTTCCATGGATTGCGCATAAGCGGCGGCCTTGGGACGCCGTCGTAGCGGTCTCGTGCGCCCTTGACGATCGCCAGGCCTTCCTGCACCATCCCTTCGTAGATGAGATGGGCCGCGACCTGATACTCGATGCCGGTCCAGACCTCGTCGGAATAGAGCATCACATGGGGCGGCCGACCCCCTTTTGGCCACGTGACGATCATCAGACCTTTGTCCCGGTCGCCGGCGAACGCACGGGGCATGTGTCGCCAACCGGTCAGATCGGTCATCCAGTTATAGCGAAACACGGATTTGATGGCTGAGCGCACCTTATCCTCCGGCAGCAGATAGCCGAGGCCGAGCTGATGCGCCCACCACTGTCCGATCAACTGGTCCGCCATACAGCCGGGGCCGACTTCGCCGGGCAACTTCTCGTAGCCCGGGAGATGCTGGCGGAAGTACTCGCCATCCCAACAGAGGTCGACGAGTTTCTGCTGCCCGAGCTCAAAGATCTGACGAAAGCGCCGGGCGGTTTCCGTATCGCCTACGCGTTTGGCCCATTCCTCCCCGGCACGGAGAGCCGCGAGGTAGTAGCCGCTGATGAACGTGGTTACCCCATGGAGAGGCTGATCGTAAGTGTTCCATTGATCATCTTCCAGCGTTCCGTCTGGCTTGCCGCCGCTCGTTGCGGCGTCTCGGCCGATGAGATACTCGACTGCGCGCTTGATATGCGGCCAGTAGACCCGGAAGAAGCTCTCGTCCGTCGTATTGCGGGCTTCTCTGTAGGCCTTGAGAATGCAGCTGGCGTGACCATCCGCGAAGGGTTGCTCTCCGGTGGGGCGGGGCGGTGACGGCACTTCCATTCGGTTGTTCACGCCGCCATCCTCGCGCTGCTGATGCATGAAGTCGAGGCGGCGCATGATTCGTTCCAGATCCGGGAAAAAGCTGGCCAGTGTCTGTTCATAGCCCCACACATGCGTACAGGTTGGCTGGCAGCATCCGTTCGAGCCCTCCCAGCCGTGGACATCACCGTTGCCGGGACGGAAAACGATACCGATATGACGGATGATGGCGGCGTTGGCTGTGACGCAATCGAGCAGCCAGTAGGGCAGGGTGCTGTCGTAGAACGTCTTGCGAAACGTCTCGGATGTCTGACGCAGTTTGTTGAACTGTGTCACGACCGCCCGCGTCACTGCCTGAACCGAGGGATATTGTCGCGCGTAGTGATTGCCGAGAGGAACACCCTGTCTCGTATAGCTGTTGGGATACCGCCACGTCAGGGCGAAGGGAATCTCGACGGTCTGTCCGGGTTGCAGCACAACAGTCGATGCGATAGCTCCATTGATCGATTCGCCTTCAGGCGTCGGAGGGGTGGGGGAACCAGCGCCGGTCTTGAATCCGCCGGTGGCGCTCAATGCGTTCGATACGGCCTGCCAATCGGTGAAGCCGGGCAGCACGGTTGAGCCGGAACGAAGCGCTGCGAGTTCCAATTCGCCGGCGCCTGGACTGCCTGGATGCAGTCCTGCGGGGGCGGAATACCGCGCATCGACTAGCGAGCATAGCAACTGATAGGCGCGCTGGCGCTGACGCACCAATCCCAGGTGAGATTGGCCGAGCAGGCCACCCTGATATAGGACGATCTTCCCCTTGCCCATCGGCTTGACGATGGCGGCAGGTCCACCGGAGAGCCGCATCATCGTTGAGCCGTCTGTGAGCGTGAGGGCAGTGTACTCTACGGGACGCTTTCCCGTGATGGGATTTACGGCTCCGGTCTTGATCTGGCCGAAGCGGGCGGGCAGAAGCTCCTCCAGCGCCTTCAGAGTATCGATATCGCCGGGCGTATCGGCAAACTCGATGTTGTCGACGTTGATATGGCCCCACGGGCCGGTCGCTTCATCGACGATATGCAATCGCGCTTCGCGACCCACGAACTCCGCTACATCCCATGAGGCGGGCAGAAGCCGCTCGTCGTTGGCGCCGGAAGCGCTTCGCACGATTCGGTCACCGAGGACGAGTCGGATCTGTGTCTGGGCTGAGGCGCCCCCACCGATCAGGAATCGGATGTAGCGTCGTTCGATGGTAAACGGCCGACTGATCATCCGTCCTGTCGTTTCATCCCCCTGTCGGAACGAGTTCACGAGTCCCTTACCGCCGAATCCGCTCACCCGCTGCTGACCCGGCAACGTACCGCGGGCCGGTTCAGTACCGAACGCCGCGCCCTCGACGGTCCAGCCATCGTAGCCCGACTCGAAATCATCGAAACGGATCGGCGGCCGTACTTCGGCGGTGTCGAGATCGCGGCCGCCTGAAGCGTAACCGTAAGCGCGAAGAAGCGGGGCGTCGGATCCGGATAGGACGAGGGTTGCCCCGTTTCGAACCGCCGATGCGGCGTCGCGCAGGCGTTCGGCGGGCAGATCGGCCGGGGCATCCTCCATCCAGATCAGGGTCGTGGCGGGGTCGGAACCCGCGGCCGCGATGGCGTCAAGCCGCGCGAGCGTCAGTCGTTCCGGGCGATCGTTGAACGGGTAGTTCAGCGCTCCAAGATCGAGGTTGGTGCATATCCGGATGTCTCGATCGAGCGTCGGGGCCTTGCCGATCCGGGCGCCCATATGGAGGACAGCGGCCCGCCCTTCCGACCGGACCCGGTTGACGTTGCCGCCATAGTATTCGTGACGGTTCCCCGAAGGTTGCCCGGCGGCCTCATATCCGACGGGGTTCTGCATGAACGCCGCCAGCGCCACCCTCTGAGTTGCAGCCGTTGGATTGTGGACTCGGAAGACGAACATCGCGGTTGGTATCGAGGAAAGGTCGGTCTCCAGCGGCGCGAAGGGCGTGAACGATTCGAGCTCAATCTGGACCGGCAGGTCGGGGTCCTCGTAGTTGAGAAAGGCGAACGGGTATTCGCCCCGCATGGTGATCCGCTGCACTCCGGGCCAATCAGGCCCGCCCTTCGTCTGCAGCAGCCGGAACACGCCCCCACAACGCGCGGCAAAGTAGAAGGGGACCTCTCCGTCCCGCAGAGTATTGAACAATTGCCATGTGGTGAGCTGGCCGTCGACGCCGATCTCGATGTTGCCGGTGCCTATGCCGCCTAGGTGCAGCCGCGCGTCGGTATTACGATCGGAACTGTAGGTCCGCGGTTTGCCAGCACTCTCCAGATCGGCTTTCCATGTCGCCAGATCGGCCGGAGCGGCTGCGAACTGCTCGGCCTCCGGCTGATCCGGTTTCATCGAGACGGTCGCGGCTCCGGCGCCCACGAACGCAACGAACTGCCTCCGCGTAATATCGGCTGTCGGTTTGCAGTTACCGCCGGCGCAGTCACACTCACGTGGCATGGTTGGTTCCTCCTTGCTCCATGTCGAGAGACCGTTTCGACATTCGTCCTGCGATTCCTGTAGTAGCGGCGGGGATTCGTCCGGCAGGATTGCCTTCCTGGCTCCTGGAATAGTGCGGGTATTCGGAGGAACGGAGACATGAGCCTCGAGGCGCTGACGGATTTCCTTTATCGTCCCTACCCGCGAGCGGCGTGGCATTCGGAGGCAGCGGATGTTCTTGGAAGCCTGTGGGCAGCTGGCGGACGGTTTCGGCAGAGCGCCGATAAGATCGTAACCGTTCGTTCACCCAGGATCGAAGACGGTGTGGCGTTCGCCGCGATCATCCATCCGGACAATCCAACCTCCGGCGCGTATCGGGGCATGTCCTTCGTCCTCTTTCCCTCGCCTACCGCTCCCGCGCTGGTGGGGCTGCTGGTCGGGACAGACGGCACCGGCCCCGACGCGCCGATCCTTGGTAAGCCTGGCCACGCCCGCAAATGCCAGGCCCTGGCCCAATGGTTGAACCAAACGCATCGGGCTGATGTGGCATGGGCCAAGGTGGATCCGACGCGATGTGAGGAGCCCCTGCCCCGTACCGTGCGAGAGAATCGATCCTATGAGCCCTACCTGCCCGCGCTGGATCGGTACGGGGCGGTCATGTACCTGTTGTTCGCTCCCACGCCGGACCGGGATCGAACACGGGAGGGGCTGGAGGCGATCATCGATCTGATGTTCGGCGAGCGTGGCGTATCGCCGCTCGCAAGCTGCCTGTCGTCCTCAGCGGCTCGCCAGCGGGCCTGGCTTGCGTGTCTGCTCCCGCCGATGGAGCGGGACGAGATCGCTTCGGCGCTCGATACGCATCGATACGTCATCCTGCAGGGGCCTCCTGGAACGGGCAAAACGCGCGCCTTATATAACCTGGCCCACAGCCGTTTCCGCGGCTCATCGTCCATCGTTCAGTTTCACGCAAACACCACCTATGAATCGTTCGTCGGAGGTCTCGCGCCAACGCCGAGCGCCGGAACAGTCGGACTATCGTTTGCGCCTCGGGGCGGTGCGCTGCTGCAGGCGATCTCAGCCGCCCGGGCCAATCCGTCGGCCGAATATCTACTCGGGATCGACGAGATCAACCGCGCCGATCTGGCTAAGGCGCTCGGCGAGGCCATCGTGCTCCTCGAGCCGCGGCGCGACCATCCTCGGGAGGTGCGGCTGGAACACGACTATTCAGAGATCGGAAGCTCGCTGGTATCCATGCCCGAGAACCTCTATATCCTCGGTACGATGAACACAGCCGACCGGAGTATTGCCATCGTCGATGTCGCGGTCCGCCGCAGGTTCGCATTTCTCGACATGTGGCCACGGCTGGATCTGGTAACGGACGAGGTCACCCCGCTCGCGCCCGAGGCGTTCCAACGGCTGCTGAGCATCTTCATTGAGCACGCCACCGACGACGCCTTCAGCTTGATCCCAGGCCACTCCTACTTTATGGCAACCTCCGAACGAGAGTTTGGGAATACGCTCCGATACTCGCTGATACCGTTACTGCGCGAGTATCTCGCCCAGGGCTACGTTGCGGGTTTCGCTGCGGAGGTGCGCGCCTACATCCAATGGTTGGAATACCAGTGGCAGTAAGATCGTCGGGCCGGCGTCGCGCCTCGGCCATCCGCGGCTCGATTCCCCTGCCGCGGGATGCGGTGCGAACGGGCGGTGTCGTGAGAATGTCCGATTGCTCGGTTCGGGATTCGAGCGTGGAGCGGCTGCTCGGCCTCGGCCGCAGGCAGATGAGCCCATCCAGTTTGCCGGAGATCGCCGCCCATATGGTGGAGCTCAACCATTCGCGGCTATCGGATCTCGGTGTGAGCGCAGCGCTCGGTTGGGCCGAGCGCTTGGTGACGATCCGGTTCACATCCTCCGGAGTTGTCGGCGCAGTTCCGCTTCGGAGTCCGCTTACGGGGCAGGATGACCTCGGTTTGCTCGTGGAGCCCAGGTTCACCTGGTCCGGCATCGGACCGGCGATGGCGATGAGCGGCTGGCGTGTGATCCGGCGATTCTGCGCCATGCGCCGCTTCCGTACTCCGCACGTGACGTACCGCCGTGGCTGTTGGCGAGCACGGTGCTGGGGCGTGTCTCAGCGATGCTGCAGGCGCTGGATCGGCGTTTTGACATGCGGAGCGATGTCCTGAACACGCCGCATGGACAGGTTCGATGGGCAGCCTATGCCGGGCGACACCTCGCTCGAGGCCGGCCCGATCGCATTCCCTGCCGTTTTCCGGATCTGGACGACGATCAAGGCCTGCTTGCCGCGATCCATTATGTCCTGCGGCGCCAGCTCGTCTCTCTTGGAGGTTCTGCCTCCGATAGCGCGGTGATCAACGAGCTGCACGGGCTCTGTCAATCGCTCTTGAGCCGCGTTGCCCATATTCCGCCTCGATGTCCGACACCGATGCAGCTCGATCAATGGCTCCGATCGCCGCTCAAAACGCAGGTGATCACGGATGGCGTGGAGGCTATGGATTGGACCATTCACGAGCGCGGCCTGGCCGGTCAGAGCGATCTGCGCGGTCTGCCGTGGTCCATGCCCATGGAGGTCTTCTGGGAGTCGTGGGTGGAGATGCTGCTCTGTCGATTGGCGTCACGCGCCGGCGGAACGGTCCAGGTGGCCCGGCGCCACGAGACGACGGTGCCAGTGTCGTGGGATCCGCCGTATACCGGCTCGTTACGCTCGCTGGCGCCGGATCTGATCTGGCGCCGAAGATCCCATACGGTGATCGTCGATGCGAAGTACAAACAGCACTGGTCGGATCTCACCCGTTCGCGGTGGTCGGATATGACCGAGACCGTCCGGGAGCACCATCGGGCGGATATCCATCAGGTACTAGCCTATGCGCATATAGGCGAGTCGGAGGATGTTACGGTGGCGCTGGCGTATCCCTGCCGTCGGTCGGAATGGATGAGTCTGGCGACCCGGGCCAGCGTGGGGCATACAGCGTTACTCTCGCTCCCGCATCGTCGGGTTCGATTGATCCTGGCGGGATTGCCGCTCGAGCCGGACCTTGTCGAGTCCGCCGTGGAACAAATGCACGGGTTGCTTTCGATCGGTTCCTGATCCGCACATTCGTTCCGAAACAGCAGTGCAGCGGCGCGGACGGACGTTCTTGCCAGACCCGTTGTTCCCTATCGTCGCACAGCGGACGGCACGGTTCGTTGCCGTTCATGCGGTACTCTCGAACGGCCCCACGGGCTCAGGACGATTAGCGATCTTCGAACATTCGACGCACCGATATGCAAGCATGTCCCGCATCGGCGTGATACTGCGCCGATGGTTGCCGCTGGCCGTGAGCTTCGAGTTGATGATGCTCGAAGGCCCGGCATTTCAGGCGGCCATCGGCCGGCTTGCCGATCCGGCCTTGAATCTCGCGGCCTGGGGCCTGGCGCTCTCCCTATCGCTTCTGATCGAGAGTCCGGTGATCATGCTGCTGGGCACGACAGTGGCGCTCGCCCGGGATCCTGGCTCCATCTGTGCGATCCGACGCTTTACCCTCACCCTCTGCGGTCTGGGCACGCTGCTGACGGGGCTGGTCGCGTTCTCGCCCCTGTTCGATTGGATCACCATCCGGTTGATGGGGCAACCCGAGGCCATCGTCTCCGCCGCTCGGCCTGCGATGCGCACGATGCTGTTCTGGACAGCGGCGATAGGCTGGCGCCGATTCAACCAGGGCATCCTCGTCCGGTACGGTCATACGCATCTGGTCTCCTACGGGACGGCAGTCCGGCTTACGACAGCCGTGGGGACGGCTGTCTTGCTTATCGGATATGGCCGATTGGGCGGGGTACAGGTTGCCAGCGTCGCGGTGATGGCCGCCGTGGTCGGCGAGGCCTTGGTAACGACGCTCTTTGTCCGACCGGTTCTCCGGCGGATCGTCGTGGATCAATCGGATGCGCCGATGTCGACCCTCAGCCAGCGGGATATCGCTCGGTTCCATCTGCCCCTGGCGGCTACGACGCTGCTCATGCTCCTTGCCCAGCCGATGACCATGGCGGCCCTGGCGCGACTATCCAGCCCGACGCAAACGCTGGCCGCCTGGCCCGTAGCGTTTATGGTGCTGCTTGTGATCCGGGGCGGGGGAATCGCCTATCAGGAGATCACCGTCGCGCAGTGCAAGACGCCCATGGCGGATGCGCCCTTGCGGCAGACCGCATGGCTTCTCGGGTCTCTGGGGACGATAGCTGCCCTCGGAATGGCGGTTACGCCAGCGCTATCGGTCTATTTGATGCATGTGGTGGAAGCGCCGTCCGCGCTTTACCCGCTCGTCGCTTCGGGCATCGCGTACGGCAGCTTGACTCCGCTCCTTACCGCTCTGGGCTCCTGGGCCCGCGGTCTCCTGATGGGTGCGGGTACCACGCGCGAGGTATATCGCGGCATGGTAGTTGGCTTGACGACGATGGCGCTGACGCTCGTGATCGCCGTCGGCCTGCATGCAGATCCGATGGCCTCAGCGGCAGGCGCCACAACCCTGGCAAGCGCGACGGAGTACGTCTATCTCATCCAAGCGAGGAGACGGCTTGCTCGTGCCGAGGGTATGATCCCTTCGGTCTAGGGCGCGGAGCCCTACCGTTGTGGAAGCGTAAGGAGGACACCGATGATCACAGGCAGTGAGAATGAGAGCCAGGAACCGGATGCCCGCGTATCGCGTCGCCAACTGATGCAGGGCGCTCTTTCGACGGGCGCTGTCCTCGCGTTCTCCGGCGCATCCGCATTGGCCGGAGGCGAGCGCCAGACTGCAGCGAAGGCCGGTGCGGATCCAGCGGCCGGTCAGGCCAGCTTCATCGCGGGCGCCGCCAAACGGATCATTACGCCCGACCCATTGCTGCCTGTCTCCGGCGGCCTCGGGATACCCAATCCCGTAAAGGAAAAGAGGGGTGATCTATTCGCCAGAGCCCTGTATCTGCGCAACCGCAGCGGAACGGCTCTGATCATCAGCCTCGATCTCCTCGGATTTCCTTCCGTACTCGCCGAACGGGTCCGCGCTCGAGTGCCGAAGGTACCCGGGGCCAATATCGTCATCGGATCGACGCATACCCACAGCGCGCCGGACTGTTATGCGTTCCCCGACGGTAAGGGCGGGCACACGGGCGACCTCGCCTTTATGGAAAGGGTCTGCGTTCTGGCCGCCGAAGCGGCGAACGAGGCGATCGAACGAGCTGTTCCGGCCATCCTCCATACGGCCACCGACGAAGCCAGAGGGAAGATCGCGTACAACTACTACGCGCCGGATCTGTACGATCGCCGCATGTCCGTCCTTCAGGTGCGCAACGCCAGGGGCGGCGCCTGCATCGCGACGCTCGTCAACTATGCGATCCATCCTGAGGTTCTGGGCAGTGAGGTCGGCATCCTCAGTCCCGATCTCTGCGGCCCTCTCTACGATCGGATCGAGGCGAAAGCTGGCGGAATGGCTCTGTTTATGAACGGCGCTCAGGGGGGGATGGTCACCGCGGACAATCGCCTGCTGGATCAGCCGTCGGATCCGTTACGCGGCTACTGGAAGGATGCGCGGACATGGGAGGAGTGTGAGCGCATCGGCGGCCTGATGGCCGATGAGGCCCTCCGGATCGTCGACAAGGCTCCGGCACAGACCAACCCCACCGTCTATTGCGGCGCGACAATGGTGACGTTTCCGGTGGATTCGCCCGAACTGTGGGCGGTGGTGACGTTGTCCCCGTTGAAGTATCCCCACGGAGATGAACGAACGATCCGAACGAGGATGAACTGCCTGACCATTGGCGATTCCCAGGTCCTCACGATTCCGGGAGAGGCTCTGCCGAACATCGGCTTCTATCTGAAACGCGCCATGCGAGGCGAGCATAATCTCGTTTTCGGGCTTACGAACGACGCGTTCGGATATATCATGACGAAGGTGGATTTCCGAAGCTTCCCTGCCTACACCTATATCTCACGCGTATCCCTGGGTGAGATGACCGGCGAAATCCTGATCGAACAAGCTCTTACCCTGATCGCTGCGACTCCGGCGCCCGATGCCAGCCCGCAAAGCGGCGAGGCAGGAAAAAGCCCCGGGGATTAGGTGGATCGACCCGGGGCATGAGGTAGGAGGTCGTAGCCCTTACCGCACCGACGGCATGTACGATGTTCTCGGCGCCGATCCCGCGCCGATGATGTCGACCGTCTACCTACCATTCTACAGATCCATCGTTTACGCTCCGTTTACACCGGATGCAAAAATGTGCGAATTCAATGCGATTATATGGACTATTCTGCCAATCCTCGGCATGGTGCGGAAAGCCGTGGGGCCGATACACCATCGTCGTCGTGCTCAATCCGGCTGGCTGAGGGATGATTCCGTTAGGAAATCGACCCGATACTTGAGCGCGGCGATGATGGCCCGTTCATAACGCTGTAGTTCGGCGATGGTCGTAATGCGATGGTCCCGTACGATGCCGCTAACGACCTCATCGAACGGCGCGATGGAACCTCGATTCACCTTGCGATCGAACAGGGTTGCCATGCCGGCCTCCGATCGGATGATATCCTTGACGCTCCCTTTCAATACCACCTGGCCAGCGGCGGCGGTAAAGGGGTCGTCGGCGGGCCAGTACCGTTTGCGTGCGGTTTTTACCTGCGCGGCCCGAAAGGCCAGACTCCGCCGCCCTGCCCGCTGAAAGCAGGCCGTTAGCCGCTTGTCCTCGATCACCATGCGGACCGCGTCATTGCCGCTGAGCTCCGCGCCCGTGGTCGGATCCACTACGGTGAGGATCCCGGCTTGGCTGACATCGATGCCGAACCGTCGAAAGTCGTTCTGATAGGCGCTCGGCGCATCCGTCTTCTCCTCGGTCAGGACGTCCATCAGGGAGCCATCGCCGTTTTCCGCTGTGATGCACTGAATAAAGCCGATGGAGACCCAGCCTGTATCGTAGGTATTGACGGCCTCGAAGCCTCCTTCCAGCCGCGAGACGGCCTTGGCAGCCCTGGCCTCCGACGGCGACATGCCCGCACCGGTAAAGATGGGATCGAGTTCGGCATCTGTCATCTGTCTCAGGGGCTTGCCGGCATCCATCACGCCGCTCGTGCATCGGTAGTAGGCGTAGCGGGGCCGCATGGGGACGTTGTCGGTATAGGCATACAGGTCGCCGTCGTCGAAGAGGATACGATATCGGCGGGGCACGACGGCGGCAGCAAAGGCGGGCGGATTGCCGACCCGGGCGAGGAGCGCATCTGGGATCGGGCCCGGCAACGGCGGCAGTGCGGCGGTTTGGGCCGCCGGAGAGTCGATATCGATGCCCCGATTAGCCAGGTCGGCCTGGAGGGTTGCGAGCGCACGATCGTACACCAGTTTGGCCTGCACCCAGGCCTCCCAATCCGGCGCCGCCGCTTTAATGTCGAGGTTCGGCGGCGGTTTGCCCGGCCCGGCGACGGCGCGCGTGTAGGCCCAGAACCAGCGCGAGCCTTCCGGCGTCAGTCGTACCTGCCACGGGCCGCCAGACGGACCAGCGGCCGGAGCCCCGATGCTGTACCGCCCCGGTGCGTTCCAATAGGCCACGATGGCGGCGCGCTCGTCGCGGGTGAAGAGCGGTGGCGCGGCGGTCCCGGTTACTTGTGCTGCGGCTGCGATCATGGGCATGAGCATGGCTGAGCTCCTTCGTCATGGCTAAGGACATGACATCCAGTGTACCGTTGCGGGCGGTCGTATGTTTCTGGAGGGATTGCAGTGGATCGGCTCGAACAGTTGGTCGTACGCCTGATTGGCAAAGGAGACATCCCATGGCTTCCTCGATCTTTCCCGCCGTTACCGCCGCCGGCATTGCCGCTGCCTGTTTGCTGGGCTCTATGGCTGCTGCGAACGGCGATCCGGCTCGGCTTCGACGCGCGGATAGCTTCCTCGGCATTCATTTTGACTTCCACGCCGGAACCGATTGCACCGAGATCGGCAAGAACACAACCCGGGCCATGATCCTCGAGATCCTGGACTCCGTGAAGCCCGATTACGTCCAGATCGACTGCAAAGGCCATCCGGGCCTATCGAGTTATCCAACTCGAGTAGGGAATCGTGCGCCTGGCTTCGTCGGCGATCCGCTGAAGCTCTGGCGCGAGGTGACTGCGGAACGGGGCGTCGGCCTGTACATGCACTATTCGGGAGTCTGGGATTCGGAGGCCATTCGCCTGCATCCGGAATGGGGCGCTGTCAACGCCGACGGCAGCGTGAACGGGAACGCGACATCGGTTTTTGGCCCCTACGCCGATCAGATCCTGATCCCGCAGCTGCGCGAACTCAATCGGGACTGGGGAGTGGATGGCGCCTGGGTCGATGGAGAATGCTGGGCCACGGTACCCGATTACGGGACCGCCGCCGTGGCCGCGTTTCGGAAGGCCACCGGGATCGAGAACGTACCGAAAGGCCCGGGCGAACCGAACTGGAGGGAATGGCTAGAGTTCCACCGCGAGGCGTTTCGCCGGTATTTCCGCCGTTATATGGCCGAAGTTCGTAAGACGAACCCACAGATGCAGATTTGCAGCAACTGGGCGTTCAGCGACCATATGCCCGAACCGGTCACCGCTAAGGTGGATTGGATCTCCGGTGATTATTCGCCCTCGGACAGCGTCAACTCGGCTCGGTTTTCGGCGCGCTATATCGCGAACCAGGGAAAGCCCTGGGACCTGATGGCCTGGAGTTTCGCTGCGCCGCCGAACCAGTCGTGGCGCCAGAAGTCCGCGGTCCAGCTAAAGCGCGAGGCTGCGCTCGTTCTGGCCCTTGGCGGGGGCTTTCAGGCCTATTTCACGCAGCGACGGGACGGATCGGTTCGGTTGGAACATATGCCCGTTATGGCAGAGGTGGCGCGGTTCAGTCGCGAACGACAGAACCTCTGTTACCGCGCGAAGCAGGTACCCCAGATCGCCCTCCTGTATTCCGCGGCAGACCACTATCGGAAGATGAACGGCCTTTTTCCGCGCGATCCTTCCGAGATGAGCGGGGTGTTGCAGGCGCTGCTGGAGGGACAGAACGTTGTCGATGTTCTCGGGGAGCATGTTCTGGTCCGTCGCATGAAGCAGTACCGGCTGATCGTACTTTCCGAAGTCGCCTATCTCGAACCTGAGTTCCTGAGAGCGTTGACAACGTATGTCCAGGGCGGCGGACGTCTCCTTCTCATCGGCGAGGGCACGGCTGCGCTGTTCGGCAGCCAGACCTCCGGCGCCGCGCAACCGTTTGGCGCCGATACGGATCGGGATCGGGCCGCGCGGCTCTACAGGGCGGGGGCCGGGGCCATCGCCGTCGTGCCCCAACCCTTTAGCCGACGGTACCTCGCGAATCGTGCACCCGAGGACCGGGATTTCCTGACCGCTCTCGCGCGGGAGCTGTTTCCGGATCCCGTCGTTGAGGTCCGTGGCTCCCATAACGTCGATGTCATCCTCAACAGGGCAAAGGGGGGTCTGGCGATCAACCTCATCAACACGTCGGGCCGGCACTGGGATTACCAGAACCCGATCCTCGAGTCCATCGATCCGATCGGCCCGCTCGAGGTGCTTGTACGACGGGGCCGCAAGCCCGCTCGCGTCACTCTGCAGCCGGAGGGCCAGCCCCTGTACTTCACCCACACGAACGGCGTCACCCGCGTCACCGTTCCGCGACTCGATATCCATTCCATTGTCGTCGTCGAGTAGCGTTCGAGCGGGGTGCGGCGGGCCGCCCAACGGCATCCGAAACCGGCTGCCGTAAACGTCGTAGGTAGATAAACGGTTGGGAGGTTCGACACCGATGATCCGGCTCGAGTCCGTGACGAAATCGTATGGCCATAAGCGCGCTGTCGACGGTCTGACCCTGGACATCCGCGCGGGCGAGATCTTCGGATTTATCGGACCGAACGGTGCGGGCAAGACGACCACGATCAAGATGATTGTGGGGCTGCTCCAGCCCGACGCCGGCGTCGTAACGGTGGATGGCGTCGACGTCGTTCGTGAACCGATTACGGCCAAGCGCAGCATGGCGTACGTGCCCGACACTCCGGATATCTACGAGCGGTTGTCCGGCATGCAGTTCATCAACTTCGTGGCCGATGCCTACGCGGTGCCGGAGGATCTGCGGCGGGAGCGGATCACCGCACTCGCCGGAACGTTCGATCTCGCGGCCGCCCTGTCCGATCCGATCGAATCCTACTCCCACGGCATGCGCCAGAAGGTCGTGCTGATCTCGGCGCTGGTCCATGCCCCTCGGGTCTGGGTTCTTGATGAACCGCTGGTCGGGCTCGATCCGGAGGCCGCCTTTGAGCTCAAGAAGATGATGCGCGAGCACGCGGAGGCGGGCCTTACGGTGTTCTTCTCCACGCACATACTAGAGGTCGCGGAGAAGCTGTGTGATCGGGTCGGCATCATCGCCCAGGGCAAGCTGGTGGCCTGCGGCACCCTCGATGAGCTGCGAACCTCAGCCGACTCGACTCTGGAGACGACGTTCCTGGATCTGGTCGACCGATGACCTCGGCAGCGATGCTGTCCCTTATCCGCGTACAGTTGCTGACCGCACTGAATCTCAACGCTTTCGTGCTCAAAGAGAAGCGCCTGAAGGCGTGGCTCGCGACGCTCGGCATGGCGCTTTGCCTGACGCCGTCCTACCTGATGATCGTAGCCGCGCAGTTCCGTGCCTTTGGCTTCATCAAGGATACCGGTCTGCCGCTGGCGCCCGGGATGATCGTCGGTCTCTATGCCGGGACGCTCTGGATGGTCTTCCTGGCGAGCCTCGCCACGGTCTATTCGACGTTGTATCAATCGAATGAACTGGGCATTCTACTCCCCCTGCCGTATCGGCCATGGCAGATCATCGCCGCCAAACTCGCCGCCGTCTATTTACTCGAGTTGTTCATCGGCGCAGTGTTCCTCGTACCCGGCCTGTTCGCCTACTACGCTTACGGCTTCGCGCCGCTGGCCCATATACCTGTCGGGCTTGTAGGACTGGCGCTGATGCCGGTGATTCCGCTCAGCCTGTCGACCGTCCTGTGCATGCTCATCGCGAACGTGCCTGGCATCGGGCGTAATCGCTGGTTCTGGTATGTCGGTATTACCCTGGCGCTGGTTGTCGGCGCCCTCCTGCTCACATCCGGTTTATCGGCATTGGAGCCGGAGGCGATGGACGATCTTGTTCGGGTGCAGATGGCCCGGATCGGGCGCGTTGGCCGATTGATGCCCGGTGCGCAGTTTGCGATGTACGCCCTGGCGGATACCCGCTGGACCGCATGGCTGCATCAGGTCAGCCATCTGGCGATTGTGGTCGCGTATATCCTCGGGGCGCTTGCCTGCGGCGAACGGTTCTATATTCGTCCTATCCTACAGGGCGCCAACGTGGCTCGGAGGCGACACGGGCGGGCGGAATCGGCACGCGCCAGCGGGGTTCTCGGTTCGATCGTCCGCAAAGAGCTCCGATGCACATTGCGCGACCCTGCGGTCGTGATGAACGGGCTCGGCGGTTACGTTGCCCTGCCGCTGCTCGCAGTGACCTACGGTATGATGAAGGTTCAGTCGAAGGGTAAGGTCGATATCCTCGGGCAGCTGTACGCATGGATCCAGAGTGACGCCTTTGCGCGACGCCTGCCGCTTGTCGTGGTCGGCATGGCGCTCAGCTTGGCCCTGTTCGGCAGCCTGTCGTCGCTCTTCTCCGCCAGCTATTCGAAGGATGGCAAGCGGTTATGGCTGGAGAAATCCCTGCCCTTAGACCCGTACACAATCTATCTGGGAAAGCTAGTCGCGGGTGCGGTCCTGATCACGCCGTTGAACTTGCTGGCGATCGCCGTGTTCGCCATGATCGTGCCGTTCTACCTGTGGCAATGGGCCTATGTGGTGTTGCTGAGCGAAGTCGTGCTGCTGTGGTCGGCCGCGGCCGGGCTGATGATCGACTGTCTCCGACCGAAGCTTGTCTGGAAGGATACGGTGCAGGCCGTCAAACAGAATGTGAATGTGCTTCTTGCCATAGGGTTCACCTCAATCGGCATCGGACTCAATGCTCTCGGCCTGGTCATCCTGGGCAGGGCGGATGCCCCCTCGTGGGCGGTCTACACCTGCGGCCTGGCCTTCAACATACTGCTTCTCGGCGTCGCGCTTCTGGGAGGGAAATCCGCGTCGAGGCGATTCGTCCGGGTATCCGTCTAGTGACGCCGATCCCGGCGGCGCGACCTACTTCCCCCTGCTCCGCGGGGATATGGTTCTGAGGCGTTAAACCGTTTGTAGCGGGCTTAACCGGGAGCGCGATGCCGGCGACGCCAGTCGGGCCATCTGGGCGCCGGATAGCTGGTATCCTCTCGACAGGCTTGTGTGAAGGAGTGGTCGTATGGCGTTCATGGGTCTTCTCGCGGTCGGTCTGATGATGGCAGCTTCACCCGCTCAGGCGCCCGCTTCAGATGTGGATAGCATCCTCAACGGAGTATCCGAGGTGGTCGCGCCGGGCTGTCTTGTCGGTCCGGTAGCTGTGTTCGGCGATAGAGCCTTCTGCGTCATGACAGGCGCTACGGGCAAGAGCAGGTTGCCGATCCTCGCTGGGGCGCGGTATGGCAAGGGTCGGGTGATCCTGGCCGGACATGAGGGGCTGTACGGTACGACCGATCGAGCGGACCAGAAGCGTCTGATCGTGAATACGGCCACATGGCTGTGCGGCGGCAAGCGCAATGGGCGAGTATTGCTGGTCGATGCCCGTCCGATGGAAGCCACGCTTCGTGCAGCGGGCTTTCAGGTGCGCACGAAGGGCGCCGAGGACCTGCCTGCGGCCCTGGCGGATACGGACGCGCTCTATATCAACGGCGGGCGATTGACTGGTAAGCCGGAACTGATCGAGGCGATCGCGAAGTACGTCCAGGCGGGCGGCGGCTATTTCGACGGCGTTCCCGGCTGGGGCTGGCAGCAGCTGAACCCCGGTCTGTCCCTGGCGAACGACTATGGCGGCAACCTCCTGACCGACAGGATGGGATTGACGATTGCGGACGGGATGGTGGATCCGACCGGCAAAGAAGGCTTCCTCGCCGATAGGAAGGGCCTGATCGAAGGCCATGCGGGCCACGCCCTCGCGGCGTTGAAGGAACACGCCAGCGGCAGGAAATCGCTCGATGCGGAGGCGTTGGGGCAGGCGGGCGTTACGCTGGGGAATGCCGCCGGCGCGGTGCCGGCCAGCGACCGCCTGCTGTTGCCGGGTCTTCGAGCCATGATCGCTGAGGCCGGCGATTCCGCGATCCCGACCGAGGCCCATCCGCTGGGTACCGATAACCCTGTCGGCCGGATCGCATGTGTACTCCAGAACATCGAGATGCGCCGAACGCCGATCGACATGCTCCGAGCCCATCCAGCGGCGGCGGACTTCCCCGGCGCTGTACCGGCCGATGCAAAGCGGGTGACCCGCAGGATAACCGTCGATTGTCGGACGCCCGACTGGGCGAGCACCGGTCTCTATGCCGCGCCCGGCGAACGGATCGTGATAACGCTGCCGGAAGGACTCGCGCAGGCAGGCCTCGGGGTTCGTATCGGCGCCCATACCGATACGAACTGGCACCATGGACGCTGGACCCGGTTTCCCGATATCAGCTACGCGACGACGTTGACCACGCTGACGACGACGTTCGGAAGTCCCTTCGGCGGGCTCATCTATATCGTCGTCCCGCAGGGTAGCCCGGCTGGCCTCATCGAAGTGACGATTCAGAACGCCGTGGACGCGCCCCTGTTTGTAGCGGGTAAGACGCCTCTCCATCGCTGGCGCGAGGAGATCCGCGCCTATCCCGCGCCCTGGGCCGAACTGGCCACGGGTAAGATCATCCTGACTCTGCCCGCATCAGTAGTTCGCCGTCTGGACGATCCCGAAGCGCTGCTGGCGGTTTGGGATCATGGTCTCGACAGTATCGCGGATCTTGCGGCGATACCCAGGGATAGGCCGCGGCCGGAGCGCATGTGCTGTGATCGCCAGATCAGCGCCGGCTATATGCATTCCGGATATCCGATCATGAACCATCTGGATGTGATTGAGGTGATGGTGGATCGGGATCGATTGTTCAGAGATGGGGCGAAGACGTGCTGGGGCTTCTGGCACGAGCTAGGGCACAATCACCAGGCGGGGGACTGGACCTTCGAGGGCACCGGAGAGACGACGAACAATCTGTTCAGCCTCTATTGCTGCGAGCGTGTGAGCAACGAGACCGTGGCTGCGAACAGCTGGCTCAACGTTTCGGAGCGGAACAAACGGGTGGCGAAGTATTTTGCGGACGGTGCGAAGTACGCGGAGTGGCAATCCGATCCTGCGCTCTCGCTGATGTTCTATGCCCAGCTTCAGCAAGCATTCGGCTGGGGGGCGTACCAGAGGCTTTTTGCGGAGTACCGCCAACTCCCCGACGCGTCGCGCCCGAAGGATGATCAGGACAAGCGGGACCAGTTCATGGTGCGCTTCTCCCGTCAGGTCGGATACGATCTCGGTCCGTTCTTTGCGAGCTGGGGGATCCCGATCCGCGATGCGGCGCGGCAGTCCGTTGCCCATCTGCCGGAGTGGAAACCGGCGGGTTTCCGAGAGGGTATCCCGCCGGCCTCACCCTGATGGCGGATCCGTCGGACCTAGCGCTGTCGACCCGGACCGCGCGAACCGGCTCCTCCGCCAGGACCGCCCATCATCCCCATACCGCGGTTCATATTAACGGTGATCGTGGTCGCAGTCAGCACTCCCTGAGCGTCCGTCTCGCCGGCGGCCATGATGTTGTCTCCGGCTTTCAGGGTATTCAGCGCAACCGTGGTGATCTTGTTTATGCGAGCGTCCGGCGCAGTCCGCACCGTCACGGTAACGTTGTTGTCGATGACAATCGTCAGCGGCGAGAGGGCTTTGACCTTACCCGAGGCTGATGCGAAGGATCGGTTCATCCGGAACTGGTTCGACTGTCGATTGCCAGATGCTCCACTTCGGGATTGGCCCATGCTGCCAAACAGGTTCGGCGCCTCACCGATCGTCAGCGACGAGGCGGTGATGCCGGTCGGCACACCCTGGATCTGGACCGTATCGCCGACTTTCAGAGCGCTGATCTTGACTTCGGTTTGAGAGAAGATCTTCGTCGAGTCTGTGACCCGAATATCCTGCTCGTTGCCGCCGAACGGAGAGGAGACGGCGATCATCTTCTGGCTTACGCCGACTTCCAGTACCGTACCCATGACGAACGGCGCCCGACCGAACCCGCCCGGTCCCTGGCCGGGTCCGCCGAACCCGCCCGGAGAGCCTCCCTGGCCGAACTGCATCGGCGGCGGCGGATCCTGTGCGGCGGCCGGCATCGAGGCAAAGCTAACGAACATGACGAGTCCAATAAGCAGAACTGCGCTGACCCCGACGGCAATCAGCTGAGTTGGAACCTGACGACAACCGTGTCCTGTACTGTCCATGTATCCCTCCAGATACCAACGCGTCCGATGGTAGCGGGCTTTTGCATGCTGCCTCGGCGTGCACATCGTGCGGCGCTTCGCAATGGTTCCGTCCCCGTCGTCCGTCTCCGGCAGACTCAGCGTGTCGGCGCTTTGGCCATCGGAACGGCAATGTCGCCCCGATCCACACTCCAATCATTGCCGAAGTATCCGGCGGCGACGACTCCGTCCATGCCCTGCGTCAGGGCCTCTGGCGTCCATGCCATCACGTCGGGATAGCCCACGCCGGAGACGAAATACGGGGCTCGATCGGTGAGCTTGCACCCGACGATACCCGTCCCCCCGACACCCGCTACATATGCGACGGCGCTGCCGGGCTTTGGGTAACAGAACAGGAGAGCAAGATCCTCGCGCTGGAACCTATTGGGCCCGATCTGGAGCGATCCCCGCCGCAGTCGGACCGGGCATTGGGCGAATGCGGCTTGCCAGGCGCGATTGATATCCTCGTTGCCGTACAGGATGACGCTGCGATCCACGCCATTCCGGATGTCGAAATCCCGGTCTGATACCACATCCGGGGAACCGTTCCCCCTGTACCAGAATGTCTCTGCGTCGTACCGGGCCCTGGCGAACGCCCAGGCGTTCTCTTCCGAGGAGCCATGGGTTCCGTACACGAGGATGAACCGATGCGAAAAGGCCTCCTTGAACGGCCCGGAGCGTCCCGGCCCTTTCTCGGTTCGGGACGGTTGGGTGGCCAGCGACCATGCGCCCGCTGTGCTCTTCAGGAAGATGGAAGCCGTTCCGCTGGCGTTGGGCGCGACGATCTCCTGGCCGTCTATATGGAGCGTGATCGGCTGATTTGGCGCGAACGGTAGTGTGGAGAGTTCCATGAGGGCGATGTTCTCTGTCGTCCCGACGTATCGCCGGCCGACAGGATCGCAGCGAATCGCAGCTTTCGAGAACGACAACGCCCGGTGCTGCTGGAGGATGCGCAACCATCGCCTGGTCGAGGACACCCCCGGATTCGCCGTGATAAACTCGACCTCTCGGGTTTCGTCGATCCGGGGAACGGTCCGCCGTTGAAACAGGTCGAACATCGCCGGCCAGTCGACACAGCCGACGCCGGGATCGCTTGGCGCACCCCACCAGTGTCCGGCGCCAGGCTGTTCGTGCATGGTGTAGGGAACCTTCACCTCGTCGAGGCGTCGAGCCATCGCTCGGGCTTGCTCAATAGGAACGTTATCGTCGGCGTCTCCGTGCAGGATGTAGATGCCCAGAGCGGCCAGGTTTCGCGCCAGGCCGAATGTGTCCGACGGCGTGGTCGCCCGGCGCAGTATGCCCTCGACTTCGGACAATCCGTCGAACCGTGCGCCGCCCGCATAGGACCCGAACGACGGCCACCCGGCGCTCGGCCCCACGGCTGCAAATCGATCGGGAAAGGTTGCCGACAGGTGCCATGCCCCGTGGCCGCCCATGGAGTGGCCGGTGAGATAGGTTCGAGAGCGATCCGTGGCGAACCGCTTCTGGGCGATGTCGAGCGTCTCGATCGCATCCATCCTTCCCCAATCTTCCCAATCAAACCCGAACGGCCTCCTGTTCGTTGGTGCGACGATCCACATTGCCCGCTTCGGAGCGTAGGACTGCGCCTGACCGAGGGCTTCGACCCCCGCACCGTGGCAGGTCAGCGTCAGGGCGGCCGCGTTGGTCCCGACGCCGTCTCGCGGCGGCACGACCGCATAATATTGAACGCTGCCGTCGGTATCACTCAGGAAAGTCTCTCGTCGCACCGCCCACCGATCGACCACGCGTACAGTGATCCGATCCCGTACCGTGAGCCGTGCGCCTGATCGCCAGCGACCGGTCACGACGAGGTCCAATTCGATCTCACCCCGGTCGGAAGCTCGGGCGCCGGGTAGGAGAAACGGCGCCTTTCGCACCGAGAGCGCCGGGATCCGGGGGATGGAATGTCGGGCCGAGGGGCCTCCGTTGACCGCGGCGACGATCTGTCCACCGACAATATCGGACTCGCTCGCGTTGATCAGGACGATTGCGCCGTAAGATCGGGTCCGATCGCCGGCGATCAGGTCGGGTAGGGTTGCATCACGGTTGTTGACCATCAGTAGGGAGCTCGGTGCATCGAGCCGGACCGTCACGGTGTCGGATCGAGGGACGAGCAGGATCTCGTTGACGCCCTGTTTCAGCCGCACGGGCAACTTCGCGTAGCCGTATCCGTAGGGATCGGCGGTCCTCGGTTCGCCGTTGACGATCAAGGCGGTTGTGGGAGTCGCGGTGAGGATCCAAACGCCCGGCTCGGCGCAAGCCACAGGAAGATAGACATATCCACCCGCGAGGCCGCTGGTGTCCAGAAGGCCGTTGGCCCTGGCCTGAATGCGTCGCCACGCCCGTTTCGCACCATCGGGCAAGGATAGGAGTTCCCCCTCAACGGGCGCGTGCCACCGACCCGTCGCAACGAGGGCCTGGATGGGATCGATCGGAAACGGGTCCCGACGCGCTCGGATCACGCCCGATATCCCGAGGGGTATGCCCGGCTCAGGCGGCTCAGGGCTGCCGGCAGCCGTGGGCGATAGGCAGAGCAGGGGCAGGAACGCGAACGGGACGATGGTCCATGAGCGCCTTCTCGACATCGCTGCGGCGTTGCGCGTCATCGTATATTCGTGTGCGGTCTGCCTACGGCTTCAGTCGGTCCAGGTTTTTCCGCGCATCGGCGAACCGCGGGTCCACCTTGAGCGCCTGCTCGTAGGCCCTCCGCGCCCCGGCCGCATCCCCGAGCCTTTCCAGGCACACGCCGAGGTTGTTATGGGCGGCGGCGAGCTTGGGGTTGGACTTGACCGACCGGCGGAAGCAGTCGGCCGCTTCGTCCGTCTTACCTCGGGCATCGAGGATCAAGCCGAGTCCGTTCAGGGCCAGGGCATTCTGCGCTTCCTGTGCCAGAGTCTTCCGGTAGTGGCGCTCAGCGGCGGCGTTATCGCCGATGCTGAGATAATGGGCGGCCAGCCGCAGCCGGACATCGATCCGCTTCGGCGCACGCACGAGCGCGTCCTCCCAGGCCCCAGCCGCTCCAGCACGGTCGCCTGCGGAGTTCAACAGATTGCCAAGATGAATACGGGCCGCAGCATCGTCCGGTCTGAGGTTGATCCACGATCGGCACGCTGCGACCGCTTCGTCGTTCTTCCCAATAGCCGGGTATAGACGAACCAGGGCCGCCAGGGTTTCGATGTTCGAAGGGTTAACCTTCCGAGCATGTTCATATGCGTCGGCGGCCAACGCAAGATCACGGGTACGCCAACGCGCCAATCCCAGGTTATACGATACAGCGAAGTCATCCGGAGCGAGCAACCGCGCTGCCTCGAGGTGCGTGATGGCCTCTTTATACGCTCGAAGACCCATCAGAGCCTCCGACAGCGCGACCCGGGAAGCCACGTTCTTCGGGTCCTTCTTTACTGCCGTTTCCAGCGGGGATCGAGCGTCTCGGGGTCGGCTCATCTCATTGAGTGTAACGCCGAGATTCGTCCAGTAGACTGCATTACCCACATCAGCGGCTGCCGCCTTGCGAAACGCAGAAACCGCTCCTTTATGATCCTTGAGACTCTGGAGTGCGCAACCGAGGTTATTCCAGGCTCCGGCATCGCCCGGTTTCAGGTTCGCCGCCGTCCGAAACTCCGCTGCGGCCTCCGCGGTGCGCCCGAGTTTCCAGTAGGCGGCTCCAAGGTTCTGTCTCGATGCCGCGCTCCGCGGAGACAACTCGACGGCCTTGCGAAAGGCCACTACGGCCTCAGCCGGTCCGCGGGCCACCATCAAGGCATTGCCGAGGTTGGTCCATGCTTCCGGATACTTCGGTTTCAACCGCACGGCCTCCTGGAGCGGCTTGACGGCCTCCTGATGCCTATCGGTAAGGATCAAGATGAACCCGATCCAGTTATGGACAAGGGCGTCCTCCGGAGTTTTCGTCCGAAGCTCCTCGAAAATCGAGAGCGCACCCGGGTGATCTCCCGCCCGATACCGCGCGACCGCCTGTTGGAACGTCTTAGCGGTATCGGGCGAGTCGGCGCCAGTCTGTGCTGCAGTGGAGACCGGCAATACAAGGTAGACCAGGATGGCGGCCAGTGCGGGTCCGATCCGGTTCATTGTTTCGCGGTCCGATCCGCAGCCGTCGAGCGTCGTGCACGCGTGGGGCGCTTTGTCGGATGTGGTGTATCTGAGGCGGCGGGCCGCTTCGGAGCATCGGCGGTCTTGCGTGCGCCCGCGGCGCCAGCACGCGCGGCGAGAAACGCGTTCGCCTGCTCTTCGAACGATTCGGCCTTCTGACTTGACGCCAGCCTGGCTCGTGTCGAAGCCCAATCTCGAAGGTAGGCGATCTTCTCGCGCATGGTCATTGAGAGAGGGACCGTCTCCTGCACGCCCTTCAGGATCCCATCCGTGGTGATATCCTGCCCGGAATCGAACGCATCATACAGAGCTTCGATGATCAGCTGTTCGATCTCGGCGCCTGAGAAACCCGGTGTCGCGGCGGCGAGACGGTCCAGATCGAAGCCGGCTGGATCGCGTTTGCGCTTCCTGAGATGGATACGGAAGATCTCCTCTCGTTCGCCGAATGCCGGGAGGTCGATGAAGAAGATCTCGTCGAACCGGCCCTTTCGCAGGAGCTCCGGCGGCAGCGCTTCGACCTGGTTCGCCGTTGACACCACGAAGACCGGCACCGTCTTTTCCTGGAGCCAGGTGAGGAAGGTGCTGAAGACGCGTGCGGTTGTGCCGCCATCCGAGGACCCGGAGCTTTGAAGGCCGGACAGGCCTTTCTCCAGTTCATCGAGCCATAGAATGCATGGCGCTACTGACTCAGCCACCCGCAGCGCCTTGCGCATATTTTCCTCGGAAGCGCCGACAAGACCAGCGAACACCTTACCGATGTCGAGCCGCAGGAGCGGCAGCCGCCACTGCGCCCCTACCGCCTTGGCGCTCAGGCTCTTGCCGCAGCCCTGAACGCCGATCAAGAGGACGCCACGAGGTTCTGGCAGCCCGAACTCCCGCGCCCGATCGGTGAACGAGGTAGTTCGTTTCTGCATCCAATCCTTAAGGAGGTCCATCCCGCCCACGGAGCTGAACGCTTCCGACGCGGGGTAGTACTCAAGGATCCCCGATTTACGGATGATCTGTTCTTTTTCGGAGAGGACGACATCGATATCGAACGTCTTTGTCAGGACCAGCGATCGGGCGAAGACGTTTTCGGCTTCCATCGCCGTCAGCCCCTGTGCGGCTTTCAGCACTTGCTCGCGGCGTTCTTGGGACAGGTTCCAATCAACACCGGGATCGTCCTTGCACCGGAGGATGATATCGTCGAGGAGCTGCTCCAGTTCTGAATAGGTGGGCAATCCGTAGTCAACGACGGTCACCTCCTTTTCGAGGTCGGGCGGCAGCTTCATCTGAGGGGCGAGGAGGACGACATGCTTATAGCTGTTGCGCAGGAGAGGGATGAGGTCGCGCAACCGTCGCGTTACCGTCGGATCACTGATGAAGGCGTGGAAGTCCTTCAGCAGGTAGATCGCCTGGTCTGAGGAGTTCGCGACGAACTCGAGAGCCGCAAGAGGGTCACGGGTTGCCCCATCCCGCTGGCCACCGTCCTTGGTAAAGCCCCGTGTCACCGTCCAGGTATGGAGCCGCTTACCCCTTAGCCGTGCGATGACGTTGACGGCATGCTCGACCCGTTCATCCTCCCACGAAACAACATAGATGATCGGGTAATGGGCTCGGATTAAGGTCTCTAGTTCTGTCTCTGCGCGGACGGTCATGAGAACGGTTCCTTTCCCGGGTCCGGTCGGGATCGTTACTGGTAGAAGATCCTCTCGATATCCGAGTCGCCGAAGTCAGCGGCGGCTCCGTCCCACGTGAGGCGCCCATCCTTCAGGGCGATGATCCTCGTGCAGTAGCGCCGGGCCGCTCGAACATCGTGAAGGTTGAGCAGCATCGTCGTCCCGTGGCGGTGACCGAGATCCACGAGAAGCTGCAGGATCTCGTCGGCTGTGCGGACATCGAGGTTCGCGGTGGGCTCATCGGCGAGAACGATCTTCGGACTCTGGACAAGCGCACGTGCGATGCCGACCCGTTGCTTCTGACCGCCCGATAGGTGGCGCACCTGCCTCTCTTCCATACCCTTGAGACCGACCTCAGCCAACGCGTGGTGGGCGGCCATGATGGCGTCGGCCGGGAAGATACGAAAGAGGCTCGGGATCGGGCGCACATATCCGAGCCGGCCCACCAGAACATTGACAAGCGCGGAGAGTCGATCGATGAGGGCGAACTCCTGAAACACCATCCCGATGCTCCGTCGGAGCTCGGCACGCTCCGTTTCCGTCATCGCCGCGACGGAGGTCCCCAGGGTGATGACATCGCCTGTTGATGGAATCAGGAGCCCGTTGACTATGCGGAGCAAGGTGCTTTTACCTGCGCCGGATGGCCCGACGATCGCGACCCTCTCGCCATGATGTACCTCGAGACTCACATCCTTCAGGACCGGCTTACCGGGGGTATAAGCGTGCGTGACCGCCCGTAACTCGATCGGCAGCGCGGAAGGCACGCGATCAGGTACGTCGATATGCGACGGAGATACGGCGGTAGCCAAGCGTCGACTCAGTCCTTCTTTTCGAGCGCCTCGAGCTCAAGATTCAGGGCAGTGGCGGCTTTGCGCACCGGGTCGAATAGCTCATCCTTCACGGGAACGATCTTGTCGTTCGTCGCTCGCTGCATCACTTTGCGGCCCTCGGGATCCGAGTTCATGCGAAGGAACGCTTCGCGGAGTTTCTTGACGGTGTCGTTCGGGAGATCGCCGCGCGCGACGTAGATGCCATTCGGGATGCTGTCCGTATGGCCGATGACGCGCATGAGCTTCGTCTTCTCCGGTTCGTCGCGATAAACCACCTGGAAAACGCTCTCGTAGGCAGCGCCCGCGTCTGCGGCGCCGTTTTCAACGGCCTTGGCCACCATGTTCGCGTTCCCAGCGTTGCGCCATTTCAGCGTATCGAAGACTCCAGCGCGCATCAGCATAACCTTGGGCAACAGGAAACCAGTCGTCGAGGTCACATCGCCAAAAGCGAACGTCTTGTTCTTGAGATCCGCGAGAGTCTTGATGCCGCTATCCGCACGCGTGAAGATGACACCACGGTACATCAGGTTTCCCAGCACCCAGGGCATGGCGAGGGGAATCGGTTTGAGTTTCATTCGGCTCATGGCCAGGGCGTAGGGAAACGGCGACAGATAGGCGACATCGACGCTTCCCGTCTCCAGAGCCGCGAGCACACCGGCGTAGTCGACCACAGAGACGAAACGGCCTTCTTTGGCGCCGATGGCCTTGCCAAGGTAACGCGCCATCGGCGTATAGTCGTCGTTGAGCTGCTCGGCCGCTTCGTACGGTACGACGGTAAATGTGAAGGTCGATTCGATCGGGTGGGTGTCCCGTCGACTGCCGTTCCTGGCCTCCTGCGCCGGTCGTGGCGCACAGGAGGTTAGCCCCAACGCCGCAACAGCTAATACGATCGTCCTGAGAGCACTGCGGACTCCTCGCCCGTATGCCGTCGTGACCCGGATAGGGGAGATCGGATATAGGGTCGGAGCCTTCATACTGCGGCGATTATAGACGTCTGGATCCTATAGCGTCAAGAAGCGCCTTGCACCGTGTCGGTTGCGCCTCTGGCGACACCACGGCGAACGCTGTGCCATAATCCGGCGTATGCAGCCCGCGCCTAACCCATGCGCGTCGGGCGCGGGAGTGTGCTGATGGGCTTATCAAACTGGATCAGTGTCGAGCTTCTCCGACGGACGGTATCCCGGGCTGCGGCGATCACCGTCCTTATGGCGCCGCTCCTGGTTCCCGCGTTCGCATATGCAGAGATCCGTGTCCGTTGCCGTACCGCGTTCGATTCGGATTACTTCTACGTGGCCGCCGACGTCGACAAGCGAATCCTTCGTGGGCATATCGCGGCTCCGTTTGCGGATCTTTCCTCCGACGATCGTCTGGAGGTCAGTCTGGAACTGCCCGCTGCGGCTGGCGGTTCTCCCCGCCGTATCGAGATGCAGGTTTCGGTCGCACAGGGAGCGCAACTGTATCGTGGCGCAGACCGAGTGCCGATCAAGGGAGTGGACGATTTCCATACGGGCCCCGACGGTGTTCGCGCGCTGTTCAAATACCGGTTGAGGCCACGGGTTCCATTGAATGGACCCGACGCTCCGGAGGGCGGCTTCGCCGTCGAGATGGGTATACCCTGGGCGGAACTGGGAGGCGCGCCAGTGTCCGGTGCGCGGGCACGGTTCAACGTCGCGGTTCGGAGCGTGGTCGAAGGGGATCCGCCGATCACGAGCGTTTCTCCGGCGGTGATAACGGAAGCGGACCTCAGCGATCCGACGAAGTGGGCCGAGCTGGTCTTTACCGATGCTCCGGTGGCGTCTATTGCCGGCGCACCGGGTGCGCTGGTATGCGCCCGCGTCTTTACCGTGAAGCCCGTGATCGACGGAGCTCTGGCTGAAGGGGAATGGTCTCGCGTTACGGCCTTCTCGTTTGTCAGCGGCTCCGATACACGGATCGTCGGCGCTGGCACCTCGGCCATGGCTCGCAAGCGGGGTGAGGTTGAGGTGAAGCCCGGGCGGATTGCGGGCGTTATCGCCAGTCCAATCGTGACTGCTCGAACAGGACCGCTGGTGCGCCAGGCCTTCCCGCGGCGCGTGCTGGTTCGTTACCATGTCGAGTACCAGAGTGACCCGCGTAAGGACCTGCCGTTGAAGGCGTCGATGTCTCCCGACGGGCTGTCCCACTTTGTGACTCATCCAATGGACGGGACAGGCCCGTGGTTCTCCTATGATCGTCTGGATTGGCATCGCATCCAGCTCTCAAGAATGCGGGAGGCGGGTATTGATGCGGCTGCAGTGGTCTATCGCCCGTCACGCGAAGGTCGGCTCGCACTGACCGCCATGGCCGCGGCCATAGCGACGATGGACGCAGGTGGAGCGGATGCCCCTGCGGCTTGCCTGTGGCTCGATGCGCGGGAACTACTGCAGATCTCGGACCCCCGTGCCGCGCTCGCAGGCGCCATCGGTGAGTTTATGCAGTGCGTGCCGGCGCGGTATCGGTTGCAGACGCCATTGTCGGTCGAAAATGGCTCGGGTATGGCGGATACCGTCATCATAGACGGCCGGGGAATGACGATTTCTTTTGATCTCGCGGTGTTCCTTCGACAGCGGCATGCCCGGGAGTTCGGCAGACACCTCATTCTCCTCTCGGTTGGTACGATGGGCCCCGGATTCGATGGTCTTGTGCCAGTCGCGGATGGGGATGGATATGCTGAGGATCGAACAGGCGCCATCTCCATTGGCGCAATCTACGCAGGAACCCCCGGGCGAGGCGACGGAGAGCACCCGCTTTTGCGTCGCACGATCGAGACCTATCGAGCCTCGTGGCGCCGTGCGATCTCGTCTGGAGTCCCATCGGTTCTGATCGACTCATGGAATGACTACGCCAACGGGACGGAGATTGGCCCAACGGTCGAATACGGTCTGCAGTATCTGGATACGACACGCGCGAACACACTCCACTATAAGAGCGCGACAGGCGACGCACTCGATCTCATCGCCTCCGATCTTCCGACCGTCCTGCTGCCCGGTACAACCTATTCCGCGCATCTGCGTCTGCGCAATCCGAGCCCGGTACCCTGGACTGCTGGTGAGACCGCGATCCGAGCGACATGGGCTGGCGGCGGCTCTGGGCCCGCGGTGGTCCTGCCGGTGACCGTGGTGCGTGGCGACCCGTTGGACATCACCCTGCAGGTGCCCGTTCCGGATCGGTCGGGCGATATCGCGTTGAATCTGGAACTGGTGAACATGGATCGGCGCGGAACCGTTAAGCCGAGTCCTAAGACCGGTACTCGAACTCTCTCTGTGATGACCGCGCGAATCGACGGAGACGGCGTCGAGCAGTACCGAGCGACCCTGGTCCGAAGCTCGCTCCCGCGCGTTCTGGAGGCGTTGTCGAGCTGTCCCGTCTCGGTGACGGTTCGCAATGACGGACACCAGGCATGGCGAGCGAAATCGACGAAGGTCGTTGCGAGGCTGTTCGAACTACGGCCTGGCAACGGCATGCCGGAGTTTGTCGATGCGGGTCTTGCGGATTGCTCCGCGCTGCTGACCGAGGATGTCCCGCCCGGCGCAGTATGTACGGTTACAGTCCCGGTGACGGCGGTTCGATCCGACGGATCTCCCTATCGATTCTCGGGTCCCGACACGTCCCGGTATCTTCTTCGGTGGGATGTCGATATCGAGGGCGATGTCCTCCGCACGGCGCCCACCGAGCCGCAGGAAGTACAGATCGTCGAGGCCGACTTCGGGGCGCAGTTCTTCAACGATTACACACCCTCACGGGTGCCCGCGGATCGCCGCATACCGGTACCGCTGGGAATCAAGAACCGCGGCAATCAGACCTGGCTGAAGGATCAGGTCGCTGTTGGTTTTCACTGGTATTACCTGGACGGCATCGAGGCAGTATGGGAAGATGAGGTCTTTCCGCTGAAGGCGGATGTGCCGCCGGGTACGGAGATCGGCGACGTTGGTGCATGGTTGACTGCGCCGCCGAACGATGGCAAGTACTGGCTCGTATGGGACATCCGTGTGGGTGACACATGGGGGTCGACGCTCACCTCAGCACGGACATACGAAACGCGGGTAACGCTGGTGGAGGTGGCTGGCGGTCGACTGGAGTTCCTGGATCTCGCGCCGCATGCACAGGTAAAGGGCGTTCTCAGCCGCTGGGATACGGATGCCGCCGGTTTCGATGGTACGGGATCCGTATTACCAGCCGAGATCACGCCGCCGTTCCTGACGACGGGACCGGTTCCGGCAACTCTGTGGCTGCCCGAGCTCCGAACTGGCACGGAGCGAAGTCGGAGTCTGAGCTTCCGGTGGTTATCCTCGCAGGGGCCCACGCTGGTGCGCCCGGGCAACCGGGCGATTCTATCGGATAAGGCTCGTCGTGCTCCAGCGCGAAAAGTGCACATCCTGGCGGCCGCTGTGGTTCCCGGAAAATCGCTCGGTGTTACCCTCCGTTTTTCGGACAACTCCGAGCAGTTCACCTCGTTTCCCATCGGGGTCTGGGAGAGCCCTCCGGCACGGAACGATCGGGTTGCCTATATGGCTCCCTTCACGCGCAACAAAGTGGGTGATCCCGGCCCGCCTGCGAGGCTGTTCTGGTATACGATTACGGTGGCAGAGCCCAAGAGGCTGGCCGCGGTCGAACTCTCCGACGCGCCGGACGTCCGCATCGCCGCGATTACCGTAGAACACTGAGCGAGGGAGAAGATCAGGATGGCGCGTGGACCTGAGCTGTGGCCAGCGATCGATCGGCCGGGGTATTCCCGGCCCGAGTTCGGAGCATCTCCCGAATCTCCGCGGCGAAATCCTCGGCCGTAAGGCGGCATAGCCCGCGCAGTGTCGCTTGCGTACCGTGCTCAACGAAACGATCCGGTAAGGCCATATGCCGGACGGTGACATCGCTCAACGCCGCCCGCATGAGGACTTCACGGACAGCGTCGCCAAACCCGCCGATACAGGTATTTTCCTCGGCAACCAGTAGTCGCGGGGTTCGGATCGCGATCTCAACGATCGTCTCTTCATCGATCGGTTTGACGAAACGGGCGTTTACTACGGCTACATGAACGCCCTCCGCTTCGAGAATCGAGGCGGCGCGCGTCGCAATCGGAACCATCGACCCAATGGCGATGATCGCGGCATCGTCGCCCGTCGTTATCACCTCGGCCTTGCCCATCCGAATAGGGGTTGGCGCCGGAGCGCCGTCCGGTTCCACGGTCGATCCTCTCGGATAGCGGATTGCGATGGGCGACGCGTCGGGACTGCGCACATGGTCGTGGGCGAAGCGGAGCATGGCGGCGAGCTCAGGGCCATCGGATGGAGCCATGAGCGTCAATCCGGGAACCGGGCGCAGGTAGGTCAGGTCGAACGCCCCATGATGCGTGCCGCCGTCCTCTCCGACCAGGCCAGCCCGATCAATCGCGAACAGGACGGGAAGCCGTTGCAGCGCGACATCGTGCAGGATCATATCGTACGCGCGCTGCAGAAAAGTGGAGTAGATTGCCACGACCGGTCGCTTGCCCGCGGCAGCCAGACCGGCAGCGAAGCATACCGCATGGCCTTCTGCGATGCCGGTATCGACAGCGCGATCCGGGAACCGGCTGTGGAGTTTCGCGATGCCGGTTCCATCGGGCATGGCGGCCGTGATGCCGACCAGGTCCGGGTCCGATTCCGCAAGTGATACCAGAGTGTCCGCGAATACTGAGGTGAAGGTGGCGCCGCCGGCAGGCGAATGCACCTGGCCGGTTGCCGGTTCAAAGGGCGTGACGGCATGGTATTTGCGCGCGTTCTCCTCCGCCAGATCGTAGCCCTTGCCTTTGACGGTGATCAGGTGCACGAGAACCGGCCCGTCCATCCGCCGGACCTGTTGAAAGACGTCGAGCAGAAGCGGCAGATCATGACCATCCAGCGGCCCGATGTATTGAAAACCCATCTGTTCGAACATGACACCGGTCCGCTCAGGAGCGATGAGGTTGGTGATGGAATGTTTGAAGAGTCCGTCGGCCGCACGGGCTGCCACATCGCCAGCCGGCAATCGCCTGAGCACTCCCTGGGTACGGCGCTCCAGGTGCTGATACCAATCGGTGGTCCGCAGCAGCGCGAGATAACGGGCCAGGGCGCCGACGTTTGGAGCGATGGACATCGCGTTGTCATTGAGGACTACGGTGAACTTGCGCCCGCTGTGGCCGGCGTTATTGAGGCCTTCGAACGCGAGGCCTCCCGTCATGCCTGCATCGCCGATGATGGCAACGACGGATTCGTCGCCGCCGGAGAGATCGCGCGCCATCGCGAATCCATAGGCTGCCGAGATCGATGTGCTCGCATGGCCGGCGCCAAAGGCGTCATAAACGCTCTCATCCATTCGGAGGAAGCCGCTGATACCGCCGTACTGTCGCAACGTCGGAAAGTCGGCGAGTCGACCGGTGAGCATTTTATGGGCGTAGCATTGGTGCCCAACATCGAAGACCAGTCGGTCTCTTGGCGGATCGTATACGGCGTGCAGGGCTACGATCAGATCCACTGCGCCGAGATTCGATGCGAAGTGCCCTCCTGTCTCTGAGAGATGATCGACGATCGCCGAACGGAGTTCCTCGGCTAATCGAACCAGCTCTTCGGGTCTCAGCTCCTTCAGATCGGATGGTCGCTGGATCCTGGCGAGAAGATCGCCCATGCCTTATGCCCTAACACCTTCCACGGAATCAAGGATGATTGTACCATCACCGGTTCTATGCATCCTGGGGATGCGATTTCGCGTAATGGTAAGGGGGCGCGCCGATATGGGCGCGAACCCCATTACGGGCAGAGGGTATGATCGCCCGGGAAAGGCGTATGGGAACATTCATGCATCGCAGGATCATCGTAATCGGAGGTGTAGCGGGCGGCGCAAGCGCGGCCGCAAGGGCACGTCGGCTCTCTGAGGAGGCCGAAATCATCGTAGTGGAGCGCGGACCGTATGCATCCTTCGCGAACTGCGGTTTACCCTATTTCGTTGGCGGTGAGATCTCCGACTGGCACGGGTTGCTCGTCCAATCGCCAGAAGTCCTCAAGGCCCGCATGAACCTCGATATTCGCGTCCGTACGGAGGCGATTGAGATCGACCGGCAGGGGCGAACGGTAACCCTGAAGGATCTGGACACCGATCGCGTCTATACCGAGGCCTATGATGCACTGATCCTCGCGCCGGGATCGACCCCGCTGCGTCCCCCGATACCCGGGATCGAGCGCCCGGGCCACTTCGTCCTTCGGAACATCCCAAACGCCCGTGACCTGGACGCCTATCTGGCCGATCGCAGTGGAGGCAGGGCGGTGATCGTCGGCGGGGGCTACATCGGCCTCGAAATGGCCGAGCAGCTGGTCCGCCGCGGCCATCCCGTGGCTCTGATCGAGGCGTTGCCCCATGTGGCGGGGTTTCTTGATGCGGACATGGCATGTCGCGTTCACGCCGAGCTTCGCCAGCATGGCGTGGATCTGCATCTGGGCAAGGCCGTTCGATCATTCGATGATCCGGACGCCTCCGATGGGGCCATGGCATCGGTGGCGGTCCTTGAGGACGGTTCCCGCATTCCCGGCGATGTGGTGCTGCTGGCCATGGGCGTTCGACCGGAAACGACGCTCGCGAAAGCCGCGGGGTTGACCATCGGGATAACGGGCGGGATCAAGGTGGATGAACAGATGCAGACGAGCGACCCCCACATCTGGGCCGTGGGCGATGCCGTCGAGGTGATCCACGGTGTTACCGGTCGGCCGATGCTTCTGCCTCTGGCGGGCCCGGCGAACCGCCAGGGGCGCATTGCTGCCGATTCGATCATGGGCCGGGCGTCCGCCTATCGCGGTTCCTTCGGAACTGGCATTCTCCGAATCTTCAACCTCGCGGCCGCCGGCACGGGAGCGAATGCCAGAATGCTGGATCAGGCCGGTTTGAGCTATCAGGCGATCCATGTCCATCCGATGGATCACGCGAGTTACTATCCTGGCGCCTCGCCCCTCGCCATGAAACTGCTGTACGATCCGGGCAATGGTCGGCTATTGGGCGCTCAGGTTGTCGGTTTGTCGGGTGTGGATAAGAGGATCGATGTCCTTGCGACGGCGATCCAATCAGGCCTGACGGTCGACCAGATCGCGGATCTCGAGCTCGCGTATGCTCCCCCATTCGGCTCTGCCAAGGATCCCGTGAACATCGCTGGAATGGCGGCCGGGAACGTGCTGCGAGGCGATGTCCACGTCGCTCATTGTTCCGACATCGGTTCTTGTGATACGGAGACGACCTGCCTGCTGGATGTCCGGGAGGAAGCGGAATGCGTGTCGGGCGTGATCCCGTCCGCGATGACGATCCCTCTGAGCCAGCTACGGGCGCGATTGGACGAGCTGCCCCGAGACCGAGAGATCATCGTATATTGTCGATCGGGCCAGCGGTCGTACTATGCCTGCCGGATCCTTCACCAGCACGGTTATACGGTGCGAAATCTCTCGGGCGCCTATCTGTCGTGGTCGGCTGCCGCCGGATGACGCTGGCGACGGGGCGCGCAACGCTCCGATCCGGCCCATCACCGGGGTGACCATGCGTAACGGGTATACGGAGGCGGGAGGTGTCCGTCCGCAGGATCTCAGCGAGTGACCCCTCGAAGTTCGATGCGGTTGTCTGCGATCTTGATCTCGGTGATCCGCGCTTTCGTATCGGTGATCCGGGAGCTCACCAGACGGCCGAGCTCATCGGCCAGGTCTTGCCCTGCGCCCGGCGGCATGGTGATGCGGCCGACCTTAAGCCGGACGATCGAGACGTGGACGGTCTGACCTCCCGCGATCTCCGGCTTGAGCGTCGCCTGGATCTGGACATTGATTCCGCTCATGGAGCGGATGGCATTGGCGCGGACCTCTCCATCGCCGATCAGCACCCATGCCTCTTCGATATGCCGCGATCGGAGCCGACGACGGACTTCCTTATCCTCAGCAAGCAGAAGGTTCAGCTGTTCGTCGGATACGGTGAGTTCGAACTTGCGCTGGACTCCCTTCGCGGCGTCGCGCCGAACCGCTTCGACGGTCTTCATTACCTTGTCAACTTCCGTGGCGACCCGCGTATGATCCGCACCGGTGAGCACCGGCGCATGTTCCTGGCCGGAGATCGCGTACAGGGCGCCGATGGCCGTCGCGATCACTGCGACTAGGATCAGCAGACCGCATCCGATCATCCACCGGCGTATCGCCTGACGCCGCGATCGGCGGGGCTGGCGGGCCAGGCGG
>JAANMX010000526.1_pt1 | contig 50840 bp, 46 predicted proteins | sample 7279681 | NCBI WGS metagenome assembly JAANMX01 (sample SAMN14094542, study PRJNA606508) | bioreactor metagenome | isolation source: A lab-scale SPAN reactor treating ammonium-rich wastewater day 351 | place: Ireland: Galway | collected 2018-01-01
CAGCGGCTCCTTCTCCAGCGGCCAATCGATGGTCCCCGGTGTAGGACAGAGAAGGGGTTGGTTGGGGATCGTCCGACACAACGTCCCGGTCTGCTCTGATACCGTGCATCCGCCGGGGTGCGCTATCTTGTCCACAACACGCATGGAACGGGCGCTGAATCTGAGGAGGTCCTCGGTTTCGATGCGTTCTATGTCCGAGTCGGATCATCACGATGGCTGAACAAGCGATACTCGAGGAAACGATCACCCACGCAACGCCACGCGGCGATGTGTCGGCGTTCCTGCTCCTCGGCGAGCTACTGGTCCAGCGCGGATTGGTCACCGAGTATCAGGTCCAGCAGGCGATGGACGTCCGCCTTCGGAGCAATGCGTTTGTCGGCCAGATCCTGGTGGATCTCGGGTTCATCCGCGCGGATGTGATCGGCCCGATCATCGCCTCTCGTCTGGGCGTGCGATATGTCGATCTCCTCACTGCGCCGCCCGAACCGGACGCGGCTGCTCTGATCCGCGAGGATGTGATGCGGGCGACGAAGGCGATTCCCTATCGGATCTTCAATGGGTCGGTCGAGGTCGCCATGGTCGATCCGCTCGACGTCGGCGCGATCGACCGCATCAGCGCCCTGACGGCACGGCGCGTGATTCCGCTGCTGACCATGGCTGGCGAGTTCCAGGCGATCATCAACGATCTATATGACGCCCAGGCTCGAACCAGCGGGGTCCTGCATGAGCTTGAGGCAGAGGCAGAAGAGCTCGAGCCAATGCCGGTCGCGCGAGCCGTCCTCGCCGCAGCCGCAGAAGCGCCCATCGTTCGCCTGGTGGATTCCATCATGGAGAGCGCGCTGACCCTGAACGCCAGCGATCTCCATTTCGAGCCGAGCGAGACGGGGCTCCGAGTCCGGTTCCGTGTCGACGGTGCGCTCATCCACCATACGAACATCCCCGCGAATCAGATACCGGCTGTGACTGCGCGCCTGAAAGTCCTGTGCACCATGGACGTGACCGAGAACCGTCGTCCGCAGGACGGCCGCATGCGGTACGACAACCATGGCGCGATCTACGATATCCGCGCGTCCGCGGTTCGCACGGCCTTCGGTGAGAAAGTCGTCCTTCGGATCCTGGATAAGTCCTCCGTGCTCGTACCGCTGGCAAGGCTGGGTCTGCTGCCGGATCAGCAGAAGCAGCTCGATGCGTTGATTCTGCAACCCCACGGCATGGTGCTCGTGGTCGGGCCAACCGGGAGCGGAAAGAGCACGACGCTCTACTCGGCCCTCAACCTGCTCAACGATACAAAGCGAAACATCATGACGCTGGAGGACCCGGTCGAGTACAACGTTGCCGGTCTCAATCAGGTTCAGGTGAACCCGAAGATCGGCCTGACCTTCGCCAGCGGCCTGCGAACCTTCGTCCGGCAGGATCCCGATGTCATTCTCGTCGGAGAGATCCGTGACAACGAAACGGCGGAGATGGCGGTCCAGGCCTCGCTGACCGGCCACCTGCTCCTCTCAACGCTTCATACCAACAGCGCTGCGGGAACCGTGATGCGTTTGACAAACCTCGGTCTGGACCCATTCCTCGTAGCGCAGGCTCTCAGCGGGGTTGTTTCCCAGCGGCTCTGCGCGAGGGTTTGCAGCCAATGCGCCGAGCGCTATGAGCCCAAACCGGAGCTGCTCGATGCGGTGGGGATCGGTCCTGACGAAGCGCGTGAGATGAACTTCCGTCGCGGTCGGGGCTGCAGAGCCTGTCATGGCAGGGGTGTTTCCGGTCGAACCGCCGTGTTCGAGGTCCTCATCATCGACGAGGAGATCCGGAACCTGATCATGCGTCAGTCCTCCGAGGATGAGATCCGCAGGGCCGCCTACCAGCGGGGGATGATGTCCCTGCGCGAGGCCGCGCTCCATATCGTCAAAGCCGGCATAACGACGCCCGAGGAGATGGGGCGCGTGGTCCTCACGAGGGTATAGGGCGATGCCGACCTACGTCTACACCGCCCGGACCGCCAGCGGCCAGCTCGTATCCGAGGCGATCCAATACTCCGATGAACTCGCGCTGCGCCAGCACCTTCGGAGCAACGAGCTCTTTGTTCTCGATATCAAGGAGCGAAGGACGCGGCAGACTGCGAAGGCCGGGGGGCGTGTCGGCCTTGGCGAGATCATCCTGTTTACCCGTCATCTCCGCACCATGATCCTGGCGGGTATGCCCTTGCTCTCTGCGCTCGAAGCGCTCAGCGACCAATCCGGCAGCAGCCGCATGTCCGCCGTCATCCAGGAGATCACCAGAGCCATCGCGTCGGGCAAGACCCTGGCCTCGTCAATGAACCAGTTCCCGAACGTCTTCCCGGAGCTGCTGATCACGATGACGCACGCTGGTGAGGAGAGCGGCCGGCTCCCGGACACGCTCAAAGAAGCGTCGCGGCAGCTGGAACTCCAGATGGAGATACGGCAGAAGCTCATCAGCGCCATGATGTATCCCGCGTTCACCCTCTGCGCGACGATTCTGACCGTCACGGTCATGCTGGTCTTCATCGTGCCGGTATTCGCCAACATCTATAAGGAACTGAAGGCGCCGCTGCCGGCCATCACGAAGCTCTTGATCCAGATCAGCGATGTCCTCGTGCACCAGGGCTGGATCGTCCTGCTGATCCTCATCGCGGGCCTCGCCTTCCTGAAGCGGTACAACCGCACTCCAGAAGGCCGGCTCCATATCGATCGCCTCAAACTCCGAATCTGGGCATTCGGCACGCTCGTCCAGAAGACGGCGTCCGCGAACCTGACGAGCAGCCTGGCGGGCTTGCTGGACAGCGGCGTGCCGCTCATCCAGGCGCTTCAGACCGCGTCCCGCGTCTGCGGCAACGAAGTAATGGCCGAGGCCGCGCGGTCGGCGGCGCACAATCTCGCGCTCGGGCGGCGGCTATCATCGGAGCTGGAGCGGTCCGGTCAGTTCCCGCCGATGGTCGTCCGCATGATTTCCATGGCCGAGGAAGTCGGCGCCATGCCTGAAGTGCTTCGCCAGGTGGCGCAGGGCTATATCGAGGAAGTGGAATACGCCATTCGCCGCGTGATGACGATCATCGAGCCGGTGATGGTGCTCTCCGTGGGGGCGATCGTCGGTTTCGTTCTGGTCGCCATGTACTATCCGATCTTCAATATGGGGAATGTGTTCCTGTCGGGAGCCTAGCTCATCCGGGCCGCCTCCGGCATGCTTATAACCAGCGGCGGAGAGCCGCAACCCAAAATCCTACACGCCCGAGGCCCTGAGAAGCCCGGGTAATCAGGGAGGCAAGTTATGAAAGCGTACCGTTCCAGAGGGCGTCGAGGCTTCAGCCTTGTCGAACTCCTCGCCGTCGTGCTCGTCCTGGCCGTCCTTGCGGCCGTGGCCGTCCCACTGTACATCTCCCAGCGCAAGTCCGCGGCAGGCCGCGCGTGCAAGGCCAACATCGCGGCCATCTCGGCGGCGGAATCCGCCTACGCGCTTCGCAACGGATCATACACCGCCGCGATAGCGACCCTGGTCGGCGCCAACGAAGGTCTCGCCAAAACCCCCGCGTGCCCGCTTGGAGGCGCCTATGTACTCACCATCACGGCTGGCGCTCTCGAGATCGAGTGCCCCAATGATGGAGTCCATGCAGGCTATGGTGGGGTCGCCGGTGACTGGACGGTGACGCTTGCAGCTCCCGGCGCAGACTCGCTGCCGTAGGCAACGCTCCCGTGCTGCCGCCGGTACGGTCTGGCGGCAGCAGGGCCCTTCATCGCAGGGTGCATTGCCGAACAGCCCTAACAACCTTCGGCCGTGCGCCCTGCGGCTTCCACAGGGATGTTGTATACTATCATCCTATCGTTGTCTGTCGATCTGTTGCCCGCAGGGCAGGTCTTGATGAGCTGATGCCGGTCGCCCGCAGATTCAGGTTATAGCGTCTCGAAGTTGTAGGAGATCCGAGAGCCATGAGCGATAGTGCACCGGTGCGGCGAGCGGGTGGACGGCGCACCCGAAAGGGCGCGGCGATGATCCTCGGGCTTGCCCTGACCCTCTGTTTGACGATGCTCATCGTCGCGTCCCAGCTAGAGGCGATGAGCGAGTTGCGGTTATCGCGCGCCGAGCGGGACTTCGAACGGGCGCTTCAGATGGCCGAGGCGGGCCTGAACGCCTACCAGCATCGCCTGAGCTTTGGCGAGGCGGCCGGGCAGCCCGGCGCCGCTCTTCTGCCCCCGCCGCTCGAGTTCGACGACGTCAACGCGCCCTCGGTGCAGACGGTCAAGTCCGGCATCCTCGATGGGACCTATTCGCTCGTTCGCTACCCGGCCGGATCGCAGCAAGGCTATCTGGTCGGCACCCTCGGGGACCCGGGCGATACGGTGACCATCGTATCCTACGGATGGTCCAACGGCGTGGTGCGGCGCGTATCGGGCGTCGCCAACACGGAGACCGCACCGGACGATATCGAGGATGATGTCGTCGTCAACCCGACCGGCGAATATTCGATGTATGCGGTCACGCAGGGAACCATTCAGAATAACGGGAGCCTCAACGGCGGCGTGGGGACCAACGGTCAGATATCGATGTCCAACAACTGTACGGTGACCAATGGTGTGATCGCCTGCAACGGTCCGGGTGCGAATGCGACACTGGGGAATAACTCCTCGGCGACGATCGTCCACAACCCCAACCCCATTCAGTGGCCGACGGTCTCTCAGATCGCGACCAAACTATTCCCGTCCGGCGGATTGGCGTGGCTGGCGACGCATAACGACAACAACCTTGCGACGATCAACGGAGTGGCGGGTGTACCAGGCAATGTGATCGACGCCAAGAACAACGTTACCATCGTCCTGAACAGCAAAGTCGGCGGCGCCAACTACTATTTCACGAACGTCTCGTTCAAGAACAACGCGACCATTCAGTTTGTGAATACCCTAGGTCCGATCCGTATCTGGGTCGGTCCGGAAGGCGGCACGGGCGGCTTCTATTCGAAGAACAACACCGCCTTCAACGTCACATCCACGAATCCCGCGAATGCGCCGAGGCTCTATATAGCCACGCCGGCCGGGTTTACGGGCAAGAATAACCTGAACTGCAACTTCGGTGTCTATGCCTACAACGAAGTGAATGGCGCTAAGTTCGGCCACATTGAGTTCATGAACAACATGAGCATGAAGGGGACATTCATCGGGAATACTGTGACAATGAAGAACAACGCCTCGATCCTGGCGATGGCTCCGTTCTGGCAGCCTCTCGGCGGCGGTTACTACGATATGACCGTGTGGCAGGAGTAAGGGGCGTCCTTCATGCTGAGAAGCGGGTCCGTGCGACGACGATACGCCATACGGGGTATGACCCTGGTTGAAGTCCTCGTGGCCGCGATGATTCTCGGCATTGCCGCAGGAGGGGCTGTCGCCAGCTGGGGGTGGGCATCGAGAGCAGCTGCGAACAAGAGGGCGACCGAGATCGGCTACGCGCTCTGCGTCGGCGAAGTCGAGCGGCTCAAAGCGATACGGTATCCCTATCTGACGCCATCGGCGATCGTAAGCGGATCTCCGGTTCCCTCGATCCGATGGTTCGATAAATACGGCAGCTGGCTGGGATCGGGAGCGGCCACAGGAGCCTTTCGCGTGGAGACCATCGTCACGGTCCTCATCGATCGTGATAACACGGCGAACAGCGAAGACCTGAAAGAGGTCGTCGTGGAAACCTGGGACGGCAATCGGACGAGAATGTACGATCGAGCGCGAACGCTGCTCACATTCGGAGGAGTATGATGGGGCGGCATCGGCTCCGCCGGGCGCTGGGCGCCAGCCTGGTCGAAATGGTGGCCGGATTGCTGATCCTCTCCTTCGTAACGGCAAGCGTCGTTTCTATGTACACCACGGGCAGGCAGTCGCATCGCCGGGCTCGCTTCTACTCGAAGTCGCAGACCGAGATCCGGTATGCGCTGCGCGAGATGACGCGGCGGATCCGTACGTCGAATGCGCTCCTTGCTCAGGGCACCCAGGGCACCCTTTCCGGTATCGCCTCGAGCTCGTTTCAGGTGGTGATGACTGTTCCATCGGGGGGCGGGACCAAGCAGTGTCGTTATTACGTCTCCAACGGGATCCTGTACCGCCAGACCAGCACCCAGAGCGCACCGGGCACGCCGATCCTGAAGGATGTCGTCCAGCTGACCTTCGCATACTATAAGACCGCTGCGGGGACCCGGATATCGGCGACAGGAGCCGTAGGAACCGCGACCGAGGTCGAGATCCTGCTGCAAGCCAGGTACGAGAGCGTGACCACGGGTCTGGCAGCCTACGTCACCCTCAGGCCTGTCATTGCCGGCTAAGCCGTGGTCGTAGAACCCACCGTACCGTTAAAACACACCTGAGGAGCGCAATCGCCGATCAATGGCAGGCGATGTCCGTGGAGCCAATCTGGGCCTGTACCTGTGCCCGGAGGTCATCATTGCGGTCTTTACCCGATCCGTCCGGGGGGCCGTGCGTATCGCGTCCGTCGGCACCACACCGATGCCGCGCGGCGGTATGGACGTCTCGATGGTCCGGGATCCCGCCCGGGTGGGACAGGCCATCAAGGCCCTTCTGCGCAGCATGCGCAGCCGCGTTACCTCCGCCTCGGTGGCGCTGCCGCCCGCATCCTCTGGCATGCGATCCTACCGACTGCCCGATGCCCCGGATCGTGAGAAACGCCTGCTGGTGCGCGGTGAGCTCGAGAACTCCGGTGCGCTCCCTCTTGGCGCAGGAGCCTTCGGGCACTTGTGGATCCGCACCCCGTCCGAGGAGGATCGATCCGAAGCGGACGTCTTCGCGTTTTATTCGGACGACCTTGGCATCGAGAACGTTCGGGAATCCCTCCGCTTAGCCGGCCTTCGCCTCGATTGTATCGAGCCCTATTCGGTCGCGGCGATGCGCGCGTATCTGCTCAGCCGTGAGCGACCCGAACCGGTGGCGATGGTCTGCGCATCCGACGCCCATACGGACTTGTGCATCCATGACGGCAAGCAGGTGCGTTATTTCCGGCGGATCATCGGCGGTTGGGACGATCTGCGATACGAACGGAGCTACGAGAGCGGGACTCCGTCCGACGCCGCCGCGACTCCGATCTACCCGCTCGGCGCGTCTCCAGCCGCAGACGCCGACGATACCGCTTCGTCGGAACCTCTGCCGCCGGACACGGCCTCAACCCGAGGATTCCTCGCAGCCGAGATCGCTCGGAGTTTCGCGTACTATTCCCGAGACTATCGCGCGGCCGACGTCCCCCGCTCGCTGGTCGTCCTTTCGGCAGAGCGGATCGCGCAGAAGATCGTGGACTCGATTGGTTCTGCGATTCCCATACCGGTCAGCATCGACGATGCGTCCTCGAAGCTGGAACTGCCGGAGAACACAGCAGGCGAAGGGGGCCTTCTGGGATTTCTGGCCGCCGCCGGCACGGCGCTCGGTGATAATGCTGAGGCGATGCCTCGAGTTGATACCTCGCGGCAGGAGGCTGCCGCCATCACCCGACGGCAGGCTCCAAATATCCTGCTCATGGGTATGGCCGGATCGACGGTCTGGATGATGTTCAGCGTTGCCGCGCTCGTCGCGTTGGCGATCCTCCAATCGAATGTGTCCTCGGAAAATAGCCGGCTCCAGGCGGAGATCAAAACCGAATGGGAGAAGCACGCAGCGCCGCTGCGAAATCAGGAGGTCTTCGCTGAAGCCAGGAACGCTCAGACGAAGGTCGCGGTATCGGCTCCTGCCGTGCTTGCCGCCATTGGTCAGGCGTATACACCCTATATGAGCGCAGGCAAGATCGAGATCCAGGCGGAGTCGAAGGTCGTGATCGAGGGCACGGCGCTGACCCCTGAGAGTCTGCAGGAGTTCGTGGACAACCTGGCGGCGACCGGTGCGCTCGGTACGCCGGCGTTTGATATGATGCATCAGGATGCCGACGGACGCTTCAGCTTTCGTATCCTCGGCTCATGCAAGGATCTGACGCCTGAAGGCGCCCTGAAGTCGGAAGGCGGGTGATCTGCGGTGTTATCGGGTCTTCCTCCTCATATTCAGCAGCGCGTGGCCGTTCTCGTACCGCTTGTTGCCCTTGCGCTCTCCATCTTCTTCGTCTATCCCGGATGGGTCCAGTGGCGGAAGGGGCTGGCGGAGACCGAGGACCTGGGTCGCCAACTCGCCGAGATCAAAGCCACCCCGATACCGCTGGCGTCGGCCAGAGAGCCGGGGGCGGAGGATACCCCTTCGGAGCCGCCCGAGTTCTTTGCCAAAGCGCGCGAAGTGGCACAGGCTGCGGGATGTCGGATCGTGGGTTTCGATCTAACACTGCCGCCAGCGCCTCCTAGTGGTGAAAAGGAAATCGCCATGGGCGGTAACGAAACCGAAGAACAGAAGGCAGCCCGGAAGGCTAAGGAGAAGCCTCCTCTGATCCGTCCGGTTCGCGCCAAGTTCGAGCTCGAATCGAACTACATGGGGATTCGACGCTTTATGATGGGGATCATCCAGGCTCCGCGGCTCTATGCGATCGCATCGGTGGAGATCACCGCGCCGAACCTGGACAATCCGGGTGTGTTGAAGGGAGTTGTGGAGATCGAACGCTATATCCGCACCGCCGCCGCTGTTCCTGCTCCGGAGCCGCCGAAGTGATTGGGACGAACTCCCATCCCATACGGGATGCAGGACATTGACAGCAAAGGGGGCCTCACTCATGAGAGCGGCCATTGTTAGGGTGCGATATAGCCGGATCAGGCCTGTCCTGATGGGCGGCGTGTGCGGTGTTGCCGCGCTGTTGGGCTGTGCGATCTGGACAGCCGCGCCAGCCGGCGCCGATCAGGATCCGGATCAACCCGCAGCGGTCCGTGCACGGCCACTGCGAGGGGGAGCGGCGCCATCATCCTCCCGACCGATCACGACCGCCTATCCCGAGCGCCTCTCGCTGACGTTCTCCAATGTCAACGTTCGAGATGCTCTCGTACGGATCGCACAGTATTCCGGCGCCGATGTCCTGCTCGCCCCGGGCGCGACGGGCAATATCTCCATCAATCTGCGCCAGCGGACCGCCGAGGAGGCCATACGGATGGTTGCCGCATCGGCAGGCCTGTATGTCACTCAGGCCAAAGGCGCCTATGTCATCGGTACGGCTGAGGAAGTCCAGCGTGCGATCAGCGAGTTCGGCCTGACGGAGGTGGTTCCGCTCCAATACGCCAAACCGGACGATGCAGTGAAATACCTTGGCCAGACCGCTCCGACCGTCAAAGTGGAGCCGACGGCAAACGGCGTCGCGATGACCGGACTGCTGGAGGACCTTCGCCGGGCTCGAGAAGCTATCCGCGGATACGACATACCGCCCGTTGAGGCTCCCGATCCGGTGATCACATCTCTGGTAGCCATCGAAAAGGCCAGTCCGGAGAAAGCCGAGGCCGTCTTGAAGCAGGCCTTCCCCGGAGCTGCCATCTCCCGTCAGGACCAGGTTCTCGTGGCCTCCGGCCCGTCGAGCGTGGTCGGCGCGTTCGAGCGCGCTGCCAAAGCGATCGACGTGGCGCCGCCTACGCTCCCGGACCAGCCGAAGGTTGCGGTGTATCGAACGCAGTATATCAATGCTGAACGGGCGGAGAAGGCGCTGAAGGAGGTCTTTCCCAGCGTCAAGATCGCCGCGTCGCCGGAACCCAACGTGCCCCCGACAGCGGTGTTCCTGCCGCTCACCGCCGGCGCGTTCAGCAGCGCGGGCGCTGGCGGCACGGGCAGCGGCGGTATGGGCGGCGGTATGGGCGGCGGCATGGGCGGCGGCGGCATGGGCGGGAGCATGGGCCAGGGAGCCGGCGGCGGCCAGGGCGCTGTGGCGCCGTCGTTCACCCGATCGAGCAGTCTCATCCTCGTGGGGCCCGCCTCTGAGGTGGATGCCGCGGGCAAGGCGTTGACACAGATGGACGTTCCGCAGGCCTCGGTCCGGATCGATGCAGCCCTGGTTGAGGTCAGCAACGACGGCCTCGACGAACTCGGGGTTAAATGGTCATGGAAGGACGGTAACTTCGCTTTCGCGCAGACGAAGGGAGGTTCGGGGACCGTCACGACATCCGCGGTCAACACCTCCGATTTCACTGCGACGATCGACGCGTTGATCACCAGGAAGAAGGCCAGGATGCTGGCGAACCCGAACATCTCCTGCGTCGACAACGAGGACGCCAGCATCTTTATCGGCGAGCTGCGACGCTTCCGGGGGTCGACGGTCGTCACGCCCGGCATCGGCACCGTACAGGCGACCGAAACGGTCCCTGTGGGGATCGCGCTGCTCGTGCGCCCACGGATTCACCCCGATGGCGCCATCACCCTGAAGGTCCATCCGGTGGTTAGCAGCGTACTCACTGTAGTCGACGGGCTTCCGCAGACCGCAAGTCGCGAGGCGGATACGACCGTTCGGATTCGCGAGGGCGAGGAGTTGATCATCGGAGGCCTCACACGCGTCGAGGATACGCACTCCGTCGAGAAGATCCCTCTCCTCGGTGATCTGCCGTTGATTGGAGCGCTCTTCCGGAGCACATCGACAACCAAAGCCCGGTCGGAGATCATCGTGCTGATCCGTGTCTATCCGGTGTATCCCGACCCTGCGCCGTCACAGAACTTTCGGAAAGGACTGGCGCCCTGATGAATGAGAAGAAGCCGGCCAGCCCCCTGGTCATCGTGGTTATGATCGTGGCGATCATAGCCATTGGGGGATTCAGCGTCATGCAGTTTATGGGCTCAAATGCGCAACTCGCGCCGGTGACACCGGGCATCGCAAGCTCCGGTACGGCCCAGAATGGCCCTGCCGTAGCACAGGCTCCGCCCGCTGCCGGCCCGAAACCCGTGATCAGCGTCGAAGCCGCGAAGGATACGAATCCGTTTGCCCCGCTCCCGATGGCCGCCTCGAATGGCTCTCTTACTCCCAGCGCAGCCAACTCCGCGCTACCGTCCGCTCCCCCGGGCGTATCGAGCGCCAACAACGGACCGGTTCCGGCTCCTCTTCTCGTCTCCCGCGATCGGCGCGACAGGGCTGCGGCTCTCAACGCGTCCGTTCGATCCGAGGGTACGCTTCCGAGTGTCGGAGGCGTCGGTCCATCCCCCATGCCGGTCGCGATCGAGCCGAAGCTTGCGGGAACGATGCTCGGCAGCCGGCCTACCGCCGTCTTCGAAGCGGAAGGGGGCAGCGTGATGGTCCCGCAGGGAGGGGCCTATCTGGGTTGGCGAATCATGAGAGTGAGTCACGGCGAAGTGACCGTCTGGAATGGGGATACCACCCTCCATCTGAAAGTCGGAATGCCTTCATCCCCGGCGAGTCGTACGGCATCCAATCTGGATGACCCGACCCCCTATGCGCAAGCGAATGTGATTACCGTCCACTACTCCGCCAGGCCGACGGCGTCACGACAGGAACTGGTATACGGGCGCATTGAGGAGACGTCCTACGATGGTCCAGAAGGCCTGGATCAGGATATCCCCGAGCGTGAGCCCGAGAAAGAACCCGACGCTGCGCCGATAGGCCCGGGCCCCGCCAAACCGCTGGATGAAAACCTTGGTGAGCCACGCAAGTAGGAACGGGGCGAAGAAACTGTTCATCGTGTAGGTGTTGGACAGAACATAGCCAACGGGGTGCAGCGGAAACCCCATCACGCGCGTACGCAGGGCCGCTAATCCGACGGTGATCAACGCACCAACGGCCATGGCCATCAGTCCCGGGCCATCCGGGCCTGACGGATTCGCCGCAGCGCTGTCCATCTGCTGCATGCTGTAGCGGACCTTCCAGAGCGCGTAGGCGTTGCTCTTCACGGTGGCGGCGCCCACCTCATGGAAGGCCGTAAGCCCGCTCCACCATCCGAGGCCGATCGCCGTTATCGTCGCGGCTCCGACGCTGAGGATCACGGTGCGAAGGCGCAGGCCCGCATCGTCGGCGATCTTGAGCCCCTCGATGAGATAGGGCAACGACTGGCCCCGGATGTCCACATGCACGAGATCGAAATGGGCCAGTGACGCGAGACCTCGATCGCCCAGACTCTCGGTCCCTGTGGCGGCCCAGGCGACCCGGGCGGGAGTCATCGTAGCCGGCGAGAACGTCCACTGGCCGCCTGCTTCGGCACGAACTCGAGCGCCTGCGACGACATATGCGGCGTAGGCCGCCACCACGATCCCGGCGGCCACAGGGCGAACGCCGGTTCCCACGATCATAGCGAACGCGGAGAACAGGCAAACGCCGGCGACAGCCACGGCCCTCCGTTCCACAGGCCGGGAGGCTCGTGTCTCCGGCTTGCGCAGCCGGACGACCGCGCCCGCCGTGATGATCGCAGCGAGGGCGATCCATGCTCCGGCGGCTTGTTCCTCGGGAAAGGGAAAGCGGGCGGAGCCCGTCCCGGCGGCCTCGATTCCGACGAACGCGCCCAGGAGATACGGAACGCGCGCGAGGATCCAGAACACCCAGCAACTGAAGCTGACCGGACTCGGCACAAGATAGGCGAGGCCGATCGCCATCGGGTAGAAACCGATCGGCAGACTCCGGATGGAGTTCCAGGGCGGCGATGTGAAGAGCGTCGCAGCGTAATCAGACGCTTTGAGCTGGACAGCAGGTACGCCGGGATACCACTCATGAAGCGCCAGCAGGCTCTGAAGGACGATCGGGATGCCGGCTCCTAGCCAGAGAAGACGGTGATCGCCGAGGCGTTCGGTCGGGGAGGTCAGCTGAATCGGCAGGGCTGCGACCGGAAACGATAACCGTTCCTCGCGAATCCAGGCCCGGTTCAGGGCGATCCCGAAGCCGGTCCACGCGGCCGTGAGCAACAATAGATAACCGCTCCAGAATAGGATGGGGAGGATCCACGCGTGCCACGGCACGCCCGAGCCGCCCCGGTACAGCGCCTCAACGGCGGAGGTGTTGTGCAGGAGGGGCAGGTCGACGATGGACCCGAGCCACGGACGCCATTCCGGCTGCGTCTCCGAGAAGTAGCGGAGGAACCCCATCCCGGGCATCAAGAAGCGAAGGCCGCCGAAACCGATGATCGGGATTGAGGCGGTCAGAGCGATATAGCCGAGCAGCGTCTCCTGTCGCGTCAGCCAGCCGCGCGCCTGCATGCCGCGGGCTGCGAGCAGAAAGACGACCGTGGGCATCATCAGCGAGTAGCAGATGAGATAGACGCTTCGGATGATCTCGCTGTCGGTTACCCAGCCGATCATCACGGCCTGGGACAGCGCGACGAGAAGGATCAGCCGTAGGCGCATGGGAACACGCGACGCCCGCAGGCGATCCTCGGCGCTCGCATCTAGGCGAGCCAGGTGTCTCGGTGTTGCTTGATGAACGACTGATCGTGCAGGTGCGGGTAGGCGTCCAGGACCCGCTCGATCTCAGCCGCCTGGCCTTCGGACAGAGTCTCCTCCGGATCCAGGCACAGGATATGTTCCATCAGGCCCTGCCTGCGGAGCGCTTCGTGAATGCCCGCGATGCATCCGCGGAAGCCGTTCGCGGCATCGAACAGGGCCGAGTTGAGATCCGTCAGGTGGACGTCCATTTCGATCAGGGATAACGGCGCCGTCCCCTGCGCCTGGACCTCCTGGGTGATGCGCAGGAGTTCGACGGCCCGGCGGGTGCCGAAGGACCACTGGCCGAGGAGCCCTCCGTGGAATCGGAGGGCTTGGCCCCGGATGGTAACCGAGGTGATGAGATCGCCGATGATATGGTCGTCATTGCCCGTATAGAGCGCGATCTCGTCGGCCCGGCCCGAGTCCGCGACCGCGTGGAGCACATCGAGAGTCTGATAACGGTTGAACGGCGCCACTTTGATCGCCGCGAGCGAATCGAGATCGCACAGGCCGCGCCAGAAGCTCCTGGACAGAGTGCGGCCGCCGACGGCGGGCTGTAAATAGAAACCGATGATCGGCAGCACGACGCCGACAGCGCGGCAATGCTCAACAAGATACGCTTCCGAGGCATCACGAAGGGCGCCGAGGCTGACCAGCGCGGCGTCGTACCCGAATCCTGCGGCGGTCTCCGCTTCGGATACGGCCTGAGCGGTATCGCCGCACACCCCGGTGATCAGGACAGGCGGTTGGTCGGCCTCTCGAGCGGCCTCCGCAGCCAGCTCCAGCGCGGGTCGAAACATACCGTATTCGGGACGCCGGATGGCGAACTGCGTCGTATGTACGGCAACGGCGAGTCCTCCGGCGCCGGCCGCGATATAGTATCGGCTCAGCGCTCTCTGCCGTCGCTCATCCAGTCTCCGGTCGACCGTGAGCGCCAGGGGGTGAGCGGGAATCACCATGCCCTCCAGCAGTCGCCGACGGAGGCGATCTCCCTTCATCTTGTCGCTCTCCCCGAGGCGCCCATGATCATTCATCGAGGGTGGCTATATCGCCGCGGCATCGGCGTAGGCGGCCCTGTACTCGGCTGGGGACAGACCCGCCACATCGGCGAGCCGACCGAGCGTATCGCCGTTCTCAAGGTCCTCAGTGGACAGCCGAACCATCGCGGCACGAGCGGCTTTGTAGGTATCCGCCTGAACATCGACCCGACGAATGGCGGTCTTGCCCGTTACCGGATCGAGTATGGCGCCAAACGGGATTGGTTCGATGCGGCCGGCCTTCAACGCGATCAAGGCTCCGCCTCTCTCCCAGGACGGATCCGCACCGAGAACGTACTGAACCGCACCCCAGCCGAGTTGTCGACAATAGTCGGCGTCGAATGGGGCGGGTGGCGCACATCGGAGTTCATATCCGATGACGACATCGACGATCGTCCGTTTGCGCCCCCGTTCCTTCAGACGCTTCTTAAGTTCATCTTTCAGGATGAGCGCGAGCGGAACCTCCGCCAGGCGAAGGTTCCCCGATTTATCGTGGGTGATCGATACGTAGGGACGACCCTGGAGGTCGGCCACGATCAGTTCTCCGACGCCCTCTGCGATCACGACAACGCCGAAATCGCGCCCTAGGATCGCAGATCTGTGCATCGAGCCTTCGATCACCTTGAGCGTGAGGTCCAGGCTCGCACTGCCCTGAAACTCCTCGGGTATGACAGCTGCGGTCGCGCCGCCCGAGCTCGCCATGCCCAGCGCGAGGTGGCCTGCGCTCCGGCCCATGGCGGTGACGATATACCAGCGGGCCGTCGTATGGGCATCCTCCATCAGGTTGCCGATCAGGTTTGCGCCGACTGCGCGGGCTGTATTGTAGCCGAACGTCGGGGCCTGATCGGGCAGGGGGAGATCATTGTCGATCGTCTTCGGGACATGGGCGACCTGTATGCGCCCGTCCGATGTTCTGGAGGTCATGCTGGCCGTATACGCGGTGTCGTCACCGCCGATCGTGACGAGATAGGCGATATCCAGGGCCTGGAGGGTGGCGACCACTCTGGCCATCTTGTCAGGGTCATCCGCAGGCTTTTCCCTTGAGGTGCGCAGGATGCTGCCGCCCCGTAGGCGGCACTGCTCCGCGATCGAGTCGGTGATGGTGCATGTATGCTCCCCGCTGCCTGCCGCGAGCCATTTGAAGCCGTCGTAGATGCCGACAACCTCGAGGCCGCGGCGCAACCCCTCAGTGGCGGCCGCCGCGATCACGCTGTTGATGCCCGGGGCCGGGCCTCCTCCGACTACAATGCCCATGCGACCCCGTGGCCGGGATGACGTCGTCATCGTCCTGATGTCTCCTTTTCCCTGTTAACGTCGGCTTTGCTGCGGGCTTTCGCCTCGCACATCCGCCGATCTGCTTGTTCGAGCGCCGTGTCCAGATCCGATCCCATTGACGGTGTCCAACACGCCCATCCGGCTGAGAGCCCGATGCACTCTGGAGCGGTACGCTCATGATACTCTTGCGCGACGCGATCGAAGATCCTCTGGCCCGAGTCCGGTCCAGCGTTCCATGCGACGATGGTGAACTCGTCGCCTCCGGTCCGGCCGGCCAGATCGGAACTCCTCAACGTATCCCGGACCGTATCGCCGAACGCCTGCAGCGCGAGATCGCCTGCTGGGTGACCGGATCTGTCGTTGACCAGCTTCAGACCGCGAACATCGAACCTCATAACGAGCAACGGGCACTCCTGGCGTCGGGCCAGCTGTACGAGACGGACGCTTTGGCGGATCAGGCCCCTTCGGTTCAGAAGTCCGGTGAGCGAGTCGGTATCCGCCAGTTCGCGTATTCGAGCCTGCGCCTGCTGGCGGTAGGCCGCTCGTAGGAGCCGAGTTCGCAGCTCTTGCGGAGCGGGGATATCCGGACCCAGAATATCCTGCGCCCCTCCGATGAGCGCATCGCGCTCGATGGCGGCGTTGGGCTGATCGATCCAGACCAGCGCCGGCGTTGCCGGATAATACTCGACAAGGGCGCCAAGACACGCGGTCCTCTCATGCGGACCGAGTGCGGCGGCGAGGATAGCCGCGTCTGGCAGACCGGCGCACTCTCTCACCCTGATTGCTTCAACGCCATCGCGCTGTTCGATGGTGGAGATCGGGGTGATCCACGAGGCAGCGACGGCGCGGACCAGTGTGGGCGGAACCGAACCGATCACCAGCAGGCGGGTGGGCGCTTCATCCCTGCCGGCACTCGCGCCAGTGAGGTCGTCCATCACGAGCGGAGCTCGGCGGCATCAGCGAAACGAGGCAGCAGCCTCATCCGCGGTATCCAGGATTTCGAAGACGCGATGCATACGAACGAGTTCGAACAGGTTTCGGATTGTCTTTCGCATGCGACAGAGTTTCATATCGCCTCCGGCAGCATTGAGCTGCCTGAGGCACGTGAGGAAGGATCCGAGCGCCGAACTGTCCATGAACTCCACATCGCCCAGATCAAGAACCACCTTGCGGTCGGAAGCCAGGATCGGCGCCATGGCGATCTTGAAGGCATCGCTGGAGCTGATATCGAGGTTGGGGCCTGGCACGCCTACGATCATCACCTCATCGATCTTACGGGTCTTTAGTGTCATTCTTTCGCATACCCTCCTGTAACCTATCTTAGACGTCAGTGTGCGGACGGGCCTCAGTGTGGCGGGGGCGGCTCCGCTTCGTGGCGACCATGGGCGCGGCGTATCAGCAGTAATCGATTGCGTCCCAGTGCATCACGCGAGTAACTGTAGTCATCGACACTCTGGCTGATGATATAGACGCCGAAGCCTCCGTCACGAGTGCCATCGAAATCCGGCGCTCGAACATCGTTGGGATCGAATCGGCGGCCCCAGTCGGTAAGTTCAACGCGAACTTCGCCTTTGTAGGCTTCGAGTGTGACCTGGACTCGGCGGTCACGCGTACCCCAGTACGCATGGTGCAGGATGTTGCTGGCCGCCTCGCTCACAGCGAGGACGAGCGTCGATTTTTCGTAAGCCGTTAGCGGCGGATCGATGGCCTGTTTATCGCAGAACCAATCGACCAGCCGTCTCATAGAGTCGATTTCATGCGGAGCGCTGGTCACCTCCATGGATGTGGTCTGGAGCGGCCATTCATTCCCGTCGTCGACGGTTCGGACAACCAGGCATGTCACGTCGTCGGCTGTACCTCTGTGGTTGGCGTGTTTCATTGCGGCGTCGCAGATGGAATCGGCGATTTCCCTGGCGCTGAGATGGGCAGTGGCACGGACGGTTGCTTCCAGTCCTTCGAGCCCAAACATCGCGCCATTCCCGTCCCGAGCCTCGGTAACGCCGTCGGAGTAGAAGACAAATACATCGTCTTGTTCGAATGCGGCGCGACTCTGGGTGTACAGCTCCGTCGAGGAGACTCCGATCGGAAGATTATCGCCCTCAAGGTAGGTAATACGGTTGTTGGAAGGGCGATAATGGAGCGTCCGCATGTGGCCGGCATCGACGAACGTGATCTGCTGCTTTCGAACCTCAAATCGCGCACAGCAGAGGGTGATGAAACTGCCCAGCCGGGCCAGGTTCGCAGTCATGCTGTGGTGCAGAGCTGCGACGATCTCCTCCGGATCCGGTAGCCTCGCGTATTGCCTCAGCAGGAGTATCAGGCGCAGAACGTTGGTTCCGAAAACCATTTTGCTAGCGGCGGCGAAAAGGGCCGCCGGGACGCCCTTGCCCATGACATCGCCAATCAAGACGTCGAGCTCTGAATGACTGTACTGGGCGAAGCACCAAAAGTCGCCGTCCACTCGTTGCGACGGTCGAGAAACCGCCGCGATATCCAGACCTCGAACGTCCTCCGGCGGCTCGCTCAATAGCAGCGCGTTCTGGATGTTGGCGCCGATCTCGATCTCACGGGTCCGCGCCTTCTCGATGGCGTCCTCGGCTCGTCGACGTTCGCGGGCGAATCGGATGGAACGATCGAGAGCGTATGCATCGATTCGACCCTTGATCAGGTAATCGGCGGCGCCGGCCGACACTGCGGCACGGGCGATGGACTTGTCGGTCTGGTTCGTCAAGAGGACCATCGGCGCTCGGCAACCGCTCGCGAGCGCCTCGCTAACGAGGTCGATTCCTGTCCGAGCTCCGAGCATATAATCGATTAGAATGACATCATGGGCGTTGCTGCGAGCCGCCTCGAGACCCGAGGCATAATCATTGGACCAGTCGAGAATATACGTGGAATCCTCGATCTCCCAGAGAAGTTCCCGCGTCAGCAGATAGTAATCACGGTCATCGTCGATGAGGAGTACCCGGACGGGTTGCTCCGCCATATCACTCTCCCTGAGCGCCACCCGGCAGTTCAATGATCTCGAACCAGTATCGACGGAGCGTTTTCATCACCTCCACCAGGCCCTCGAACGTGAGCGGTTTGCTGACATACGAGTTCGCGCCTTCGGAATACGATCGCAGGATGTCCTCCTCTGCCTTGGAGGTGGTGAGTATGACGACCGGAATGGAACGCAGCTCTGGATCCGCCTTGACGGCGCGAAGGGCTTCTCGACCATCCATGCGGGGCATGTTCAGGTCCATGAGTATGATGCCGGGGCGTGGCGAATCGGCCGGGTCCGACCAGCGTCCCCGGCGCTTGAGATAATCAAGGAGCTCTTCGCCGTTCTCAACCATCACCAGGCTATTGGCAAGCATGCACTCCTCGAGCGCCTCGCGCGCCAGAAGCCGATCGTCCGGGTCATCTTCCGCCATCAAGATCGTGATGGGCTTGGCGTTGAACATCAAGGATCCTCCAACCGGGATGAGCCTGAAGGCTCGATGATCCGCCTAGCGCGCAACAACGGCCCAGACCGTTCGGAGGAGCAACAGCATATCACCGCCAAGGGTACGAGACTGCAGGTACTTCAGGTCGATGGCCAGCTTGGCCGGCATAATCTCGTTGATATAGTAGTCCTCGACATCATCGCGGCCTTCGAGCAGAGCCTCCTCGTTCCGGTACTCTAGCTGCGTCAGGCCGGTGACGCCCGGCCGCACACTGAGAACCTCAAGCTGTATCGGCGAGTAGTGTTCGACGTATCGGGGCACCTCGGGACGCGGACCGACAAGCGCCATTTCGCCCCGCAGAACGTTCAGGAACTGCGGCAGCTCGTCCAGCTTGTACTTGCGCATGATTCGGCCGATACCGGTGATGCGCTGATCGCCCCCTGCCGTCACTTCCGGACCTCCCTGACTCGGTCGCATCGAGCGGAACTTCAACAGGGTAAAGGGGACTCGATGCCGCCCGATTCGCGTCTGACGGAAAAGAACGGGACCGGGCGAGGAGAGTTTGACGAGGAGGCCAAGGAGGAGCATGATCGGCGCCAGGATGAGCAGCAGCAGCGCCGAACCCAGGATGTCGACGGTTCGCCGGATCATCTCCGTCGCCGCGCCCTGTGGTGGATCGTTCAGCTTGCTCGTCGTCGCGTTCAACCCGTCAGGATCTCGCGCACGGCGTCAATCACACGCCGTATGTCGTCGTCACCCATGCGCGTGTAGATCGGCAAACTGACCACGCGCGCGAACTCCGCTTCAGCGGCCGGGTATTGATCCGCGGTAAGGCCATACCGGTCCCTCCAGTAGGGCTGCCGATGAAGCGGGATGAAGTGCACACTGGTGCCGATTCCCCGGTCCGCCATCGCTTCGATGAAGCCGTCGCGCTCGATCGGAGCGTCGGGTCGGAGGCGGAGCATATAAAGGTGCCATGCATGGAGATCGCCGAGCGGCGCTTGCGGCGGAAGGTCGGCAGGCAGATCGGCGAAGGCCTGATCGTACATCTCCGCGATCCGGGCTCGACCGTCACGAAGCGAGTACAGCCGTTGAAGCTGTTGTCGGCCGAGGGCGGCGGCGATATCGGTCATATTGTACTTGTAGCCCGGCGCGATGACCTCGTAGTACCATGCTGGCCGCTCGGAGGTATAACGGTCGAAGGCATCCCGATCGATGCCGTGCAGCCGCATGACCCTGCAGCGGGCGGCGAGCTCCGGATCGCGGGTCACCACCATACCCCCTTCACCGGTCGCCAGGGTCTTGGTCGCGTAGAAGCTGAAGACCGTCGCATCGGAATCGAGCCGGCCGATCATACGGCTCCGGTAGGTGGCAGGCAACGCGTGCGCCGCGTCCTCGACCACCCGTAGTCCGGCATCCCGGGCGATCTGCAGGATCGGATCCATATCGCAGGCCAGGCCGCCAATATGGACCGGCATGATCGCGCGCGTACGGCGAGTGACCGCCGTGCGCACCTTCTCGGGATCCATGTTGAGCGTCGTCGGGTCTATGTCGACGAAGACGGGGTCGGCGCCCAGGTACCGTACCACTTCAGCGGTAGCCGTGAACGTGTTCGTGGTGGTGATGACCTCGTCCCCGGGGCCGACGCCGCAGGCTTCGAGGGCAAGATGGAGGCCGGACGTCGCGGAGTTGACCGCAATCGCCTCGACGTTGCCGATGAACTCGGCGAACTCGGACTCGAACAACCGCGTTTTCGGACCGGTGGTCAGCCAGCCCGAGCGAAGCGATTCGATCACCTCGGCGATCTCGGCCTCGCCGATATCGGGCACGGCAAACGGCAAAGAACGTGTTGGATTGGTCATGGAATCATCACAGCGATCACTATCGGCATGGTACCCGATCCTGGATCAGTCCAACCAGGACGGCCTGCCCGCACGATTGGATAACCCGGGCAGGCGCCGGCGAGCGTCGGGATCGGCAACCCGATTCGCCTGCGATGTCCAGCCGAAGAGGGCGTCGGGCGCACCTAGCCATGGAACGGAAGGCGATAATGGTACCGAGACCGTCCACCGGTAGCGTCGAAGCGGGCCTCCTGCACAAACCCTGCGGCCTGATACAACCGATTCGTGCGGTCGTTCGCCTCGGCGTCTGTGGTCAGATGGATCGCCGGCGCTCCGGTTTGGCGGGCGGCCTCCACCATCGCCACGATCAACCTTCTGCCGATCCCCCTGCCCTGCCAATCCGGATGGACGCCCAGAGAGGCGAACTCCACTTCATCGTCCGGCGGCTCATAGGCGCTTGTTCTGCCGCGAAAGACGCCCATGGCGTTCTGTAGGACGACCCCGAAGATCCGCGGATGGGTGAGGATACCGGCGATGATATGGGGCGCCAGAGTCGGCAAACGGCGTTTCAACGCCGAGGAGAACTGACGCGCGTCCAGGTAGCCTGCTGCGAAACCGACGGCTGCGCCGTCGATCTCGGCCACGAGGAGGATGCCCGCGGGATACCGGAGAATGGTCTCGTAGTATCGTCGAAGGAAGCCCTTTCCGAGCATGGTCAGGACGAAGCCGGGAAACGCTGCGGTATGGACGTCGGCAAGACGCCCGAGGTCGCGCTCGGTAGCCCTGCGCACAGTGACCATATCGCCGTCGCTCGCTGCCATGTCAGGCGCCGATCAGGCCTTTCAGGATCGTTTCGACCTGGCTCACGCACGCGTCACGGGTCAGGTTGCCCTGGACGTAGGCTCGGCCCGCCCGACCCATCTGTACGCATCGCGCAGGGTCCGATTTGAGCTTGAGAGCCGCTTCGGCCAGCGCTGCAGGGTCCGCTGGGGGAGTGACGAACCCTGCGCCAGAGGCCTCGATCACCTGTCGCGCATCCCCATGCGACGGGATGGCTGCAAGGATCGGACGGGCGGCGGCCATGATCGTGGCGATTTTCGACGGCACCGTCGGAGTCGCCACCTCGGGCCGCAGGGTTACGAGGCAGACGTTCGCAGCGGCCAGCGCCCCGGGATACTGTTCCTTCGGCTGCATGGGCAGGAATCGGACGTTCGGGAGGCCATCCGCCGCCGCCGCGAGCCGATCCCGCTCGGCGCCTCCGCCGACCATGAGCCAGACCATATCCTGCACATTCACGGTTCGTCGAGCGGCTTCGATCACGACATCCAGCCCCTGAGAGAAGCCCATCGTACCCGCGAACAGGACCACGAATCGGGAACCGAGATCGTGCTCCACCCGAAACGGCAGCTCGGGCGTTGGGGCTGGCGGTTCGCCCGAAAAGCCGGAGACATCCACCCAGTTGGCAACCACGTGCACCCGATCGGGCTGCCCACCCCGCTCGATGACGAAGTCGCGGTTGCCCGGCGACATGACGGTGATCGCATCGGCGGTTCTGTAGAGGGTGCGTTCCATCCGCTCGAAGATCCGGATCATCCGCCGGCCTCGGAGGATGCCGAGATCGATCATGCACTGCGGGAACAGGTCCTGCACGTTCGCCACCCACGGCGCTCCAAACCGTCGGGCGACTTGCCTCGCGGCCAGGCCCATCATGATGGGCGGCGTGACGGTGTAGATCACGTCGGGCCGAGCGGTCAGCGCTGCGCGAAGCCCTGAGACCGGCGGCGCGAGCATCTGCACAAGCCCTCTGCTCAGGATCGAGCTGCCGTAGAAGTTCGGTCCGTTGATCCGGAGGATATCCATGCCGCCCATCCGCTCCCGAGCCAGCAGCTTCCTCCGATATCGTTCCGGCATCGTGGGGACGTTGTATCGGGGGAAGCCGGTGACCACCGTTACTCGGTGTCCTCGGGCCGCGAGGGTCTCGCCCAGCTCATATGGCAGGTGGGGCCCCGACCCGATCTCTGGCGGGAAGTAGTGGCTGAGGAGCAGAACCTGCATCGGTACGTAAGGAGCGCCCGGGGTCAGTGCGAGGCCGGCGACGGATACTCCCGCCAGACCGTGCGCCTGATATAGGGCGTGTACGAATGGATGATCCGCACGACCTTTTCGGATACGTTCGGCGACTGATAGTCGGCCACCGGCAGAAGAAGCCGCTGATCGCCGCGCGGCTGTTGCAGGACAACGTCGAGGCATCGGAGGACGTGGTCCGGCTCGAGCCCGGTGAGCATCACGGAGCCCTCCTCCATCCCCTCGGGGCGCTCATGCGCCTCGCGGATGTTCAGGGCGGGGAAGTTGAGAATGGACGACTCCTCGGTGATCGTTCCGCTGTCCGACAGGACCGCGCGGGCCTCCATCTGGAGCCGGACGTAGTCGCTGAAGCCAAGGGGTTTCAGGAGGTCGATGCCGTCGGCAATGGTCGGACCGGCGCTCTCGATCCGCTTGCGGGTCCGCGGATGGGTCGAAACGATCACCCGAACGCCGTATTGATGAACGAGACCATTCAGGACCCGGATCAGCCGGTCGAAGAGGGCAGGGGAATCGATGTTCTCCTCGCGGTGCGCACTGACGACGAAAAAGCCGCGCGACTGCAGCCCCAGGCGGTCCATCACCTCGGATGCTTCGATCTTCGGCCGATAGTAGGCGATCACTTCATACATAGGGCTGCCCGTCTTGATCACTCGATCGGGCGGGATGCCTTCGCGCAGGAGGTATTCCCGGGCGATCGAGCTGTACGGCATGTTGATATCGGAAATGTGATCGATGATCCTCCGGTTGATCTCCTCCGGCACTCGCTCGTCGAAGCATCGGTTGCCCGCTTCCATGTGGAAGACCGGAATCCGACGACGCTTGGCCGCAATGGCGGACAGACAGCTGTTGGTATCGCCGAGGACGAGTACGGCCTCCGGTTGAAGCTCGCCCAGAACCCGATCCGTCTCGCTGATGGTCTTGCCGATGGTTTCAGCGGCGACGCTGCCGGCGGCCCCGAGGTATCGATCGGGCGGACGGATGTCGAGATCGTCGAAAAAGACCTGGTTCAGTTCGTAATCGTAGTTCTGACCCGTATGGATGAGGGAGTGATCCGTGTCCCGATCAAGGGCTGCGATCACCCGGGACAGGCGGATGATTTCCGGGCGAGTGCCGACGATCGTAGCGACCCGCAGCTTACCCATGATCGACCTCGTCGAAGTAGGTGTCCGGCCGCTCCGGGTCGAAGATCTCAGAGGCCCAGAAGAGCGTGACCATCTCCGTTGCGCCGACGTTCTGGATGCAATGCGTATAGCCGGGGGGGATGTCGACGACACGCCAATCGTCGCCTGACACCCGAATCCGATGAACCGTGTCGGAGTGGATGTGTCGGAGCCGGATCTCGCCCTCGCCCGATAGCACGAGGAACTTCTCGACCTTGGTATGGTGGTAGTGGTTGCCACGGATCACGCCGGGGTGGGTGGTGGAGACGAACATCTGTCCGGCGCCCTGCGACTTGACGAACTCCGCAAGGCTGCCCCGGGGATCCGTCCGTTTCTGCAGCGCATAGGCCCAGCCGTCCTCGGGCAGGAAGGCGTTGTAGGTGGCTAACAGCCGACGATGGAACGGGTCTGAAAGGTCCAGCAGCATCAGATCATCGCGGCTCCGGCGGAGCGCTTGCAGCTTTTCGACGATCGCGCCCAGGGTGATCTGAAAGACCGGCTCCACGGCGCCATAGCGGAATCCGGGGGGTTGGTCCGCATCGATGAGCGAGACGAAGGACGCGACCACATCATCGATGTAGACCAGGGACATCTCTCGCGCGGGATCGCTGACGGTGATGGGCAGGTCCCGCGCAATGTTGTGACAGAACGTCGCAACCGCGCTGTTATAGTTGGGTCGAGACCACTTGCCAAAGACGTTGGGCAGCCGGAAGACGATGCCCGCCGCGCCTGTTGTCTCCGCATAGGCCCGGAGTTTCTCCTCCGCGCCCAGCTTCGAGATGCCGTAGGGGTTGTCCAGTTCGGCCTGGATCGACGATGAGAGGACAATGGTCGGTCGTTGGCCCGACGCTGCCGCCAGTTCGCAGACCCGCGCCGTGAGGTCGCGGTTGCCTGCTGCGTACTCGCTCGGATCCGGCGGCCGATTGACCCCCGCGAGATGGAAGATGACATCGGCGGCGGCGATCAGGGCCGACAGCTCCGTGTCGGAATCGAGATCGTAACCGAGCACGGTGACGTCCTCGCGGCGTGCGAGGACCGTAGCCAGGTTCCGTCCCATGAAACCGGACGAGCCGGTGATCAGGATCGTGGGCATTATACGGTGTCCTGTCCGGAGCCGCTATTGGCGAGCTCGTTCTGAATATAGCGCAGACCTCGAAGCATCGCCGTCATACTGGCGACGTCAAGCCGCTCGGTGTTATGGGAGTGATAGTCCTCGACCTCGCCGGTCTCGCGGCTCCCTTCGGTGAAGTAGAGGGCGTAGTTCAGATCCCGGATGTCCGCCGGAACCCGGAAGTACCGGCCCAGGTCCTCCGATCGAACCCGTTCCTCGCGCGTCAGCAGCGTCTCGTACAGCTTCTCTCCGTGGCGCGTGCCGATCACGCGCACGGGCGCCTCGGATTCGAAGATCCGTTTGATCGCCTCAGCCAGCGTGCCGATCGTCGCCGCCGGCGCCTTCTGCACGAAGATATCCCCCGGCCGTGCGTGTTCGAACGCGAAGAGCACCAGATCAACCGCGTCTTCGATCGACATCATGAACCGGGTCATCTCAGGATCCGTGATCGTCAGAGCTTCGCCGCGGCGGATCTGGTCGACGAAGAGGGGAATCACCGATCCGCGCGATGCCATGACGTTGCCATATCGAGTGCCGCTCATGATGCAGCCCCGTTCCGCCGCCACACGGGCCTTGGCGACCATCAGCTTCTCCATCATCGCCTTGCTGATGCCCATGGCGTTGATCGGATAGACGGCCTTATCCGTGCTCAGGACGACGACACGCTCGACGCCGCACGCCATCGCCGCCGTCAGCACGTTCTCGGCCCCGAGGGCGTTGGTCTTGATCGCTTCGATCGGATAGAACTCGCAGGAGGGCACCTGTTTCAGCGCCGCCGCGTGGAACACATAGTCGACCCCGACCATGGCATCGTGGAGGCTTGCTGGTTCGCGTACATCGCCGATATAGAACCGGAGGCGCGAGGTGCCATAGCCGATCCGCATATCCTCCTGCTTCTTCTCATCCCGACTGAAGACGCGGATCTGGCCCACGTCCGTAGCGAGAAACCGGCGGACCGCGGCGTTGCCGAATGATCCCGTCCCACCCGTGATCAGTACCGTCTTATCCTTGAACATCCTGTCTCCCTATCGGACCGGCCGGCGCCGCGTCGCTCCAGATCCGTCGTCGTCTTGATCCGTTCCCACGGTCAGGCCTGGTCCGCCTGATGTGCGGTGATCTCCCTCCACAAGTCGATCAGGCGCGAGGTGACCGCCGGAGCCGCATAGTCCTTGCATGCCCGCCGTCGTCCTGCCTTCCCGAGACGATCCCGCAGCGCCCGATCCGTGGCGAGGCGCGCCATAGCAGCCGCCAGACCATCGACATCCCGGGGAGCTGCGCAGAGGCCCGCGGGCGCATCCTCCTGCGGTTCGATCATATCCGGTATCGCACCCACCCGAGTTCCAAGCACCGGAAGGCCGCAGGCCATGGCCTCGGCCACGACGTTGGGAAACCCTTCGCTATGGCTGGGCAGTGCGAAGACATCGGCCCGAGCTGCCACGCGCAGCGCCGCCTCGTGCGATAGCGTACCATGAAACTGCAGGCGTACCGCGCCGCGTGATGCCGCCCCGCTCTCCGCGAACGCCTCGAGGCGACGTCGATACCCTTCTTCATAGGGGCCGACGATATCCAGATCGGCCGGCGCCCCCGCCCTCAGACACGCCTCCAACAGGTCCGTGACCCCTTTGGCTTCGAGCACATGGCCGATGTAGGCGATCCGAACGTCGGCATTCGACCGTGCCACTCCCTGGATGGCCGCATCAATCGCTCCGATTTCGACCATGTTCGGCAGAATCCGGATGTCGCTCCCTGCACAGGCGAGGGCAAGGCGCTCCTGCGACAGGCGGTCCAGGACGATCGAAACGGCCGCTTCCCGGGTGCAGGCCTGGAGCGCGGCCCATTCCCGATTCCCGTTGTGGGCGAGCGTTGGGATCCGGCCCATGCGGTAGTGGATCACGGACCTCGCCCCTGCCCGGCGCGCCGCTCGCAGCATGATGAGGTCCCTGCGCAGGGCAAAGCCGGCGCTTGTGCATAGATGCACGATTTCGGGTTGGACTGCAGCCAGAGTGCGCCGGAAGCGGACGACATCTCTGAGAGCCTGGAAGGAGCCTCCGATGAGCCGTACCGGCGCCGCTACCTGGGTTACCGGCCTCCATCGAACGGCGGTGTCCAGGTGGCTCAGGGCGACCTCAGGGCGCATCGCGATCTCAGCGAGAAGGATCCTCGTCCAGGTGGCGATGCCTCCTGGCGGCGGCGGCAGCGGCGAGACCACCAGAGCGCGAAGAGAAGCCGCACCGCTCACGGCCTGGTCCGACCGAGCGGATCGGATCATCGCCTTATCCCGAACGCGGCATCGGCGGTCCGGACCGCTGTGTCCGGAACGTCCGGAGGCCAGTGCACCGGTAGGGAGCGCTCTCGTGCCGCGGCTCGAGCCAGCGTATCGGCATATCGGTCGGCGATCGTATCAGGCTCCAACAGCTCCCGAGCCCGACGATAGCCTTCACGGCCCATGGCCTCTAGCGCGCCCGAATCGATCGACGCGAGGTCCGTCATCGCCGTCGCCATCTCCTCAGGGACCTCCGGATCGAACAGGTAGCCGTTGACCCCTTCCGACACGAGGGCCCCGGCATCGGAAATGGCCCCAGCTGCCACGGGCCTGGCGCAGGCCATGGCTTCGCAGATCGTGTTGGGCAGCCCTTCGATGAGCGACGGGAGCGCTACGGCATGGGCAGCGCCATAGCGCTCGGCGATCCCTTGAACGGGACCGTTCAGCACGACCCGGTCCTCCAGGTTGTACGAAACGATGCGACGACGCGCCTCGGCGGCATACTCATTCGGATCGGTGGGTGATCCGCCGGCCCCGAACCAGTTCGTCCGGATGAGGAGTTCGGGCCGGCGATCCCGGGCGATGCGGGCGGCCTCGATCCATCCGGTGAGGTTCTTCAACGGTCGATAGCTCGCAGCGACGACGATTTCCAGCGACCGATCGGTCCGGTCGGGCCATGGGGCGGGATGGAACTCGTCGAAATCGAGGGCGTTGTAGATGGTGGAAACTCTACCGCGCAGGGCGGGCACGGAACGCTCCAGGATGAGCCGATTCGCGTGCGAGTTGGTGACGATCGCGTCGGCAAATCGGTGGAACATGCGCTGCAGGCGGTCGCGCCGGCGCACGGCTCCGTGGGTCGCAGAACGCTCGCCGACGACGAGCCCCCATCGTCGGTTCAGCAGGCCGACGAGTTCGGCGTAGAGACAGGGCATCGGCAGGAACGCAAGGACCACGTCGGGCCGACGCTGCCGCAGGATGTAGCGCAGTGCGAGGATGCGGGAGAGGCCGGGCCTGGCGTCGATGATGTGGTAGGGGATCCCGGCTCGCTCGAGGTCAGCCCGAAAGAAGCCGCCCGCGTGATAGGTCAGCATCTCGACCGTCCATCCCCGGTTGCGCAACAGGATGGCGAGACGACATAGCTGACGCTGGGCGCCGCCGGAGCCCAGGTTATCGATAAAGCAGAGCAGGTTCACGTCGCGTCAGACGGACGCGGGCGCCGACGATGGTTCCGCCTCCGCAGCCGGAACGGATCCCTTCAAGGCTTGTACGGGTATGGCATAGGGGAGGGTGGATCGTCGGCGACGCTTCTGCGTGGCGCCTGCGCCGCTGGCGGCTGCGTACGACAGCACCAGCCAGAGGGGTTTTCGCAGGGCCCAGTTGCTCGCGAGTGTGGCGATAAGGACCGCAGACGTCAACACGATCGGCAGCAGACCATGCGGGGTGCTCCGAGCGCGGAGCGCGGAACGGAGACAGAGGCCCAGGCCGATAAAGAACGGGATGGCGCCGAGCACGCCGACTTCCGTCAGCACGTGCAGGTACATGTTGTGGGTATCGAGTGACCGAGCGCCGAGGAGCGGGACGCGCATCCCGAGCTCGCGACGATTGGCCTCCGGCCCCCAGCCCTGGATCGGCTTCTGCATGAACATGGCGATGGCAGCGGGATAGATCCGTTCGCGACCCGTCAGACGGCGCGTCTCAACCGCCTCTTCCCAGCGAGAGCGTGAGATCATCGTGGAATAGACCGCGAAATAGACGACGCCGGCCGCCATCGCGAAGATCACCAGGTTGCGCATTCGTGTGCCCAGCTTCTGGCCAGCGAGCACGAACGCCGTCAGGCCGCCCACGAGACCGACCACCGATCCGCGGGAGCCGGTCTCCATGATCGCAAACGCGACCGGGATCGCGATCATCGGCACCAGCCATTTCCACAGGCGACCCGTGAGGTGAGCGGTGTAGGCGAGGCCGACGAGCGTCAGCAGTCCCAGCATGAGCGTTCCGCCGACCTGGTTGGAGTTGCCGCCTGCGAAGGAGAGGCGGGTGCCTCGCGCGGTCTCGAAGGATGTCCGGAAAATGCCGAGACCCATCAAAGCGGCGACGAGCGCGCAGGAGAGAGCGAAGACGAGGAGCGTGCGGCGCGAGACCGTATCGTCCTGCAATACGTTCGACAGTACCCAGAAAAGCAGGAGAAGCTGGGCGATCGTAAACACGCGCAGCAGGATCTCCGATCCGTAGGCTTCGTAGAGTGGGATGCCCGTAAGAAAGACGATCGCCGCGTAGGCCGTGAACCACCATAAGGCCGGATGGGGGCGACGCAGGGCGTTCGCCGGCTGCAGTATCGCTACGAGAAGCACCAGCATGCCTGCGATCCGAGAGACGCCGAACCGGTCGCCGATGACCGGCACCATATCGATCGGAACCGTGATCGTGAAGAGGGTGATGGCGGCCAGAACCAGCCGGCTGGTGCGCTTCTTGATCCGGTCTCGCTTCGCGGCTGCTCGAGGCGACGACGGGACGACGCTCGGGAGCCCCGGCGCGCTCCGTTCCAGAGCCCCGTTCATCGCTGTTCTAACCCTGTTGATCTGACGATCATCGTATTATTGTACCGCCCGACGGCAGACGTAGACTTGATCCTGACACCACGGCCGCAGGACGCCTGTGTTCGCCGCTGCTGCGGCTGCTTCGATGGGAGCGATGAACCGCACCAACCATTGAAGGCGTCTCTCGGACAGCGGGAAGAGACCGATGCCGTAGATGCGCTCGATCGCGAGTCCGACGGCTTCGGCCATATTGCGCATCTCCCGCTCCGGAACGCCCGTGAAGCTCAGGCCTCCGGTGTGGGCGCCGAGACGATAGAGGGAGCCGCCCGCATGACGATGATTGTTGAAGACTAGACGACCGTCCGGCGCCAGATGCCGCACGACCGCCGCCATCGCAGCAGAACGAAGTTCGGGTTCCGCATTGGGGAAGAACCGAAACGCGGTGATCAGATCGAACTGCTTCCCATCGAGAAGGTTCTCCGCGGTGAGGTCCCCGTGGATAAGCTCTGCCGTTCGAACCTGTCCGCGAGCCGTCGCGAGCATCTCCTGGGAGATATCGATGCCGGTGGATCGGTCCACGATATCCTCAAGGCAGGCCAGAATGCGGCCGGTTCCGCAGGCGAAGTCGAGATGACGTACCGCGCCGCGCCGCTTCAGGTCCGAGGCGATCCGCCGCAGGGCGCGCTGCTCCAGGCGCCAGATCATCGACCGGTGCGGGTTCGCCCGAAACAGGGCGTCGTAAACGCGACCCTTGCCCGGAGCCTGGTGCGAAAGCCGATAATCGGTACCGGCTGACGCCTGGTCCGTACGGTTCCCGGAGGGCCGATCCACTATTCCTTCTCCTTCGCCAGCCGCCGCGCGTATTGGGCCAGAGCCGCATCGCCGCGGAACGCGGCGACTCTCCGCCGCAGGGTGAAGCAGACATTACGACGCTTTCGATCCTCGGCGATGACCTGGGTCAGATACCGTCCAAACTCCCCCACGCTTCCCTTGCCGTCCGCCGACAGATAGGCTCGCACAAGGCGCGAACAGGCCGGCGCGACGCCGGCGGGTATGCCACCAAATCCGAGTCGATGATACTGCGCACGGATGAACCAGACGAGATCCAACCATCCTGGCGCCATGGTCGCCGACGGGCCCAGGCGGGCCGAGGTCGACCAGTCGACGATCACAAGCTCCTTACTCGACGTCCGAACCATGACGTTGGTTCCGTTGAAATCGCCGTGGATCGCTACGTTCTCCATGGATGCCCATAGGTACCCCGGGGGCACAGGGGCTTGATGCTCGGCTGGCAGGGAGAGGCCGTGATGGATGGCCGCAAGCGCGGCGCCCAACCGCTCGGGCAGGTCAGCGCAGCGGGCTAGTCGCGCTTCGATGGGTCCGATCCCGTCGACGCCTTCGATCCGTTCCAGGATCAGCCTGCCCTCATGTTCCTCCAGGCGGACCACTCGCGGCGCACGGAACAGACCGGATGCCTGTCCAAGCTCATACGCAAGTTCGGTCTTCAGCGCTTCGCGACGGATCGAATCCAGCGGTGCGGTCTTTACCACAACATCATCGTGAATCTCGATCGAGCGCCCGGTCCGCTCGGCGTAGCGGATGTACGGCGTCTCGTCACGCTCACCGGGTCTCATCCTGTGGTTTCGCCTTCGGACCCGGGCGGCCGCCCTGGGTAACGTCGTGCGCCCACGGCCCGGATCGCGCGCACCAGAGGATCGCGAAAGAGATGCGACCAGACTCTCAGTGAGTTCTGATCGGTCACCTTGCCATACAGATAGACGGCCATCAGAGCCGAGACCGAATAGGCGATCGTCGAGGCGAGCGCGGCCCCTAGGACTCCGATGCGGGGGATCAGGACGAGGTCCAGCGGGATGGTGAAGGCCAGGCCCGCGAACGTTGTATAGGTCAGGACCTCCGGATGTCCCGCGCCGGCCGCCGCATGGCATAGAACACGGACGATGCCGATGGCGAGCATGCCGGGAATGAGCCACCGAGCAGGGCCAGCGGATTCGGTAAACGCCGATCCGAACAGGACACGGATGATGGGATCGGCCAGCAACGCCCAGACAATGCCGAGGAGGCCGACGCCGTACATGGTTGCCCCGGTGGCGAGCAGCGTCACGCGATTCCGCTGGTCGCCGCGGATCGCGGTGATCGTTGGGTACATGACCACGTTGACGGCGGTGGGGACCAGAAGGAGGAGTTCGGAAACGGAGACGGACGTGGCATAGATGCCCACATGGCGCACTCCCATCATGGCGTTCACGATGAACGCATCGAGGCGGTAGTTAAGGACCTGAGCGATGAGCCCGGCTGAGAACTTCGCCCCGTATATCCGGAAGTCCCGATTGCTCGTCCCGTTGGCCGAATACCTCGCGGGGAAGACACCATGGGATCGGTTGAGGAGAACAACCGCGTAGGTGACGGCAAGGACGCCGCCCGCAACGTTCAGCCACAGTACGAACTCGGGCGTAAGGCGGACGCGGACAATCAGATTCGCGATCAAACAAAGCGCCACCAGACCCGGGCCAAGGATCGACACTGCGTTGCGAGACTTGAAGTCATGCAGGCCGCCAAGATATCGGGTGCCGAGCTGTCGCAGGAGCACGAGCATGGAAAATGAAGCGGAGAGAGCGAGGATGGGCATGGCCAAGTTGCCGAGGGCCGCAGTGTGCCGCAGGGCCGCTACGAGCGCATACGCGATCGCCCAGATGCCTATGGCCAGCGGTATGTTCCGGACCATCAACCATGTGACATGACGTCGGAGATCCCGGTCTGTGCGCGATCGAGCCGCCTCGTAGTTGATGGCCCAGGGGAGCCCCAGAGTGGCGAATGTCTGAACCATCATCGCGGTATTGGTCGCTAGCACGACGACCCCGCGTCCCGATGGACCCAGGATCCGGGTCGCGAGTACGGTGTTGACGAGCCCGAAGCCCAGGACCATGACGTCCGTCGTGAATACGGAAGCGATACGGACCAGCGCGGTATGGGCCGCGGATCGGGCGCTCATCGGTGTCGGAACCTGGGGACGGCGCGTGCGCTCGGGTATATTCCCGTATGATCAACCATAAAGCGCAGAGAGTATACCTTTCGCCGTCGGGCGCTCCGGTTGCGGCGCAGTTCCCGGTCTGTCCCGCTGGGAACGGATGAAGGAAATGGAACCGTGATCTCCCTATTACGGCTCGTATTGAACCGATTCAAAGCCCGGCGCGATCCCGTGGGCTACGCAAGGAGCCTCGGCGTAACGATCGGAACCGATTGCCGGATCCTCGATAACCCGATCGACGTCTTTGGGTCAGAGCCGTATCTCATCGCGCTTGGCGACCACGTCACCCTGGCAGGCGGCGTCAGGCTCGTAACTCACGACGGAGGTGTCTGGGTGTTCCGCGCCCAGGATTCCGGACCTTGATGTCTTCGGCCGGATCACAATCGGCAACAACGTGTTCGTCGGCCTCAATGCCGTGGTCCTACCGGGTGTTGCCGTTGGCGACAACGTCGTCGTGGCAGCGGGCGCGGTGGTGACGCGGGATGTGCCGGCCGGCACCGTGGTCGGCGGTGTTCCCGCGCGTCCGATCTGCACCATCGACCAATACCGGGATAAGGTGATGGCGCAGGCGGTCCGCATCCGATCCCTATCGAGAGAGGAAAAGCGCGCTCGCCTCACCCGGGGGCTCTGAGCGCCGTCTCGAATCCGGGGAGCCCTTTTCCCGCGGCTCAGCGGCGATAGTACTCTCGGTACCAATCGACGAACCGTCGGATCCCTTCGCGGATCGGCGTCGAAGGGCGGAAGCCCGTATCCCGCATCAAGTCGTCGACGTCGGCCCAGGTCGCGGGCACATCGCCGGGCTGGAGGGGCATCAGCCGCTTTTCGGCCACCATGCCGAGCGCTCTCTCGATGGCGGATACGAACTCCATCAGCTCCACCGGCTGGTTGTTTCCGATGTTGTACACACGGTACGGCGCCTTGCTCGTGCCCGGATCCGGATGATCGCCGGTCCATGTCGAATCGCCCTGAGGTATCCGATCCAGCGTACGGACGATCCCCTGAACGATGTCGTCGATATAGGTGAAGTCGCGGCGCATGCGGCCTTCGTTGTAGACGTCGATGGGGCGTCCGTCCAGAATCGCGCGGGTGAACAGGAAGAGCGCCATGTCGGGCCGTCCCCACGGGCCGTAGACCGTGAAGAACCGCAGGCCCGTGGTTGGGAGCCCGTAGAGATGGCTGTAGGTATGGGCCATCAGCTCGTTGGCCTTCTTCGTCGCGGCATAGAGGCTGACCGGATGGTCGACGTTGTGGTGCACCGAAAAGGGCATGAGCGTGTTGGCGCCGTAGACGGAGCTCGACGAGGCATAGACAAGGTGTTCGATCTGGTGATGCCGGCAGCATTCCAGAATATTCATAAAACCGACAAGGTTGCTGCTAACGTAGGCATGCGGGTTCTGGAGCGAATAGCGTACGCCCGCCTGCGCGGCGAGATGGACGACGCGACGGGGGCGATGGTTGGTGAACTGCGCTTCCAGAAAGGGGAGATCGGCGACATCGCCCCGCTCAAAATGAAAACCCTTCCGATCGATGAGGCGCTCCAGCCGCGATTCCTTGAGGCTGACCTCGTAGTAGTCGTTCATGTTGTCGAGGCCAACGACCGTGTCGCCCCGATCGAGCAGAGCGTTGCAGGTGTGAAATCCGATGAAGCCGGCGGCTCCGGTTACGATAACAGGCGCCATGTTCCCTCCTGTTTGAGTTTGGCGGCATAACGGCGCAGCCGCCAGGGCATGATGATGGATTCGAGCAGGACAGCTCCGGTTACTTTGGACGCGCCGCGGAGCCGGTCCGTGAAGACGATGGGCGATTCGCGGATGCGCAGTCCGGCGCAGCGAGCGCGAACAAGGAGCTCGACCTGGATGCTGTAACCCGAGGAAGTGACCGTCTCCAGGCTCAGGCGAGCCAACCCGGTCGTGCGCCATGCTCGAAAGCCCGCCGTCATGTCGCCGACGCCGAGGCCGGTGATCAGCCGCGCATAAAGGTTGGCAAATCGGCTCAGGGCAACGCGATGTCCGGCCCAGTTCTCGATGCCGCCGCCGGGACAGTACCGGGATCCCACGACCAGATCGGCATCCTCGAGTCCGAGGAGAAGATCCGGAATGGAGGCCGGATCGTGAGAGAGATCCGCGTCCATCTGGATGACGCGAGCATAGTCTTCTGCGACGACCCTGCGAAAGGCCTCGACGTAGCTCAATCCCAGCCCTTTTGGCCCGGTTCGAACATGCACCCGATAGCCGGGGTTGCCGGCGAAGGCGGCGTTGGCAAGCGCTACGGTGTCGTCCGTGGATTGGTCGTCGACGATCAGGAGATCCGCATACGGTACGGAATCACGGACGCGGCGAACGAGCTCGCCGATATTCAGCGCCTCGTTCAGCGTCGGTACAACGACGATCGTTCGCTGTTCGGACGCATTCCCCCCTACGACCGGGTCACTCACGTTCGCCGACGAGCCCCTTGAGGTATGCCGAATATTCGGTGTTGCCCAGCCGCCCGGCCTGACGGAGAACTTCCTCGGGTCCGATGTAGCCGAGATCGTACGCGATCTCCTCGAGGCACGCAACCTTGAGGCCCTGCCGCTTCTCGATGGCTTCGATGAAGGCGCTGGCCTGCAGCAGCGAGTCATGGGTGCCGGTATCGAGCCAGGCGGTTCCCCGTCCCATCTTCTCGACGTGGAGGCGCCCGAGTTGGAGGTAGGCTCGGTTGACGTCGGTGATCTCGAGTTCACCGCGAGCGGAAGGGCGTATCGCCCGCGCGATCTCGGTGATCCGTCGGTCGTAAAAGTACAGGCCGACCACCGCATAGTCGGATTTCGGCCGCGGCGGCTTTTCCTCCAGCGAGATCGCCTGGCCCTGCGAATCGAACTCGACCACGCCGTACCGGCTCGCGTCCTGTACCCGATAGCCAAAGATGGTCGCGCCGTCGGTGCGTGCGGCCGCCGCCTGGGCTTGCTCCGCGATGCCGTGTCCGTAGAACAGGTTGTCTCCCAGGATCAGGGCGACGGGTCCGCCGTCGATGAAAGTCGCGCCGATCAGGAACGCTTCAGCCAGCCCTGCGGGCTTCGGTTGTTCGGCATAGGCGATGGCGATGCCGAACTGCGAGCCGTCCCCGAGCAATCGCCGATACAAGGGCAGGTCGTCGGGGGTCGAGATCAGCAGGATCTCCCGAACGCCGGCCTGCATGAGCGTTGCCAGAGGATAGTAGATCATGGGCTTGTCGTAGATCGGCAGAAGCTGCTTGGATACGGCAAGAGTCAACGGATAGAGTCGCGAGCCGGTGCCGCCTGCGAGGACAATGCCCTTCAAAGTATCTCCTAACGGATCGCGATCCGAGTACGGTATCGTGCTCCGACTGCGATCCGTCGAGTCTATCTGCCGATACGCGTAAGGTAGAAGAGGGCCGTTACTGGCGAGAGGATATCCGACATCTTGAAGCCCCCCTCGCCCTTGGCCGGCACAAAGAGGATGTCGCCCTTCTGCAGCGGGATATTCATGGCGAAGTCCTTCTTTTTGCGGATATGGTCCAGATCAACACGCGTTACGATGGGCTCAGAGCCCACCATACGGACGACGCTTATGTCCTTCGGATTGGCCGTCGCGGTCGGTCCGCCCGCGAGGCCGAGCGCCTCCATTACCGTCGTCGGCTGGTCTTCTCGGAGTGGGTATTGGCCGGCTCTGGCGACAGAGCCCATGATCGAGATGACGGATTCGTTTCTCGGTATGAAGATCATGTCCCCGGGCTGTAGGATAAAGCCTTTGACCGGATCGTCGGCTTTCCCCTGGATGAGCGCCGGCATTAGATTCACCGGGATTTCCTGATTCCCCCGAATCACGCGGCACTGGGTCAGGGCGGCGTCAGGTTCAGGGCTCCCCGCTTCCGCGAGGATCGATAGGAGACCCCGTCCTTCGTCGCCGAGGTCGTAGGCGCCGGGATTCTTGATCCGACCCATTACGTACGCCTTATTGGCCAGCGGATCGACCTCATCGATCAGCAAGAGATCGCCGACGGCGAGCTCCGGATTCTGCGGCCCATCGGGCTGACTCAGGGCGTCGTCGAGGCTGATCTCCCTGACCTCGCCGTTGGTGCCGAGTATACGCGCTCGGACGCGGGCGGCACGGGCCGTGAGTCCGCTCGCACTGGCGATGAGGTCGAGCGCCCGCATCCCTCTTCGGTAATCGTATACGCCCGGCGATCGGACGGCGCCGACCACGCGTACACGGAGCGATTTCGGGGTGATGACGGAGACAACCACCTGAACGTTGTTGCGGCCCCGTTCCAGGGCGGTCTTGAGATCGGCCGCAAGCGCCGCAGGGGTCTTACCAGCCGCCTGGATCTCGCCGACCTCGATGTAGGCGATCTTGCCATCGGGCATGATCTGGAGTTGCTTGGTGAGCTCCGGATGATCGGCAACCGATATCTCGATTACGTCATCGACGCCAAGAACGTAGTCCTTTTTCGGAGCATCATCCGAGCGTACCCCTCCGGCCGCCGCGGCAAGGATCAGGGCGCACAGGGCGCCGATCCTAAGCTTTCGTATCATCGGTATCCACATCCTTCGTCGGGGCAGCCGTGATCTCAGACGGGCTCGCGTCTGCGCTAGGGTCTGCGCTCGGCAGGGCTGGCTCCCCGCCATCCCGTTGATGGGGCAGGGCCTCAAACTCCTGGCGATAGCCGCGCGCGGCCTTCATATCCTCGGCTTTTGGTTCATAGCCGTAGCTGTAGTCGCTGCCGTACCCGTAGCCATACCCATGGCCATATCCGTATCCATATCCGTAGCCGGAACCGTAACCGTACTTGCCGTTACCGTACTTGCCATAACGGTAGCCATAGCCATAGGATCTGCGGCGCTGGACCGGGATCTTATTGAGGACGACCCCGAGCAGCCGTGTATTGACCTGGCTCAACACTTCGCCTAACCGTTGAACCTCGGATTTTCTGGCTCGTTCAAGGTCGACCACGCCGATGACCCCCCGGCATTCGGATGCGAGTACGAGCCCGTCGACGGCCACCATCACAGGCGGGGAGTCGAAGAGAACGATATCGGCGATCTTATTCATCTCGGCGTGCAGCTGGCGCATCGCGTGGGAACCGAGGAGTTCAGCGGGGTTGGGGGGCAGCGGTCCGGTGGGGAGGACACGCAGGCCTGCGATACCCACATCGACAAGGGCTTCTTCCAGAGAGCAATGGCCGATCAGCACCGTTGTAAGGCCTGGCTCCCTCGGGATATCGAACTTCGTATGGAGCGACGGACGCCGCAAGTCCGTATCGACGAGGATGACGCTGATGCCGCTCAGCGCCAGCGAGGTGGCCAGGTTCGTCGCCACGAGCGACTTGCCCTCGCCCGGGTAGGAGCTTGTGATGACCAGCGATGTTGCAGGGGAATCGACGGTGGCGAAGCGAACGCCCGTACGGAGCATGCGGAAGGTCTCCACTAGCTGCGAATCCCGATTCTTCCCGGTGATCAGCCGGGCATCCTGGTCTTTGATATTGGATACTGCGGCCAGGACGGGAGCGCCGAGGATGCGACGCATCTCGTCGCCAGCGTTGATCCGGTCATCGAAATATTCCTGCAGGGCTGCGATGCCAAGGCCGAGGGCGAGTCCGAGCAAGATCGCGATGGCCATATTGACCAGTGGCCGTGGGGCTACCTGTCGCGCCTCATCGGGAGGGGAGGAGACCTGCTCCAGCGGGTTCTCGACCGATTCATTGCGCAGGCTCAGCTCCTGTAAGTAGCCCGTGAGCAGCTTCACCATATCACGGGCGCTCTCCACGTTGCGCTGAAGCGGCGCTTCCTCGATTTCGAGAGCGGCGACGCGGCTCATGCCCGTTCGCGCGGCGCGAGTCTGGGCCTGAAGGAGCGACTTTGCGACCTCACTGGAGGCGATTTCGCCCCGTAGAGTCGCGATCGATTGATCGAGGTCAGCGAGGGCCGGGTTGACCTCGCGCGTCATCGTCGTGACCGTACCAGGGAGAGAGGCAAGACGATTCCGGTATTCGGCGATCTGCGCATCAATGGCCTGTACCCGGGCGTGGCTCGGCTTGTAGTCGATCAGCAGTCCGGCGCGCTGGTTCTCCAGCACAGAGATGCGGTCCTGGATCAGCGCCCGCTCGGCCTGGTTCGTTGCCGTGACCGGCTTTTCGACGGTCTCGGGCATCCGTTTACGAAGTCGCTCGATATCATTGAGCTTGGCTCGGGCTCCGGCGAGCGCGGCCTCAGTCTGCTGCAATCGATCCTTGAGGGACGCGAAGGCCGCGACGCTCGTTCGACCTTCCTCGGTCGTATCCACGACACTCGCCTGACGTCGAAACGCGGTCAGCGACTGCTCCGCGAGAGTCAGGTTGCTCCGCTCCTCGGCCAGCCGCTGGTTGACGAACTTGATTGCCTTCTGGACCGCCGTAGTTCGCGTCTCAATGACGTATTCGCGATAGACTTCAGGCAGGTGTCGTGCGAACTTGACGGCTGCTTTGGGCTCCTGCGAATCGACCCATACTTCGAGGACATCCGTCTCGCCGATCTGCTGCACCGAGAGGCGGACGGTTCCCTGAGGGAGCTTCGCCTTCTCCAGAATCCGGTTCCGGAGGATCGCACCCTGAAGAACCTGCATCTGGGTCTGAATATCGCGGTTGGCGTTGAGAGCGAACAGAGACTCCAGCGGGAGGTCAAAGCCGCGTCTGTTCGACTGCTCATTTCGCACAACCATGCGAAACGATGCTCTGTATACGGGACGGGAAAACCATGTATAGCCGCCCACGAGGGCACAGACAGAGACGAACGTTACTGCAACAGCGTAGCGACGCCGGATCAGGACGTTGATGTAGTCTCGTAACGAGAGTTCTTGTTCAGTACTCGGATCTTCCACAAAGGGCCCTTTCAACGGGTTCAGCTCCGACCGCAGGAATCACGGCCAGAACACAGAACGTAAATAATACCCGATCAGCCGGACGGTTCGATCATCGGTGAGGCCACGGCGGATACCCCCTGCTTCCGATCGGCTACGGGCAGCCAGTATCGTCGAATGGCGATACGGACAAGAGCCGCCAGAGGCGCAGCGAAGAACATGCCAAGGAGGCCTCCGAACTCCTGCCCGATGAGCAGGACAACGATAATGACGACTGGATGCAGAGAGAGGCTGTCTCCGATCATCAGCGGCATGAGGAACTTGCTCTCGATGAAATGGAGGATGCTGAAGAAGGCCAGGACGCCCACGGCAACCCCCACACCCCGGGTCGCGAGCGCAAGAAGCACGATGGGTATGCCCCCGATAATCGGGCCGATGATGGGAATGGCACGGGTCAGACCCGCGAGGATACCGAGGGAGAGGGGATAGGGTACCCCGAGAGCCGCAAGCCCCACACCGACGACAATGCCCGCAATGAGGCACAGCACCGCCTGGCAGACCACAAAGCTGAACATGATCTGGTTGAAGTCCTCGATCATCCGGAGCGTCTCTCTGCGCCGTCGTCGGGGCAAAAGGCCTACGAACTCATGCTTCAGAGTGCGGCTCTCCACGGCGAAGTAGAACGCGAGTACCGGAATAAGCACGAGTTCTACGATAATGAGCATGTACTCACCCGTCCGGCGGAGTCCGATTCCGAGCCATTGCGTGGCGTTGCTCTTCACCGCTCCATTATCGGTGGCGGCGCGGAACTGGGCCTCGATCCACTTCCGATACTCGGGCTTGATCTGGTGCGTATACCACGAGGTCCAGCCCCGCTGGTAGGTCTCGAGTTTGTCCCGGTAGGTCTGCCAGTTTTCCTGGACGTTCTTGATCTCGATCGTAAAGGGGCTGATCAGATACTTTGTCGAGTACCAGCCACCGACGAAGATCGCCACGAGGGCATAAAACGAGGCGAGGGCGATGAGAAACCGCATGGTGAGTAGCGGGCGCGGGGTTCGCCGCGAACGAATGAGCCGTGCAAATGGTGCGGCGGCGGCGGTGTGGACTCGACGGAAGCCAGGCGTATGGGCCATCCATTCGGCGATCGGCCGTATGATGTAGGCGATGATGGTGGCGATGAACAGTGTCGCGACCAGCGATCGCAGGCGGAGCAGCACATGGACCGACCCGAAAAGGATCGCGGTAATGAGCGCCAGACGAAGAACAAGGCGCGCGACGGATGCGGTCCAAACGTCGGCGGTCGCGGTGGCGCCGTTCAACGTCCGATCTCCGTTTCAAGCCGAGATCGTATACGCACAGCCGCCTGACCGTCGCCATAGGGGTTCTGCGATACCTGCATCCGCGTATAGGCTCCCTGATCCTCCAGCAGTGATCGTGTCTCCTGGATGATTGTCTCCGTCTGCGTGCCGATGAGCCTGGTTGCGCCGGCCTCGACCCCTTCGGGACGCTCCGTTGTGCGACGCAGGACGAGCACCGGTCGTCCCAGGCTCGGCGCTTCCTCCTGAATGCCGCCGGAATCCGTAAGAATGAGCAGTGAACGTTGCATCAGCTTGATAAACGGCCCATAGGCGGGCGGTTCAACAAGATGGACGTTCCTGATCCCATTGAGTTCCCGGATAACCGTCTCCCGTACCAGCGGATTCTTGTGCATCGCATAGACGAACTGTGTCTCGGGAAAAAGGTGCGCAAGTTGGCGCACGGCACGGCAGATTGCCGCGAGCGGCTCTCCGAGGTTCTCTCTTCGGTGGGCGGTGATCAGGACGATCGGGCTGTCGCCGAGGCCCAGGCGTTCGACGCCGGGGTCTTCGTCAATCCCGTCCATACGTGCAACACTGACGAGCGCATCGATGCCTGTGTTCCCGGTGACATCGATCCGGTCGGAGGGTATCCCTTCGGCGAGAAGGTTGCGCCGCGCATCCTCGGTGGGGGCGAAATGCCAGGTGGCGAGACCGGCGACGAGACGACGGTTCATCTCCTCCGGAAACGGATCATAGATCATTCCCGTGCGTAAACCCGCCTCGACATGGCCGAAGGGAACCCTGTTATAGAAGGCGGCCAGAGCCGCGGTAAAGGTCGTCGTCGTATCACCCTGGGCGAGAACGACATCAGGCGGCCATGCCGCCAGGGCATGATCCAGTCCGGCCAGCGCCCGGGTCGTGATCGCCGTGAGCGACTGGCCGGGCTGCATGATCGCAAGATCCACGTCCGGCGTAATCCCGAAGATGCCTAGGACCTGATCGAGTTGTTCACGGTGCTGTCCGGTGACGATCGTACGAACGTCCCAGACCTCTTCGGCGGACCTGAGCTCACGGACGACAGGAGCCATCTTGATCGCATCAGGGCGTGTTCCGAAGACACAGACGGCGCGAAGCCTCTTCATTCCCATTACCTCCTGTCGGCTATGCTGGAGATTGGCCCGCGGCGAAGAGGAGCACCGCTGCGGCGCAGAGAGCCAGTGTGACGGCATAGATAACGCAGACCGCTTGCCGCTGGCTCAGGCCCCGGTCGAGCAATCGATGATGCAGGTGGCGTCGATCGGCCCGCATGAGTGGTGCGCCCTGGAGAAACCGGCGCACCAGAACGATGCCATAGTCGACGATCGGTACCGCAAGGACGAGGAACGGGATCAGGACCGATACAGCCGCCGCGGCTTTGAACGCGCCCATGATGGAGAGGCCGGCCAGGGTCAAACCGAGGAACTGGGCGCCGACCGTGCTCATGAAGACCTTGGCCGGATGGAAGTTGTATCTCAAGAAGCCAATGCACGCTCCCGCGATGGCAGCGGCGACGATGGCGATGGATGGCCCGCCGCTCTGAGGTGAGATCACCGCCAGAATCGCCAGCGTTGCCGCACTGATGGCGCAGACTCCGGCCGCCAGGCCGTCGAGACCGTCGATGGCATCCACGGTTTTCGTGACGAGGCCTACCCATCCAAGCGTAACCACAACGCTGACCAGCGGCGAGAAGGGAAGCCATGTCCTTGGTGTGACCGTCCCCGGCGCTGTGAGGCCGAGAGCGGCAAGGACGCTGCCAGGGTGGGTGACGCCTTCGATACGGACGCCGGCGCTATACAGGATAAGACCTGCGCCGAGCAATGCGCCGATCTGCCAGAGCGGGCGAAGATCGCGGAGATCATCCAGAATCCCGATGATGGCGATAAACGTCCCGGCCGCAAGCAGCCCCATGATCTGAAGGTTCCAGCCATTGGCGCCTTCCGATCGGACATGACGGATCGAGATGGCGAGCGCCACAGCCGTGAGCGTGCCCGCGTAGATGGCGATGCCGCCCCAGCGGGGTGTCGGCGCACTGTGGACATCGCGATCGCGAGGGATGGCGATTGCTCCGTATTTTGCCGCGAGGGCCATCGCCCACGGCGTCGTCGCGCTCGTGACGAACGCCGCCACGATCGAGGCGACGACAAGGGCGATCACAACAGCCTTTCCTCGATCCCTTCTCCTGCGCGCTGGAGGCGAAGAACTTCGAGCTGCGCCTCGCGGAACACATCCATCGCAAATGCGTCTGGATAATCGCCATCGAAGACCACTTTGAGGATGCCGGCGTTGACGATCATCTTGGCGCAGCTGTTGCAGGGTTGGCAGGTGACATACAGCGTCGACCCCCGGGTCGAGACGCCGTTGAGCGCGGCCTGGACGATGGCGTTCTGTTCCGCGTGAACCGCGCGCACACAGTGCCCGTTGATCATGCATCCTCGAGGCCAATCGTGCATCGGCCCTTCGGGAGGGCAATGGGAAAGGCCTCTCGGAGCCCCGTTGTAGCCGGTCGTGAGGATGCGCCGATCGAGTACGATCACTGCGCCTACGGAACGCCTGGGGCAGGTGGCGCGCGTTGCGACAACCTGCGCGATCTCCATAAAGTACTCGTCCCAGGTCGGACGCGTTCGAGGTTCGGTCATGACAGACGCCTAGACGATGCCGTCGGGCATGGGAAAGCGGCCAATCAGGTCCGCAACGCCGTCGCGAACGGCTGCAAGGTCCGTGTCGGAGTCGGGATGGGAGATCGTCCGATCCAGCAGGCCGGCTACGGTCTGCATCTCAGCGGCGCCGAACCCACGGGTAGTCACGGCGGGACTCCCCAGCCGAATGCCGCTGGCCACCCAGGGTTTCTCGGGATCCTGCGGGATCATGTTCCGATTTACCGTGATGCCGACCTTGTCGAGAACAACCTCGGCCTTTCTGCCGGTGATCTTCTTCGGCCGCAGGTCGCACCACACCAGGTGGTTGTCTGTGCCCCCTGAGACCAGCGACCAGCCATAGCCGATGAGGGACTCCGCCAGCGTTCGTGCGTTGCTCCGGACGGCACGTTGATATTGTGCGAAGTCGGGCTGGAGGGCCTCCATAAGCGCGACGGCTTTGGCGGCGATGATATGCATCAGCGGACCTCCCTGCATGCCGGGGAAGACCGCCTTGTCCAGCGCAGGTCCGTATTCGGCGGTGGAGAGGATCAAACCGCCCCTGGGGCCGCGCAATGTCTTGTGCGTTGTCGTGGTGACGAAGTCCGCGAACGGGATCGGGCTCGGATGCTCGCCCGCGGCCACCAGCCCGGCAATGTGCGCCATATCGACCATCAACTTCGCGTCGACGTCATCGGCAATCTGCCGAAACCGCGCAAAGTCGAGCACACGCGGATAACAGCTCGCGCCCGCAACGATCAGTCGGGGGCGATTCTCCCGGGCCAGTCGCGCAACGATATCGTAATCGATCGTTCCCGTTGCCGGGTCCACTCCGTAATGGATGGGGCGATACAGATTGCCCGAGAAGTTGACAGGGGAGCCGTGCGTGAGATGCCCGCCTTCGCTAAGGTTGAGCGCGAGGAACGATTCGCCCGGCATGAGCGCGACGCTGTAGACCGCCTGATTGGCTTGAGCGCCGCTATGGGGCTGGACATTGGCGTACGCGGCGCCAAAAAGCTGACAGGCGCGTTCACGTGCGAGTCGCTCGACGATGTCCACGGCCTCGCATCCGCCATAGTATCGTTTGCCGGGATATCCCTCAGCGTACTTATTCGTCAGCACCGAGCCCATGGCTTCGAGGACCGCCCGACTGACGACATTCTCTGATGCGATCAGCTCGATGCCGTGATGCAGCCGGCTGGCCTCGGCCTGGATGGCATCGGCGACCTCCGGATCAACCTCACGGAGCGGTGTCGTACGAAGGTTGCGCACATCGGTCGGTGTCAATACTCAGCTCCCTGGATCCGTGTTGGTATTGAGGATTGTACGATCAAGCGCCGGATGTCCGTGCCCGATCGAGCGTTTCGATCTTGGCCAGGCGGCGCTCATGGCGCTCGCCCTGGGAGAATGGGGTTGTAATGAAGGTGTGGATAATGGCTGCTGCTACTTCCGGTCCAACGATGCGCGCTCCGATGCATACGATATTTGCATCGTTGTGGGCGCGGGCCAGAGCCGCGGTGACCGGTTCGCTTACCGAGGCCGCTCGAACACCGGGGATCTTGTTCGCGCTGACCGCCATACCGACTCCGGTTCCGCAGATCAATACGCCTCGATCCGCCTCTCCGTGCGCGACGAGACGACCTGCTTCGGCTGCGAAGTCGGGATAGTCGCAGGGGGCCGCGTCGTGAGTTCCGATATCGCGCACCTCATGCCCCGTCCTGCGGAGTCCCTCGGCGAGATCCCGTTTATAGCCGACGCCGGCGTGGTCTGCTCCGATGACGATCCTCAATACCCTTCTCCTGAAGCCATATTCTACTCTACGGATCGGCGCCGAACCCGTTCTCGTGTCGTTGTGCCAGGCAGTTCACCACGAATAGGGCGGCCGTTCGGTATAATCGGAGCTTCGGTCGGGGAATAGAAGAAGGATGATGCGAGAAGGATCGCCCGCGTTGATCGAGACGAAACGGCGGCGGCACGGGGGCTTTAGGCCGCCCGCGCCACCTTGCCCGCTTTCAGACACTTGGCACAAACACGGACCTTGCGGGTCACACTACCGACGGAGATGCGCGCCGTCTGGATATTGGGCATCCATCGCCTTTTGGTGCGCTGGGCTTTCAGAGCCCATGCGCCGGAGTGTACGTGCCGTATATTCTGGCCGAACTGCGGGCGCTTGCCGCATAGATCGCATTCCTGCATGGCGTTCGCGCCTCCTTGTCGCCGCTCCATCCAGCCTGCCGACCGGACGGATGAGTAGTATAGCATAGAACCGGAAACAACCAAGGATGACCTCCAAGCCCATATCGGACCCTTCAGAGCGATTGGCCGCACGGCTTCGCCCTGTGCCCGCACTCTCGAACAAGGCCCTGATTGGCGACGCCCTGGACCTGTTTCAACGAACCGGTATGGCGTATCTGCCTCTGGTCAATCATCACGGAACGTTGGAGGGCATCGTCAGGCTGGACCGGATCCAGTCGACGCTGCAGCAAGGAAACGCCGAGCGGGGGCTCGCATCGCCTGCCGCTCAGCTTCTGGACGCGCCGAGGATGACCCTGGACATCTCGACTCCGTGCACCGTTGCCCGAGCCGAGCTGGCCGCTGCCCAGGAGAGCGCCGCTCTGGTGACCGACGGCGCCGGACGCGTGCTCGGTCTGGTGCACTGGGTTGATCTAGCCGTACCCGTGACGATGGGAGAACCGCCCATACCTGCCGCAGGCATGGCCACGGTGTCCGGGGTGTTCCTGACGTACGGCGGTTATCGCGCCGGAGTGTCGTCTCTGAGCCTCATTGCCGGGGGGGCCGTCGTTGGGCTGATGATCGCAGCTTCGTTTCTTGCCGTCGGATTCGCCAGCTACCTTCTCGATCGGGCTCTGGGCACCCAGGCGCTGGCGCTTCTCCATCAGCTCGATCCTCCCGGCGCGTATCCCGGGTTGTTGGCGTGGCTCGGTCTCCAATCCCTCGCTGTTATCGTGTTCCTTGCCGCCCTGCGTGTTTCGCCGATTACCGCGTACCACGGAGCGGAGCATATGGCCGTGCATGCGCTCGAGAGGGGATTACCGCTCACTGCTGAATACGTCTCCCGTATGCCGCGCGTGCATCCGCGGTGCGGGACCAACGTGATGACCGGGGCGGCCGTGTTCCTCTTTCCCGTCGTCATCGCTGCAGCCGTAATGCCAGGGCTAACCGGAGCCGTCCTCGGGAGCTGCTGCGGCGCCGCGCTATGCATGCGGACGTGGCGGCCGCTTGGCCTCTGGGTGCAGGATCGGATAACGACGAAACGCCCCTCACCAACACAGCTCGATCGAGCGATCGATGCGGCCCGGGATCTTCGGACTCAGTACCACTCCGTTGCGTGGACAAGCTCACGCGCGCGCCGTCTATGGCAGTCAGGCATTGCACAAACGGCGCTCGGGGTCTTTGTCGGGCTAGGAGCGCCGTTGATCGTGATTGAGACCCTGCTGGGCGTACTGTAAGTGTCTATCTTAGGAGGCATTGGACGATGATCATAGACGAACTGGAGCCCCTGGTTCGGGGCGCAGTGGAGGGCGCCTGCCAGGCGGGAGCGCTCCCGCCGTCCGCTCGCGACTGCGCCTACACCGTTGAGCCGGCCCGCAATCGAGACCACGGCGACTATACGACCAACGCAGCCCTGACCATCGCGAGCGCGTGCGGCCTACCGCCGCGCGCAGCGGCAGCAGGCATCGTGGAGCATATGGCTCTCGACGGGTCGCCCGTAGAGACGGTCGAGATCGCCGGACCGGGTTTCATCAACTTTCGCCTCAAGAGCGATTGGCTGCAGGGTGTCATCGTAGAGATCGAACGCGCCGGGAGCGCCTACGGGCACAACATCACCATGTCGGGGCATCGCGTCCTGCTCGAGTTCGTCAGCGCGAACCCCACCGGTCCGATCAGCGTCGTCAACGGACGGGCGGCTGCGCTCGGCGATTCGCTTCGTCGCCTCTTCATGGCCTCTGGCGCGGAGGTGGCCACGGAGTTCTATGTCAATGACGCTCTCAACTCGACGCAGATCGACCTGCTGGCCGCATCGCTGGAGGCTCGCTACCGCCAGGCTCTGGGGCACGAGGCTGACGTGCCGGCCGACGGCTACCAGGGCGACTATCTGATCCGCATCGCGGCCGATCTCGCGCGCACCTATGGTGCAAGCCTCGCCGAGCTTCCGGATGCGGAACGCCCGGATCGGTTCCGGACACTCGCCATCGAGACGATGCTGGAACGCCAACGCCAGGATCTAGCTGTGTTCGGCGTGGAGTTCGATCGATGGTTCCTCGAGAGCAGCCTCTATGAGAGCGGCGCGGTCACATCGGCCATCGAATCCATGCAGGCGGCTGGATTCACATACGAGAAGGACGGAGCCGTATGGCTGCGGACTACCGAGTTGACGGGCGACGATCAGGATCGGGTGCTCGTGCGGTCCGATGAGCGTGCTACGTATGTGGCCGCGGACGCCGCCTATCATAAGGATAAGTTCGATCGGGGCTTTACGGACCTCGTCAACATCTGGGGAGCCGATCACCATGGCTATGTGGCGCGACTTAAAGCCGGCATCAAGGCTCTGGGCTATGATTCTGATCGATGCTCCATCATCCTGACGCAGATGATTCTGCTCACACGCGACGGCGAACTCGTCAAGGGATCGAAGCGTGCCGGCGATATCATCCCACTGGCCGATCTCGTCGAGGAGATCGGTCGTGATGCTTCACGCTACTACTGTCTGCTGACCTCGTACGAGACGACGGCATCGTTCGATCTCGAAGTGGCCAAGCGGGAGAGCGCCGATAATCCCGTCTACTATGCCCAGTACGCCCATGCACGCTGCTCCGCCGTCCTCCGCCGCGCCGAAGAGTCCCGACTTCCGGAAGTCAACGCCTCCGACGTCGAAAGGAGCCTGCTCCGGAATCCGAAGGAGCTCGAGCTGTTGAGGGTTCTGGCCGAATATCCGCGTGAGGTGCAGCTTGCGGCCGAGAACAAGGCCCCGCATCGCCTGACGGCCTACGTACGGGTGATCGGTCAGGCGCTGCATCAGTTCTATGAGGAGTGTCCGGCGCTGAAGGATGACGTGCCCTTCCCGGTTCGCGACGCGCGCCTGGCCCTCTTTCGAGCCACGCGGACCGTCGTTGCCAATCTGCTGGGCCTGCTCGGGGTCGCGGCCCCCGACCGCATGTAGTCGCAATCGACGCGACGACTCCGTCGGAAGCCTGCGGCCGGCATAGCATGGTAGAATAGGCCCGTGGCGGAAACGCCCGTTAGGGCTCCGTCATGAGGTGGATGTCGCGTTCGTAACCATGGAGGAGAACGCTGCCGTCCGCCATACCCATTAAGGAGGCGAAGCAACATGAAAAGGTTGTTCGCTGTCTTCGCATGCGCTCTGGCCTTTGGGGCGCCGACGTCCGCTCTCGCACAGTTCACCGGAGATCAGGATCTGACCCACGGTTGGGAGCTGCGGCTGGGCGGCTTCGTGGCTGAGAAGAAAGCGTCACGGAACAAGGGAGGTGACCTCTGGCTTGCCATCGGCGCCGAACGGGCGTTCTACGAGACCGAGAACCTGCGTACGACGCTCAGCATCGACTACTACGGCGCGCAGAACATCTACAGCGTTCCGCTCTGTTTCAATGTACGCAGCACCAACGCCGATGGTCTCCATGTCGGCGCCGGTGTTGGCCTTAGCCTCGGACACGACATCGACAGCGGGATGTCAGCGCTCGCCTACAACCTGCTCCTGGGCTACATGACCTCTGCCGGAACGAACCCGATTACGGTCGACCTCCGCTACCTCGGTACGAACGCATCGCATCAAGAGCTCAATGGCTGGTCGCTAACGGTCGGCTACCGATTCTGATCGGTTCGGCGGGGCAATCGCCGCGAGTATCAAGAGACCGCCGAACATTCGGCGGTCTCTTGGCGTCCTATCTAGGCGTACCTACTTGACATATCCGCATGCGTATTGTAGTCTTATGGTATAGAATCGCTCTGAGCAGGACGGCTGAATAGGGTTCGCCGCGCATCAGCGTTTGTAACTGGTTCGGCACGGGTCGTAGCAGCTTTTCTCGAGCGGCAGTCAGCGACCGAAACCGATCGTCCTGACGGTGGTTGCGCCAAGTCGTAACGACTTACGATTAGAGGGAGGAGCAACTCATGAAGCGTGGAGTGCGATCAGGCTTTACCCTGATCGAGCTGCTCGTCGTGATCGCAATCATTGCGATCCTTGCCGCCATCCTATTCCCTGTGTTCGCACAGGCGCGTGAGAAGGCGCGGCAGACCGGATGTCTTTCGAACACGAAACAGATCTCGCTCGGCGTGCTGATGTACGTACAGGACTATGACGAGATCGTGCCTATCGTCTATGATCTCAACACGCTCGGCTCATGGACGGATCGTGTTCAACCCTACATTAAGAACTGGGACCTCATGTTCTGCCCCTCGGGCGGCGCAAAGCGACTGCCTGCGGCGCTGAATACCTCCGCCAACCGTTGGTGGGGATGGTGGCGGTACTTTACGCAGTACGGCTTCAATGCTACCTATCTGAACCGGGCGAACTTCGGCTGCGATAATATCATGGTCAACGGTAATGCCTTCGGCCCTCCCGTACCGATCGCCGCCGCGAACGCACCCGCTGAGACCGTGATGCTCACCGAATCGGGCCAGATCGGGACCGATGCCAACGTCGGCTCTCATATCGTCTACGCTCCCGGTGGTTTGACAGCCAACGATGTCTGCACCTATGGGGACTGGGGTCAGCCTAACGGCGGTCTCTGGTTTGCTATGATGGGCCGCACGAACATGGGCTTTTTCCTGAACCGCCATAATGACGGCGGCAATGTGGCCTTTGTCGATGGTCATTCGAAGCACCTGCGATCGGGTACGCTTGCAGCAGGAACCAACTGGACCCCGACGACTGCCTATGGTGCGGTCCAGATCAACGACCGCAGCCGATATCTCTGGGATCTGAA
>JAANMX010000527.1_pt1 | contig 50816 bp, 51 predicted proteins | sample 7279681 | NCBI WGS metagenome assembly JAANMX01 (sample SAMN14094542, study PRJNA606508) | bioreactor metagenome | isolation source: A lab-scale SPAN reactor treating ammonium-rich wastewater day 351 | place: Ireland: Galway | collected 2018-01-01
GATGGCTGCGCTCTTGAAGAAGGGACGTCGAGAGAGCAGCGGCAGCCTGATCGAGTTCATCACTGAAATCTTCCACGGCCCCGACTTCAAGACCCACGCCACGCGGACCAGGGCGATCCACCTGAACAAGCCAACGCTCAGCATCCTGGCTGCATCGACTCCGGTCTGGCTGGAGGCTGCCCTGGAGGAAGAAGACATCCTGGGCGGCTTCACCAACCGCTTTGTCTACGTCGCGTTCGCGTCGCGCGCGGCGAGTTCGAAGCGAATCTGGGCCAGAAGTTGGAGGACTCGCGCTTTCTTTCGGACATCCCGCCGCTGCTTCCCGCTGGCAGCGATTGGGACGCGCGGCAAGCGGCGACATGAGTGTCACCTTCGCTCTGCCCACTGCTGCAAGAAGGCGAGTTCTGAAAATGAGCGGTCGATGCATCCAAGAGGGGGAAGACGAATGAGCAACATCGACCCGAAAAAGCTCCCTATGCTCGACGCGGGTTTGGCTTGATTTTCGTGTTCACGATCGTGCGCCTGCCCAAGCCGTGGTGGCTACCCGTACGCAGGGAGTCGGCGACTCCAGGCGGAATCAAAAACTCGTGAACGCCGGAGGATCTGGCTGAGCTAGCTTTTGTCGTTCGGCGATTGAACACCCGACCTGCTCTTTGCGATTGAGCAAATCCCAAGCGCTGCTGCTTGAAGATGTCAAGGCAAGGATTTGATGTTGCGGGTGATGGCCATCCCCGCCTCCAGCTTACCTGTCCGGACGACGCAACCATCGCCTGATTCCATCTCTACCGAATGCCCGTTCCGCAGGGATCAGCGTAGGGCAGCAAAAATACCCCGTCCATGCCAAGAAAACTGGGGGCCGCCGGTTGGCTCCGAGACTTCATTGACCAATACCCGAGGGCTCGAACCTCCCCAGGAAGCCCGAGCCCGACTGAAGCGGATCCTGAGAATGGCGGAGACACAGCCAGTTGAATGAGCAGTCTTCTTCGCTCTACACCGAGCGCCAGGGGCAGATGTTGGCGTTCATCCATTATTACACTCTGGTGATTGGCTGCCCACCGGCTCAGAGCGACATTCAGAGACGCTTTGCCATCACCGGACCGGCGGTTCACCAGATGCTGTCCACTCTCGAAAAGAAGGGCCTCCTCGAGCGAATTCCCGACGCGTCCCGAGCCATTCGAGTGAAGCTCGAGGTCGGCCAACTTCCCCCACTGAGGGAACTCCCCGGTTCGCCCCTGGCTGGAGCCCAGCGCACCTGGTGTAGACGCTGACTCTGTGTGCCCGTGGTAGAGCCCTGCTGCTGAGAGCACGGCTGCGACATTTTGCGGCTCGCGCGGGACCTGTCTTCGGCGGAGGGAGAATCAGGGTTGAAACGAGCAAGGTGGAGGTGAGGGAGTTGCGCACCCCAGAGCGCGCCCGAGAATTCATCCGTGAAACCTACAAAGAACGAGCTGATGACTTCATGCTCGAGGCCGCAATGGTAAAGTTGGTCAGGACGGGTGTGAGATCGTCCCGACCCTGTCCTTTCCGGCGGCGCCTCGGCCCGGGAGGGCGCACGACCGGAGAGCTCCGTCGGCCGAGCGCCCATCTTGCTCAGGCCGCAGCCTGCTCGTAGATCTGCTCGAGAATCTCGAAGCGGGCCGGATAGGCCTGCATCAACTGCTCCAGCGCCTCGGGCCCCTGCTCGCGGGCCTCCAGGTAGGCGGCCCAGCTTTCGGCGAAGTCTTCCTTGTCGTTGGTGTCGGCGTAGTCGCTGGGGTTGGCGCCGTCTTGCTCGATGGCGTACTGCCACCCGTCAGGAGCGCCGTGGCCGTCCTGTCCGCCGAACAATCCGCCCACGTCGTCGAAGAAGCCCTCACCCTCCCCGTCCACCTCGTAGCCCACCCCGTGGCCGTACTCGTGGTCGAATACTTCCTCGTTGAGGTGCTCGAGGCCGTCGTAGAAGCGCACCTTGTCGCCGTCGCGGCGGAAGTCGGCGGCCACTCCGTCCCTGGGGTCGCTGAGCAGGGCGATCTCGTCCACGCTGTGCGCACGCCCGGGGGCAGCTGTGTGTAGTAGTCGCTGATGCGGGCCAGCGCCGTGCGGTTGTCGGTGGCTTCAAGCTCGGATTGGATGCGGATGGTGTGGCCGTCTTCGCCGGTCAACTCGTAGACGGTGTTCCCTCCCGTCCCGCGCGTTCAGAATTGGAACGCGCGGGAGCGGAGACAATCTGTTGAACGGCGAATTCCTTAAGCGTTCAAGGCGCGGCGCCTTAATCGACAGCCCGGGTCGCGTCGCGCACGGCCTGCATGAAAGCTCGCAGCTTGACCGGGTCGAGCCGTCCTTCGGTGCGCACGCCGGTGCAGAGATCGACTCCGAAGGGACGCACCTTCGCGATGGCCTCGGTGACGTTCTCTGGTTTCAGCCCCCCGGCCAGGTAGACGGGGCGAGATATCGATTCTACGATGCGCCGGCTCAGCTCCCAGTCGTGCACTCGGCCGGTGCCGCCCAGCTCCTTGACCGGGCCGCGAAACGAGCCCGAGTCGAGCAGAAGCGCGTCCACGTGCGGGGCGGCCTGAACGGCTTCGCTGAGGGCCTCGTGGTCGGCCACGTGGACCACCTGCACCAGCTTGACCAGGGGCAGCGCGCGCCGCAGAGCGGCGTAGGTCTGGCCCGGCACCCGGTCGACCAGTTGCACGGTGTTGGCGCGCGAGCGACGCACGTGCTCCACCACCGCTTCGGGTTCGGTCTCGCAGGTGAGCAGGAAGGAGGCCACGCCCGGGGGCACGGTGGCGGCGATCTCGGCGATCAGCTCATCAGAGATGGGCCCCGGGCCGCTGGGCATGCGTCCCACCAGCCCCACGGCGCTGGCCCCCGCGGCCACAGCCGTGCGGGCCTCCTCGACGCTGGCCATGCAGCAGATCTTGACGCGGATCACTCGCCCAGCACCGTGACAATCAGGGTGCGCCGGCGCGGCTTGACGTCGCACTCGAGGTGGACGACCTGCTGCCAGGTTCCCAGCACCAGCTGCCCCCGACGAACGGGGATGCTGAGCGAGGGCCCGAGCAGGGTGGCTTGCAGGTGGGAGTGGCCGTTGCCATCGGCCCAGGCCTTCTCGTGGCCATACTCGTGGCTGGGGGGGAGCAGCCGGTCGAGCTGCTCGGGCAGGTCGCGCTCCAGGCCCGGCTCGAACTCGATGGTTCCCACGGCGCCGGTGCTGCCTACATTGAACAGGTTGGCCAGGCCCGTTTGGACCCCCGACTCGCGCACGGCCCGGGCCAGTTGGCCGGTCAGATCTTGCATGTGGCCGTGGCCGCTGGTCTTGAGCTCGAGCTCGCTCTGGAAGGTGGGCATGCGCGGCAGTTTGCCCCCCCCTGTCCTGGTCCTGCAGGATTGGCAATGCTCCGGTAACATTCTGGTCCACCTCGGGGGGCTAAAATCCGGGCCATGAGAATCCAGGATGCTGCTCCCCGCGCGCGGGGCGAGATGCTCGTTCAGCTCAAGCCCGGAGTGGCGCTCGAGGAGATGCCCTTCGAGGTGCTCGATCGCCTGGAGGTGGCCGGCAAGCAAGTTCTGCACGTCAAGACCTTGCAAGACGAGGTGGCTCTGAGCCAGGATCCGCGGGTGGCCCGGGCGGCCCCCAATCACCTCTATGAGCGTGCCTCGCTGCGGCCGGACGATCTCGATGAGCGGCTCTGGGGCCTGTCGAACTCGGGCAATCCCGGGGCCGACATCAGCGCCCCCGAGGCCTGGCGCATCACCACCGGCAAGCGCGAGAACGGCCCCATCGTGGCCGTGCTCGATACCGGCATCGACTTTGCCCACAACGATTTGCAGGCCAACCTGTGGACCAATACCGGCGAGATTCCTGGCAACGGCATCGACGACGATGGCAACGGCGTGATCGACGACGTGCACGGCTTTGACGCCACCCAGAACCGGGGCGGGGGAGAAGCCGGCGGCGCCCACGGCACCCATTGCGCCGGTACCATCGCGGCGGTGGGCAACAACTCGCTGGGCGTGACCGGGGTGAACTGGGAAGGCCGCCTGATGGCGGTCAAGATCTTCCCCGACGACGGCGATACCTGCTCGGCGGCCACCATCCTGCGGGCCATCGATTACGCCGATAAGAACGGCGCTCGCGTCACCTCCAACTCCTGGACCGGCGGGGGCTACAACCCGTTTATCAAAGAGGCCTTCGAGAACGCCTCGGCGCTGCACGTCTTCGCGGCCGGTAACGACCGCTCCAACAACGACCAGGTGCCCTCCTATCCCAGCAACCTCGACATCCCTAACAGCGTGGTGGTGGCGGCCTCCGACCGCAACGACCAGATCGCCTTCTTCTCCAACTACGGCCCCAAGACGGTGGATCTTGCCGCGCCCGGGCACGAGATCCTGTCCACGGTGCCCGACCAGGGCTACGCCACTTTCAGCGGCACCTCCATGGCCTGTCCCCACGTGGCCGGCGTCGCGGCCCTGGTGGCCAGCGCCTACCCCGAGGCGACCAACCAGCAGATCAAGAACCGGCTGCTCTTCGGAGTGGATCCGGTGCCGGCCTTTGCTCACAACACCGCCAGCGGCGGTCGCCTGAACGCGGCCAACGCGGTGAAGAATGACGCCCTGCCCCCGGCCCCTCCCACCGACTTCCTGGTGAGACCGCGTCCGGCCGAGGTCCTGGTGGCCTGGACCCCCACCGGTGACGACGGCTGGTGCGGTCAGCCGGCTGCCTACGAGCTGCGCGTGTCGCCTCGCCCCCTGGGCGAGGAGGGCGCCCTCGATGAGGCCAACCTGGTGGAGGCCGGCCGCAGCGCAGAGGCGGGCAAGCAGCAGCGCTCGCTGGCCCACCTGATGCCTTCCAGCCAGCCGCGCCAGGTGCACGTGGGGCTGCAGTTGATCGATAAGGTGGGTAACCGCTCGCGCCTGGCTGAGAGCAGCGTCACCCTGCCCGCCTGCCGGATGTTCTTCGAGAACGACGGATGGGAGGCCACTGGCTCCTGGACGACGCAGGATCTGCCCGGTCGCCCGGGAGTGCAGAGCGCCACCGGCGAGGCCACGCTCACCTCACGGCCCATCGATCTTGCCGCTTCGGGCGATACCACGCTCTACTTCGAGACCCGCCACCAGCTCGAGCCCCACTACGAGGGGGTCACGGTCGAGATAGCCCTGGCCGGAACCGACCGCTGGCGCGAGGTGGGCCGCCTGGAGGGCGATTCGCACGGCTGGCAGATTCACCGTTTCCCGGTGCACGACTTCGACGGCCAGACGGTGCAGCTTCGCTTCCGCTCCAGCGGCGCGTTCGAGCTGGCCGGGGCCGCGGTGACCGGGCTGGACCCGGGCAGCCAGCTGCCCTGAGGACATGGAGGTCACCCGCTCGGAGTTACTCGATCTGGCCCGGCGCTATCGCGAGCAGACCCGCGCGCGCCCCGAGGGGCGCCCTCTGGCTGAGCTGGGGGTGAGCGACCCTTACCCGGACCGGCGCGACACGCACCGCGCCAACGAGGAATTCCTGGCTGCCTTCGAGGCTCTGCCCGGCTCCCCGGCCGAGGTCCGCGCCACCCTGGCCCTCCGGGCCAGCCGCGAGAACACACGCGCCGTGCTGGGAGCCGGGATGGGCGTCCTCATGGGGGGCGGGGCCATGCTGGGATCGCTGGCGCTGGGCTTTCTGCGCTCCTGGCCGCTGGGGCTGGCGGTCGGTCTGGCTGGGGCCGGTGTGCTGGCGGCGGGGATTGTGATCCATAACAGGGCCGGAGCGCGCGAGGACCGGCAACGCATTTTGATGGGCCGGATCGACCGCTGGGAGCACTCGGCCCGGGAGTTCAAGCTGGCCTGTCCGCCCAGAGCCGAGTCCGGGCGAGAGCTGCAGGATCGCGGGGAGCACCTGTTGGTGGGAGGGGTGCGGCTGGGCAAGCGCCCGGGAGAGTAGGCTCAGGAACGGCTGCGCCTGCGCAGGAAGGTTCCCCCCACGGTCAGGCCGCCGGAGTCCTGGCGCAACCCGCCCCCGGCGGTCGGCTCGGGAATTCCCGCCAGGGCTCGCAGCTCGCTCTCCAGGGCCTGCTCGGGTGTCCGTTCCGAGGCCAGCACGCGGGTCAGGCTGGCCAGCGACTTCTCGACGTCGCCCTCGTGGGCCTGGACCAGTCGAGCAAAGAATTCCCCGTGCTCGGGCGCCGTCTGGGCCAGCCGCCAGAGGCCGTGCTCCAGGTGCCGGTAGCCTGGCCACTGCGAACCCAGCTCGGCCATCCAGGGCGGCGGGTCTTCTTTCCAGGCCCGAATCTGTTTGCGCATCGGGTCGGGGTCGGCCCCCAGGGCCCGGTTGTAGTCGGACGCGCCCAGATCGTCCCCGGCCTGGTGCAGATCACGCAGGAACCCCAGGTCCACCCTGGCCTCGTCTTCCTGGCTGATCGGGAGCGTGCTCCGGCGGGCCGTCTGGCAGTCGAGCGGGGAGAGCGGTAAGGCTCGTCCCTCCTGACGGGCCCAGGCGGCCACCTGCGAGGCGGTGTGCAGCATGCGCTGCACCTCCACCGGATGCTGGGGAACGCCCAGCACCTCGGCCAGGTCGTCCTGCAGCCGTTCCCCCTTGTGCAGGGTGGCCGCGAACCGGGTCTCGGGGTGCAGCTTCAGGGGGAGCGGTCGATTTTCGATGGCCACCTCGCCGCTGGACAAGAGCTTGGCCAGTTGGGTCTGCACGGCCCCGCTGAGCAGGTGGATCTCGTCCAGATGCACCAGCCCCGGACGGCTCAGGGCTTCGCCCAGAAGGTCGTCCTGCCAGGCGAACTGGCCTCCGGGCCCGGGAGCGAGGTGGCCCCACTGGAGGTCACTCGAGCAACCGATCGGGGCGTAGGCGCCGCCCTGCCGGGCAACCTCTCGGACCAGGGCGTTCTTGCCCGAGCCGGTGGTGCCCGTCACCACGACCGGTCGACCCGCGTCCAGGTGGCCGGTGAGGGTGGGGAGGAGCTCCGGGTGCGCCAGGTGCGAGGTCGAATGCAGCACGACTCCGGTGGGTCGGCCCCTGGGAGGCTCTTCCATCAACAGGCTCGTGGCCACCGGGGGACTTGAAGGCCGGACCTTCGCCGTGGGCTGTGGTGCCCCCGTGGCCCCCGACCCCGTGGCTTGCTCCGCTCTCGCTCCGGACGCTGAAGACGCGACCATCTCGTCGAGCGGATCACTGGCGCTGCCGGAAGACGCGATCGGCTGTCGGACGAAATTCGCCTGGGGAGGCGAGGCCAGGTTGGTGGGAAGAAGGCGGGTCTCCATCTGCTCGGTTTGAGATTCTGTCGCAGTCGCCCGCGGACCTGCGACAGGATGCCGGAGAGGATGAGAAACTGAGCTGGTTTTTCCCCTGGTTCGCGCCAGGCTTCCCGTCTACAATGGGCTTGAGGTGAAAGACGTGAAGAAATTCTGGGGATGGCTCCTGGTCCCAACCCTGGTGCTGATGCTGGGCCTGACCCACCAGGGTCATTGCCACCAGAGGCCCCGACCGGCCCGGCTGGTCGGCTACTGGATGGTCGACAACGGCAGCATGCAGCAACTGGTGCGGGTGCGTCCCGACCTGTCGGTCGATTACGGGGTGGGTGACCTGAAAGGACACCTGCAACTCGGCTCCGACGGCAGGCTGGCCTGGAGCACCACGGACGCCTGGTATGGAACCGAGCGCAGGCTTCAGCTCGACGTCTTGCGCTGGTGTGGCAAACGAGGGCTGACCATGCTGGTGGTCCAGGATAGCAGTGACGCTCTGGCGGTGGGCCAGCGGCTGGCTTGGAGCCGGCTGGATGACTCGGCGGGCCGCTACTTCAGCCTGTCAAACCGCGACGAATCCAAGTAGACCTTGCACATCCTCGAGCAGCGATTCGGCCCGATCAGGCTGGGGAACCTCGGCCCATAGATCCAGCACCGGCAGGCGGAAGGCGTGCTGCACCGCCACCCAGCCCCCGGCCGGGAGGTCGGCCCGGATCCACCAGGCGTCGCGGCGCCTCTCCAGGTTGGCCGAGGTGGAGATGCGGGCCCCCTGGTAGCGTGTGGCCAGCCGCTCCATGATCTCGGTGGGGCCCAGGTCCAGGGGGCAGGGAACCTGGCCTTCGCTGCTGTTGTAAGGGGGAAGCTCTTCCACCAGCTCGGAGAGAGGCTGCTTGTGGTGCGCCATCAGGCGGAGCACGAGCACCAGGGTGGCCAGGCTGTCGGGCGAGAAGCACACGCCGGGCCAGGTCAGCTCGCCCCTCAGATCGAGCCCCAGCGCCGGACGCTCGGGGTCAAGGCTGGCCAGCTCGTTGAGCATGTCCCGGTTGAGCGGTCCGGAAAACTGAACCTCGGCCCGGTGCAGCCGGGCCGTCTCTCGGACCAGCTGGCTCAGGCTGTTGGGGGTCACCAGCACCGCTCTCTCGCGCTGCATCTCGAGGTAGGAGCGCACGGCCAGGGCCAGGGTCTGGTGGCGGGTCAGGCGCCGCCCCTTCTCGTCGATCAGGATGAGCAGCAGGCCTTCCCAGCCGGTGGCCACGCCCAGGTGGCACGAGGAGCGGATCACCCGCGTGGCCAGAGGCTTGAGACCCAGCTCGGGCGACTTGTTCTCGCGCACCGTATGCACGTTGAAGACTTTGGCCCCCAGTGCGGCCAGGGTGCCCAGCACGGGCGCCTCGGCAGCCCCACGTCCACTGTCCACGGCCACGCGCAGGTCCATCTTCTCAAGCTCAGGCAGCTGGAAGTAGGACAGTACCCGGGCCAGGTGCAGGCTGGCAGCCTCGCCGTAACGCCTGGTCAGGAGCGGTCGGGCCGGGCGAGGGGAGGGAGCGCGTTTGTACATCTCATAGAGCGCCTTCATGCAGGCCTGGTCGAAGGGAAGCCCGTTGAGGGTGAACTTGAAGCCGTTCCAATCCACCGGGGCCCGGCCGGCGGTAACCATCACGGCCGCCTGGCACGACCAGGCCGAGCTGGCCACGAGAAGGGCGGGAGTGGGCACCACTCCCGCGTCCAGAGCCCGCAGGGGATAGGCCGACAGGCCTCCCAGGAAGTGTTGCAGCAAGGGTCCACCCGAGGCCCTGGTGTCGCGACCCACCACCACCGTGGCGTGGGGTTGGCGTTCGTGCAGGAAGCGGGCGAAGGCGGCCCCGAGACGGGCTGCCACCCGGGTGGTCAGGTCGGTGCCGAACTCCCCCCGCAGGACTGATTCGCGCACCTGCAGAGCCAAACTAGCCGCCTCCCCCGAAGTCGGGTGCGAAGAAGAAGAGCACAGCGGCCACCCGACGCATGTCCTCGAACCCGCCATCCACCCCTTCGGCTCGGCCCCAGAGCGAGCCGGACTTGCGGATGGTGCCGTCCGACTCGATGCGACCGTAAAGCGAGCCGCCGATGCGCAGGGTGCCATCCGACTCCACCTCGCCGAAGAGGGAGCCATTCTTGCGAACCGTGCCGTCCGACTCCACCCGGCCCACCAGCGAGCCGTTCTTGCGAACGCTGCCGTCGGACTCGAGCTTGCCGGCCAGAGAGCCGCCCAGGCGAATGGTGCCGTCCGACTCCACCCGTGCCCACAGCGAGCCGCCCTGGCGGACGTCGAGATCGCCTCCGGCCAGGGCCATCTGGCAGAGCAGCACAAGCATCAGCAGGCGTTTGATCATGACGGCAGCAGAATGCGCCGCTCGGGGGCCAGAAACCTGCAGGTCTGCTCCCCTCCGAGGGCCAAGATTCCCGGATGCAGACCTCCACCCGGACCGACGAGGACAAGTCCCCCGAAATCGAGGCTCGCTCCCTCTGGGGCTGGGTCCACGACCACCACCAGCAGGCCTACCTGGCCGGCACGGCCTTGCTGGCGGGACTCTACGCTCTCTCGGCACCCCCCGGCCGGCGCCTGGAACGCTGGACCCGGGCTTTCGCAGGGGCGGCGGCGGTGGGAGCCGTGCTGGATCCCCTGGTCAACCCGGGCAACCCGGGCTTGAGTCGGGTGCGCGTGCACGGCCCCCGAGGCCGGCGGGCAGTGGCCCTGACCTTTGACGACGGCCCCGAGCCGCCTTATACCGAGCGCATCCTGGACATCCTGGGCGAGTTCGCAGTCAAGGCCACCTTCTTCGTGGTCGGCTCGCAGGTGCTGCACCATCCCGAGCTGGCCCGCCGCATCCTCGACGAGGGCCACCTGCTGGGCAACCACACCCACTCTCATCCCAACTTGCTGCTCCGCTCTCCCGGCACGGCACGCGAAGAGCTGGCTCTGGCCTCGGCCAGCATCGAGCGGGTGACCGGTATCTGGCCTCAGTGGTTCCGCCCGCCCTTCGGCTTTCGTTACCCCTGGAACGTGACCCAGGCCGCCCGGCTGGGCCAGGCCACCGTGACCTGGAGCCTCAATCCGCGCGACTTCGAGAGCCCGCCGCCCGAGGTGCTGGCCCAACGCGTGTTGCGCCAGGCTCGCAGCGGGGACATCGTGCTCTTGCACGACGGCATGCGCGATCAGAGCTGCACCGTGGCGGCCCTGCCAACCATTCTCAGGCAGCTGGCCCGCCAGAGCTTCGAGCTGCTGCGGGTGGATCAGCTGCTGGCTTGAGTTTCAGGAGCGCTCGGGAAAGATTCCCTGCAGAGCGATGTAATAGGCGCCAAAGTTGCTGCTGGCCAGGGGATTGGCGGCCCGCAGGTCGGGCACCCCGAAGGTGGTCTGGCCGTCTCCGCCATAGGTCGTCCCGAGCAGGGAGAAGAGCGCCTGGTTGCTCTCGATTTGCAGCAGGGTGCCGTCGCAGAGTTGCCACAGGGGCTCCTCCCCGTTGCCGGGAGCAAAGTTGAAGGCGAAGAGTCGAATTTCACCATAGAACGGGCTCATGCAAAGTTTCCTCTCAGGAGATTGCGCTGGTGACCCACAACACGAGGTCGGGAGACAGGCTGACGAAGATGGGCTGGATACCGGCCGGAATCGGGAAGGAGGGCAGTGCCCCGCCGCTGGCATCGAAGACCTGGATCTCGGAATCGGACGGGTCGGCCACGTAGGAGAGGCCTCTGCCGTCGATGGCCAGCTTCTCGGGCAGGGTCAGACCGCCGCGGTAACTGCGCACGAAGGCACCCGCCTCGGTGAAGACCTGGATGCGGTGGTTGCCCGAGTCGCACACGTGCAGCTGCCTCTGCGGGTCGAAGGCCATGCCGCTGGGCACGTTGAGCTGGCCGTCCCCGCTCCCCGGGCTGCCGAACGTGTTGCCAGCAAGGGCCCCACCGCCCTGCCAGCTGAAGGTGAGGATCTGGTTGGCGGTCTGGTTGCTGACGAAGATGTTGGTGCCGTTAAAGGCCACGCCACCGGGAAAACCGCCGATCGGCAGCATTCCCACCAGGAGGCCGGTTCGATCGAGGACCTTGACCCGGCTGTTGCCCGAGTCGCACACCAGGATCAGTCCGTCCGGTCCAGAGCTGGCGTCATTGGGGAAGTTCCACTGATTGGAGCCCACCCCCAGCCCGGCCTGCTCGAAGAGCACCGAGCCATCGGCGGCTCGCAGCCGGACCAGGTTCTGGAAGGGGAAGAGCTCGATACGACTTCCGTCGCTCAGGAAGACGAAGCGTCCGTTGGCCAGTTGGGACTGGCTGGGAGAAAGGTTCTGTGGGGCGGTGGGAGTGGCGCGCTGGCTGCCCGAGGAGACGTCTCCACACCCTGGAGTCGCCAGGCCAGCCAGGGCGACGGCTCCCAGGCCCTGGAGGAAGGTTCTGCGTTGCATGCCGGCCAGTTCGAACCCATGTCTTTGGCTCCTTTGTTCGAAAGGGCCCCGAGCGGGCAACGCGAAGCCCCGGCGATGCCCCGGGTCCAGATTCTCGAGAAAAGCGTGGCCGAGCGGATCGCCGCCGGCGAGGTGGTGGAGCGTCCCGCCTCGGTCGTCAAGGAGCTCCTGGAGAACTCGCTCGACGCTCAGGCCCGCCAGGTCACCGTGGAGCTGGTGCAGGGCGGCACGAAGTCGCTCTCGGTCTCAGACGATGGCTGCGGCATGGGGCCAGAGGACGCGCGATTGGCCCTGGAGCGCTTTGCTACCTCGAAAATCTCGCGTTGGGAAGACCTCTGCTCGCTCCACTCCTACGGTTTTCGAGGCGAAGCTCTGCCCAGTATCGCGGCCGTCTCGCGTTTCACGATCCTCACCTGCGAGCCAGGGGCCGAGGCCGGCACCGAGGTGGTGGTCACCGGAGGGGTGATCGAGCGTTGTGGCCCGGCCGCCGCCGTGCCGGGCACCCGCATCACGGTGGAGGACCTGTTCTTCAACACCCCGGCCCGCAAGAAGTTTCTGCGCAGCCCGGCGGCCGAGACCTCGCAGGTGGTCGACCTGGTGGGCAAAGCGGCCCTCTCCCAGCCCCACGTGCAGCTCCGGCTGGTATCGAACGCTCGCGAGATGCTCCACTTTCCGGCTCAGATGGGTCTGGCCGAGCGCCTGGGGCTGCTGTTGAAGGTGGATGCCGGCCAGCTGGTGGCGGTGGAGGCCCAGGTCGAGGGCGTCTCGGTGCGCGGGCTGGTCGGTCTGCCGGCCCTGGCTCGCCCCAACCGCACCGGGCAGTTCCTGCTGGTGAACGGGCGCATCATCCGTTCCGCTCTGCTCTCGCAGGCCTGGCTGGAGGGCTTCACCCCGCTCCTTCCCAGGGGCAAGTATCCCGTGGGCATCCTCTCCCTGGAGGTGCATGGCGAGCTGGTGGACGTGAACGTGCATCCCACCAAATCCGAGGTGCGCTTTGCCAACAACCAGCACATCTTTCGAGCTGTCTATCGGGCCGTGGCCCGGGGCCTGGAGGCTCATGGCGCCGACACGGTCCAGCACCAGACCCTCGAGGACGCCTCCTGGGAGCGGCCCGAGCCGGTGGCTCTGCCCTGGGATCCGCCTGAGCCCGTCCGGGAAGCTCCTGAGGTATCCGAGCCCTGGGATCCACCCGAGCCGGCCCGGCCTGCCTGGCAGCCGCCCGAAAGCCGAGCTTACCGGTCGCCCGCGCCCGCTTACCAGCCCCCCGCCCGCGAGCGTCCGGCCAGAAGCTATGCCACTACCCCCCAGTCTCTGGAGTTGTTCAGGCCCCTGAGCGTTGCCAGCGAGGAGCCCACCCCCCTGGCCCAGCTGCACGACACCTACCTGGTGGCCCTGGTGCGCGGCGAGCTGTGGGTGGTGGACCAGCACACCGCCCACGAGCGCATCCTGTATGAGCGGCTGAGCCACCTGGCGCCGCTCGAGCAGGGGGCCCAGGGCCTGGTGATCCCCGAGGTGCTCGAGCTCTCTCCCCTGGTGGCCGAGCTGGCGTCCGAGCGGGCCAGCGACCTTCTGGCCCTGGGCTTCGAGCTGGAGCCCTTCGGTGGCAACTCGTTCCAGCTGCGCTCGGTGCCCTACGGCATTCCTGCCCGCAAGGCCGTGCCCACCCTGCGGGGCGTGCTAGAGGAGCTGGCCGAGGAGAAGGTCAGCGTGCGCCATCACACGGCCGAGGAGTGGCGTGAGCGGCTGCGGGCCATGATGGCCTGCAAGGCGGCCGTCAAGGCCGGCGATCCTCTCGAGAAGCACGAAATGCGGGTGCTCCTGCGTGAGTTGCTCGAGGTGGAGCATTCGCCTTATTGCCCCCACGGCCGTCCCACCCGGGTGCGGCTCGATCAGGCCACGCTGGAGAAGCTCTTCCACCGGGCGTGACCAGGCTGCCCGTGCTGGCGCTGGTCGGCCCCACCGCCAGCGGCAAGACCTCCCTGGCTCTGGCCCTGGCGCGCGAGATCCCCTTCGAGATCGTCAGCGCCGATTCGGCTCTGGTCTACCGGGGGGCGGATCTCGGCACTGCCAAACCCACCCCCGCCGAGCGGGCCCTGGTTCCCCATCACCTGATCGACCTGTGCGACCTGAACGACTCGTTCTCGGTGGCCGACTTTCAGGCCCTGGCCCGGCAGGCCGTCGAAGACATCGTGGCCCGGGGCAAGTTGCCCCTCATCGTGGGGGGGACGGGGCTCTACGTGCGGGCTCTCCTGCGCGGCTACACCCTGCCCGAGGCAGCTCCCGACCCGGCTCTGCGCGAGGAGCTGAAGGCCACCCCGCTGGAGGATCTGCTGGCCGAGCTCGAGCGGGTCGATCCGTTGGCCTACCAGCGTGTCGACCGGCAGAATCCGCGCCGGGTGGTGCGGGCGGTGGAGGTCTTCCGCCAGACCGGCGTCCCCTTCTCGGCTCACTACGCCACCAGCGACCCGGGTCTTGACTCGCTGCTGCTGGGCCTGCGCTGGACGCTCGAGAAGCTGCACCAGCGCATCGCGCTGCGCACCCGCCAGATGCTCGAGGATGGCTTTCTGGAGGAGGTGCGCGCGCTGGCCGAGAAGGGTTACGGCCCTTCTTTGCGCCGTCTGCGGCTGATCGGCTACCCCGAGATGCTGGACGTGGTGGAGCAGAAGAAGAGTTTGCAGCAAGCCAGCCTCGAGCTCGAGCGCAATACGCGTCGTTACGCCAAACGCCAGCTCACCTGGTTTCGCCGGGAGACAGACATACACTGGTTGGAGGCCGAGGGCGATCCGCTCGCTCAGGCGCTCGAACTCATCCGGGAATGGGAGAAACAAAGATGTTGAACCTGCAAGACGCGTTTCTGGCACAGCTCAAGAAAGAGGGACAGATCGTGGTGGTGTTCCTCTCCAAAGGGGTCCAGCTCAAGGGCGTGGTGCGGGGCTATGACAACTTTACCATCTTCCTGGAGGATGAGGGCCGCTTGCAGATGGTCTACAAGCACTCGGTGACCACCGTCAGCCCCAGCCGTCCCATGAGCACCGACTTCCTGCGCGAGGCCTTCAAAGAGGCAAAAGGGGGCGGTTCTCGGGAAGCCAGCAAAGAGACTCCCCCGGCCCACGTGTGAACGGCCTTCCCTTCGCCAAGTGGGAGGGGCTGGGCAACGATTTCGTGATCGTGGATGCGCGCCCAGGGCTCGAGGGCGATCCGGCAACCCTGGCCCGGGCCATGTGCGCTCCTCACTTTGGAATCGGGGCCGATGGTCTGGTGCTGCTACGGGGCAACGGGCAGGGTCTGGCGATGGAGATCTTCAACCGCGATGGCTCGCTGGCCTCGACCTGCGGCAATGCGCTTCGCTGCTTGGCGCTCTATGCCCGGCGCGAGGGCCTCAGCCAGGGCTCCGAGGTCAGCTTCCAGACCCCTTCCGGTCTGCGCCTGGCCCGCTTTGTGTCAGACGAGGTGGAGGTGGACATGGGCCCCCCTCAAGGCCTCTCCCCGGCCGGTCTTGCCGCCGAGCCGGTCCCGGTCGAGGTCAGCGATGGGGAGGGCTGGGGGGTATCCATGGGTAACCCTCACCTGGTGGTGTTCGTGGACCGTCCCGTCGCACTCTCGGAGCGGGGAGCGTATCTGCAGCAGCACGGCCCGCTGGGCGAGGTCAACGTGGAGTTCACCCGGGTGCTCTCGCCCACGCACCTGGCGGTGCAGGTCTACGAGCGCGGCGCGGGGGCCACCCTGGCCTGCGGCAGCGGGGCCTGCGCGGCCCTGGCGGCGGCGGTGGCCTCGGGCCGGGCCGAGCGAGCGGCCCGGGTGGATCTGCCCGGGGGCAGCCTGCAGGTGACCTGGGCTGAGACGATGTGGATGCGCGGACCGGCGCGCGAGCTCTTTCGAGGAATCTGGAGGCCTGACCCGTGAACCGAATCGAGAAATTGCGCTCAAGACTGGCCGAGGAGAAACTGGACGGCCTGCTCGTCAGCACCGGCGAGAACCGGCGCTATCTGTCCGGCTTCACCGGCTCCTACGGCTGGCTGCTGGTGACCGCCGACCGGGTGGCCCTGGTCACCGACGGCCGCTACTGGGCGGCGGTGGAGGAAAGCTGCCCCCAGGTCGAGCTGCTCCGCTACCTGCCCGCCCGCGACAAGCGCATGGGGGTGCTGGTGGCCCCCTGGCTGAACGGCACCCGCAGGCTGGGCTTCGAGAGCCGCAACCTGACGGTGGCCGACCTGGAGGAGCTGCGAGCGGACCTGGGTGACCGGGCCGAGCTCAAGCCCACCGAGAACCTGGTGGAGGAGCTGCGCCAGGTCAAGGACGCCCACGAGCTCGAGCAGCTGCGCCGGGTGGCCGCCATCGCCGACCGGGCCTTTCAGCGCGCGCTGCCCATTCTCAAGGTGGGGATCAGCGAGCAAGAGTTCTGTGCCGAGCTCGAGCACCAGCTCCAGAAGGAGGGGGCCCGCAAGCCGTCCTTCGACTCCATCGTGGCCTCCGGGCCAAACGGGGCCTATCCTCACGCCGGGGTCACCGACCGCTCGATGCAGGCCGGCGAGCTGATCACCGTCGACTTCGGAGCCCTGGCCGATGGCTACAACTCCGACATCACCCGCACCCTCTGGCTGGGCCAGCTGGAGGGTGAGCAAGACAAGCTCTACCGGGTCGTGCGCAAGGCTCAGCGAGCCGCCCTGGAGGCCATCCGTCCCGGCGTGAAGGCCGGCGACGTGGACAGCGTTGCTCGCGACCTGATCGCCGAAGCTGGCTACGGCGAGGCCTTCTCGCACGGTCTGGGGCACGGGCTCGGGCTGGCCGTGCACGAGCTGCCCCGGGTTCGTCCGGGGGTGGAGACGGTGCTCGAGCCGGGCATGGTGGTGACCGTGGAGCCGGGGATCTATCTGCCCGGCGTGGGCGGCTGCCGGGTCGAGGACAGCGTGGTGGTGACCGGGGATGGCTTTGAGCTCCTGACCCACTCGCCTTATCAGGAGAAGGGCCCCCACCCGCTGGGGTAAGGGCAAGGTGATCGGCCCGGGCTGGAGAATCAGCCCGGCATGTCGCATTTCATCGTTCGCTTCTGGCTGCTGATTCTCGCCCTCGCCCTCGTCCTCCAGCCAGCCCTGGCCCAGCCGGTGGTGCTCAAGGAGGGAACCCCGCTGCTTCTGACCACGGTCGACCGCCTGGTGTCTGGTGAGGTGCCCGCCGGCTCGGTGGTGCGCTACAAGGTGGACCGGGACGTGCTCGGGCCGCAGGGCCAGGTTCTGATCGCCCGGGGCGCCGACGCCAGGGGCAAGGTGCTCAAGTCCGAGGGGAGCGGTTTCTTCGGTCGCTCCGGGGCTCTGGACATCTCGCTCGAGACCGTGGTGGCCGTGGATGGCACCTCGGTACCCCTCAGAGCGGTGCGGGCGGCCACCGCCGCCGATCAGGAGACGGCCGTGATCGTGGGCGGCATCCTGCTCTCCTGGGCCTTCATCTTCATGGAGGGGGACGACGTCGACATTCCGCCGGGCACAGCGCTCGACGCCTTCGTCGATCTGGATACCTCTATCGCCAGGCCGGGCGCGAAGGTGAGACTGCTGCCCTGCTCGGTCAAGATCCTGACGCCCGCCAGTGGCTCGCACCTGAAGGAGGAGGAGAAGATCTACTTCTCCTGCGAGGCCACGCCGAAGGATGAAGAGCCCTGGGTCCGGGTCTACATCGACCAGATCCTGGTCACTTCCCAGAGAGGCAGTCTTTCCAGCGTGTTGTGGAACACTTACCGCAACGAGAAGCAGACCGAGCGGGTCACCGGGCCGGGTGAGCACCAGGTGGCGCTCGAGGTCACCTGGAGCAATGGCCAGATCGCGACCTCCGAGCCGATCAAGCTCACCTTCAAGGACGGGCCCTGGTAAAGGGAAGTGCTGAAACATTTGCGCACGCAGGCCTGCAGGAGGCACGGCAGTCGATCGGTGGCTTGAAAACCCCTCAAGCCGCCCTGCGGTTTGACCCGGGTTGCCGGCTGGCCCGGCAGGACTCGTCCTCCGGGCCGCAAAGTATGCGCGCCTATGAGCAGTGAAGCGTTGGGCATGGTGGAGACGAAGGGCCTGGTCGCGGCCATCGAAGCGGCCGATGCGATGGTGAAAGCGGCCAACGTCACCTTGATGGGTTGGCGGAACGTGGACCAGGCCCTGATTACGGTGCTCTGCCGCGGCTCGGTGGGCGACGTTCAGGCCGCCACCGATGCCGGGGCCGCGGCCGCCCGCCGGGTGGGCGAGCTGTTCGCCGTGCACGTGATCCCCGCTCCTTTTGACGACGTCGAGGCGAACATTCTCAAGAAGCCGAAGTAAACTGGCGTGCCGCCTGGGCGGCTTCCCCCGGGCACAGATGCTCGAGCACGGGTAGCAGCGACTCTTCCTCGCGCTCCATGTGGTGCTCGAAGAGATGGAAAAAGCGGATGTCAAACCCATCTTTGTCTCGCTTGCTGGTTTCTCCGGCGGCAATCTTCCGCAGGAAGGGGCCAAATTCGGGCAGTCCTCGCCTCAACCCCAGATGCTCGTAACCCAGCTCGCGGATCAACCGCTCTTCTTGCACGATTTGCTGGTAAAGCGGGTAGAGGGTGCGCTCCTCGGTGTCCATGTGGCGGCTGAGCAACTGCTCGAAGGCCGCTCCGTCCGAGCCCAGGGCCATGGCCTCCCGGTAGAGAGCCACGATCTGGCGGTGCTGCTCGCGCACCACCTCCAGCACGGGCTCAGCCAGCGGGAGAGGGGTGTGCACCAGATAGTAGTAGGCCGAGGGACCGTTCACCAGTGGCCAGGCGGTGAACCCTTCCAGCTCGACCCTCAAGGGGTGGCGCGACTTGAGCACCCGGGCCTGATGGTCCTGCAACTCGCTGAGGCCTTCCAGCAGGCCTGCTCCGGGAGCACGCAGATCAAGTGGAGGCAACAGCTCGACCATGGGGAGTGGTTCCCGCTCGCGGTGCAGGGCCCTCTCGGGCAGGCCAGAAGGATCCGGCTGGCATGCGCCTGACGCCCGACCCGCTCTACGCTCGCACCTGGCTTCCCCTGATCCGTTTCGGGGTGGGGCTCCTCTACCGCGGATTCGGCGGTTACCGCATTCAGGGCGTGGAGAACCTGCCCCGCTCGGGGCGGGTGCTGGTGGCCTGCAACCACTTGAGCCTGGCCGATCCGCTGGCCATGCTGGTGGCCAGTCCGAGGCCCCTGTTCTACATGGCCGCCGAGGAGCTGCACCAGATGGCCTGGGTGGGGCCCACCATCCGATTTCTGCAGTCGTTTCCGGTGCGCCGGGGAGAGTGGGACCAGAACGCCATTGCCCACGCCCGTGCCCTGCTGCGCAACGAGCAGGGCCTGGTGGTGTATCCCGAGGGCCGCATCAGCCCGGATGGGGAGCTGCTGCCTCTCTACCCGGGGGTGGCCATGCTGGCCCTGCGCGAGCGCTGTCCGGTGGTTCCGGCCCGCATGCGGGGTACCGATGGCTTCTTGCCGCTGGGAAGCAAGCTCATCCGCTTTCACCCCAAGTCGGTCCGCTTCGGGCCCGCGCTCGACTTCGGGGCCCCCAGGCCTGGCGAGAGCATCAAGACCCAGGTTCAGGCTGCCACCGAGCGTCTGCGCGAGGCAATGCTGGGGTTGTGAGCTGGGGTCACGTGTGCGGCCGACTTTGCAGGGAGATGAGTCGCGCGGCTGAAAATCTTGCCAGTTCGCGCTGCCGGCCTACCATGGAAGTGGGCAGCGTCCCCACTCCAGCTCGCGGAATTCGCCCAGCGGACCAAAACGCGGCGTGGGCACCGCCTGGGGGACGGCCGGCTGGGGCACGCCGTTCTTGAGCTCGCTGCGGAACATGCCCTCAGAGGTGGCAAACAGAACGAAGCGCCCATCGGGGCTGAAGACCGGGTCGCGGGCTTTCTCGTGGTCTTTGGCGAAGTCGAGCCGCTCGCCGGGCTCGTCCAGGCTCACGATAGCCAGACAGTGGCCCCAGTAGTGGCGAGCTTTGTAGACCAGCCGGCGCCCGTCCGGTGACCAGGCCGGCGTGGTATCTTGAATGCTGTTGGAGGTCAGGCGCCGGCTCTCACCCGTCTCCAGATGCAGGGCCCAGATGTCGGCCGAGCCGCCCCGGTAGGACACGTAGGCGATCAAGTCACCAGTGGGGGACCAGACCGGGCGCACGTTGACCATCTGGTCTGAGGTGAGCCGGGTAACCTCGCCCCCCTCGGCTCCCACCAGGGCAAGCTCGGGCTGACCCCAACGCGAGCTGGAGAAGACCAGGCGCTTTCCATCCGGAGACCAGCTCGGATGGCGATCGGCTCTGAGCGAGTCGGTCAGGCGCTGCAGATGCTCGCCCTCGAGATTCACTCGATAGATCTCTACGTTGCCGTCCAGGTTGCTCTCGAAGGCCACCGCTCCGGCCGCCAGCGAGAGGGAGGGCTCGGAGGTATCAGCGGGCAGGTCGATCAGTCGCTCGAGATCTCGCCCGTCCGAGCGCATCAGGTAGATGCGATCCTTGCCGGTGGGGCTGCTCACGAACAGAATTCGCTCGGATAACGGACCGGCAGCGAGAGACCCGGTCATTCCCATCAGGAAGAGCAGGGCCCCCCACTGCCGGAGGGTGCCAGAATATGTTGGCAGGGCTTACCTCTTCCGCTTCAGCGAGGCCAGCACGGAACTGGTCGAGGGGTGAGCGTGGGTGATGAAGTAGGCCACGTCCGAGTTCAGTCCGACGTCCCAGCGGTTGGTGTAGGGAGTGCGGGTGGCCAGCGTGTACTGCATTCCGTACCTCTGCCAGCTATAGACCTCGTAGTAGTAGTTGCCGAACACGTCGTAGCCCCAGCCCTTGTAGACAGGAATGCCGGCCACGTTGAACGGCTCGGGTCCTTTCCACTCGCCGCAGACGGCCTCTTTGGTGCCGCTGATGAAGTTGTTGATGGCGCGCTGGGGCGACATGCCACTCTCGATCTGATCCGCCCACACGAACATGCGCGCACAGCGCTGCTCGCTGAACAGGTTCAGGTCGCCACCGGGCTGGTTGTTGCGAGCCCAGTCGTCGTTGGGGGCCGATAAAACGATGCGGCCGTTGTCCATGTAACGGTTGACGGGACGCATCACCGAGTAGCCGGTGCCACTGATGTCGTGGGAGAGATTCGTCATCGTCTTGCAATCGGGTTTCTGATAGACCTCAGTCTTGATGACGGGGGCCGGAGGGGGAGGGACCACCACCGGGCGCGGTTGCGTTACCGGCGGCTGACCCACGGTCTCGCCCCGCTCGATCTCGCGGTCGACCACATCTGGGCCGGCCAGCGGCTGGGAGGGCTCTTGGGCCCACGAGGTGCTCGGGGAGAACAGCGCCACCCCCAACCCGAGGGCGACTGCGAACCGCAGGGCGGACTTCATGCTTGAATAACCTCCTGACCAGAATTTTCAAAAATTTCCAGGTTATTCGCCCGGTGTTCGGACGAGTCCTTTTTCGAACATGTGTGCTTTTTCCGCGCCCGCCCTTCGCCCTGCGCCGGGGCTATCTCCTCCCGAGGTGGAGGAGCCTTCAATCTCAAAGGCACCCGAGAAGCTTTCTCCTTTTCTTCTCGACCGGCGGGAGAGCGGCAACGGTGGGGCTGGCGAGCGTGGATGACTTCTGGACTCTCTGAAGGGCCGGTCAGCAGGGATGATCTGGCGAGCGGAGTAACTGCAGCGTCGTGACTAAACCGAGACCTGCCAATCGCGGGCAACTTCAGAGACAGGTTCTGGAGTTTATCGCCGCCAAGCTCAATCGACCGATTGAGGACATTCCTCTGGACAAGAGCTTTGAAAGTCTGGGATTCGAGTCTATGGATGCGTTCGACCTTCTCTTTGCCCTTGAGGACGAGCTCAAGGTGAGTATTCCGGATGACGTCGCCCGTTCCCTCGATACCGTAAGAGGTCTGGTCGACTGCCTGGCTCAGGAGCTGAGGCTCTGAAACGAGACCAGCGCGTCGTCGTCACCGGAGTGGGGGTGTTGTCTGCCCTGGGGCCGACTCGACGGGAATTCTGGCAGGCTCTGGGGGAGGGACGTGACGGCATTGGCCAACTGGTGGGCCCGCGAATGGAGGGTTTGCGGGTGCAGACCGGGGCCCAACTCCTGGACTATCAGCCCGGCGACCACTTCGAGCAGCGTCAGGCCGACAACCTGGACCCGTTTGCTCAGTATTTCGTCATTGCGGGTCGGGAGGCGGTCCAGGACGCCGGCTTCATCATCGAGAGTCCCGAGCGCGTGGCCATCGTCGCTGGCTCGGCCGGGGGGGGACAGCCCACCCTGGACGAGCAGTATCATCGCCTCTATGGGCAGGCTCGCAAGGTGCATCCCTTTACGATCCCCAAGTTCATGCTCAATGCCGGCGCCAGCTTCCTGGCCCAGGAGCTCGGCGTGACCGGGCCCAGCTTTGCGGTTTCCACCGCCTGCTCGTCGAGCAATCACGCTCTGGGGCAGGCTTTCTGGATGGTACGCCAGGGTCTGGTCGACGCCGCCCTGGCTGGCGGCAGCGAGGCCCCTTTCTGCAACGGTTACCTGCGCGCCTGGGAAGCCATCCGGGCTATGGACCCGGTGCGTTGCCGCCCGTTCTCCAGGGACCGCCAGGGGATGACTCTGGGCGAAGGCGGCGGGGTCCTGCTGCTCGAGGCCGAGTCCCGCGCTCTTGGGCGTGGGGCCAAGATTTACGCGGAGATCGTGGGCTTTGGAATGTCCAGTGACGCGCACGACCTCACCCGACCTCTCCCGGAGGGGGCCGCGGCCGCCATGCGAGCGGCCCTGCAGGACGCCTCGATGGCCCCGCACGAGGTGGACTACATCAACGCCCATGGCACGGGTACGCCTGCCAACGATGGCAATGAAACTCGGGCTATTCGCGCCGTTTTCGGCTCCCACGCCGACCGGCTGCTGGTCAGCTCCACCAAGTCCGCTCACGGACACGCCCTGGGCGCGGCCGGAGCCCTGGAGGCGGCAGCCAGCCTCTTCGCCCTGCAGGAGGGCATGGCCCCCGCCACCCTGGGCTACAATGAGCCCGATCCGGAGTGCGATCTCGACTACGTCCACCAGGGCCCGCGCAAGGCCAGGCTGCGAGTGGCCATGTCCAATACGTTCGCCTTCGGGGGATTGAACGCTGTGCTACTCTTCCGCCGGAACTGAGGACGCTCGGCAGGAAATCTTTAGAGATAATCCTGCGCTCGCAACCTCTGGGCGCAGAGAACGAATGCCCTGGCGACTTTGGGGTCGAACTGGGTCCCGGCCCCGTTCTGGATGACCTGCAGGGCCTGCTCGAAGCTTGCGGCGTTTCTCCAGGGGCGATCGCTGGTGAGGGCGTCGAAGACGTCAGCCACGGCGATGATCCGTGAGGCCAGCGGGATTCTTCGCCCCATGAGGCCGTCCGGGTAGCCTTTGCCGTCCCAACGCTCGTGATGAGACCGAACCACCGGCCCCAGGTGACGGAAGGCGGGGAAGGCGAGCAAGATCTCCTCACTGTATTCCGGATGCCGCATCATCTCGGCCCGCTCGGCCGAGCTCAGCGGTCCGGGTTTCTCGCGAATCTCAGCCGGAACTCGCAGGGCGCCGATGTCGGCCAGCCGCCCCGCCATGTGGAGGTCGCCCGACGCCCGCAGGGACTGGACCTGCTGCTCCATGAATGGCGTCAACTCCGCGCCCATGCCGAGATCACGCAGCATCGCTCCAGCGCGCACCTTTTCCCGGAGCTCTGCGTCGGCTAGCTTCAGCTCGTCGCAGACCGCGTCCGCCAGCGTCATGACGCGCAAAGAATGCTCGCCGAGAAAACCACCTTCCTCGGCCAGCATGGCCAGCAATCGATTGGCGATGCTCTCCTCGCTCTGCTCTCGCCGGCGCCGCCAGGCGGCCAGTCCATCGAAAAGGGCCCCGCCGAAGTAGGCCATGCGCTCATCCAGCCTGAGCTTCTGGTGGCGTCCGAGCCAGATGGCCGAGACCCAGAACGAGCGCCAGAACTCGGGCGTGTCTTCAGTCTCGGGAACGTACTGCAGCCCCGCCCGGGCGAAGATGCTCTCAAGTTTGGTTAAAATGGGGCGAAGTCCGGGCCGGATCAGGGGCAAAGGCAGGCCGGTGTGGGGATCGAGCACCGCCTCGACCGGGTCTTCCCCACCGGCGGGAGTCTCCTGGCTGCCCGATTGCTGCCCGCCTCCTCCACCCCCCTTCTGTCGCTCGCCAGACTGCGACCTGGGTGGATTCTGGAGCGCCTTGAGCTCTTCGCGCCCTTCGGCCGCGCTCTTCACGAGATAGCGGGTCAGCAGCTTGTTTTCTGTCTCCGCTTCGTCGAGAGGCGCCGGGGGTCGCTGGTTCCGGGTCTCCTGGGCCCGCTCCGCGGCGCGGGTCGGAGCGGGTGAGCGCTCGAGAGGAGCTCGCTCATCGCGCACGAGTCGGGCAGCCTCTCGCGGAGAGGGGGCCGGATGAGACTGCTGGGCTCTGGGGGCCGACTCAGGCGTGCGCCGGGCCGGCTCGGCAGGTCTGGAGGGATCAGGCTGCCTTCCCTCCGGCCTGGAAGGCGCGATGACCGGCCGGGGTTTTTCGGGTGGAGCCTGCTGGCGACGCAGGAAAACGGTTTCGCTGGGGTGAGCGGGAGGGGATTCCCGCCTGGCGGGAGGGGGCGATTGGCGGCGCGGCTCTTCGGCGCGAGATGGTTGGGGCTCGGGACCACGCCGCACGGCTGGCTCTTCGGGCTGCCATCTGGTCCCCACCCGGGGCGGTTGCTCCTGGGGCTGAGGCCGAGCCGGCGTGGGGGGATGGGGTTGCTCGGCCCGCGGGGGGTGAGCTGGCGGTGGCGGTTGGGGAGGCGTGGCGGGACGGGTCTGGGCGGCCGGGGCCTGGCTCGGAGGCTGAGGCTGAGTTGGTGGCGTCTGGGCCGGGCCTTGAGCCGGCCTGGGGGTCGGCGCGGGCGCCTGGGCTGGCTTTTGGGCGGGTGGCTGGGCCTGTGGCTGCTCCTGAGCGGGCGCGAGAGCCTGGGCTGGTGGCTTCTGGGCCTGGGCCGGCTGTTGAGCGGGTGGCTGCGCCTGAGCGGGCGCGGGAGCCGGGGCTGGTGGCTTCTGGGCCTGGGCCGGGCCCTGCCCGGGGGCCTGGGAGGGAACCTGGCTCGGCGGGGGCGCCTGGGTCTGCGGGGTCTGAGCTGGCGGTCCCTGGGTTTGCGCCCAGGTCTGAGGCTGAAACACGCCCTGGGCTGGTGGCTGCGTCGCCGGCCTTTGTGCCTGCGCCTGGGTCTGAGGCTGAGGCTGAGGCGTGCCCTGAGCAGGGGCGCTCTGTGCCGGGGCCTGTTGAAGCTGAGGAGGAGCCTGGGTCCGATTCTGCGCCGCAGCCTGATTCTGGGTCTGGTTGGGGGGCTGCCCCTGCGACGAAGATTGCCCTTGACCCTGCCCCTGGTTCTGGCCCTGGGCCTGGCCAGGGGGAGGGGTCGGAGCTGGCGGAGGGGGTGGGGGCGGTGGGGGCGGTGGGGGAGCCGCGCTGCCCGGCTGGCTCGTCTGGGTGAACTGGGCAGTCTGGGTCGTCGTCTGGGTCGTCGTCTGCGGCGTCGTCCCCTGGCCTGGCTGCGCTTGAGGTTGGCTCTGGGTCGTCTGGGTTGTCTGGGTGGAGGCGGTCGTCTGGGTCTGAGGCTGGGCGGTCTGGGAGGACTGAGACGGGTTCGAGCCGCTTTCGCTCGTCTGAGCGGTCTGTGTCGTCTGCGTGGTCTGCGTGGTCTGCGTCGTCTGGGTGTGGGTCTGTCCGTCGGCCGTGGTGGTGGTCGTCGTTTGCGTGGTCGTGGTCTGGGTCGTCTGGGTCTGCGTGGTGGGCTCTTCGCCCGACATCTGCTTCCAGGCGTCGTAAATCTCGCCGTTTGAGTCCAGAGCTTCCTGCAGGGTCAGCATCTCCTGCGTGTCCTCGAAGTAGCGGCTGGGAATGTCGATGGCAGTGGAGGTGGTGGTCGGCCGGAACGTGCTGACAAAGCTGACCGAGCCCGACCCCTTGTTGTGGCCCGGTGCATTCTCGCTGTTTCCAGGACCATCGATTCGTTTGGCCACTCAAGTACCCCCGGGAAAGCTCCCTCCCAGTATAGCAGCTCTGGGTCCGATCGGATCCCCCCATCGGTATCCAGGGGGAAGACCATGCTCGGCTACTCGCTCGGAGCCAGCTCTCTGGCCGGGGGCTTCACCGCCATCCCCGACTCGAGCGAGATGGGCAGCCCCAGACATTTCCCCGCCTCCGCTTCAAGAGCCGGTGACCAGGCACTCTCCAGCCCGATCCGCATCAGGGCATGACGAGCCGCCTTCACCGGGTCGGAACGCTTGTAGACGTCCGGGAAGGTGACCAGGAAGAGCTCACCGTTGGGCCCTTTGCCCACCTTGGCCGTCTCGTACTCCACCCGCACCGGCATGCCCACGCTCACCTGGTCATAGAGCTTGCGGATAGCCTGAGGATACATCCGCATGCAGCCGTGGGTGGTGGACAGGCCGATGTTCACGTCCTTGTTGGTACCGTGAATGCCGTAGCGGGGAAGGCTCAGCCCCAGCCAGCGGTCGCCCAGCGGGTTCTTGGGGCCGGGGCCGACCGGACGGCGGTCCTTGGCCCACTTGGGAGGATACCAGGTGGGATTCTTGACCTTCTCGGCGATGGTGGCGTGGGTGACCGGGGTCTTGTAATCCCTGGCCAGGCCGATCGAGATGGGATAAAACTGGCGGAACCGCCCGCCCTTGAAGAAATAGAGCCCGCGCTCGGGCAAATTGATCACCATCCCGTCTCGCGGCGGGCTGGAAGGCAGAATGCGGGCCAGCGGCAGCACCACCGGGGTGCCGGGATGGATCTTGGTGGCCGACTGAGGCCATTCATTGGCGAAGCAGAGATGGTCGATGGCCAGGTTGTTGCGTTCGGCGATGTCGAGCAGGTTCTCGCCCTCGACGGCCACGTAGCCGCCCACATCGCCCACCACCGGGCGGGGGCGCTCGGCTGCGGCAACCATGCCCAGTGTGACCCAGATCAACAAGCCCAGAAGCGTGTTCTTTCTCATGATCGCCTTTTTCGCTCGACTCCGGGCAAACCCTGGCAGGGAACTTGAAGGGGATTCGGCCTGGCCCTGAGAAAGCCCACCCATGGCTGTCCGGGTGATCCCCCGTGCCGAGCACCCAATCTCGCGCAAGTTTATCGATGAGGACGCACTCAAGGTTCTCTACCGCCTCTACCGGTCGGGGCACACCGCCTACCTGGTCGGCGGCAGCGTGCGTGATCTCCTGCTCGGACGCCGGCCCAAGGACTTCGACGTGGCCACCTCGGCTCGTCCCTCCCAGCTCAAGCGCCTCTTTCGCAACTGCCGCCTGATCGGGCGGCGTTTTCGTCTGGCCCACATCCACTTCAACAGCGGCAAGATCGTGGAGGTCTCCACCTTCCGGCGCGAAGCCGAGGGGCGAGGCGAGGGCGACCTCCTGGTCACCCATGACAACACCTTCGGAACTCCCGAGGAGGATGCGCGGCGCCGCGACTTCACGGTCAACGGGCTGTTCTACGATATCTCCGATTTTTCGTTGCACGACTTTGTGGGGGGCGTGGAGGACGTGCGCAAGGGGATCATCCGCACCATCGGAGACCCCAACGTGCGTTTCCAGGAAGATCCGGTGCGCATGATTCGGGCCATCAAGTTCGTGGCCAAGCTGGGCTTCAAGGTGGAGAAGATCACCTGGAAGGCGCTGGTGACCCACCTGCATCATATCGAGAGTGCCGCCAAACCCCGCGTGCACGAAGAGCTGGCCCGATTGCTGGAGTGCGGGGCTTCGGCCATGAGCCTGGAGTATCTCAGCGAGTCGGGCCTGCTCGCCCATGTCGAGCCTCACCTTGCCTCTTATCTCGCCCGGGCCGAAGATGGCCATGTGACGGACGACCAGGACGCCCACCTGGTCTTTCGCATGTTTGACGCCATCGACCAGCGGGTGGCCAAGGGCTGGGAGATCGAGCGGGCCATCCTGTTCTCGGTGTGGGCTTATCCGCTGGTGCTCGAGCGCGGTCTGGCCAGTCTGGACGACCCCACCGACATGGTGCGCACCACGGTGGAAGACCTGGCCGAGGTGCTGGGGTTGTCGCGCCGTGACTCCGAGCGCGTCCAGCAGCTGCTGGTGGCGCAACGCAAGCTTCTGCCCACGCGCCGACGCAAAGGGCTGCCCCGAGGCTTCTACCAGAAATCCTACTTCGCCGACAGTTTCCTGCTCTTCGAGCTCTGGGCCACGGCCTCGGGCAATGAGGCCGAGCTGGACTGGTGGAAAGGCCGCATCGAGGGGGCCGAGGGCGGCTCCCCTGGCTCGCCTGCCGCCTCGCCTGGCCCTCAACCGCAGGGTGAGGGCGGTCGAAAGAGGCGACGCCGCGGTCGCCGACGCCGGACGCCGGTCGAGCAGTGAGCGAGTCGGGCTGGCTGGCTGAAAGCCACCGCATGGTGGTGGAGCAGCTCCGCCAGCGCGGCATCACCTCCGAAGCGGTGCTCCAGGCCATGGAGCGGCTTCCCCGCCACTTCTTCGTTCCCGGCCATCGCCATCGCGCCTACGACGACGCCGCACTGCCCATCGACTGTGGCCAGACCATCTCGCAGCCCTGGATGGTGGCTGCCATGACCGCGGCTCTGGAGCTGAAAGGCGACGAGAAGGTGCTCGAGATCGGAACCGGCTCGGGCTATCAGTGCGCCGTGCTCACGCTGCTGGCGCGGGAGGTCTATACCATCGAGCGCATAGCCGAGCTGTCGGCTCAGGCCCGCCAGCGGGTAACCCGGCTGGGGCTGGGGCCGGTCCACTTTCGGGTGGGCGACGGCAGCCTGGGTTGGCCCGAGGCGGCGCCCTTCGACGCAGTCCTGGTCACGGCCGCAGCCCCCCGCATCCCCCCGCCGCTTTTGGAGCAACTGGCTGTCGGTGGCAGGCTGGTGATTCCTGTGGGCGAAGGCGAGGTCGATCATCTGGTGCGGGTCACCCGCGAGCGGGCAGACTTTCTGCGCCACGAAAATTTAGTGGAATGCCGTTTTGTTCCCCTGATCGGTCGCTACGGCTTTCCCGAAGGAGCCTCTCGTGAGCAATCCTGAAGCCGCCAAGTGGGCCGCCGCCCGGCGCGCCGTCGAGCTGGTGCAGCCGGGGCAGATCGTCGGCCTGGGCACCGGCACTACCGCCATCAAGTTCCTCGAGCTCCTGGCCCAGAAGGTGCGAGGGGGTCTCTCGATCCAGGGGGTGCCTACCTCCGAGGCCATCGCCCGCCAGGCCCGCGAGTGGGGCATTCCCCTGCTCGAGAGCTTCACCCGGGTCGACCTGACCGTGGATGGGGCTGACCAGATCGACCCCTCGGGCCGCATCATCAAAGGGGGCGGCGGGGCCCTGCTGCGCGAGAAGCTGGTGGCGCTGGCTTCCGGGGTGGAGGTCATTGTGGTCGATCCCGGCAAGCTGGTGGCCGAGCTCACTCGAGCCCTGCCGGTTGAAATCATCCCTTTCGGTGTGGAGACCACCCTGGCCAGGCTCCGCCAGGCCGGAGTCGAGCCGACGGTCAGGCCTGGCTTTGCCAGCGACGCAGGCAACCTGGTAGCCGACTGCGCCTACCCGGCCTCGCTCATGCGAGTTCCGGCGCAACTGCACGAGCGTTTGAAAAGCATCTCCGGAGTGGTGGAGACGGGGCTCTTCCTGGAGCTGGTCGATCAGCTGATCATCGGCCACGAGGACGGCCGCGTGGAAGAGCGCGAGTTCAGACGCTCAGTCGCTGGTAGATGAGGTAGAGGCTGCCAGGGATCTTGAGCTGGTCGCCTTCCCAGGCAGCCAGCAGCTGCGGGTTCACCGAGAGCCGCCCGGCCAGTTGCTCCAGCGTGAGCCCGGCCGCCTGGCGCAGCTCGGCCAGGCGGGTGGCCGGAAAGGCAAATTCGTAGCTGCGGGCGTTGTAGCGCGGCAGGGCTTCAGCCAGCAGGTGGTCGCCCAGGCTTTCGACCTGGGAGGGGTCCTGGTCTTGCCAGAAAGCCTGCAACTCTTCGTCGGTGCAGCGGTAGAGGTCGGGAGGCTTGCGTTTGGCCATCGCGGCAGGCGTTTCTCGGCCCGGTCGGGGTTCTCCTGGGTTGCGGTCAACTGATGCTGGGGCCGACCTTGCTCGACAGTCCCCTGGATGGGAGCGATACTTTTCCAGGTTTCGAGGGATGGCGGCGCCGACGCGGAAGGCACCCGGGTGAGCTGGTGCGAGGTCACCTTTCTGCCTGCGGGCAAAGTCGCTCGCGTGCGCGCGGGGAGCCGGCTGCTGGATGCGGCCGAGCAGGGCCAGGTCAAGCTTCGCCACGTGTGCGGAGGACAGGCCAACTGCACCACCTGCCGCGTCCAGGTCCAGTCCGGGACCGAGCACCTGACGCCCCTGAGCGATAAGGAGAGCCACCGCCTGAGCGACCTGCGACTCGAGACCCGCTGGCGGCTGGCCTGCCAGGCCCGCGTGCACGGTGCGGTAACGGTGCGCATCCCAACCCTGATCGAGCAACTTGAGGAGGCCCGAGAGAATGAATCAAGATGAGTTTCCCTCCCGCCAGGACACTGTCCTGGACGAGTTGGAGGGCAACTGTCGAAGGCTCTTGGAGCTGGTGGGGGAGGACCCTGCCCGGCAGGGTCTGGTCAAGACCCCTGAGCGGATGGCCAGAGCTTACGCTTACCTCACCAGCGGCTATGAGATGGACCCCGAGGCGATCCTCACGGGGGCCATCTTTGACGAGCCCTCCGAGGAGATCGTGCTGGTCAAGAACATCGAGCTCTACAGCATGTGCGAGCACCACTTCCTGCCCTTCTTCGGCAAGGCCCACGTGGGCTACATCCCCAACAACCGGGTGGTGGGCCTTTCCAAGCTGGCCCGGCTGGTGGAAGTCTTCTCGCGCCGCCTGCAGGTGCAGGAAAGGCTGACTCACCAGGTGGCCCAGTGCCTCTGGGAGACGCTCAAGCCTCACGGGGTGGCGGTCATCATCGACGCCCACCATATGTGCATGATGATGCGGGGGGTGGAGAAGCAGGGTTCCTCCACGGTCACCAGCGCCATGCTGGGCACCTTCCGCAGCAACGCCTCCTCGCGCAACGAGTTCATGCGATTGGTGGGGCTCTGAGCTTCAAGCAACCGAGGGCGGAACGACCTGTCAGCTCGTCGAACAGGCGCTCATGCGCGAGCAAACAGCGTGGTGGATCCAGACTTCCCAGCGTGACCTGGATGTCGCCCGGACGCTGATCGACCAGGGCTACTGCGACTCGGCCTCGTTTCATTGTCAACAGGCAGCCGAGAAGGCCCTGAAGGCGATCTTCGTGGAGCGAGGTGAGGCCGAGCGCACGCATTCCGGGGTCGAGCTTCTCGTTAAGCTCCGCCAGGCAGGCCTGGAGATCTCCGACGAGCTCTTCCATCGAGTTCGGCGCCTGGACCGCAGCTACATCGATTCTCGCTACCCGAACGGAGTGGGCGGCCCGCCCGAGAACTTCTATGACCAGAAGACCGCCGAGGAGTTGTTAGAGTGGGCTTTGTCCGTGATGGAGTTCGCGAAGTCGAACCTCAGCTGAAGGGTTATCTCCAGGTCTTGAAGCGCAAACTGCCGGTGCGCGCCGCCGTCGTCTTCGGCTCACGCGCCCGCAACGACCACTGGCGTGACAGCGATATTGACCTCCTGGTCGTCTCGGAGGCCTTCGAAGGGATGCCGCGCTCTCTCCGGATCGACTTCCTGCTCGACGAGTGGCAGGACGTGCCGGCTCTGGAGCCCTTCGGGTGCACTCCTGCCGAGCTGGCAGGGCCCGGCGGGCTGATGCTGTGGGATGCGCTCCATCAGGGGCGTCCGATCTTCGACGACGGCACCTGGCGGGAAGCGCGAGCGCAGTTTCAGCGCCGAATCGAGCGCGGCGAGTTGACGCCCACCGCCGGTGGTTGGCGCGAGCGACTATCGGACTCATCCCACTGAGATTCTCCGAGCCTGGCTCGGAGAGGAGGAATCCGAGCCCGGGCAGAGTATTTTCGGAGGTCGTGCCCTTTGAAGTGGCGCGCGAACAGAACGGGAGGCCATCGTGGCTGTAGAAGAAACCATTCCGGTAACCGAAGAAGGCTACCGCATGTATCAAGAGAAGCTCGAGCACCTGCGCACTGTCGTGCGCACACAAATTGCCGAGCGCATCCGCCAGGCCAAAGAGTTCGGCGACATCAGTGAGAACGCCGAGTATGAGACGGCCAAGTCGGACCAGGCTTTTGTCGAAGGCGAGATCATCCAGCTCGAGAACCTGTTGCGCCGGGCGCGCATCATCGATAAGACCGAGATCCAGACCAACGAGGTCAGTCTCGGCTCCACTGTCGAGGTGAAGGACGCCGGCTCCAACGAGAAGTGGGAGTTCACCCTGGTGGGCTCCAACGAGGCCGACCCCGTGCGCGGCAAGCTCTCCAACGAGTCTCCCGTGGGCGCCGCCCTGGTGGGCAAGAAGAAGGGCGAGGTCATCGAGGTCAAGGCTCCCGGCGGCCTGATGAAATACAAGGTCGTCGCTATCAAAAAGACGCTCTGACACTCGAGCTTCATTCCTGCTTCGGCGAGGTGTCGCCGCAGCGCTGGGACGGCTGTCTCGACCACGGCAATCCATTCCTCTCGCACGCCTTCTTGAAGCTGTTGGAGGACAGCCGATCGGCCCACCCGGCAACGGGTTGGAGCCCGCTGCCGGTGCTGGTGGGAGAGGCGGCCGTTCCGCTCTACCTCAAGACCCACTCCTCTGGCGAGTTCATGTTTGACTGGAGCTGGGCGGAGGCTTACCAGCGGGCCGGGGGGCGCTACTATCCCAAGCTGCAGGTGGCGGTGCCCCTTTCCCCCATCCCGGGACCGCGCCTGTTGACCCGCGGCCCCCGTCGCCCGCTGGGGGCGATGCTCAAGGCCCTCACCGAGAAACTGCGCTGCTCCAGCGTCCACCTCACCTTCTGCCGCCAGGACGAGTCCGAGGAGCTTGTTCGCGAAGGCTTCGTGCAGCGGCTTGGAGTGCAATTTCACTGGCCGAACCGGGGCTACGCCTCCTTTGAGGAGTTCCTCTCCACTTTACGCTCGGACAAACGAAAGACCATCCGCCGCGAGCGACGCGACGCCCTGCGCGGCCTCGAGCTCGCCTGCCTGACCGGCAGGGACCTCAAGGAAGTCCACTGGGATGAGTTCTACCCTCTCTACACCAGCACTTACGACCGCAAGTGGGGCAGCCCGCCGCTGACGCGGGAGTTCTTCTCGCTTCTGACCGAGCGCATGGCGGAGAAGGTCGTGCTCTTTCTGGCCTATCAGGGCCGTCGGCCGGTGGCCGGAGCCTTCAACGTGAGGGGTCGCGAGGCGCTCTACGGGCGCAACTGGGGGGCTTCCCAGGACATTCCCTTCCTGCACTTCGAGCTGTGCTACTACCAGGCCATCGACTTTGCCATCGCGGCCGGACTCGAGCGGGTCGAGGCGGGCGTGCAGGGGGCGCACAAGCTGCCCCGCGGCTACCTGCCGGTGCTCACCTACGGAGCCAGCTACTTCCGCGAGCTGGCCTTCCACGAAGTGGTGGCCCGTTACCTCGAGCGAGAGCGCCAGGACGTGCGCAGCCAGTTAGCCGCCCTGAGCCAGATGTCCCCCTATCGCCAGGCGAGCGCCCTCCACCCCTGACTCGAGCTGCCAAGCCTGGCTTTGTCCGTCCTCGAGCCGGGTGGGTGCCAGAAATGCCACGGCCCGAAGTGACTGCGTTCTTCCCTGCATGAGAGGAAAGTCCGCCTCGAATCGAGTAACGTGCAGGGCATTCTGCCTCCTGAAAGGGGATTTCTGGCGTGACCACCGATGTTTCCACTCTCGACGCTCTGGCCGTAAACGTCCTTCGTGGGCTGGCCATGGATGGACCACAGAAAGCCAGGGCCGGCCATCCCGGCACGGCCATGGCCTGTGCTCCCATCGGCTGGGCCCTCTACAGCAAGACGATGCGCCACAATCCGGCCAATCCGCGCTGGCACAATCGCGACCGTTTCATTCTCTCGGCCGGGCACGCCTGCATCCTCCAGTACAGCCTGCTTCATCTCAGCGGTTACGCCATCAGTCGCGACGACCTGATGAAGTTCCGCCAGTGGGGCAGCATCACGCCCGGTCATCCCGAGCTCTTCTATCACCTCGAGGGCGACAAGCCGCCCGCCCACTCCACGCCGGGCATCGAGATCACCACCGGCCCCCTGGGCCAGGGCTTTGCCAACGGGGTGGGCTTTGCGTGCGCCGAGGCCTTCCTGGCGGCCAGATTCAACCGCGAGGGCTTCCCGGTGGTGGACCACCACGTCTATGCCCTCTGCTCAGACGGCGATCTGATGGAGGGCGTGTGCCAGGAGGCCGCCTCGCTGGCCGGCCACCTCAAGCTGGGCAAGCTGATCTACTTCTACGACGACAATCACATCACGATCGAGGGCGATACCCAGCTGGCCTTCACCGAGAACGTGGACCAGCGCTTCGAGGCCTACGGCTGGCACGTGCAGCGCCTGGCCAGCCCCAACGACCTCGAGGAGCTCGAGCAGGCCATCGCGCGGGCCCAGAGGGACCCGCGCCCCTCGCTCATCTCGGTGCGCACCCACATCGCCTATCCCGCCCCCCACGCCCAGGACACGGCCGAATCCCACGGGGCCCCCCTGGGCCCCGAGGAGGTGGCGGCCACCAAGAAAATCCTGGGCCTGCCGCCCGACCAGGAGTTCTACATCCCCTCCGACGTGGCCGAGATGACCGCGGCCATCAAGGCCCGCGGCCAGAAAGCCGAGCAGGAGTGGAACGAGATGTTCGCCCGCTACCGCCAGCAGTATCCCGACCTGGCCAGGGAATACGACCAGTGGATGCGTCGCGAGCTGCCCCCCGGTTGGGACAAGGGCCTGCCCGAGTTTCCTGCCGACCCCGGGGGGATGGCCACCCGCGAGTCCGGCGGTAAGGTGCTGACGGCACTGGCCAAAGCGGTTCCCAACCTGATCGGCGGCTCGGCCGACCTGGCGCCCTCCACCAAGACGCTGATGGACAAGAGCGCCTTTCAGGCCGAGACCCCCTCGGGGCGCAACTTCCACTTCGGCATCCGCGAGCACGCCATGGCCGCCATGATCAACGGCATGGTGGCCCACGGGGGCGTTTTTGCCTTCGGGGCCACCTTCTTCATCTTCTCCGACTATCTGCGCCCGGCGCTGCGGCTGGCGGCCCTGTCGCACATCCCCAACATCCTGGTGTTCACCCACGACAGCATCGGGCTGGGCGAGGACGGCCCTACCCACCAGTCCATCGAGCAGTTGCCTGCCTTGAGGGCCATGATTAACTGCAGCGTCATCCGTCCTTGCGACGCCAACGAGACGCGCGAAGCCTGGAAAGCAGCCATGCTGCACCACACCGGGCCGGTGTTGCTGGTGCTGAGCCGGCAGGCGGTGCCCACTCTGGACCGCACCAATCTCGGGGCGGCCGAAGAGCTGCACAAGGGGGCTTACATCCTGGCCGAAGCCGAGATTGCCTGGGGCGACGGAACCCAGCACGGCGAGCCCGAGCTCATCCTGGTAGCCTCGGGCACCGAGGTGGCGGTCTGTCTGGAGGCGCGCAAGCTGCTCCAGGAGCAGGGCATCCCTACCCGGGTGGTCAGTATGCCCTGCTGGGAGCTCTTCGAGCAGCAGAGCGTCGAATACCAGGAGCAGGTCTTCCCGCCCAGGGTCAAGCCGCGGGTAGCCGTCGAGGCCGCCGTTGGGATGGGCTGGGAGCGCTGGATCGGGCGCCGTGGCGGCCAGGTTTGCATGACCACCTACGGAGCTTCGGCGCCTTCGAAGACCAACATGGAGAAGTTCGGTTTCACCGCCCAGAAGGTGGTCGACGAAGCGCTCTCCACCAGGGCCCGCTGGGGCATGTATGAGGATCCGCTCTAAACGATCTCGCAGCTGACAACGCGGCCGCGCTTCTGCGCGGCTCGTGCGAACCCGAAGCGCATCGAGCGCTTCCCGGTAAGAAAGGGGCTTGAGGACGATGGCAAATCCACTGCAAGAGCTGTTCGACAAGGGGGGCGTGAGCGTCTGGTATGACTCGCTCAGCCGGGCCATGCTGCAATCGGGCTCGCTCCAGAAGATGATCGACGAGGATGGCCTGCGGGGTCAGACCTCCAATCCGACCATCTTTCAGGGCGCCATCAGCAAGGGGAAAGATTACGACCAGCAGAGCCTGGAGCTGGCCCGGCAGGGCAAGAGCACCGAGGAGATCGCCTGGGAGCTGATGATCACCGACGTTCAGGCGGCCTGTGACAAGTTTCGCCCCCTTTACGACAAGACCTCGGGTCAAGACGGATTCGTCAGCCTCGAGCTGCATCCGGGTTATGCGCATGAGAGCGAGAAGAGCCTGACCCAGGCTCGCGAGCTGCACGCTCGCGTGAACCGCCCCAACTTGATGATCAAAGTTCCCGGCACCAAAGAGGGTCTGCCGGTGGCCGAGGCCCTGCTCTTCGAGGGGGTCAACGTCAACGTGACCTTGCTCTTTGCCGTCCAGCGCTACGACGAGGTGATGCAAGCTTATCTTCGGGCCATCGAGAAACGTTTGGCCGCGGGCAAGAGCCTGGACCGCATCGCCTCGGTGGCCAGCTTCTTCGTCAGCCGCGTGGACAGCGAGGCGGACAAGCGCCTGGACAGGCTGGCTCAGGAGAAGCCCGAGCTGGCAGCTCGCATCGCTCCGCTCCACGGTCAGATCGCGGTGGCCAACGCTCATCGCGCTTACGCTCACTTCCTCAAGTCCTTCAGCGGGCCTCGCTGGGAGAAGCTGGCTGCCGCCGGGGCGCGCGTGCAGCGTCCCCTGTGGGCTTCCACCTCGACCAAGAACAAGGCCTACTCGGATACCCTTTATGTGCGCGAGCTGATCGGTCCCCACTGCGTGAACACGATGCCGCTTGAGACGGTGGACGCCTGGCGCGACCACGGGGTGGCCGAGACCACTTTGACGGCCGACAACCTCAAGAAATACGAAGCTGCCCTCGCGGAGCTGGCAGCCGTGGGAGTGGACCTGGATGACATCTGTCTTAACACCCTCGAGGTGGAAGGCGTGAAGAAGTTCGCCGACTCGTTTTCCGAGCTGCTGGGGGCGGTGGAGAAGAACGTCCATCAGTTGCAGAGCTCCTGATGAGCCCGGCCATCCTCGACAATCCCCTGCGCGAAGGCCTGGAGCAGACGCGGGCCTCCGACCCCTGCGTCATGGTCATCTTCGGCGCCTCGGGAGACCTGACTAGCCGCAAGCTGGTGCCGGCCCTTTACGAGCTGGCCGAGGCCAACCTGTTGCCGGCCAACTTCGCGGTGGTAGGCGTTTCACGCACCAAGCTCAGCGACGAGGAATTTCGCACCCGGGTCACCCCTGACGGAGTGGAGTCGCACACCAACTGGCACAACCTGGTCAAGGGCTTCTCCTACCTGGCCGGGGGGTATGACCAGCCCGAGACCTATCAGGAGCTCAAGACCCGTCTGGAGGAGCTGGACGAGAGCCTGGGCACCGGCGGCAATCGGCTATTTTATCTGGCGGTGCCGCCCGAGGCCTTCTCGGTCATCTCCGATCAACTGGGGGCGGCCGGGCTGAGCGAGCCAGGCAAGCCAAACGCCTGGGTCCGCCTGATCGTGGAGAAGCCTTTTGGCCACGATCTCGATTCGGCGCGCAAGCTCAACCGCGAGCTTCAGCGGGTCTTCGAGGAGGGCCAGATCTACCGTATCGACCACTACCTGGGCAAGGAAACCGTCCAGAACATCCTGACCCTGCGCTTTGCCAACGGCATCTTCGAGCCCCTCTGGAACCGTCGCTACATCGACAACGTGCAGATCACCGCGGCCGAGTCCCTCGGCGTGGGCGAGCGAGCCGGCTATTACAACCAGTCCGGTGCTCTGCGAGACATGCTGCAGAACCACCTGATGCAGATCCTGGCGCTGGTAGCCATGGAGTGCCCCATCTCCAATGACGCCGACGACATTCGCGACGAGAAAGGTAAGGTGTGTCGGGCTCTGCGCCACTACACCCCGCTGGAGGTGGATGACAATGCCGTGCGGGGCCAGTATGGCCCGGGCTTTATCGAGGGCCAGAAGGTGCCGGGGTTCTTCGAGGAGCCCAAGATCCCGGCCGATTCTCGCACCGAGACCTACGCCGCGGCCCGCATCTTCGTGGACAACTGGCGCTGGCACGACGTGCCCTTCTTCCTTCGCACGGGCAAGCGGCTGGCCCGCAAGATGACCGAAGTCGCCCTGACCTTCAAGAAGGTGCCCCATCGCATCTTCGACAACGGTAGCGGCGAGCTCGAGCCCAACGTGCTGCTCTTGCGCATCGACCCGGACGAGGGCATTTCGCTGCGCTTCGGCACCAAGATGCCCGGCCTGACCACCCAGATCCGCTGGGTCAACATGGACTTCCAGTACGGCACTTCCTTTGCCCGGCCCTCTCCGCTGGCTTACGAGCGCCTGATCCATGACTGCCTGGTGGGCGACCCGACTCTGTTTACCCGGGCCGACTCCATCGAAGCGTGCTGGGCGGCTTTCGACCCTATCCTGGCCCGCTGGTCCGATCCCGTTTCGGGGGCGGTTCCAAGCTATGAGGCCGGCTCCAGCGGCCCGCGCGAGGCGGAGACCTGGATGGAAGACCAGGGTCGCTACTGGAGAAAGCTCTGATGAAGCCGCAGGATGTGGCCGGGGTTCTGGTGGGTGAAGTGCATCCGGTCAACGTGAGCAAGACCCGCCAGGAGCTTTCGCGACTGTGGGATGAGGCCATCATCAAGTTTGGCACCGACCGGATGCGCCTGTCCACTCTGAACCTGGTCACCGTGCTCACCGGTCCCGACGAGCTGCCATGCATCGGCGAGGACCTGCGCTCGCTCTGCTCCCACTATCCGGCCCGGGTCTTCGCGGTGGTGCTCGACCCTGAGGGGACGGGCGAGATGGCCGGGTGGTACTCGGTCAACTGCAACGGCAGTCAGGTCTACCAGGAGCAGCTGACGCTGCATCTTCCGGGAGAGACCGATCGCCAGCTGCCCAGCCTGCTCGCCCCTCTCTACCACGGCGATCAGCCTGTGTTCCTGTGGTGGCGAGGCAGGCCGGGTTTTGCTCATCCCCTCTGGGAGCGGCTGGCCGATCAGGCCGACCGCATCGTGGTGGACACCTCCCACGGGGCGGGCCTGCTCGCAGATCTCAACCGCCAGGTGCGCGATCCCTACCATCAAGAGCTGGCTTTCTCGGACCTGGAATGGACCCGGCAGGCTCGCTGGCGAAACCTCCTGGCCGGACTCTACGACCGTCCGGGCGCGAGCGAGCATCTCAAGAAGGTTTCCCGGCTGGAGATCGGCTTTGTGCCTGGACCCGAGCGAGCCGAGTCGGCGCCTCTCTATATGGCGGGCTGGCTGGCCTCGCGGCTGGGCTGGTCGGTAGAGAAGTCGCTCGGGGAGGGGCACGCCGTATTCCGTTCCGGTGCGGGTCGAGCCATCGAGTTCGTGCTCCAGAACGAAGAAGGACCGGATGTCCTGAAAAACCGTCTGCTCTACGTGCGTCTCGACGCAACTCCGGTCGGGTGTTGCTATGGAGTCTACCGCAAGCCCGAGAACCCCCGTGTCTACGTGTCCCAGGTCTCGGGAGAGGAAACCGTGCACAGCACCGCGATGCCATCCGGGTTCGTGGCCGCCAGCACCCTCCTGCGCAGTCCCCCGCGGAGCGCTGAGAACGACGTTTTCATGCCTTTCGCCGAGCAGCTGAATCTGATAGCGGCCGAGCTCGAGGTCTTCACCCGACAGTCGCTCTTCGAGCGCTCGCTGGCCGCAGCGGCCGAGATTTTGGGAGCCGCGGTGACCAGATGACACGTGACATCCAGGTGGTGCAGGATCTCGAAGCGGTCGCTCGGGGGGCTCTGACCCAGCTGCGCCGTCTGCTCGATTCCTCCCCGGCAGGCCCGTTTCGCATCGCTCTGTCGGGCGGCTCCACGCCCCGGCATCTTTATCAGCTGATGGCCGAATCCACCCTGCCCTGGGAGCGGATTCACCTGTTCTGGGGGGATGAGCGGTGCGTGCCCCCGGACCACAAGGACTCCAACTATCGCATGACGCGCGAGGCGATGCTCGACCGCCTCCAGCTCCCCGATTCGCAGGTGCACCGCTGGCAGGCCGAGCTCGACCCCGACGAGGCGGCTCGTCTCTACGACAAGACCTTGAAGAGCGAGTTTGGGGCCGACTGGCCGCAATTCGACCTCATGTGGCTGGGGATGGGTGACGATGGCCACACGGCCAGCCTGTTCCCCGGCTCGCCCGCGCTCGAGCGCACCGATGTCGCGGCGGTTGCCAACTACATCGAGAAGTTCGAAAGTCACCGCCTGACGCTCACCTTTCCGGCCATCAACGCTTCCCGCCACGTCACCTTGCTGATCGCGGGCGCGGGCAAGGCCGGGGTCTTGCCCGAAGCGCTGCACAGCGACCATTACCCCGTCTCGCGCGTGCATGGCACCCAGTCCACCCTGTTCCTGCTCGACCAGGCGGCTGCAGCCCAACTGGGTTAATGTGCTCGCACACACCATCTGACGAACGCGCCGGATCTGCGTTCCAGCGCCTCGTACCAAAGGCCTTGCACTTGAATCGGAACACCTCTTCTCCGCCCGGCAGGTGCTCTCGCAGGTGGTGCTGCGGGCCGCCCGGGTTGCTTACCCCGAGTCCCTGAAAGACTCAGGAAAGCGGGAGATCCTGGTAGAGCTGCGCCAGGGGCAGGCTGACCCCGAGCGATTCGAGCTCGAGGGAGTCCTCGAGCGACAGGTAGCCTTTCCATTCCCAATTGTCGCCGTTGGCCCGCAAATGGCGCTCGACGAACGTCTTGTCCTGAGCGATGAGCACGTACTCCACGAAGGACGGCAGGGCTTGATAGTGGCGGAACTTCTCGCCCCGATCGTAGCTCTCGGTGGAGGGCGAGAGGACCTCCACGATCAAACGGGCATCCGTCAGGGTATCCGTTCGCTCTGGGTAGAGGGGAAGCTTTCCGCAGACGACGATCAGGTCCGGGTAGGTGAAAAGCTTGTGCTGTTTGACGAACAGGCGCACATCCGACTGGAACAGCTGACAGGTCGTTCCCGCGAGTTTGTCGCCCAGGGAACGGACCAGATTGGAGAGGATACGGTTGTGGTTCAGCGAGCCGCCCGTCATCGCGAAGATTTCGCCGTCGCAATACTCGCTGCGCATCTCGGCCGACTCTTCCAGCCGCAGGTACTCTTCGGGCGTGAAACGACGCCGTTCGCGGTAACCGAGCATTGAAGCTAAGTTCGACCTCTCTCCTGGCGCTCCCGCAAGAAGGCGCGCAACTCCTGACGTTGGTGAATGCGCTCGCACTTTGGTCTTGCACATTGGCACAATCTGACGAACGCGCCGGAACTACGTTCCAGCGCGTTGTAAAGTGCAAGGCCACAGGCCTTGCACTTTTTAAGGTGCCGCGCCAGTAAATTCCGCCCCGAGTCCGGGGGCGGGACTGGTGGATGACTGGAGAAGCGCCGGGTCGGCCAGATACCTCTGCCACGGGTCACGGAATGAAAAGAGCCGGCTCGCTCGAGCCGGCTCTGCTATGCTTTGCTACCCCGGGAGGTGGACTCAGGCTTTGGCTTGCCGCGTCGGACGAACCGGCGCACGACGTTTGGGCTTCTGATCGCGAATGGTTTTCACATAAGCGTTCAGCATTTCGGCAACCTTCTTCTGCTCGCTGCCGGTCAGGTTGAAGAGCTCTCGAATGGCGTTGCGCAGTTCTTTCTCGAGAACTTTCTCCGCTTTGAAGTTCTCCAGGCGCTCAAGGAGATCACGGACGGGAATTTTTTCAGGGGCGTAGCCTGCGACGAGCAGGGTGTGATCGACGTCGGACTGAATAGCCCGAGCAATTTCAAGGACCTTGTCTTTGCGAGGCACGTAGCCATCGCGTTCAATCAGCGTGACGTAGCTAGGATCAATTTTTGCAAGCTCGGCCAGCTTGCGGCGCGTGAGTTGACGGGCCTTTCGCTTGTCTCTAACGTAATTGGCCCACGCCTGGTTCCTCATGGACGAGTGTGACCTCCTTAGGCAGGATCGGGCAGGTTGCTCACCTATGATAGCACAGCAAAGAATGAAATACAATCATCCTTGAAGAAAAGTTTACACCCCCCAACTTGCTGTTCAAATGCAATGACTTTCTGGTTTTCCGGCTGAACGGTTGAAAGACTGTCGAGCTTGCGGGGATGAATCAGATTCCGCACAAACTTTCACTGTTTAACGCGGTTTTTCTCACCTGATCAGGGTCTGTGCTCGAACAAGTGATCGAGGCCTGTCGGGAGGAGCTGCCGTCACTGAAGTCCGTGGTCGCTCCATCGGCTCGAGAGGAGGGCGAATTCTGCAGGGCACAGCACGAAACTGAGCCCTCTCAGCAGGTTGGGCGTCGCGCGGCCGGAAAACCGTCTCAAGAGGGTTTCCGGCTGGACCTCCTAGAACCCCCCTCTGCGAGAAACCTTGGACCACTGGCCTGGTCAAACCGACCAACGGGGGACCCACCCCGGCAGAAAGGAGCGCCCGACTCTCATGCGCAAGTGCATCCTGGCGAGTTTATTGCTGCTTCTGGGGGTGCTGGCCCTCCCTGTCGAGAGTGCCGATATCGCCACCCCGGCGGCCGGGGTGGTGGCCATGTCGGGTCAGGTGCTGGTGACCCCGCCCGGGGGGCGGGAGCGGCGCTGCAATCCCGAGGAGGTCCTGGTCAGCGGTTGGAAGCTCGAGACCAGAGCCAACTCCAGTGCTGACCTGCTGCTCTGGGACAAAAGCTCGATCCGTATCACCCAGAACACGAAGATCACCATCGTGGACCTGACTGAGACCGAGAAGGGCAACTTCATCCGGCGCCTGGAGGTGTCGGTCGGTCGGGTCTGGGTCGATGCCCAGAAGGGCGGCCCGCAAGACAGTTTCGAGGTGAAAGGGCCCCAGGCGGTGGCGGCCGTGAAGGGTACGAGCTTTCTCGTCGACGCCGAGGCGCCCGATGAGGGCACCGGCATCCAGGTCTTCGAGGGCGCGGTTCTCTGCAGCGCAGACGGGGTGGCGGACACGGTCGATCCGGGCTGCGAGTTCCTGGCTCCGACGGGAGAGAAACCCGTGGTCGCCTCGTTCAATCAGGACGAATTCTTTCGCGACGACGACTGGGCCAGTCGCAACTGGAAGCTGCGTCAGGCTTTCAGAAACTACATGGCAACCAGGCCCAAGGCGCCCAGGACAGTGAATCTGCGCCGCCTGGACCCGGCCGTGAAGGCCTGGATGGCGCAGGAGATCAAGCGCCATCCGGTCAGCTTCCGACGCAAAGCTCGTGCCTCGTATCTACGCCGCACCAACATGCTGCGCACCCCGCTCCCTCGCCCCACCGGACCTCGGCGCTAACGGTCCGTGCGGGGGGTCTTCAGTCGTCACACGCTCTTCCTGTTGGCTCTGGTGGCCGGCTCGCTGCTCTTGATCCAGGGGCCGCTGCACGGCCCGATTCAAGCCGCCGAGCTCTGGTTTTACGACCTGCGGGTCCGTGCCCAGCCACCCCGCGACCCTTCGCCCGAGATCGTTTACGTGGCGATGGACAAAGCCTCCGAAATGCAGCTCGGGGCCCTTCCTTGGGATCGCTCGGTGCACGCGCGCATGATCGACATCCTGACCCGGGCGCAGGCAAAGGTCATCGTCATCGACATTCTCTTTCAGGGCCAGCGCTCAGAGCCGGGAGATCGGGCTCTCATCGAGTCCTGTCGACGTTCCGGCCGGGTGGTGCTGGCCCAAGAATTTGAAAGTGTCCGGCGCGAGGACGGCCGCTTGGTACTGGAACCGGTCCCTCTCCTGTCGGGGCTGGAAGAGGCAGCCCGCACCGGGTCCGTCCACATCGCCTCGCTGGCGAAAGGGTACACGCGCCGGGAGCCATTACGCTTCCTGGCTCTGTTCGGAGACCCGGTCGACTACAAAAAGACTCTGGCCATGTCCGTGGTGGCTCTGGAGCTTTTCCGGGGAGTCGAGTTCTCCCCTGAAAGTCAGGGAGATACCGGTCAGGTTCTCAGTCAGAGAGCACATCTGGGCTCGGAGGTCATCCCCGTGCTCAATATCGGGGCCAGCTCGCGCAATGAGCTGGCTTTGAATCCACCCGGAAAGCCCTTCCCCGAGCATTCCTTCGCCCGGGTTTTGGAAGGTAAGGTTTCTCCGGAAGTGTTTGCTGGCAAGATCGTCCTCATCGGAGCCAGGGATGACCCCAACGACCGATTTGCGACCGTGTCCGGAGGCGAGGAGCCCGGCGTCCTCGCCGTGCACGGCAATGCTCTGGACACGATTTTGTCCGGAAAGTTCATCAGGCGTCTTCGTTTCGAGCTCTTCGGCATTCCGATCCACCCCTTCTCGTTGACCTGGATCGGGGCCAGCCTGATCCTGTTGGGCGCAACCACCCTGGGGCACCGCTTTCACCCGCTCTGGGCGGTCTGCTTTGCCACCCTGGTGACTTGCCTGATGCTGGGTTTTGCCTGGTGGGCCTTCATGGCTCGCGGCGTGTGGCTCTTCATCACCCCTCTGGCGGTCAGCACCTGGCTTCCCCTGGCCGCCATCCTCCTCTACGACAGCGTCTCCTCGCGCCGTGCTCTGCGCCGCTTCCTGCCCAGCCACACCAACCTGGAGGAGGTCATCCGTCGGCCCGAGGCGCTCGAGCGCCAGCAAACGCTCCAGGCCACCATCATGTTCGTGGATCTTCGCGACTACACTACCCTGTCGGAGGGTCGCGACCCGGATCAGGTCCGCAACCTCGTCTCGCAGTTCCACACCGCGCTGGGGCTGCTGGTGCAAAAACACGGCGGGCACGTGTGCGACTTTCAGGGCGATGCCCAGATGGTGGCCTTTGGGCTCAAGGGCGGGGAGCACGCGAAAGCCGCTTTGAATGCCGCCCGCGAGGTGCCGGCCCGCACCCGGGCTCTCAATGAGGCCATGGGGGCCGAGTTGTTCCGGGCCGGAGTGGGACTGTGCACCGGCCCGGTCTCGGTGGGCTACCTGCAGGCCGGCGGCAAGACCCAGCACACGGTGCTGGGGGATACCACCAACACCGCCGCTCGCCTGCAGTCGGCGGCCCGCGACCTGGGCGTGATCACGGTGGTGAGCGGCACCACCGTCGAGAGCGCTGGCCTGGCCGACGACCTGCGCGAGCTCCCTCCCGTCAGCCTGAAAGGCAAGGCCGAGCCCCACCCGATCTTCGAGCTGGTTTACTCATGAAGCGTTTGCTCTTGCTGGTGTTTCTGCTGGCTCTGGGGGCCTGGCCGCAGCAGCCCACGGTCAGCTACCTGGCCGTGCGCACCCGCGATGGGGCCGTGCTGGCCGAGCAGGACAGCGACCGGCTGCTGGTGCCCGCCTCTTCGCTCAAGTTGCTCACCGCCGCCCGGGCTCTTTCCATGGAGCCCTTCCAGACCACTGTCTGGGCCTCCGAGCCGTTGCAGGGCTCGGTGTTGCACGGCTCGCTCATCCTGAAGGGGGGCGGTGACCCCACCCTGACCCGCCAGAATCTGGCCCAGCTGGCCCGAATGCTGCACCGACAGGGTCTGCGCCGGGTGGAGGGCCCGCTGGAGGTGGACCCGGGTCTGGACCTGGGTCTGCCCTATGGCCCCGGCTGGGCCTGGGAGGACGCGCCGGAGTCTTTTCAACCGCTGGTGTGCGGCCTGACCGTGGATGGCGGCCTGGTTCGCCTGGAAGAGGCCGAATTGGCCGGGCTGGCCATCGAGCGAGAGCCGGGCCAGGTGCTCACCGTTTTGCGGCTGCCCGGCCGCCGGGCCACCCTGGTGCGCGGCCCGGCTCCGAGCGAGCTGGAGCTGACGGTGGTGGAGCCCGATCTCTGGGCCGGGAAGATCTTGCGCAGCGCCCTGCGCGATTGTGAGATCGAAGTGGGACCGGTGCAGCGCGGCCGGGCTCGGGGAGAGCTGCTGGCAACCCACCGCTCGGCTCCCGTGCGCGAGATCCTGCGCGCGGCTCTGGCTACCAGCGACAACCTGGTCTTCGAGATGCTGCACCGCCAACTGCCCGCGCCCGAAGTGGCGGGCCGAGTGGTGGATGGCTGCGGGCTTTCGCGTTACAACCTGGTCACCGCTCGGACCCTGGTGGGGCTCTTGCTGCGCCAGCGCGAGCTTGGCGATCTGCTGCCCGCTCCCGGCGACCCGGGCACCATGTCCCGCCGCTTTGCCGACTCGCCTCTCAAGCTGGCGGTGCGAGCCAAGACGGGAACGCTCGGAGGCGTCTCGGCCCTGGCCGGGGTGCTCTATCCCGGCCAGGAGAACGAAGTCTGCTTTGCGCTCTTGACCAACGGCTGCCTGGACCTCAAAGCCGCCAAAATCTGGGAGGAGCGGTTTCTGGAAACCCTGGCCTACCAGCGCGGATCCTCGGCCAGGATGCGGGTGGCTCCCTCCTCGTCCAGGGGCGGCGCGAACAGGTAACCCTGGGCCTCACGGCAGCCCAGAGCGCGCAGCTCCTCGAGCTGCGCGTGGGTGGTCACCCCTTCGGCGATGGTGCGCATCTTCATGGTGGCAGCCACTTTGAGGACCGAAGCGATCAGCTCGCAGCTCTCCTCCGACTCCATCTCGAAGATCAGGCTGCGGTCCACTTTCAGGCACTCGAACGGAAACGACCGCAGGCAGAGAAACGAGGAGGTACCCATGCCGAAGTTGTCCAGGTGAAACCCGATGTCGACGTCGTGGAGTCGCTTCAAAGAGCTCTGTCGGGTCTGGTCGGTGACCGCCTCCTCGCGCACGTCCAGGCGCACGTGACCCAGCGGTGCCCCCGACTCTTGCAGAACGGTCATCAGGGCGTCGGTGCGCTCGGGATCGGTGAAGTGCTCGGGGCAGAGGTTGACGCTCAAGCGTACCGGGCGAGTATCGCTCCAGATCCGCAGCCGGGCCAGAGCCTGACGCATCACCATCAGGTCGAGCCGGGTCATCAGGCCCGATTCGTCAGCCACCTTCAAGAACTCGGCCGGCAACAGGATGCCACGACTGGGATGGGGCCAGCGGACCAGGGCCTCGAAGCCGCATACGCGACCCTGGGAGAGCTCCACGATGGGCTGGTAATACACCTGAAGCTGGTTGCGCTCCATGGCCAGTCCCAGCTCGGCCTCCAGCTCGATTCGGCCGGCAGCCTCGGCGTGCAACTGGGGGTTGGCGAGGCGTTCGAGCTCGTCGGAGCCCAGGCTGGCCAGGGTCGATTCGGCGGCCTCGAGCATCGCCAGGGCGTCGGAGTAAAAGGTGGCGCTGTGAGTAATGCCGATCCTGAGCTCGAGCCCGTGCTGGTCCGATTTCTGCCGCAGGCGTCGGGAGATGCGCAGCACGTCGCTGACGTGGCGCAGATCTTCGGCCACCGCGGCGAAACGGTCAGGGCCCAGAGGCAACAGATCGTCCTCGCGCCGAAGCTGGCCCTCGAGCTCGCGCTCGAGGTCGTGGGTCAGCTCGCCATTCATGCTCACCAGCAGCAACGCCATGTCCCGCGTCCGGCGGCGAGCCCTGGCCAGGCCCTGATCGAGCCGCCGCAAGACCCGCTCTCGCTCGCGCATCAGGTCACCTCGCTGGGACGGCTTCGAACCGCCGCCAGGAAGCGGACGTAAGTCCCCGGATTGGCCAGGAAGAACTCCTCCATGTCGGCGATGGCGATGACGTAGGCCGAGGTGGTGGTTTCGGTTACCACGCTGACGGCGTGCCGCTCTCCGTGAGCCCGCAAGCGTCCCACCAGGGCCCCTCGGCCGGCCCTGACCGGCTCGCTGCCTTCAGCCTCCAGGCGCACCCGCCCGTCGCGGAGCAGATAAAGGCAGCGCACCCGGTCGTTCTGACGGAACAGAGGGCGCTCGGGAGGGATCTGGCGCAGCTTCATCAGCGGAATCAGGCTGGTCTTTTGCATGACCGAGAGCTTTTCCAGGAAGGGGTTGTCGTTCATCAGGGGCCAGGCATCGTGCAGGCGGCTCTCGGCCACCGCCAGCAGAGCGCTTTCGGCCACCGTGCCCCGGATGAAGCGGAAGAAGTCGGCCCGCCCCACGGCCAGAGCCTCCAGGTCCGAGCAGGCCGTGATGTCGGCTGTTCGCGACTGAGAGAGCATCAGGGCCACCTCGCCGAAATAGTCGAAACGGCCCAGCGTGCTGAGGACCTTGCCGTCGCGGCTCACGTTCGCCTCACCCGACAGGATGAGGTAGAAGCGATCTCCCGGATCTCCTCGGTGCAGGATCATCTGACCGGCCTGAAACTGCTGGAGCTGGGCGATACGAAGGAAGACAGCCGCTTTCTCGATGCCCATCTGCTGGAAGAGCTCCACCCCCGAAAGAACGTCCAACATGCGCTGGGCCAGCCACAGGTCGGGCGGAGGGACGTCCAGCACGAAGGTGTTGTCCACCCCGGTTGGGGCCAGGCGCAGCCCGGAGCCTTCAGGGATGGAGGAGGCGTTGAGATGGTTGAGATAGAGCCGCTCCTTGATGTTGTCGCTGAGGGCGTTCAGGACGCTGAGGGGGGTGTGCACCGGGGGGATGCCGGCCTCGTGGATGATGAGGTCGGCATCCCAGGAGAACCCGAGCAACTCGTGCAGGCGGGTCTCCGAGAACATCCCATCGTGGTGCAATCGCTGCAGCGTCTCGGCATCATACAGGGTATCGCCCGAGTAAGCCAGCTTCTTGCCCTGGAAGGAAACCTCCAGCCCCAGCGTGGGGATGCTGTGGAAGTTGTACCGGAAGAAGAAGCTTCCTCCGGCGATGTTGACCGACTCGCCCACGCGAACGGGGTGAAAATTGAACAGCAGCCGCATCTGTTGCCCGGTCAAACCCAGCAGCCCGCGGTACTTGCGAAGGAAGCTCTCGAGCACGGTGCGGGTGGTGTGCAGATTGATGCGGCCCTCTTCCAGGATCTTCTGAAGAGTGCCGCTGTCATGGTCAGCGTGACAATGGGTAAGGACCAGGTCGCTGATCATGCGCGTGTCGATGCCGTGATTGCGCAGCCAGCGGGTGGTGTTGACGGGCGGGTCGACCAGCACCCCACGCCCATTGAGCCAGATGACAAAGCCGGTGGTATCCTGCTTGGGATCAAAGCCGTGGCCGCTGCCGATGATGGTCAGCCCGAAAAAGGGCGGTCGGAAGCGTTCTGCGGTCTCACTCCCGGGGGCCGGCCGGGGTGGGGTGCGAAAGGTGACCTCGCGCTCGCGCCCCAGGCGCTCGAACCGATAGCGGTCGGCTCCCGCGAGCCGGATTCGCACGTCTCCCACCTCGACCTGACCGTGCTCGTCGAAGAGCCTGAAATCCACCAGGTCGCGCAGGGTCAGCGGCCCCTCCTTGAAGTAGGCCATCTCGGCTCTCATCTCGGGCAGTCGGTGGCCGGACGGATAATCACGCTCGAGGTTGAGGCTGCTCGGTCCGAAGATGGACTCCTTGAGCACGCCCACGATGGCCCGAAACCGGCTCCGCTGGCAGACCACGACGGTTTTCTGGCCTTTGAGGAAGAAATTGTAGTAGATCGGGAACTCGAGCTCGGCCATGCTGATACCCTGGGCCACGTCGAAGAGGCGCTCGGGCACGAGATAGAGGCGGGGAACTCCGCTGGGCATGCCCATGGTGTCCTTGATGGTCTCGGGGTAGACCCCGATCTGGGCCACGAAGTCGCCCCAAACGAGCAGCAGCCCCCCCCGCGGAAGCTCTCGCAGGTCGAAGGCCTGAGTGACTGGCCGGCTCCCCTCCGAATTCAAGCGCCCTGGGATTCGGCGCGGGCCGGGGAGATCCCCCCGTCCAGGATTTCGGGCTCTTTTCTGCCCGGGCACGGTATGCTGGCCGGGCCATGGACCCTTTCAGTCGCCTGCAGTATCAGGCTGTAGCCGGCTCGGCCGGGCTTCCAGACCGCGTCGATCTGAGCGAGGAGGATGACAGCGGACGCGGCCACTGGATGGGGCGCGCCCTGGCCGTTGCCGGTCTGGCTGTGGTGGCTTGCACCGTGGTGGGTTGCACGACCGAGAGCGCCAGGCCGGTGACCACCCGCTCGGTCTCTACGAGGGGTATGCGGACGCCGATGGCAACTTCATGGACGGCATCGGCGCCAAGCTGGGCCCGGTCAAAGCCAACGTTTACGGATTTCCGCTCGGGCCTTACCTCGGGCACGTTTCCGACGACGGATCGGTGCGCGGGCTGCTCTTGCCAGAGGGCCACGTGACCGCCGAAGGTACACCCTCAGCAACGGGCTGTGGCCTGTCGGCCAGGTGCAGGAGAACGATCCTGACGCATCGAGCCGATCGAGAAAGTGGCCGCCGCGCTGCTCTTGTTGCACGGTAAGTAGCTCGCCGTCATCGGGAAGCGAAAGGCTTCCTCGTCATGAGGCAGTCGGGTGCCAAGATGGGCCTGCCATCGCCGAAACCCCCTGTGGCAGGCTTTTTTCGTTGTTCTTAAGAGGAACAATGAACGGGCATTTTCTGGTTCTGGGGACCAGCGGGGACCAACTGGCCGATGGCGTGGTTACAAGCATTCGGCCTCAATGATGGGAACCTTACGTGGGCGCAACGGAAAGCGCGTTGGGCCTGGCCTCCCGGGTGGACCGAATCGCGAAACACTATACCTGACCTCCTCTCCAAGGAATCCCCGGCAGCCTGGATACAAAGCTGCCACGGACCAGATCGAGAGCCTGCCGGGGGTCATAGTCGATGTTCGGCGCGATCAACGGATGGAGATCCGCTCCGAAGGCAGGATCGAGTTCCTTCTCAGCGAGGTTCCGCTCGAACTCGGCGCGACTTACTTTGTTAACTTCAGCCGGGCAGGGACACCAGTTTATGCAGGGCAGTTCCACCGCGCAACGTGCAAAGCTTGGCCAGAGTGGGATCGCCGAAAATCTCCACGACTGCTCGGGACAGAACGAGGTCTTGCTCGACCTGGGCGTCATCCGCCCATGGAACCCTGTTTCGCCAAGAAGTTATGTGAGCTCTCGGAATCACAAGTCCGCAGCCAGCTCTACGTTGGGCGTAACGCTCCAGCGCGCATGAGGAATAGCATCGCCTAGCTCCACGTTCGGACGGAGAAGGATTTCGCGAGGATTTCGGGCGTCAACCACATCAGCGAGCGGTTCAAAGAGTGTGGGGAGGCCGAGGAATTCAAGAAGATAGCCCAACCGCTGCACGTCGGGAGTCCGCGAATTGCGGGCGGCCTCGACTAGTGCAACGTCCGGCAAGTACGTTCCTACCCGAAACATTGTAAATTCAGGACTTTCCGAGGTTTCGGTATGAGAGGGAGGCGCGGGCATGGCAG
>JAANMX010000528.1_pt1 | contig 50813 bp, 35 predicted proteins | sample 7279681 | NCBI WGS metagenome assembly JAANMX01 (sample SAMN14094542, study PRJNA606508) | bioreactor metagenome | isolation source: A lab-scale SPAN reactor treating ammonium-rich wastewater day 351 | place: Ireland: Galway | collected 2018-01-01
CGATCTCGATCGACCCCTCGATGTCGGGCGTGACATCGACGGCCGCGAACGACGTCTGCCGACGAGCGTTGGCGTCGAATGGGCTGATACGCACCAGGCGGTGGACGCCGGTCTCGCTCTGGAGATACCCGTAGGCGTAGTCGCCGCAGATCTTGAGGGTAGCGCTGCGGATGCCGGCCTCCTCGTTGCGCAACTCGTCGATCAGCTCGACCTGATACCCGTGCCGCTCGGCCCAGCGCGTGTACATGCGCAGGAGCATCTGCGCCCAGTCGCACGCCTCGGTGCCGCCCGTCCCGGCCTGGATCTTCACGAAGGCATCGCTGGCGTCCTGCGGCCCGCTCAGCATGGCGCGCAACTCGAAGTCCTCCAGGTGCTTCTCGGCGGAGGCGAGTTCGGCCTCGACGTCCGCCTCGGCGCGCGGATCCTCCTCGGCCAGGTCGGCGAGGACGCCCAGGTCATCGACGGCCGCGGCCAGTTCGTCGAACGGATTGAGCAGAGCGTTGAGGGGCTTGAGCTGCTTGATGGTCGCCTGGGCCTTCTCCTGGCTGTCCCAGAAGGTGGATGCGCCCATCGCGTCGTTGAGCTGGCGCCGCTGGTTCTGTTTGCCGGCGATGTCAAAGAGAGTCCCGCAGGTGGGTGAGGCGCTCACTGACCTCATCGACGCGCCGACGCAGTTCGCTGTTCATGACGTCCCTTTACAATTTGAGAAACCCGTCACAGGCGGTCCCATGACCTCTGCCCCTCAGGATAGCACAGAACGGGGCGCGCGAACAATTCGGCTTCGCGCGACCCGCCCGTTGCGACGGGCGGCCGCGCCCGCTACAACTTCCCGCGGACGGGGGTTAGGTTCCCGCCTCACGGTACAGATTGGACAGTTCTCGTATCACGCGGGTTCAAGACGAAAGGCGACTCATGAGCAGACTCGACGGCAAGACGGCGCTGGTGACGGGCGGGGGCAGCGGCATCGGGTTGGCGGTGGCGCGGGCGTTCCTCGAGGAGGGCGCCCGCGTCGTCATCGCCGGCCGTGACGCGGACAAGCTCGCCCGCGCGGCCGCGGAGCTGAAGGGCGGGGACCGTTTGAGCTACCACGCGGCCGATGTCGCCGACCCGGACCAGGTGCGTCGCCTGGTCGAGGAGGCGACCCGGCGTCTGGGGCGCATCGACATCCTCGTGAACAACGCCGGGCTGAACATCAAGGACCGAACGTTCCGCCAGCTCACGCCCGAGAAGTGGCAGCTCCTGATCCGAGCGAACCTCGACGGTGCCTTCTACTGCACGCACCACGTCCTGCCGCAGATGCTCGACCGGCGCGACGGGCTGATCGTCAACGTCAGCTCGGTGGCGGGCAAGCGCGCCGGGCCGCTGGGCGGTGCCGCCTACGCGGCGTCGAAGTTCGGCATGACGGCGCTGGGGATCTGCCTCGGAGCGGAGGAGAAGGATCACGGCATTCGCGTCAGCAACGTTTACCCGGGTGAGGTGGACACGCCGATCCTGGAGGTGCGCCCGCAGCCGGTGACCGACGCGCACCGGCAGAAAATCCTGAAACCGCAAGACGTGGCCGCCGCCGTGCTGTTCGTCGCGACCCTCCCGCCGCACGTCTCGGTTCCGGAGCTGGTGATCAAGCCGACCGTGCAGGTGTATGTGTGAGGAAAGGAGGCAGAGGCCAGGGAAGAATAAAGCCCACGGGACGTCGCCCGTGGGCTTTCATTTGTCTGCCTACTGACTGCTCACTGCCCTGTCACCTCGATGACAATGCAGGAGACGTTGTCGCGCGAGCCCTGGTCGAGGGCCAGCTGGCCCAGGCCGTCGGCGCACTGCTGGACGTCCAGGTGCTCCTGCATGAAGCTCAGCAGCTGCTGGTCGGGGACGGCGCCGGTCAGGCCGTCACTGCAGAGCAGGAAGCGGTCGCCTGTCTGGATCGGCACCACCTTCACTTCCGGTCCCTCGCCCACCTCCTTGGTGCCCAGGTACTTCCACAGCACGTTCCGGAAACGGTGTTCGCGGGCCTCGGCGGCGGAGATCGTCTTGTTCTCGACGAGCGCCTGAGCGAGCGAGTGATCGACCGTCAGCTGCTCGATCGTATCGCCGCGGGCCAGGTACGCCCGGCTGTCGCCGACGCCGGCGACGTACATCTCCGAGCCCTTGCGCCAGATCGCCATGACGACCGTCGTGCCCATGTTGCGCAGATCGCGGTCGAGCTGGCCCATGGCCATGATCTCCTCGTTCGCCTGCACGACGGCCTTGCGGATGATGACGCGCGACTGGTCGGCGGCGGCGGCCGCCACCAGATGCCTGCGCAGCTCGCGCGGGACGACCTCGATCGCGCGCTTGCTGGCGATCTCCCCCGCGGCCTGACCGCCCATCCCGTCGGCGACGATGCAGACCGTCATGTCGGGGTATTGCTTGGCCTCAATGGAATCCTCGTTGTTCTCGCGGTAATTGCCGAGGAGGGTACACTTGCCGATATTCAGTGCCAGGCCCATGAGGCCACCTCATTTTTCCGCTAGCTCGCCCTGGCGGACCCGCGAATGGTGTCTGACCAGGGGGTGCCCCGACGGGGCCACGCGCCTGTCGCCACAGGCTGGTATCCCCGGCCCCCGCCCGAACGGACCGGACCCCGGAAGGGACAGCTTCAACGGGATATCATAACAGACGTTCTGCGGCCTGAAAAGCCTCGACTGCCCTTGCTGTTCCGCGCAGCGCCCCGGTGCCACCGGCACGGCGCACACGCCCAGCGCAACTATAGTTTGCCGCAACAGAACAGGCAACTCCAGTTCGGTCCGGCCGGCGGCCGACCCGCCAGGCCGGCGCGCTTGACCCGTTTCGCCGCGTAATTCTATAATGCGCGGAAGGCCCCGGAACACCGACACACACGGTCCCACTCCCCGTCCCGGGTCCGGCCCGACCGCGAGAAAGCGAGGCTTCCGTGCCCGTGCAGATGGAATTGAAGCGAATCATCATCAACGAGGTACACGACCAGCAGGTGATCATGCTGCGCGAGGTGGAGGGCGAGCGGAGCTTCCCGATCGTCATCGGCATTTTCGAGGCGACCAGCATCGACCGCCGGGTCAAGGGTATGCCGTCCCCGCGCCCGCTCACCCACGACCTTGTCGCCAGTGTGATCGAACACCTTGGCGGCGAGCTGCAAGACATCTTCATCAGCGAGCTGCGCGACCACACGTACTACGCCAAGCTGCGCGTCCGGCAGAGCGGCGAGCCCGACCTGATCGAGGTGGACAGCCGACCGAGCGACGCCATCGCCCTCGCCGTCACCGCCAAGGTGCCGATCTACGTCGCCGAGGACGTGCTGAACGAGGTCTGCGGGGAGTGACGGGCTGTAAACAGCCGGCGGCGCGCGGGAGGCGCAGGCGTTCGACAGGGATTGGCTTGCATAACCAGCCGCGTGCCGGGGCGACCGCTCGCTGGCACGCGGCTGGCAGTGGTTAGCGCTTGGAGAACTGGAACGACTTGCGAGCGCCCTTGCGGCCGTACTTCTTGCGTTCCTTCATGCGGCCGTCGCGGGTGAGGTAGCCGGAATCGCGCAGCTTCTTGGCCATGCCGCCGCCGGCCGTTTCGCCATCCGCGGGGGCGCCCTCGGCGGATGGCGGCTCGGGCTGACCGCCGAACATCACCTTGAGAGCGCGGGCAATGCCCTGGCAGATGGCGCCGGCCTGGCCGGTGAAGCCGCCGCCGCGGACGCTGACGACCACGTCCAGGCGGTTGCGCATCTCGGTCAGCTGGAGCGGGCCGAGGACCGCGCTACGATCCTTGTCCTCGGTGAAGTAATCTTCCAGTTCGCGGCCGTTGATCCGGATCTGCCCGCTGCCTTCGAGCAGGCGCACGCGGGCGACGGAGGTCTTCCGCCGGCCGGTGCCAATGTGCGCGGTTTTCGCGGTGGTTGCTTCTGGCACGGTCTTGTTCCCTCGGAGTGTCCCTGCTCGTTAGCCCTGCTGGCCGGCCTTCTCGATCGGCAGCGGTTGCTGGGCCTGGTGTGGGTGCTGCGGGCCGGCGTAAACTTTCAGTTTGGTCATCTGCTTGCGACCCAGGCAGTTGCGCGGCACCATGCGGCGGACGGCCGCCTCGAGGATGCGCTCGGGGTGCTTGTCGAACAGCTTGCGGGCCGGAACGACCTTCAGGCCGCCGGGGTAGTGGGAATACGAGGCGTAGGTCTTCTGGTCCCACTTCTTGCCGGTGAACTTGATGCGCGCGGCGTTGACGACGATGACGAACTCGCCGGTGTCGGTGTGAGGCGTGTACTCCGGCCGGTGTTTGCCACGGAGGATGTTGGCGATCTGCACCGCCAGTCGGCCGACCACCTGATCGGTGGCATCGACGACGAACCAGCGCTGCTCGAGTTCGCCCGGTTTGGCCATGAATGTGGACATCGCGTGTTATCCTGCTCAAACGTCGCTGCTGGAGGAAATTGTTATCATAAAACCCGCGCCGGGTCCGTCAAGGGCAGGGGTCGGCGAAAATCCGCCTCTCCGGACGCAGCGCAAGAAGCGCAACGCGGCGTGCCAGGACGCAGCTGCGCGTACTCGATGTGGGCTTGCCAGGAACAGCAGGCATTGTAAAATATGCACAGCTTGCGGTGTTGTTGGCGATGGGAGTTCTCCACGCGCTATCACAACCGCAACATCCGAACCGCGATCCAGTTAGGCGGACACCCCGTACTACCGAAAACCGCCATGTGACTGTTTCAGGGCCAGCTGGCCGACGGTTGATGGGGAATGGTGTAATGGTAGCACAGCAGACTCTGGATCTGCTTGTCTAGGTTCGAATCCTAGTTCCCCAGCTCGATGCCTGGAGATGCAACCCGCTGACAAATCAGCGAGTTGCGTCGTTTCCGGGCCGGCTTTTCCTCTTCCCCCTCAGTGCCAGCGGATGCCACGGAATGTCCCTGGTTGCACGGATTCTGTGCAACCAAAATCCGCCCCGTTCGTCCCGGTTACAGCCAGTTGGGCGGGTTCGGTGACCTCTTCGCCACCGATCGGCACGAGGTTCGCCCGCCTGGCCCGACGACGGCCCGACCGCAAGGCGGCGGCCCTCGGCCAGTGCATGCGCAAACTGTTGCACCTGGCGTTCGCCCTGCAGTTGCGTGGCAGCGGGCCGCAGCGACAGACGTTACTTGACATCCGTCGTTACATCTGATCGGGTGAGCAGGAAGCATTACTGCTTCCCGCCTCCCTCAGAACCGTACGTGCCCCTTTCGCGTCATACGGCTCAAGCCTTCGCGAACGCCTCTGGCGAGACGCGGTCGATGCACGCCCTTTCCGCGCCGAGCCGGAAGAACAACCCGCGCACCGGCGCTCTCACAAGAGACGGGCCATCGCCAACGAACAGCTAAGCTCCCTGGCGTTCGGCGGTGCGGAGGGTCGCTCTGATGCTGGAGTGGTTTCGCAGAAAGTGGACACGCGGGCGGTTGCCGACGGTTACTCCGTCCTCCTTGCTCGCCGGAACGTCCGGAGAACCGTCGCCTTACTTCCACGGCACCTCAAAGCCCTATACTCGCTGGTGGTGGCTCGCTGGACCATTCGAGCGCGAGAACATCATTTACCAGCTCGATTGGGCCAAGGTGAACGGCTTCGGCGGCGTGGAGTTGGCCTGGCTGTGGCCGTCGTGGCTCGGCCAGGGGCAGGCGGCGCCGGGGATCGACTGGCTCAGCAGCGAGTGGTCGGAATTGACTACCTTCACGAAGCAATACGCCAGCCAAATCGGCCTGGGTTGTGATTTCACCTTCGGAAGTTGCTGGCCGTTCGGCGGTTCGTGTGTCCGACCGGAGGATGCCGCCCAAACGTTCAGCGGCTTGTCATCCCAGCAACTTCACGGCTCCTGGGAGGCCGAGAGCGGGACGCCCCTGCTGGTCGTCAATCACCTGAGCCGATCAGCACTGGAGCATTACGCCGCGGCGCTGCTGCCGGCGCTGGCCAACCCCCTGGCCAGGGGGCCGGCAGCGCTGTTCTGCGACTCTCTGGAGCTGGACACAGGCGGCATGTGGAGTCCGCAGTTGTGGGAGTCTTTTGCCGAGCGCTTCGGTTACCGGCTGGAAGGGTTCTGCCACTCCCTGGACGCCCACTCCGACGTCCGTTACGACTACCGCAAGTACCGCGCGGAGGCGATGCTCCGGGAATTCTTCGAGGTCTTCACGGCCATCTGCCACCGGGCCGGGGCGTTCGCGCGCGTGCAGTGCCACGGGGCGCCCGCAGATCTGCTCGCGGCCTACGCCGCCGTGGACATCCCCGAATCCGAGGCCCTGCTGTTCAACCCGACGTTTTCTCGTATCCCGGCCTCGGCAGCCGCCCTGGCCAGCAAACCAATCGTCAGTTGTGAATCCTTTACCTGTATTTACGGCTTTGTCACCTCCGGTAATCCTAAACCCCTCCTGTACTGGCGGAAGGAAAATGTCGCCGACTTGAAGCTGTTGGCCGACGCTCTGTTCGCCCAGGGGGTCAACCAGATCCTCTGGCACGGCATGCCGTTCAATGGCCCGAGGGGGGACAATGAGTTCTATGCCTCGGTCCACGTCGGGCCGGATGCGTACTTTGCTGCCGAGTTGCCCGCGTTCAACGCGTACCTGGAGGCCGTGTCCGGAGTGATGCGGCTCGGCCGACCCTACTCCCAGTTGGCCGTGTACCTGCCGAACGAGGACAACTGGATGGTGGACCGTATTCCACGGGAGGAGCGGACCCCAGGGGCCGTGTACCGCTGGGAAATGCGGCACGTCGTCGTTCCGCCGGAAACGGAGGGCTTCGCCCCGCTGTGGGTGTCTGAGCCGTTTTTACAAGCCGCAACCTGCCGGGACGGACGGCTGTGGATACGCGATACTTCGTTCGCGGCCCTGTACATCGAGTGTGAATGGCTCGACGGCGAGGCGCTTGGTGAGGTTGTGCGTCTGGCGCGGGCGGGGGTGCCCATTGTCTGGAAGAGGCAACCCCAGCAACCGGGCCACTCCCCCCGAAGGAACTACGCTGACATGCTCCAGGAGCTAAAGGGCTTGCCAAATGTTAGGCCGGCACTTGACCAACTCGGCGTCCGGCCCATTGTCGAAGGAGAAGACCTGCCCGGGTTCTGGGTCCGGCGGACCGATGAGCACGTCTATCTTTTCTTCGCGCACCCGTCCGCCCGGCAGGTACAGTACCCGATGCAGTACGGGCAGTCGTACCTCGACAAGACGCTCATACGACGGGTGATCCTTCATGTGGAGCCGACTTCACGCAAGGTGGAGTTACGGTTTGAGCCTTACCAGTCGCTCGTGTTACAGGTGTCACGGCGAAGCGGGGAGATGGCCTTCGTAGACATTACCTACCGTCCACCGGAGCCGGCTCGCGACCCACTGGGGTCGCGAGGGAGCCCGGCTGCCCGTCGGCCGTAAGAGCTACCAGAGGTCCGCTCGTCCTAACGCCACAGCCCTTGCAGGCGCTCGTTGTCGGCGACGCCGAGGGGGAAGCGCCGGCTGAACGGGTGGTCGGCGATCCCGGCGAACTCGCGCAGGGCCGTGTGGATGTGCTCCGGCCGGATCCGGATTCCGCCCTGCCGATCGCAAGTCAGCGTCCGCGGGTTAACCGGCACGTGGAACTGGCGCTCGTCGGTCGCGCCGATGACGCGGTTGCCCCGGATGCCCCGACCGAGAAACAGGACCGACCCGATCGACCAGTGGTCCTTGCCGTTGCCGTTGTTGTACGTCGGCGTCCGACCCATCTCGCTCTGGACGACGACGACCAGCTGCTCGCGAAGCCGCAACTCCTCGGCGCGGCGCAGCAGATACCGAATGCCAGCGAGGAACTCGGGGAGGAGCCGCATCTGGTCCGGATCGTTGTTCGCGTGGCTGTCGAACTGACCGATCGTCAGGTTCGCCGACACGCACACGCCCGCCTTGAACGACGCCAGGGCGATGTCGGCCTGCTGGAACAGGCGCTCGCGCGGGATCGTTCGCGGGATGTACGGCGTGACCCGGGCCAGCGCCTGGGAGTTCGCCTGGGCCGCGAAAAGCATGTTCTCGGCGTGCTCCGCGCGCGGCAGGCGCGGCTGGCCGGCGCGGGCCTCGACCCGGCCCTTGAGCGCCCGCTCGATCCGGTCGAGGGCGAATCGGTCGTGGTACGGCGACCGCTCGTTGCCGGCGACGGCGTCGGCGTTCGCGAGAGTCCGCAGCGACGGCAGGTACGGGACGCGCGACATGGCCACCAGGTTCCCGGTTGTCGAGTAGTTCCCGAACGTCAGGAACGACAGTGGGCAGGCCGGTCCCCGGCACGCGGCAACGAGTGCGGCGAACGTCGGGTACGCCAGGCTGTCGAGCTTGCCGGTTGCCATGTACCGGGCGCCGGGCGCATGGTTGTTGACGGAGTAGTCGAGGCCGTTGACGACCAGCAGCTCGGCGCCGAACTGGGCGTAGAAGTCCTCGTTGCTCATGCCGCCCTGGATGTGCCGCGCGGTCGGGGCGAAGCGGTGGGCACCGCGCGTCAGGATATCGCCCGCGCGGTACAGGCGATTGATCCCGTTGACCCCCTTCGGATCCATCAGATACGTCGTGTCCCAGCCGCCCGAGGCGTTGAAGACGACGTAGTACGGCCCCGCGTAGGGATCCCCCTCACCCCCCCGGCCCCCCTCTCCCACGAGGGGAGAGGGGGGAGAAAGCAGTTGGCCTCCCTCTCCTCTGGTGGGAGAGGAGCCGGAGGTGAGGGGGACCGCCACGCCGAGGCCGGCCAGGGCGCACCGCTTGAGAAAAGTGCGTCGATCGGGTCGCATGGGAAAACTCCGAGAGGTCAGCAGTCCGTGGCCGTTTCAAAACCGTAGGAGGGGGCTGCGGCCCCCGCTTTTTCAAGGTGGATCAGGGGCCACAGCCCCCGCCTACGGCGCCTGGAAACTACTCGTAAAGGAACTCGGGGCGTCGCAGCAGGTAGGTCACCACGGCGCGCCAGGCGCGGATGGTGTAGTGCGGGTCGGCGGGGGCGCCCGGGACGTTGGTCCGGCAGGGGTAGGCCTCGACCTTCTCGACCCCCTTCTGTGCCCGCGCGTCGGCGACGATGCCCGCGAAGAGGTCGAACGTGCGCGAAACTTCCTCGGCATCGACAGCGTCGTAACGTCCCAGTACGTGCTCGTGCAGGTGGACGATGGCCCGACGAATGCGGGCGTCGGCCTCCGGAGACGAGCCGGGCAAAACGCCCGGCTCGATGCCGGGGAACAGGCGGCGCTCGGCCGGCCTGAGGGCGAAGTCGCGCAGCACGTGCTTGCAGGCGACGTCGTTGGCCAGAATGCGCTGAATCGCGCCCATCGCTCCGCTCGGGTCGGTGGCCCGTTCCGTCACCTCCCGGGAGTCGATGCCGCCGTAGAGGATCGCCAGCTGGTCGCGGAGCCGGCCCCACGGCTGCCCGAAGACGGCAGCCACCTTCCGCTCCACCTGCTCCGGGCTGAGCATCCGGAAGACGCCAACGTCATCGAGTTCCGCCCGGCGCTGCGGGCTGGCGGTCGCTGCGGCCAGACCGTCGGCGCGGTAGAAGTCGGAAACGATCCAGTCCTTGAAGGCGCTCTTGAGGTTGAACCCGGTCTTCGCGAACCGCCCGGCGATGGCCTCCACCTGGCGGCGCTGCTCCTGGTAAGCCCGCCGCCTGGCGCTGTACAGCGGCTCCTCCAGATCCTTCGGCTCCTGCAAAATCTTGCGGCCGGTGAGGACGTAGTAGACGTGTTCGACCATGGTGGCGGCGAACCGCGGATCCTTCGCGGTGCGCTCGCCGAGCCACTGCAGCGCGCGCCAGCGCTCCCCGGGCTCCAGATCCTCCCCCTCGAACCCGGCCTGGAACATGTCCCTGTACCAGCCGCCCTTGCGGCGTCCGTAAACGCCGTCGGGCGGGTAATAGTCCTGGAAGCAGCTGGCCACCGGATCGAGCGTCTTGTGGCAGACCACGCACGCGGACGCCTGCATCGTCGGAATGGGATACTTCGCGGTGACGGCGGCGGCGTCGGAGAGGCGGGCGGCCAGTTCCAGAGCATCGACGCCGAGGAAGTGCAGGTAGTACATGCGTGCCCGCAGCCGGTTGCGGTTGGTTTCCGTGGTCGGATAGCGGCGCAGGTACTGGAACGTGCTCAGGATGCCCGCGTGCGGATAGGCGCCCGTGGCGGATTCCTGGTCGGTCGCCTTGCTGCGTCCCTTCAGCGCCTTGAGTTTGACCGGGACGTACTCGAACGGGTCGTCGGGATCTTTGAAGCGCCCCTTCACCTCGTCGAAGATGCCGTAGCCGCGCGCCGAGTAGGGCGTGACCATGATGTAGTCGGCCGTGACGATCTCGGTGAACGGCCGGTCGTTGCGGACGAGGTGCTCGACCAACTTCATCGGCTCGCCGAGCAGCGCCTGGCGGTAGTCGTCGGCAAGCTTGTAGCCGGCTCGCTGGCGTTCCTTCGGGTCGGCGATGTGACTCAGGTCGTGCTTCTGATACCACAGTCGCGTCTTGCTGAAATGCTCATACGAGAGAACCGTGGCGTCCGCGTTGCCGTCCACGCCGCGCGTGAGGAAGATGTCGTTGAACCCCTCGCGGAGCCGGTCGTAAAAGGCGTCCTCTTTCATTAGCTCGTCGAGGAGCGGCGACAGTCCGTTCAACCCCTTGTCGGCGACGGCGGCCCGTTCCGCCTGCGTCGGGAGCCTGCCCGCCAGCGACAGGGTGACGCGCCGGAGCAGCCGGCGCGCGTCCAGCATCGCCACACCGTCGAAGAATGGCGGCAGGTTCTTCGCCTCCACGATGGTGCGCGGGGGCGCCGATCGGGGCGCGTTGACCCGACGAACGAACTCGGCCAGGATGCGGTAGCCGGTCGAATCGGGCTTCAGAACCTCGGCCCCGCCGTGATCGAGCCCGCCGGTCACCTTGATGAGGAGCCGGAACTGATCCTTGTGTTTGACACGAGCCAGCCGGGCAAACGCCTCGCGGTTGTGGCGGAGCGCCTCGTCCTGGGCGTGGCCTTGCAGCTTGCGGGGATCCTGGAGGAGGAGGTCGCTGTCCTCGGCGTCCCCGCCCTTTTTGTGGCACTGCACGCACCGGGCCGAGCCGATCTTGGGCCAGACTTCCTTCGCGAAGTAATCCGCGACGGGGCGGGCACAGGCCGGTCCGTTATACGGCTTCTTGTCCTCGCCGCGTGCAGCCGCGAAACAGGCGAACAGAGAGAGAAGGACGAAACCGACCGAACGCGCCGCGAAAGACATCATGACCCCTCGGCCCGTGGCGCCGTCATCTGCCCTCGAAGCGAAAGGCCGAACGGACGACACCGTAACTGGGATCGTACCAGATGCCATACTGATGGACAGTTAGAAAATAGTGAGGGTTGATGGAGCCGCTCCGAGGGCTGCCATTGCCTTTCTCCTCTCTCCCTGGTGGGAGAGGAACCAGGGTTGAGGAGGCAGCAGCGGCCATCCGACCCTTCTTCCTCCGCGGTGCGCTACCACGAGAGCACGCTCAGCAGGTTCGTGTAGTCGTCGGTCCAGGGCCGGCCGCCCAGGCGCCGGACCGGCCGCCACGCCTTGGAACTCTCGCGCAAATCGCGAATGCGGTCCGCGTGCGTGCGGCGGTTGAGGTTCCACGACAGCTGGAGCAGCAGCGGCGGGATATCCATCTGCGGCGCCCGGCTGAGCGTCGCCCACGGCACCGCCCCCGGACCGCCGACCGCCGGCACCGCCCCGAACAGGTGCATCGCCTCCGCGGCCATCGCCTTCGGCCCCTGTCGTCTCTTGACCATCAGCACCCACTCGGAGGAGAACTTCATGAAGTGCCCGTCCGGGAAGTCGCCCCAGTGCAGGCAGAGCAGCCCGCGTTTCGCCGCCAGGTCGCCGAGGATCGGCTCCAGCTCCACATAGCGGTTCGTCACGTTGAAGATCAGCAGGCCGCCGTCCGCCAGCTTGCTCATGTACAGATCGATCGCCTCCAGTGTCAGCAGGTGGACCGGGATCGCGTCGGAGCTGAACGCATCGACCACCAGAATCTGATACATGCCGTTGGGCGCCTCCTTGAGCTTGAGTCGGCCATCGCCGAGGATCACCCGCACCTTCGCCTCCTTGACCGTCTGGGCGTCATGCAGGTAATGGAAGTAGCGCGGCTCGCCCTCCTCCGGCAGCGACAGGCGCTTGACCGCCGGGTCGATCTCGTAGAAATCGACGATCTGCCCTTTGCGCCCGAACGACGCCAGGGTGCCGATGCCCAGGCCGATGACGCCGAACGGTTTCGCCTCCTGCTGCTCGTTGAAGGCGGCGAACACCTGGCCGACGCCGCCGGTCGGGTGGAAGTAGGTAATCGGCTGGTGCCGGGCCTCGACGCTGTCCGACAGGAGTTGCCGGCCGTGGTCGATGCCACCGTGGATCAGCGTGTGGTAGCGGTACACCTTCCCCGGGTGCCCCTGCTCGTCGAGTTCCTTCCGATTCTCCTGCACATCGATCCGGACGCGCTGCACGCCGAAAAAGCTGCGGTGGACGTAAACGTCCTCGTCGTGGACGGCGTTGTAGAGTCCGGTGGCGAGGAACAGGGCCAGGGCGCACAGGCCGAACCGCAGCGGCCGGCCGGAGAAGACCAGGCAGATGGCCAGCGGGATACCGACCACCACGAGGGTACTCACCCACAGGCCGACGGCCTGGGCGGTCTGCCAGGCCGTGTTTTCCTTCGCGCCCGGCGTAGCGGGCAACCAGCCCTCGACCTGAGAGGCGGCCCAGAACCAGAAATAGCGACTCTGCCCCCAGATGTTCTCGGCGACGGAAAGCCGCAGCAGGGCATAGGCGAGCAGCCCCAGGCAGACAGCGTAGCCGACGTCGAGGACGCGGTCCTCGGTCGTCGGATCGCCCTCCTCCTTCACCTCGCGGCCGCGCAGGCGGGCGAAGAAGTTCGTCGGCGGCCGCAGCAGGCAGGCGAAGGCCAGGACCAGAGCGTACTCGAAGATGCGGTTGAAGACGACCGGCGCGAGCAGGGCGTTGAACATCCCGCCGAGCACTCCGCCAAGCGACATGCACAGGTAGAACTCGGTCAGGTGCTGCGTGGACGGGCGATCGCGGGCCAGTTCACCGTGGCACACCAGGGCGGTGATGAAAAACGCGAGCAGGTTGATCAGGAACGCGAACCATTGCGGGAAGCTCACGTCGCCGGCGATGACGATGGCCAGGACGGCGAGCACCGCCGGTTGCGCCACGACTGCGACCGTGTGCGGGGTGCCGGTCCACTCGACCGGCCAGCGCATGAAGACGAGGATGAACGTGAGCAGGTACAGGGCGAGCGGCACCACCCAGAAGAGCGGGATGGCGGCGATGTCGGTCGTCAGGTACGTCGTGACGCCGAGCATCAGGCTGGACGGGACGGCCGCCAGGGCGACCCAGCGCAGCCGCCGCAGCGGGGTGACCTCCGGCCGGGGGGCGGCCGCGACGGGCGCCTGGGCCGCCTTGCGGGCGCGCACGCCCCGGCGACCCGCCCGGATGGCCGTCTCCTCGGGGACGGCCGTCCCTCCCGGCGGCGGACCGGCCGCCACGGCAGCGGTGGCCAGGGCCGGAGCCTTCGCCCGGTCCAGCACGGTAATGGCATCCTGCCGCACCGGGGCCGGGCGGGCCAGCCACACGACCGCCCCGCACGCCGCCGTCAGGACGACGAATACCCCGTACACGACCGCCCACAGGATCGTTTGCCCGTCCAGGGAGAAGTTCGGCTCGACCACGAACGGGTAGGCGACCAGGGCGAGCATGGACCCGAGGTTGCTGGCTCCGTACAGGAAGTACGGATCCTTCGCGGACGGGTGGCCGGTACTCGCGAACCACTTCTGTAACAGGGGTGCGCTCGTCGCGACGACGAAGAACGGCACGCCGACGACGAACCCCAGTAACAGCAGCACGTCGAAGACCGGGTTCGACTCGGTGGGCGGGGTCCAGCTGCCGATGGTGAACGGGACGAACAGCAGCGGCAGCAGAAGGACGGCGCCCTGGAGGAAGAGCTGCCGGCGTACCGGGAGGTAGGTGCTGACGCTGTGGGTGTAGAAGTAGCCGGCGAGCAGGGCTGCCTGGAAGAAGACCATGCAGGTGTTCCATACCGCCGGCGTCCCGCCCAGGAGCGGCAGGACCATCTTGCCGATCATCGGCTGCACGAGGAACAGCAGGAACGCGCTCACGAACAGGGTGACGGCGAACAGCAGCGGCAACAGGAGCGGCAAGGGTGTACCTCCGGACGCATCATCGGGGCCGCGTGGGGTGCGCGACAGGGGGTCGGGCGGACTCGGCCGAAACTCGTAAAAGATCCATGATACGACGGCGCGGGGCTCGGTTTCCAATGAAACCCCGCTCATGTCCCTCAGTCCCGCGCGGCGAGGCGGCCGCCGAAAAACGACCAGCCCCGCGGGGCGGCCGATCGGCCGCCCCGCGGGGCTGGTTTTCTCCCTCTCTACCGGCCGCGAGCGGTTCTGAGCGCGCGTTGGCGCGCGGCTGGTGGGGTGGGGGCGCGCCTCAGCGGTTGAACAGCGCGTCGTTGACGGCCATGTTGAACTGGAGGTTCACGTAACTGAAGCACTCGAGCAGGTCGCCCTGCGGGGCGCCGCCCTGCTGCGGCCAGCCGTAATTCTCGACCCGGACCGGCAGCCGCGTCTGCTTGTCGAAGTAGGCGGCGGTCCGGTAGTACGGCATTTGCGGGTGCCGCTCGGTCCGCGCCACCTCGACCCGGATGCAGCGCCGCTGGGCGTAGTCGTACTCGGCCACCTGGACGCGCGCCTTGCCCGTCTGCCGGTCGAAGGCCCAGGCATTCGCCAGCTGCTCGATCAGGTTGCCGATACCCGTCTCGGTGATGGTGTGGTTGCTGTGCTCCAGGACGCGCGGGTCGCGCGTGTCGATCGAGATGAATTTGTTGCCGACGAACATGGCGCCGATCCCCTTGACCGGGTGGACGCGCATCTTGTTCTCGTTGCGGCCGTGGACGTACGCAACCTCCTGGCCGACCAGGTCCTTCGGCCCGAGCCATTTCATGTAGACGCTGAACGGCTGGGTCCGGAACGTCAGGGCGATGACGTTCTCCGGCTTGAGCTGACCGCGGACGCGCTCCTGCGAGATCAGCATGCAGGTGTAGGTCTGGACGCGCTGGTACATCTGCCGCGCCTCGGCGATCAGACGCAGCGGTTCGTCGAGCGGGCTCTGGGGGGCGGTCGCCGCCGGCGGAGCCTGGGCCGGGGCCGGTTTGGTCCCCCGGGGGCCGGGCGGCTGCTGGCCGGGGGCGGGCTGGCCGCCGAAAACGCCGGCCGGCGGCTGGCCGGGGTAGATCGGACGGGCGGGTTGCTGGCCGCCGGCCGGGGGCTGGGTCGCGGCAGCTGGGCCGGCACCGTCGGGCCACAGCCACAGGGCGCCGCCCACGACCAGGCCAATTCCGAACAGCCCGGCCAGCCAGTACGGCTGCCAGCTGCGGGCGCGGGACGGTCGGTCCGGCGTGCGACGGCGGCAACCGATGAGACTTGGCATCTGTTTTCCTCCGGAGTGGTCTCCGCCGCGCGGAACCCCGCCCGGCGCGAGTGCGGATCAGGATGAACGGACGGACGGGCGCAGAGGTGCCGAGTCAAGGTGCGAGCGGCTAACCAAGCAACCGCCGTACCAATCGCGGCCGGCGGCGGTCGAAGCCTATTGAAGTGCTGGAACGGGAAGGAGTTGCTGTTACACCGCACCGCGCCACGGGTTGACCGGGCGGGCCGCATGTTGCACGATTTACAAAGCGGTGAAGTAAACTTTCCCCGCCCGCCTGGCCTCGCCGAAGAGGTTTCGCGCAAAGGCGCCAGGAGCGCAAAGACCGACGACCGACCGACGGGCGCTTCTTGGCGCTCCCGGCGCCTTTGCGCGAAACTCCTGGCGACGGTCGCGCCCAGATCTCTCGCTCGCGCTTCGGGCTCGGCTCCGGGTGTGGCGGCTGTATGATTTACAGAAGGGCCGACGACGCGGAACGGCTCACCAGTTGCCGGGCGACGAACCATGCACAGCCGCTTGCAGATTCATACAGTCGTGTCGATGCCCTTCCAGGAGAACACGTACCTGGTGTGGCGGGACGACCGTTCCGAGGCGCTGGCGATCGATCCGGGCCTGGAACCGGGCGCGCTCCTCGACTTCCTGCGCGACCGACAACTCGCCGTCGCGGCCGTCCTGAACACGCACGGCCACGTCGATCACATCGCCGGCAACGCTGCCGTCAAGCAGGCGTTCCCGGCCGCGCCGCTCCTCATCGGGGCGGGCGACGCAATCATGCTGACCGACCCGGCGGCGAACCTGAGCGCGTTCCTCGGCGAGCCGATCGTCAGCCCGCCGGCCGACCGACTGCTGCGCGACGGCGACGTGGTCGAGGCGGCCGGCCTCCGACTGGAGGTACTCGACCTGCCGGGCCACTCTCCCGGGCACGTCGTGTTCGTGTACCGCGGTGAGCCGGTCGTCGTCTTCAGCGGGGATGTGCTGATGCGCGGCAGCGTCGGCCGCACCGACTTCCCAGGCGGGGACACCGAGCAACTGCTGACCGGCATTCGCACCCGGTTGTTCGCCCTGCCGCCGGACACGGTCGTTTATTCCGGCCACGGCCCGGTGACAACGGTCGGCCACGAGCAGCGCACCAACCCGTTCGTCGGCGATTGCGCCCGATTGCGATTCTAGCGCGCGTTGCAGGCGGGTGCAGCGGGTCAGCAGTTCAATCGGCGCGTGCTGACAGGTTTCAGGGGACGTCGCCATCGAGAATCTCGCCGCCCTTGATGGTGGCGAGGGCGCGGTAAAGGGAAAGGTCGATCGAGTCGCCGACGAAGCGCACCGAGGCGTCCGCGAACGCGAAGTGCAGGCCGCCGGTGTGCCGGCTCCGGAATGAGAATGCCTGCGTGAAGTCGGACGGCTTCACCGTCGTCGGCGGCCTGAGGCCGTGGTTCGGCGGGATGGCGCAGGTGGCGTTCGCATTGCCGGCGTAGGGCCAGGCGCACCACTGGTTCATGCCTGGGATGGCCTCGCCGATCAGGAACGTGGTACTCGTGCCGTCCGTGATGCTCGCGATTCGCAGCTTGTTCGCGGTGTCGTTGCGGTAGAAAATCCCGTTCCCACGGTCCAGGCCGTTACCGTTGAAGGTGCCGTCGGCGTCGGCGACGGTCCGGTGGGCGAACGGCCCCCATTTCCAGTTGGCCCCGCTGCACCCCTGGTAGTTGGTCAGCCCGATCGGCACGCCGGCCAGGTCGCTGCGATCGGTCCGGGTGCCCTCGGCCGCGGCGTCGTCGCTCGGGCAAAGCAGGACGGGAATCACCTTTGTGGCGGCCGAGACGTTACCCAGGCCCGGCTGCGCGGCCTTGACGGCGGGCTGAGCGGCCAGGTTGCCGCGCGCGTACAGCGTGCCCTGTTCGAGGTTGGGGAGGAGTTTCGCGATCCAGCTCCACTGGCCGGGGACGGCGTTCGGGTTGCAGCAGCCGCCGTTGCGCGGGAAGTGCCGGTAGCTGTCGTGGTAGCCGTGGACGGCCAGGGCGAGCTGCTTGAGGTGGTTCTGGCACCGGGCGCGGTTGGCCGCCTCGCGCACCTTCTGCACGGCCGGCAGGAGCAGCCCGATCAGCACGCCGAGGATCGCGAGCACCACCAGCAGCTCAAGCAGCGTGAACCCACGTCTGGCTGGGCGAGGTAGCGGCACGGCCCTCTCCTGCGACGGGACGCCCACGGGCGGCGTCCCGTGGGCGTCGAAGTGGCTTCCCCCATACCATCTCCCTTGCCGCGCTCACGGCCGCGGAACGGGTTGCTGCCGCTCGGTGGCGCCCTCCGCCGCCTTGCCGTTGTCGCTCGGCTGCACGACCGGAGACGGCGGGCGGCCGATCAGGGTGTTGAAGGTCTGGGCATCGAGGGTCTCCTTCGCGAGCAGTTCCTGGGCCACTCTTTCCAGCTGGTCGCGGTGCTCGGTCAGGATGCGCCGTGAATCCTCGTAGGCATGGTCGAGCAGTTTCTTGACCTCCCGGTCGATCTCGCGCGCCGTCTCCTCGCTGCAGTCGCGCTGGATGCCGCCGTCCGGGTTGCCGAGGTAGTAGAACGGGTTCTGCCGCTGGCCGCAGTGGACCAGGCCGACCGACTCGCCCATCCCGTACATGCACACCATCTGCTGGGCCAGCGCGGTCGCCCGGTCCAGGTCGTTCTCGGCTCCGGTACTTATCTCGCCGAAGACGACTTCCTCGGCGGCACGCCCGCCGAGCAGGCCCTTGATGCGGTCCACCAGGGCGGAGCGCGTCATCAGGAACTGGTCGTCGGCCGGCAGCTGCAGGGTGTATCCGAGGGCAGCCCGGCCGCGCGGAACGATGCTGATCTTGTGGACTGGGTCGGCGTACTTGCTGTGAGCCGCCACCAGGGCGTGGCCAACCTCGTGGTACGCGACCCGCCGCCGCTCCTCCTGCAGCAGTCGGCGGCTCTTCCGCTCCGGCCCGGCGACGACCTTCTCGACCGCTTCCTCCAGGTCGGCCTGCTCGATCCGCGCGGAGCGCCGCCGGGCCGCGAGGAGAGCCGCCTCGTTCAGCGCGTTGGCGAGGTCGGCGCCCGAGAACCCCGGCGTCGCCTGGGCGATCTTGCGCAGGTCCACGCCGTCGGCCAGCGGCTTGTCGCGTGAATGCACCTTCAGGATCGCCAGCCGGCCGTCGAGGTCCGGCGCATCGACGACCACCTGCCGGTCGAACCGCCCCGGCCGCAACAGCGCCCGGTCGAGAACGTCGGGTCGGTTGGTGGCGGCCAGGATGATGACGCCGACGTTCGGGTCGAACCCGTCCATCTCGACGAGCAGCTGGTTGAGCGTCTGCTCACGCTCGTCGTTGACGGCCCCGACGTGGACGCCGCGCTGCCGGCCGATCGCGTCCAGTTCGTCGATGAAGATGATGCACGGCGCCTGCGCCTTGGCCTGCTGGAACAGATCGCGCACCCGGGACGCGCCGACGCCGACGAACATTTCGACGAAATCGCTACCGCTCATCGAGAAGAACGGCACGCGGGCCTCGCCCGCCACTGCCCGCGCCAGGAGCGTCTTGCCGGTTCCGGGCGGACCGGACAGCAGGACGCCCCTGGGAATCTTGGCGCCGAGTTCGCGGTAGCGGCCCGGGTGCTTGAGGAAATCGACGATCTCCTGCAACTCGTACTTGGCCTCGTCGCACCCGGCCACGTCGGCGAACGTGACGCGCGTGTCCTGATCGGCGACGAGGCGCGCCGGACTCTTGCCGAACCCGAACACCATCTCACGCGACGCGCCGAGGCGGCGCGACAGGAACGTCCACAGCAGGAATAGCAGGCCCAGGGGAACGATCCACGTCCACAGCAACTCCGACAGGAAGCTGGGGCGCACGCCGGTAAACTTCACCCCGGCGGCCTCGAGCGCCTCAACCAGTTTCGGATCCTCGACCCGCTCGGTGCGGAAGTCGAACGGCTCGGTGGCCGCTTCCTTCCCCTTGCCCGACGCCTTCTCGGCCTTGGCGGACGGTTTCTGTTCCTTGCCGCCCTTTTCGGTCCTGGCGGCCTTCGGAACGATCGTGCCGCGGATTTCGTTCTGACGAAGGCTTGCCTCGGTGACCTCCTTGCGGGCGACGTAATTCTTGAACTCGCTGTACGGAATGGTCTTGACAGTTACCTGCTGGAAGGCGTCCTGCCACATCCAGAGGACGAGCAGGCCGAGCAGGATGTACCAGATGAGAGACCGCCAGCGACCTTGTTGCGGCGCCGACGGCTCCGGCCCCGTCTTCTTCGGCTGGTTGGGTGGGGGCATATGGAAAGCTCCGTCTGAGAATCTGGTTGTGGTGGCGGCCTCGGCGGAACGGGCCGAACCGTACCTTCATTCTACTCAACAAATGGCGTGCCGCCCGGAGGATAGAAGAGAGGTCGCAGAGCCCACAGGGCGCGCCCCGTGGGGGAAGCGCCGGGCGCACCAGCCTGGAGCGCCCGGCGCTGGCGCTCCGGATTGGTCAGAAGCGCTTCACCGTGTACGGCGCCGGGTCGAGGTGGGCCGGCCCGCCGCTCAGCATCTCCGCGACGAGCTTGCCGGTCGCTGGGGCCATCGACACCCCGAGCATGTTGTGCCCGGCCGCGATCAGCACGTTGGCCAGTTCCGGGCAGCGGTCGATGATCGGCATACCGTCATACGTCATCGGCCGCCACCCGAACCACTCCTCCTCCACCGGCTCCCTGTACGGTTCGTGCAGGTAGTGCCGCGCCCCCTCCCGCAGCAGGTCCAGCCGCCGGCGGTTAAGGGTGGCGTCATATCCGGCGAATTCCATCGTCGAGCCGAGACGATAGCCCGCGTGCAGCGGCGTGACCGCGACCCGGTGTTCCTCGAACATCAGCGGATACGTCGGACACCGCGCCGGCCGGGCCATCGTGATCGAGTAACCCTTGCCCGGCTGGATGGGGATGCGGCAGCCGAGGTGCCGGCTCAGCAGCGGCGTCAGCGCGCCCGTCGCGAACACGAACGCATCCGCGTCCAGTTCTCCCTGCGCCGTCGCCACCGCGCGGGCGCGGCCGCCCGCGCGGACAATGCCCCGCACGGTACAGTGTTCCTGGATCGCCACGCCGCGCGCCGTCAGGACGCGCTGCCATCCCGCCATCAGGCGGTCGGGCCGCAGATGGGCGTCACGCTCGTAGAGCCAGCCGCCCGCGAGTCCCGGTTTCAGCGCGGGCTCCAGCGCGACCAGCTCGTCCGGATCGAGGCGCCGCCCGGAAACACCGAAGGACTCGCTGAGCACCCTGTCGGTTTCGGCGCAGTGGTCCATGCCCGCCCGCGTCAGGAACGCGAACAACAGCCCGTTCGGCTGCCATTCGCAGTCCAGCGGCTCCGCGTCCATGAGCTGCTGGTAGAGGACGCGGGACGAGTTGAGCAGCGCCTGGATGGCGTGGCCGGCCCGCATCATGTCGCGGTGGTTGCAGCGGCGGGCGAAGTGAAAGAGCCAGCTCCACAGGTCCGGATCGAAACGCGGCTTGATCGACAGCGGGCTGTTGCGCTGCAGCATCCCCTTCAGCGCGGTCCGAAGGGCGCCGGGCGCCGCCAGCGGCAGGACGTGACTCGGGCAGACGAAGCCGCAGTTGCCGTGCGAGCAGCCCTTGCCGAACTCGTCGCCATCGACCACCGTTACCGCCCAGTCCGCGCGGCTCAGGTAGTAGGCGCACGCGGCGCCGACGACCCCTCCACCGACGACGATGACGCGCCGCGCGCTGCTCATGTGCGGATACCCATGCAAAAGGGGTCGTTCGGGTCGAGGAGCAGCGTCGCCTCGGCGGTGACGTGGGCGGTCCCGGTGATGCGGGGAATGACCCGCCCCCGCTCGACGCGGGCGGTCCCCACGAAGACGCTGCCGACGATGCTCTCCTGACGCCAGAACTGCCCCTCGGACAGCTTACCGTCGGCGACGAGGCACGCGAGCTTGGCGCTGGTGCCGGTGCCGCACGGCGAGCGGTCGTAGGCTCTGCCGGGGCAGAGGACGAAGTTGCGGCCGTGGTTGCGCGGGTCGCGCGGCGGGCCGAACAGCTCGATGTGATCGATCTCCCCACCGGCGGCGCCGGCCACGCCTTCCCGTACCAGCGCCTGCCGCACGCGCCAGCTGAAAGCGGTCAGGCGCTCGACGTTCACCAGCTCCAGTTCCTGGCCGTGTTCGCCGACGAGGAAGAACCAGTTGCCGCCCCACGCCACGTCCCCGGTGATCGGCCCGCATCCCTCCACCGCAACGGTGACGTCCTTCGCGAGGCGGTAGCTGGGTACGTTCTCGACGGTAACGGTATTGCCGCCGGTGTACTCGAAGGCGACGGCCCCGACCGGCGTTTCCAGGCGATGACGACCGGGGCCGATGCGCCCGAGGTGGGCGAGCGTGATCGCCACGCCGATGGTGCCGTGGCCGCACATGTTGAGGTAACCGACGTTGTTGAAGAAGACCACGCCCGCGACACAGGCCGGATCGACGGGCTCGCACAGCACGGCGCCGACGAGCACGTCCGACCCGCGCGGCTCGTTGACGACGGCCGAGCGCAGCCAGTCGTGGCGGTCGCGTAGCGCGGCGCGGCGCTCGGCCATGTCGCCGCCGCCCAGGTCCGGCGCGCCGCCGACCACGACGCGCGTCGGCTCGCCGCCGGTGTGAGAGTCAATCACCTGAATGCGCTGCGGGGTGAGCATGGGTGTCCGGGGAAGCCGCGGGAACGGGCCGCACACGGGCAGCGTGGGTCGCGGGTATTCTCGCCCACAAGGCCCAATTTACGCCGCGCGGTCCGGGTCTTCCAGGGGCGGGCCGCCCGCCGCGGTTAGTTGCGCCTTCTTCTCCCTCTCCCCTTGTGGGAGAGGGGGGAAAGGCCCAGCGCAACCGTGTCCACACGCGGCGGGGGGGCGGCGGCCTGGAACGGCTTTGGGCTTGACTCCCGTTCAATCGGCACCGAACATCGAGCGAGAGGCGGGTAATGCACCCCGTCCGGCCCTGCTCCACACCCCGGAAACCATCTCCGCAGGTTGCGCCGGGGAAGGAAGTAAGCGAGCGCCGGATTCCACTGGCCCGGGGGCGGTTTTCGCCAGCCCGGAACACGAGCCCCATCGTCATGTTTGTACCACTCCGCTCCCCTGTTTCCTCCGCGGGCCGGCGTGCCTGGCTCGCGCGGGCCGCCCTGCTGACCGCCGTGGTCGGGTTCTTCTCTCCCGGCGACGCGCGCCCGGACGCCCCGCGGGAAGCCGACAAGTCCAGGCTGCCCGAGGCGAAGAAGGTCGAACTCCACCGATTAACGAACGAGGAACTGCTCAAGCAGGTGGACGCGAGATACAGCGCGGCGTCCCTGGATTACCTGGCCCAGTTCCGCGCCCTCGCGACCGCCGAGGCGCTGTTCGAGGAGGTGCGCGGGCAAACCGACGCGGTGAAAGACGCCCCGCCCCCAGGCGCCGACCGCCCTCCTGGTGAGGACGCGGCCAAGAAGGCGGTGGACGCGGCCCGGGCGAGGCAGGACGTGGTGCGGCGCCGGCTGAAACTCGTCCAGGGCCAGAAGGCGCTGCTGGACCGCATCACGACCGGGCTGGAGGCGTGCCGGTCCGCTGCGGTGGCGTTTCAGAACGCCCTGGACGACCTGAAAGGTTACGCGCTGGAGGGTAGCCTCCGGGTGAAGGACGGTTCGCTCACGGAGGACCGATTGCCGGAACGGCTGAGGGCCGACTTCCTGAAGAAAAAGAAGGCCGAACTGGCGGACGAGGTGGCCGGGCTGACGGCGAAGTCGGCCGACGTGCAGCGGCGGCAGGAGGCGGTCGGGCAGCTGTGGGACGGGGCGAACAAGGCGGCCCTCGCCGCCGACGCCGACGTGGTGGAGGAATCGCGGCGGCTCGGCCGGGAGCAGCAGCGGCAGAAACTGGAGAAGGGGATCGCCGGGAAGAACCCGGACGACCTGGTCGCGGAGCTAGAGCGACTGGTCGAGGAGGGCGCCGGCCTGAAGGGGACCTACGAGCTGGCCCTGAGCAAGTTCACCGCCCGCGCGAAGGCCGCCGCCCGGCTGCAGGCCGAGGTCGAGGCCCTCAAACAACCGGACGCGAAGATCCCGCAGCTCACGCGCGCGGAGGACGTCGAGACGGCGGCGAAGGCGATCCAGGAGCTGATCGCCTTTTACGCCGCCCGGAAGGAGAAGCTTGAGGGGCTGCGCGCCGCCCTCGCCGAACTTGCTCGCGAAGGCGGCGAGTTCGAGGCCGATGCCGCCGTGTCCGAGGAGCACCTGTTCAAGATGCAGGTGCTGGCCGAGCTGCTGAAGAAGATGGGTGTCCCCGACGACCGGCTGCCGGCGAAGGGACGGGCCGCCAAACTCGGCGCGGCGGCGGCCCGCCAGAAGAAGGATGCCGCCGCCGTCCGGGCGGCGACCGAGAAGGCCCGGGCCGAACTCGCGCTGCTCGACCGCCAGCTGCCCGAGGCGGCCACGGCCGGGGACGCGGCGGCGAAGCAACTCGCGAGCCTCAAGGAGTCGCGGGACGTCACCCTCGCGGCCCTGGAGTGGGAGGGCCGGCTCAAGGGGATGACCGGCCCGCAGATCGTCGAGACGTTCGCCGCGGCGCGCAAGGGCCTCGCCGACCGGCTGAATAAACTCAAGGGGGAGGCAGAGGTCTACGCCAGGGCCGACGCCGCCGCCGCGGAGGCCAGAGCCCGGCTGGACGCGCTGAACGACCCGTTCCTGCGCGCGGCCGAGGAGCAGGGCCAGGCGGAGAAGCAGAAGATCCTCGGCGAGCTGCGCAAGGAGGCGGGGCTCGAGCGCGTGGCCGGCGCCCCCGCCCCGACCCCCCCACCAGCCGGCGACCCGAGGAAGCCGGAGCCGGAGAAGAAGCCCGCGCCCCCCGATACCCGAACCGAGCTGGAGAAGGCGACCGAGCGCCTGACCGGGTTCCAGCAGCTGCTGGCCGGGCGCGTGCGCGTCCTCGACGAACGGGAGGCGAAGCAGAAGGAACTCCTGGCCGCCCTCGCCGCCCTCGAACAGAGCGCCGCCGCGTACTCGAAGGCACTCGCCGACGCCCGCCTTCTCGCCCTGCGGTCGAGCGCCGCGGCGGTCGAGCTGAAGCAGCGCCTCGGCCGCGGCGACCTGGCCGCCGACGCGGTCCCCGAGGGGGTCACGGATGCCCTGCGGCTGGCAACGCGGACGAAACTCGACGCGGCCGCGACCGCGGTCCTGAACGCCGTCCAGCAACTCCGGCAGACGCGCGACCAGCTCCTCCGCAAGGATCCGGACGCCGACGCGCTGGCGGCGGCGACGAAGGATCTGCTGACGGCCGTCGGCAAGCGCCTCGACCTGCTCGCCGACCTGCGGCGGCTGGCCGCCGATTACCGGCGGGAGAAGCCGAACCGCCCGCCGTCCGAGGTGAAGCGCCTGGAGCAGCGCGCCGCCGAGCGGCAGGACGACGACTCGTCCGTCTGGGACACCCTGCTCGGCATCGACACCTCCACCTCTGGGAAGACGCTCGCGGAGCTGCTCGAGACGTATTACCGCGAGCTGACGGAGAGCGAGGAGAAGCAGGAGAACCTGGCCCGGCAGCGCGAGAAGGTCGAGAAGCTGGTCGAGCTGACGCGGCAGGAGACGACCGCGCTGGCGCGCGTCCGGCCGCTCCTTGACCGGCAGCTGGCTCGCCTCGAGGCGGCCCGGGAGGAAGAGGTGGTCCTCGCCCGCGCCCGGCTGCGGCCGGACCGGGCGGAGGAACTGCTCAAGGCCTACCAGACCCGGACCGGCCGGCTCCTCCCCAGGCCGGCCCCGGTCGCGGACAAGGATAAAGGCGAGAAGGTCGAGGAATTCGCCCGGCTCCTGTTCGAGCGGCACGTCACGGTCGAGGCGGCCCGGAAGTGGGACGAGGTGCTCGGCACCCGCACCGGCCCGACCGGCGTCAAGGCCGAGGCCGGGGTGTACCAGGACGAACTCACGAGCCTGAACGCCACGTCGGCCGCCAACGTGCGCCGCGTCAGGGCCCTCACAGGCGGGGACGGGCAGGGCGCTGTGACCGGCGGCGAGATCGGGCGGACCCGGGACGAGCTGACGCGGGTCCGGACCCGGGGCGTGTGGCAGATCGTGCTGAAGATCGCCATCATCGTGGTCGTCGCCCTGGTCCTGCCGCGGCTGCTCATGGCCGTCATCGGCCGGGCGCGCGGGGACTCGTCCAACCTGGTCCGGTCCGCCCTCCGGACCGTCCTGATCACCACCGTCTGGCTCGTCGCCCTCACGCTCATCCTGACCACCCTCGGCGTCGATGTGACCGCGATCCTGGCCGGTCTCGGGATCGGCGGGCTGGCGATCGGCCTGGCCGCCCAGCACATGATCTCGGACCTGCTCGGCGCGCTGGTGATTTTCGCCGAGCGCCGCTTCAGGACCGGCGACGTGATCCGGCTCGACGGCGACGACCCGACGCGGGTGCTCGGGCTGACGTGGCGCTCGACCCAGGTCTTGAATGACGACGGGCTGGTGGTGACGATCCCGAACCGGAAGGTGACGGAGGCGACGATTGAGAACCTGACCCGGGCCGGCCAGACGTACGACAGCCTGAGCGTGTCCGTCACCACGCCGCAGGACATCGGCCAGGTACTGGCCGCAATCAGGGGTGCGCTGGAGGAGGGCGGGCACCTGGCCACCGACCACGAGGTGTCGGTGCTCAAGTTCCGGCAGCGCGGCGAGGTGAAGCGGGTCAAGTACCGATTCTCGTGGTTCCTGCCGGACTACGAGGCGCGCGACCGGACGCGCGACGAGGTGTTCGCCCGCATCGCCGCCCGGCTGGACGACAAGGATCTGGCCGGGACCGAGATCACCCTGACCTGAACCACCGGCCTCAGGGGCGCCGCTGGAACACCGCTCCGAAGCGGCGCGGGTCGGGCAGCTCGTGGGACAGAAACGCCCTGCCTGCGAGGTACGGTTGCAGCTCGACGAACCCGCCGCCGGCGGCGCTCGACTCGTACCCGGCCATCAGCACCGCGAGGGTGTCCCAGGCGAGGAGCGGGCTGGATTGCGGCGCCCGGTCCGGTTCCAGCACGCACTCGACCGCGTCGTTGATCTCGTTGACGTAGCCGTGCGCGTGGAACTGGTTGGGCCGGGGGAAGCTGGTCCCCTGCGGCGTCGGCAGCTTTTCCCGGAGCAACAGATCGCCGGCCGCGCGGCCGTCGGGCAGGAAGAGTTCGTGCTCGTTGTTCGGGTTCACCCGCACGTCGTACTGGCCGAAGTCGGCGATCGCGGACAGCTCGTTGCGAATGCCGCTGATGCTCAGGTCGTGGCCGACCACCTCGGCGACCGACTGGTCCTCGAAGACGACGGTGAGCCGACCGAAATCGTCCACGTTCTGCATGACCCGGAAGTGCTCGCCGCTGCCCGCCGGCTGGTGCCTGAGCACCTGCAGGGCGACCGCCGCCACGCGCACCGGCCGGATCGGCCGCCCGTCGCGGAGGATGCCCTCGGCCTGCTTCAGGTACAAACACGGGCCGAGGGGGTGGCAGGCCTTGTTGAACAGCGCCCCCCCGCCCGACTCGGCCGGCGTGTCGTAGGCCGGCGCATGCGACCCCTGATGGGCGCAGATGCCGCGCTGGTACAGGATCCTGCCCTTGCCCACTTTCTGCGCCTCGATCAGCAACTCGGTGAGACCCTTGACGCCGTCGAGGTAGACGAAGTCCTCGGCGTAGAGCAGCTTGCTGCCGCCCTGCCGGACCGCGTCCAGAACCTCCGCGAAGGCCGTCATGGTCTCGCGGGTCCGGACGGGCGGCGGCGCCTCCCGGCCCTCGGCGAACCCCGGCCAGACGATCGGCGGCTTCTCCAGCACGATTACCTTCACCCCCGCGCGCGCCGCCTCCCGGACGTAGGGGCCGTGGGCGTGGTTCGCGCAGCAGATGTTGTCGATGTCGGGGCGGACGGCCGCCACCATCTCCGCGTGAGTGGCGTAGGCCCGGGCGATGCCCCGTGTCCGGGCGAATGCTTCCGCCCGCTCGAACCGGCCGGACGTCACGCCGGCCAGCTCGATTGACACGCCGTTTCTGTGCGGGATGAGGCCGTAGCAGGCCGCCGTGTAGTTTCCGGCGAAGCCGGTGCCGTTCAGGGTGACGCGGAGAGTACGAAGGGCCATGTTACGGTGCCTTCCTTCCGGTTGAGGTTCTTTTACCAGCCGCGAGCATTAGTGAGCGGTCAGCGCCGCTCGCTGGCGCTTGCGGCTGGTCAGCGCTACAGTCAGCAAACTTGCGCCCGCCGCACCGCCCCCGCGGCCGGTTCGTGGACCAGTGCGACCGGCGCGGCCCGAAGGCCAAGCCCTTCCAGCGCCTCCAGCAGTCGCCTGCGGTAGTCGGCCGCGCCGAGCAGAAGCCCCCCGGCGAGGGCGAGCGGGACCGGCTCTCCGTCAAGGCCCAGCTGGCGCGCCGCGGCCAGGGCCATCGACGCCAGGTCGGTCGCGCCCTGCTCGATCAGGGCGGCGGCGACGTGGTCCCCCGTCCCGGCCGCGTCGAGGACGACCGGCGCCAGCGCGGCGAGCGCGGCCCGGTCAAGGCCGCTGCGGTACACGGCGCCGATCAGATCCTGCGGCTGGGACACACCGAAGCGGGCCAGGAAGTGCTCGGTGAGGGCGGTCGCCGGTCCGCGTCCGTCCGCGGCCCGGGCGACCGCCTGCAGGGCGGCCAGCGTGATCCGGTAACCGCTCCCCTCGTCGCCGAGCAGGTAGCCCCAGCCGCCGGCCCGCGCCGTCCGGCCGTCGGCGGCGCGGCCGATCGCGATCGATCCCGTCCCGGCGACGACCGCGAGCCCCCAGTTGTCGGGAGTGCCGGCCGCCAGGAGCAGGGCGGCGTCGCTAGTCAGCTCCAGGTGTTCGCACAGCCGGACGCGCCGCGCCCAGTCGTCGAGCACGGAGCGTTCCCACGCCCGATCCGCCCCGGCAAGACCGAGGCAGGCCGTCCGGACCGTTCGCACCGGGAGCCGCGCCGCGGCGAAGGCGGCCGCCGTCGCGGTTTCGAGCGCCCGCAGCGCGGCCTCGACCCCGGCCGCGTTCATATTCGACGGCCCTGCCTCGCCGCGACCCAGGACCGTGCCACCGGCATCCGCGAGGAGCGCGACCGTGTGCGTGCCCCCGCCGTCAATGCCCAGGTACAGCGCTTGCGCGGCGGTCCCGGCCGGTGTAGGTGGAGGCGGAGGAGACGCTTTCGGGATCAGACACGACCTTACCCGCCCGGCGCTGGCGTCGAGGCGACGCCGCGCCTCCTCCGGCTCGACGCTGGCCCGGTGGACGACCAGGGCGATTTTGACCTCCCCGCCGCAGCGCCGCAGCAGCGCGTCCGCGGCCTCGGCCGAGAGCCCGGTTGCCTGCCGCACGATCCGGTTGCAGCGGATGCGCAGCTTGTTGTTCGTGGCGCGCAGATCCACCATCAGGTCGCCGAACGTCTTGCCCAGGCGGACCATCGCCCCGGTGGTGAGCATGTTCAGCACCAGCTTCGTGGCGGTGCCGGCCTTGAGCCGGGTCGAGCCGCTCACGATTTCCGGGCCGACGATGGGCGCGATCGCCAGATCGACGGCCGGGGTCAGCTCGGAGTCGGTGTTGCAGGAGATGCCGACGGTGTACGCCCCCTGCCGGCGCGCGTACGCGGCCGCCCCGAGGACGTACGGCGTCCGTCCGCTGGTGGCGATGCCGACGACCACGTCGGCCGGGCCGACGCGCAGCGCCGCAAGGTCGCGGTCGGCGAATTCGGGGTGGTCCTCCGCCCCCTCGACGGCGCGCGTCAGTGCCTCGGGGCCGCCGGCAATGACTCCGACCACCTGCCCCGTCGGCGAGTTGAAGGTCGGCGGGCACTCGGTCGCGTCCAGTACCCCCAGCCGCCCGGACGTGCCGGCGCCGGCGTAGACGAGCCGCCCGCCCCTGCGCAAGCGGTCGGCAATCGCGTCGATGGCGTGCGCGATCGCCTCCGCCTGGGTCGCCACTGCCGCAGCTACCTTCGCGTCCTCGGCGCTCATCAGGCGCACGATCTCCAGGGCGGTCAGCTCATCCAGGTTCGTCGAGGACGGATTGCGTCCCTCGGTCTGCAGGTGGTCCAGCATGACGGTTTCTCAGCGCTTGCGCGGCCAGGGCCGCCGCGACGGTGACACTCGTGCCGATCGGGGCGTACCACGGCCAGGCCAGACCCTCGTAACCGAACCGCGGGGGTAGCCAGACCGCGAACACCGCGAGGAATCCGGCGACCAGGCCGGTCAGCGCCGCCCAGGACGACACCGGCCGGGGCAGCCGGCGCAGAACGAACAGCCCCAGCACCATGCCGGTGGTGAACCCGGCCACGGCCAGCACGTCGTTGACGACGCTGCGCTGCTCCTGGAAGCGCACCGCCACCAGGCCGACGCCGACCTGGGCCAGACCCCAGAACACCGTCAGCCCGCGCGACACCGCCAGGTAATGCCCCTCGCTCCGCCCCGGTCGCAGCGGCCTGTAGAAATCGCTGACGGCGGCGCTGGCCGAGCTATTGAGCGACCCCGACAGGGTGGACATGGCCGCCGCCAGCACCGCGGCGATCACCAGCCCGACCAGGCCGACCGGGAGGTAGTTGACGATGAAGTACCCGAACACCTCGTCGTTGCGCGTGCCGGCCGGCGGGGACAGCTGCCCGGTCCGGGTCAGCACGAACAGGCCGACGCCCACGAGCAGGAACAGCACGAACTGCAGGAGGACCGTGAACCCGCTCAGGATCAGGGCAGCCCGGGCCTCCCCCAACGACCGGCTGCACAGGTAGCGCTGCACCATCATCTGGTCGGCCCCGTGGCTGGCCATCGTGAAGAACCCACCGCCGATCAGCCCGGCCCAGAACGTGTACGGCTCTGTCCAGTCCAGCTCGAAGTTGAAGACCGTGAACTTGCCGGCCTCGTGCCCCACCGCGGTGAACGTGGTCCAGCCGTTCGGCAACTGGGCGATGATGACGAGCAGTGCGACAAGGCCGCCGCCGACCTTCAGCAGGAACTGAATGACGTCGGTCCAGATGACCGCCTTCATGCCGCCGAAGAAGGTGTAGGCGAGCGTCACCGCGGCCATGGCGAGGACGCTCAGCGCGATGTCCCATCCGGTGCAGCTGTGCAGCAGCAGGCCGGCCAGGTACAGGCGCAGTCCGTCGGCGACGGTCCGCGTCAGGAGGAACAGCGCCGACGCCGTCCGCTGCACCGCCGGGCCGAACCGCTGCCGCAGCACCTCGTAGGCGGAGAACACCTCGCCGCGCAGGTACAGGGGCAGGAGCAGCCAGGCGATGAGGATGCGGCCGACGACGTACCCGACGGCCAGCTGCAGGAAGGCCATGTTCCCGCCGGCCGCGTAGCTGAGGCCCGGGACGCTCAGGAACGTGACCGCGCTGGTCTCGGTGGTGACGATGGAGATGAGGATCAGCCACCAGGCGACGTTGCGATCGCCGACGAAGTAGGTGCGCAGCGTCCGCTGCCGGCGCGCACACCACACGCCGAGGGCGGTCGTGCCCAGGATGTAGGCGAGCACCACGGCAACATCGGGCGGGGACAGGCGGCCGGACATGGGACAAGGGGTTTGTGGCAAGCCCACGGGTGGCGCCCCGTGGGGGAAGTCCCCAACGCCTGGCCCACAGGGCGCCACCCGTGGGCTTGCCACACCAATTCCCCTCCCTCTGCATTAATACAGCAGGAACTCGCTTCGGCGCTTGCGGAAGTCCTCCTCCTCCGCTTCCCAGACACGGGCGATCGCGCCGGCCGGCTGACCGGCCTCCAGCGCGAGCCGTTCACGGGAACTGCCGAACAGCAGGTCGATGGCCGGGAGGTCGCTGACGAACTCATACGGTTCGGTCCGCCAGGCGAAGCGATCTCCCGACAACTCGCGCAGCGCGGTCAGCACGGCCAGTCCGGTCCGCACCGGCCGAAACGCTTCCCGGTCGATGACGTGCAGCTGTATGCCGCCGCAGTCCTGACCGGCGAACTTCTGGAACGTCGGCCGGAACCAGGCGGGCCGGAACGCGACCCCGGGTAAGCCCTCTGCCCGCAGTCGCTCCGCCAGGGCGGCGGCCTCGATCCACGGCGCCCCGCACAGCTCGAACGGCCGCGTCGTGCCGCGCCCCTCGGACAGGTTCGTGCCCTCCAGCAGGCACTGGCCCGGGTAGACGAGAGCCGTCGCGACGGTCGGCATGTTCGGCGACGGAAGGATCCACGGCAGGCCGGTGGCGTCGAAGGCCATGTCGCGCCGCCACCCCTCACAGGGGACGACCCGCAGTTCACCGCTCAGCCCGCGCTCCTTGCAGTAAAGGCCCGCCAGTTCGCCTATCGTCAGGCCGTGGCGCGTGGCGATCGGGTGCGGCCCGACGAAGCTCTCGTACCCGGGTTGGAGGGACGGCCCCTCGACCGCCACCCCGCCCAGCGGGTTGGGCCGGTCGAGGACGACGGTCAGCAGTCCGTGCCGCGCGGCTTCCTCCAGGCAGTACAGCATGGTCGCCTGGAAGGTGTAGTAGCGGCTGCCGACGTCCTGCAGGTCGATCACCAGAGCGTCGAGGCCGCGCAGCTGCCCGGCGGTGGGCCGCAGGCTGGCGGCGGTCGCGCCGTAGAGGCTATGCACGCGCAGAGCCGCGACCGGGCTGTCGCCCTCGGGTATGCCGATCAGATCCTGTGCCTGTCCGTGCAGGCCGTGCTCGGGGCCGAACAGCGCGGCGAGGGAAACCCCAGGTGCCTCGGCCAGCACGTTGGCGGCGTGGCGAAGGTTCGCATCGACGGCGGCGGGGTGGGTGACGAGCCCGACGCGCAGCCCCCGGACGGGGGCAAACCCTCGGGCGTTCAGCACCTCCAAACCCGTGAGGACGCAGGGGCAACTCGCCATGACTTTCCCGTCGCAACGGCGGCAACGCAGGGGGACGGATGCCGGTCTACCTCCCGGACCGGGTATGAGAACTACGTTATGGCCCGGTCGAGGCTCGTCCACCAGGGTGTATTGGTTCAGCGTGAACGGGAACTTAGTTGGGCTTCGGGCGGCTAACCCCGCGCGAGCGGAGCAGGTTCACGCGGCGGATCAGGTCGGGCTGGCGCGGGTCGCGCGCCAACGCCTTCTCATAAAGGGCCAGGGCGCGCTCGGTCTCCTCCATGTGCTCGTAGAGGATGCCCAGTTCGGTCAGGGCGCGGACGTGGTGCGGGTCGAGCGCCAGGGCTTGCTGGAGGCGGTTCATCGCTGGCTGCAGGTAGCCGTCCTGCCGCAACCGCCAGCCGTCCTCAACGTAGACATCCGGCAGGTCGGGGTTGTCGGCGAGCCATTCCTGGACCAGCTGGTCCGCGTCCCCACGCCGGCCGTTCCGCATCAGCAGGACCGCCAGGGCGTGCCGGCAGGGGGCGTGATTCCCGGACCGCTGCAGGCACTGCCGGTAGACCCCCTCCGCCTTCCCCGGGTCGCCCTGACGGTCCCAGCACTGGCCGATGTTGTACATCAGGTTCGGGTCGCCTGGCTGGCGTTCGAGGGCCGCCTCGAAACTTTCGCGCGCGTCCCGATAGCGTCCGACCTGGAACAGTTCGACGCCGTCCTCGGTGAATGCCTGGGCGCGTTCGTCCACGCGCGGGAGACAGCCGGGCAGGGCAGGCAGGGCAAGCAGGGCAAGGGCGAGCAGCCAACGCGGCCCGCATCGCCGCGCGGCGTTAAGCGGTCCGCTCCCCGGCCGCTGCCAGGAACGGGGCATCGCGCTCGGCCTTGGCGTTCGCATGCGAGCTGTCCTCCGCGCCCGACGATAGCGGAGGCCGCGCAAAAAGGAAGACGAACTCGCCTCCTTCACGATCCGGTTGCTGCTGTTCGGGCTGCGCACGCAGTGCCGCCGGTCATTTGCTGACGCGCAGGAGTTCCTGGATCGACGTGCGGCCCTCGATCACCTGGCGCATGCCGTCCTCCTGGAGCGGGCGCAGGCCGCCGCGGATCGCCTCCTGCTTGAGCGCGTTGAGGTTCGGGTTCTCGCGGATCAGGGCGCGCAGGCCATCGGTGACGACCAGCAGCTCGAAGATGCCGGTACGGCCGTGGTAGCCGCTCCCGTCGCAGCGGTCGCACGGCTTCGACTTGCCGGCCGCGTCGGTCGGCAACTCGTTCGGCTCCGGTGGCCGGTAGAAGAACTTGATCTTATCGACTGGCAGGTTGAGCTTCTGCAGCAGGTCCGGGTTCGGCCGGTATTTCACCTTGCAGTACGGGCACAGCAGCCGCACCAGCCGCTGGCCCAGAACCGCCGTCAGGGCGCTGGCGATCATGAACGGCTGCACGCCCAGGTCGAGCAGCCGGCCGATGGCGGTCACCGCGTCGTTGGCGTGCAGGGTGGTGAAGACCATGTGCCCGGTCTGGGCCGCCTGACAGGCGATCTCCGCCGTCTCCTGGTCGCGGACCTCGCCGATCAGGATCACGTCCGGATCCTGGCGCAGGATGCTGCGCAGCTCGGTCGCAAACGTCTTGCCGGCCCGCGTGTTGACCTCGATCTGGGTGACGTGCTCCAGCCGGTACTCAACCGGGTTCTCGATGGCGAGGACATTCTTCTGGTAGCGGTCGATCTCGCTCAGAGCGGCATACAGGGTCGTCGTCTTGCCTGCCCCGGTCGGCCCGCAAACGATGAACATGCCGTGCGGCTGGGTGACCAGCTCGCGCGTCTGGTCCCGGACCTTGTCGCGCATGCCGACCTGGGTCAGGGTGAGCACCTGCTGGGCCCGGTCCAGGACGCGCATGACGAGCTTCTCGCCGACGACGCTGCCGGCGGTCGCGACGCGGAAATCGACCGTCCGCCCCTCGACCTCGGCCGAGAAGCTGCCGTCCTGCGGCTTGCGCCTCTCGGTGATGTTCATGTCGCACAGCACCTTGAAGATGTTGACAACCGCATCGCCCATCGGCCGGGTGAACGGGTCGGAGCCGTGCAGAATGCCATCGACCCGGAACCGGACGGCCATCTCGTCCTTCGTCGGCTCCAGGTGGATGTCGGTCACGCGCCGCTGGATCGCCTCGTAAACCATCTGCATCGCCGCCCGGTAGCCCCTGGAACTCTCCGCCCGCGCGACGCGCTCCGGATCCTCCTCCTTCTGATCGCCGCTGCGACCGATGAAGCGGATGCGCGGCCGCGGCGCCTCCGCGTTGTCGTCGCCTCCCCCGGCGTCCTCCTGGGCGGCGGCCGCCTTCACCTTCGTCTTGCGAGGTTTGGCGTCTTTCGCCGTCAGCAGGCTCGCGAAGAACTTCTGAATCTGCTTCTCGGTCAGGAGACGCTCGGCCAGCGGAACCTTGCGGTCGCGCGCGACGAGGTAGCCGAGGGCAGCGCAGGCGTACAGGGCCAGGAAGAGGACGAACCCGAGGAAGAAGACGGGCAGCAGCCAGACGAATAGCAGCCCCAGCGCCCCGGCCCCGAGCAGCGCGCCGTTCCAGACGCCGGTGTCGAGGCCGACGTGCTCCGCGTCGCGATTGACCCAGTCGCAGGTGGCAATCCAGGCGACGTAGGCCGCGACGAGCAGGAAGATCGCCGGCAGGCTGAAGTAGTACCCGGGGCCGCGGAAGTCCGGACCGACCTGCCCCAGCAAGGCGAGGGCGGGCAGGGGCGCGAAGCCGTAAAGAACCACGGGGCCGCGCGGGGCTGCCCCCACGCGAGGCTTGTGCCCCCCGGCCGCCGCGCTGGTGGATCGGTGTCGGTCGGCATTCATCTGTGGCGGCCCTTCTGGCCGTTACAGGATACCCGGCGTGGACATCTTGATGCCCTTGAGGGCCATCTTGAACTGCTCCGGGTTTGGCGCCACCTCCAGGGCGATCTCCTTGGTAATGTCGCCGCGATCGACGAGCTGGCGGAGGTTCTCGGTGAAATCGATCATCCCTTCCTGGAAGCCCATGCGAATGGCGTCGATGATGTTCGAGTCGCGCTCCTCGAGGATCAGTTTGCGAATGATCGGGTTAACGATCATGATCTCGTTGGTCGGTACGCGGCCCTTCTTGATGCCCTTGATGAGCTTCTGGGCGACGACGGCGCGCAGGTTATTCGCGAGCGCCTGACGGATGGCGTTGTGCTTGTCGGGCGGGAACAGGTCGAGGATGCGGTTGATCGTGGTGCCGGCGCTGGAGGCGTGGATGGTCCCGAATACCAGGTGGCCGGTCTCGGCCGCGTGGATGGCGGCCTCGAACGTCTCGATGTCGCGCAGCTCGCCGACGAGGATGACGTCCGGATCCTGCCGCACGGCGTCCTTGAGCGCCTTGTGCCAGCCGATGACGTCCAGGCCGATCTCACGCTGGTTGAAGTACGCCTTCTTGTCGGTGAAGGTGAACTCGATTGGATCCTCGACCGTGAGGATGTGCAGCGGCTCGCGCTCGGCGATGTAGTCGAGCATCGAGGCGATGGTGGTGCTCTTGCCCGACCCGGTCACGCCGGCCAGGATGACCAGCCCTTCGGGGAAGGTGCAAAGGCTCTCGATGCTCGCGGGCAGACCGAGGTCGGCAAACTTGGGAATGGAGGCGTTGACACGCCGGGCGATCAACGACAGCCGGTTGCGCTGGCGGAACAGGCTGACGCGGAACCGGCACTCATCCTGGCCGATCACATACGAGTAATCGACGCCGCCCTCCTCATCGAGGATCTTGCGCTTCTTGACGTCAAGCAAGGGGAGGAGGAGGCGCTCCATCTGCTCCTGGGTGAGCGGCGGCATCTCCATTCGGCGGATATCGCCCTTCAAGCGCATCATCGGCGGTTGGCCGACCTTGAGGTGCAGGTCGGACCCCTCCAGCTTCATGGTCATGCGGAAGAGCTTGTTGACCTCGGGTTCCTTGCGAGGATCGGCGGGGGCGCGCGGCTCCGGAACCCTGTCCCCGTCGGCTCTCTGGACATCGGCAGTTGCCATCGAAATCTCCTGACAAGGTGACAAGGTGACCGGGTGACCCTTCTTTGTCACCCGGTCAAGCGAACGGATACGCCGCGCTCGGCCAGGTACTGTTTCGTGGCGGCGATGCCGTATTCATTGTAATGGAAAATGCTGGCGGCGAGGGCGGCATCGGCGCCGCCGGCCGTCAGCGCCTGGTACAGGTGTTCCGGGCTGCCGGCCCCGCCGCTGGCGACGACCGGGATCCGGACCGCGTCGGACACCGCCCGGGTCATCGGCAGGTCGTACCCGGCCTTGGTGCCGTCCGCGTCCATCGACGTCAGGACGATCTCGCCGGCCCCAAGTTCGGCGACCCGCCGCGCCCACGCCACCGCCTCCAGGCCGGTCGGCACCCGCCCGCCGTTGACGTGAACCTCCCAGATCTCCTTGCCGTCCCGCGCCACCCGCCGCGGGTCGATGTTGACGACGGTGGCGCAGGAGCCGAACTTGCCGGCCACCTGCGTGATGAGATCGGGCGTGCGGACGGCGGCCGAGTTGATGCTCACCTTCTCGGCGCCCGCCTGGATGAGGCGGGTGGCGTCCTCCAGGGTGCGGATGCCGCCGCCGACCGTGAACGGCATGAAGATCTCTTCCGAGACACGCCGCACCACTTCCAGCATGATCGCGCGCCCCTCGTGGCTGGCGCTGATGTCGAGGAAGACGAGTTCGTCGGCGCCCTGCTCCTCGTACCGGCGGGCAACCTCGACCGGGTCGCCCGCGTCGCGGAGGTTGAGAAAGTTGACGCCCTTGACCACGCGGCCGCGGTCCACGTCCAGACAGGGGATGATGCGCTTCGTCAGCATGATGCCGCTTTGAGCCAGAACCCCACGGCCGATCGGCACGCGGGAAGTGGGCCGGGCCGCTGGTGAAGGGAGTGCCGGCCGAATGTTTCCACTGTACGGTGATTCCGCGGGACGGTCAACGGTCCAGCCACGCCCGTTCGGTCCGCCGGGGCTGCGCTGTGCTGTGAGGGTGCCCGGGCTGCCCTTGGCGAAGCGCGGGCCGTCCGTATCAATAAAGAGCGCCATCTGACCCTGCCACCCCGCGCCAGGACAGGCGCCGCAGAGAGGACGACAAGCATGGGGGACGCGGACACGCCGGGGACCGCCACAACTCCGAACCACGAATCAAACAGTCGGCCGATGCGCGATGTGCGCAACCAGGTGATCGCCGGGGTGGTGCCGCCCGAACTGGACGAGGCGCGCATCCGCGAGACGTACCCGTCGGTCGCGCGACTGCCCGGCGCGGCCTCACTCGGGCGTGCCTTGACGCGCACGGTCGTCCTGGCTCCGCTCGCCTGGCTGCTGATGGCTCCCCTCTACTTCGGCAAACTCCTGCCGATCTTCATGCGCCGCTACACCATCACCAACCGCCGCGTGATGATCCGGCGCGGCTGGAAGGGGAAGCCCGGCCAGGACGTTCGGCTCGACGCGATCGACGATGTTCGTCTCGCGACCGACGCCAACAGCGACTTCTTCCGGGCCGCCAACCTGGAGATCATCTCCAACGGGCAGGTCGCCCTTACTCTCCACGGCGTCCCGGAGCCGGAAGGCTTTCGGCAGGCGATCCTCAATGCGCGCAACGCCTGGGCGCCGTCGAAGCGGCAAGGCCCGTTCATCCCGGCCAGCGCGATGAAGTGACCCGCCCCGACGCGGACACCCCACCCCCGGGCGGAGCCGATATCTGCGCCACGCCAGCGCGCCGGGGGCGCCGGATACCACTCCGTTCGCGTTCGGCGCCGCCGGAATGGCTGCGGCGATGTTCGGTCCAGTAGCTGTGATGGTCCGGGTGAGACATGCCATTGTCTTTCCCCCCTCTCCCCTCGCGGGAGAGGGGAGCAGGGGGGTGAGGGGGAAGCGCACACTACGCCAGCAGTTCCTCGATCACCTGCGCCGGCTCGACGCCGGTCAGGCGGAAATCGAGCCCCTGATGGCGGTAGCTGAGGCGCTGGTGGTTGTAGCCCAGCAGGTGCAGCACCGTGGCGTGGAAGTCGCGGATGTGGACCGGATCCTTGATGATGTTGTAACTGAAGTCGTCCGTCTCGCCGTGGATCGCCCCGGACTTGATACCGCCGCCGGCGAGCCACATCGTGAAGCAGCGCGGGTGGTGGTCGCGGCCGTAGTTCTGCGCCGATAGCCCGCCCTGCGAGTAGATGGTCCGGCCGAACTCGCCGCCCCAGATCACCAGCGTCGAATCGTACAGCCCCTTCGCCTTCAGATCCTGGATCAGCCCGTAGCACGCCTGATCGACATCGCGGCACTGGCTCGGCAACCGTCCGGCGACGTTGCCGTGCGTGTCCCAGTTGTTGTGGTACACCTGGATGAAGCGCACGCCGCGCTCGACCATGCGCCGCGCCAAAAGGACCGTGTTGGCAAACGTTCCGGGCCGCCGGGCGTCGTCCCCGTAGAGGCGCATCACCGACTCCGGCTCGCGCGAGAGGTCGGTCAGGTCGGGGACGCTGGACTGCATGCGGAACGCCATCTCATACTGCTGGATGCGTGTGTGTGTCTCCGGGTCGCCGACCGCCCGGTAGTTCATCTCGTTGAGGCGGCGTAGGCCGTCGAGGGTACGGCGGCGCACCTCGGACGAGACGCCGGGCGGGTTGGTGAGGTAGAGGATCGGGTCGCCGCTGGATCGGAACGACACGCCCGCGTGCTCGCCGGCGAGGAACCCGGACTGCCAGAGCCGGGCCGAGATCGCCTGCACCTGCTCGGTGTTGCTCGACCGGGCAACGAGGACGACGAACGTTGGCAGGTCGCGGTTGAGCGACCCGAGGCCGTAGGACGCCCACGCCCCCAGGCACGGCCGGCCGGTCACCTGGCTGCCGGTCTGGATGTACGTGATGGCCGGCTCGTGGTTGATCGCCTCGGTGTACATGCTGCGAATGAAGCACATGTCATCGACCATGCGCCCCGTCCATGGCAGCAGTTCCGTCACCCACATGCCGCACCGGCCGTGGCGGGCGAACCGGAACTTCGAGGGGGCGATGGGGAAGCGCGCCTGGCGGCTGGTCATGGTGGTGAGGCGCTGCCCCATGCGCACCGAGTCCGGCAGGTCGCGGTCGAACCACTGGCGCATCTGCGGCTTGTAGTCGTACAGGTCCACCTGCGGCGGGCCGCCGACCATGTGCAGGTAGATGATCTGCCGCGCCCTGGGCGTATGGTGCGTCGGAACGGCGCCGGGGATGCCGGGAGACGGGCCGTCAGCGCGTGTTCGCTCCTCGCCGAGGAGCGACGCCAGGGCGGCCCCGCCGAGGACGTGCGCGCCGCGGGCGAAGAAGTGGCGGCGGGTGATGTTGCGGACGTATTCGTGGAAAAGATCCATCGGGGGATTCCTTGCGTGAATGCCTTCTGCTCCCCGCACCCCCCTGCCCCCCTCTCTCCCCTGGTGGGAGAGGGGGGCAGGGGGGGCGGGGACGGCGCTTACTTGTTCAACACCTCGTCCAGATTCATCAGCTCGTTCGCCACCATCGTCCACGCGGCCAGCGTGGACACATCAAGTGCCGCATCGGCGCGCGACTCCCCGACCACGATCAGTCGCTGGGCGTCCTCGCGGCGCTGCCGGTAGTGGTCCAGGAGCACGGTCAGCGTCTCCCGGACTACCCGTACCTCCTCGGCCCGGAACGGCCGGGCCAGGAGCCGCCGCGCCATGAAGTCGAGGCGCGTCTCATCGGTCGCCCCGCCCTCCTTGAGGGCTGCCTGGGCGAGGTGCCGGGCTGCCTCGACGAACTGCGGGTCGTTGAGCGTCACCAGCGCCTGCAGCGGTGTGTTCGTGCGCTCGCGCCGGACTGTACACGTCTCGCGGTTCGGCGCGTTCAGGATGTCCATCGACGCGGGCGGCGCGGCCCGCTTCCAGAACGTGTACAGGCTCCGCCGGTACAGCGCATCGCCCCTGTCCGGCCGGTAGTCGCGCGTGTTGCTACCGATCATCGCGACCGCCTCCCACACGCCCTCCGGCTGGTACGGCTTGACGCTCGGCCCGCCCAGCTTGCGCACCAGCAGTCCGCTCGCCGCCAGGGCGTAGTCGCGAATCATCTCGGCGTCGAGCCGGTAGCGCGGGCCGCGCGACAGCAGGCGGTTGTCGCGGTCCTTCTCCAGCCGGTCCTTCGTCACGACCGCCGACTGCCGGTACGCCGCCGACGTCACCAGCAACTTGAAGAAGCGCTTCACGTCCCAGCCGCTCTCACGGAACTCGACCGCCAGCCAGTCGAGCAACTCCGGGTGGCTCGGCAGCTCGCCCGCCACGCCGAAGTCGCCGGTGGTGCGGACCAGGCCGGTGCCGAAGACCTCCTGCCAGAAGCGGTTGACGGTGACCCGGGCCGTCAGCGGGTGCTCCGGTTGCAGCAGCCATCGGGCGAACCCGAGTCGGTTGCGCGGCAGGTCGGCTGGCATCGGCGGCAGCGCCTTTGGCGTACTCGCCTTCACCTGCTCGCGCCGCTTGTCGTAGTCGCCGCGATGGAGGACGAACGCCGTCGGCTCGTCCGGCCGTTCCTGGCTCACGTGGGCAACCGTCCCGCGTGCCCTGAGGCCCGCCTCCTCCTGCTGCAACTCCGCGAGCCGCCCGGACAGGGATCGGTAGGTGGGGTCGAGGGCGACGAACCACCAGTCGAGCAACTCCTGCCGCTCGGCGTCGGAGCGACCCTTCGCCGGCTTGCCGGCCAGCCATGCGGCGCGAGTCGTCTTCGCCAGGCGTTCCACCTCGGCCCCGCCCAGGCCGCGCGTGTAGACGCGCACGTCTTGCAGGAACAGGCCGTCGATGCGTGCGCCGCCGGTGCGCTGCGCCACGGTGAACGGCACCTTCGTCCGCGTCGTCCCCCGCAGCTTGTCCGTGAAGACACGGGCCGGCTCGGGCCTGCCGTCGAGGTAGAGCTTCACCCCGGCCGCCTTGCCCGACCCGTCGTAGGTGACGAACACATGATACCAGCGGTTCGGTTGCAGCTGCGTCTGGCCGGTCACCTTCAGCGCGTCGCCGGGCCACTCGCTGATGATGTGGGTGCCGAAGCGATCCCCCTCGATCCACAGATCCCACCCGCGGGCGGCGTTCTGGCTGTCCATCCGGGCGAAAACGGCGCCGGTCGTGTTGCGTCGCGGGATGCGGATCCAGGCGCCATACGAGAACGCCTGGCTGCGGTCGAAGTCGCCCGCGTCCGCCACCTGGACCACGCCGCCCGGCTGGGATCGGAAGCTCTTCGCGGCCACGTGGCCCGGTGCCCAGGTAAAGCCCGCCTTGAGCGCCACCTCGCACGCCCTGTCGTCCACCGCGAACAGGAGCTTGTTCCCCGATCCCTCGCTCAGGGCGGCGTGCAGATGCAGGCCGTCCGCCGGGATGTGGGCAGTGACGGCGCGGCGGTCGGCCTTGCCGAGCCATGTATCGAACGCGGCGCGGGCGGCCTGCCGGCGGCCCTCGACCTGCTGTCGCAGCGTGGCCAGGTCGCGCGTGAGCGCGTCCCAGCGCGCCCGATCCTCCATGCGCGGGACGGTGATGATCGGCGGGGTGTCCTTGATGTTGCCGTCCATCGCGTTCTGCGTCGTGTTGTTGAAGAACGCCGCTATGCCGTAGAACTCGCGCTGCGAGAGCGGGTCGTACTTGTGATCGTGGCACGGCGAGCAGTTTGCGGTCAGCCCGAGCCAGACCGCCGACACCGTCTCGACCCGGTCGCGCGTGTAGAGGACGAGATACTCTTCCGGGATGGTGCCGCCCTCGTTGGTGGTAATGTTGCAGCGGTTGAACCCGGTCGCGACCTGCTGGTCGAGCGTCCGGTTGGGCAGCAGATCGCCGGCCAGCTGCTCGACCGTGAAGCGGTCGAACGGCAGGTTCTTGTTGAATGCACTGATCACCCAGTCGCGGTACGCCCACATCTCGCGGTAGTTGTCGAAATGGATACCGTGCGTGTCGGCGTAGCGGGCGACGTCGAGCCAGTACCGGCCGCGGTGCTCGCCCCAGTGCGGCGACTCGAGCAGGTGATCGACGTAGCGCTCGTAGGCGTCCGGCCGGGTGTCGGCCACGAACTTCTCGACCTCGGCCGGTGCCGGCGGCAGGCCGGTCAGGTCGAGGCTCAGGCGGCGCGCCAGGGTGCGCCGGTCGGCCTCGGGCGCGGGCGCCAGCTGGTGCCTCTCCAGCGCGGCGAGGATGAATCGATCGACGGGGTTGCGCCCCCACTTCGCGTTCTTCACCGGCGGCAGGGCCGGCCGCGCCGGCGCGATCAGCGACCAGTGCGCCTGGTACGCGGCACCGGCCGTGACCCAGCGCCGGAGGGTTTCCTTCTGCGCCGCGGTGAGCTTCTTGTGTGACTTCGGCGGCGGCATGAGCTGCCGCGGGGTCTTGCTGAAGACGCGCTCGATCAGGGGACTCTGGTCCGGCTTGCCGGGCACGAAGGCCTCGGCCTTGAGCGCCTCCTCGCGGCTGTCGAGGCGCAGCCCAGCCTTGCGCGACGCGCTATCCGGTCCGTGGCAGCTGAAGCAGTTCTCCGCCAGGATCGGCCGCACGTCCCGGTTGTACTCGACCGCCTTCTCGTCGGCTGACAGGGTGGCAAGGTGACAGGGTGACAGGGCGACCAGAAGGGTCAACGTACCTGGCACGGCGGAGCGGCGGGAGCGGTCTGGCATAACGATTTCCTCTCCTATCCTTGTCACCTTGTCACTCTGGCACTCGACGAAAAGGCCGTCGAGTGCAACCGGGACGCGCGGCCGATCGCCTTGGCGAGCCGGGCGGTTGCGGGAAACGAGCACGCTCCTGGTTTCCGGGCGGGTCGGCCTGCGCAGGGCAACGGGCAGAGCATGCGGTGCGCCGGGGCATCGCAGCGGCGGGATCCACCATCGAGGTTCAGGTCGGTCCAGGCAGGGGCTTCCCCCCACAGAGGCGACCGGCTGAGCTGCCGCCAGAGCACCTGACCGATCGGTCGCCCCTGGTCCAGGAGGGAGGTTCAAACGTCGATCATAGTGGGGCGTGGAGCGGGCCGCAACAGAATTCTTCACAATCGGGCGCGAAGCTTTTCGCTTTTCGGGCGTTTCGCCTTTTTTGTTGTCTTTTTGCTTGACGAGCTGGGCTGGCCTGGGGAGCATCAGTCAAGCGAGAGGGAGAGAGTTGGAATAGGCCGCGCCTGACCCGAACAGGGTGTGCAGGATCGCAATAGGGTGCGCACGGCCAGAATAGGGATCCGGTCCGGTTTGCTAATCCCTGTTCGGCCACCGGGTGGAGGGTACAAGATGGCGATCAGCATCCGCTGCGAGAACCCTGACTGCCGCAAGCCGCTCCGCGTGAAGGACGAACTCGCCGACAAGCGCGTCAAGTGCCCGGGATGCGGGCAGCACATCATGGTTCCGCCTCCGAAACCGGCACCGCCCTCCAGGGACGCTACCGAGGAACCCGCGCCGCAAGTCAAGCCGTCCGCAGGGCACGTGAAGGATCCGGAGCGCCCCGCGCGTCGGGCGGTTGGGCTCTGGCTTGTCGGCATGGCTGCGTTGCTGTTGGTAGGGGCCGGCGGCGGGTATTTCCTCTCCCTGTCGCAAACGAAGAAGGGTGAGGATCAGGCGGCGCAGTCCGACACGAAATTCCAAGAGTTGGCCCGCGCGAACGCGGACTTGACCAAACAACTTGCAGCCGCGGAACAGCGAGCAAAGGAAGTCTCGGCCGCCAATGTGGCCGAGTTGAATGAGCTGCGCGCCCAGATCCAAATGGTCAAGGCGGAGGCGGCGACGGCCAATACCGAGCTGGCAAAGATCAGAGCAGACAGGAACCCATCCCCGACTCCGCCGGCGACGACATGGGACAAGGCCTTTGGGATAAAGCTGGTCATCACCGCCAAGAAGGCTCACTTTGAAGGTATTGATCTCGCCAAAGTGCCGAAATCGGACGGACTTGACTATGACAAGATGTTGCCGAAGTCTCGACTTGCCATGGCGAAGGGCATCGGCGTATCCAAGCTGAAGAAAACCCCGGGAGAATTCGGCCTTGTCGCCACATTGCGTATCGGGCGGGATGACGCTACGTCTTGGCCGAGCGACGGCAAGTCGATTGAAGACATGCACCTCTGGGGGCAGGTTCTGGCCAATGATCTCTTGTGGAGGTACAACCTCTTGTTATCAGGAACGCAAACTCAAGATGGCGTCATCCGAGGCAAAATTAGGGGGTCATTAGCGGCGGGCGACCATTTCCAAAATGCCGACTTTGAAATGAGACCAATCAGAGATGCGTCCGACAGAGACTAATTCGCCGCCCAGGGAACTTCCCTTGGGGGCGATGTGGCCAAATAGGTTAACTTGAATTCTGCCAGGATCTTGTGGGAAATGGCCTTCGTGCGGGTGGCAGCCGTCCAAACGGGATCCGCCGCGGCCGCGCTGTGCGCGGCAGGCGGCGGTCACCAACGGGTGGGCCGAAAACGCTCTAAAGCCCAGTCGAACCATCGGAGTGAGCGTGAGAGCGCGAAGTACCAGAAACGAATCGGGCATCAACACCAGATGCCAAGGGATGTGATAGGCGCTGCCGCCAGTTCCTGGCCCAGTGGGCCAGCCATCGGCTGGAAGGGACGCGAACCAACCGCTGCACCCGACCGAGGAGTACGTCGAGGTGAGCCACTTCCTCGACGGCTGCCTGCCGACGCTGGCCACGCGGGAGTGAGGCGTGAGGAGGTAAAGCCCACGGGGCACGTCCCGTGGGGAAGCGCTGGCGACTTGACCCACGGGACGCCACCCGTGGGCTTTCTCCTCCTCACTTCTCACTCCCCACGCCCTCTCACACATTCAGTAGCCGGCACGCTTCGGCGTAGCCCGGAGCCGGCTGGCCGTGGGCGCTGGCGGTGACGCGGGCCAACGCGACCAGATGACGCCAGCGGAACGCCGGCCGGGTCGCCGCGAATTCCTCGGTCGCCGTCCGGTAGAACTTCTCGGCGTGCAGCGCCCCGTCCTCGCTGACCGCATAGCGCAGCAGCAGGTCGAACAGCGGCCGCGGCGCGTGGCCCAGCTCTCCGTAGCGGTGGGCGACGGCGGCCGCCCGCATCTGGTCCTGCCCGCGGATCGCCTCCTCGGTAGCGCGCAGCAGCGACCCGGCCTCGCGCGGTTCGACGGCGGCGCGGGCCTCGGCGCTTGGGTACGGCTGCCAGTTGAGGAAGTCGCCGCCCCGCTGACCGCGGTCCAGGGCCACCTGCCACGCCCCCAGAACGAGACAGGCGGCCGCGTTCCGCCAATCGCTCACCCGGGCGATGTTCCGCCAGGCGTTCGCCGAGTCGCACCCGTGAACACCGATCGAATCCCCGTGGACGCTGCCGGCCGGGCGGTTCGGCGCGGCCTGGTTCTGCGGTCGGCCGCGGTCGCGCAGCAACAACTGGTTGGCGGCCAGGGCGATTGCCTCCCCGACCGCGTCGGGCGCGTAGCCCTCCGCCAGGGCGGCGCCGGCGGCGTTGGCCGCGTCGGCGGGGGAACTGCGGAAGATCGTCTGGCTCAGCTCCTCGACCCACCGATCCTCGGCCGTGCGCGTCCCGGGCCGGCGGCCGAGCAGGCGGTTCCGCTCCAGCACGCGCGGCAGCATGTCGCGCACGCCGGCGCTCCAGTTCGCGTGGCGCGGCGTCTCCGCTCGCACGCAGTAACGCACCGACTGACGCAGCAGCGTGTGGGCGTGGTCGCGTCCGATCAGGCCCATCAGATCCCAGGCCCGGTACGGTAGGACGATGCGGTGAACCTCGGTGGCGTCCTCGACAGCGACGAGCAGGTAGTTGAAGGCGTCCTCCGGGCGGCCGGCGGCCAGGGCGGCGAAGGTGCGCTCGGCCCGCTCCATGTCCTGCCGGCGGACCGCTTCGCGCAGCACCTCCCCGCCGTCCCTACCGTCGGGCGGGGGCGTCGGGCGGACGGGCCGCAGCACCTCGGCGGCACGCCCGCCGCGCTGCTGGATCTGGTTCGTGTTGCGGTAGAGCACCTTGAGGACCGGCAGCGCCCGCCGTGCCGCCGGCAACTCGCCCGCCATGTGGTAAGCCGGCGCGATGGCCATCATGGTGTGAAAGCCGATGTAGTCCTCGCCGCCGAGCGCGCGGGCGTTGGCCAGCGCCGCCGCCGCCACGAGTCGGCGCAGGTCGGTCCCGCGCTGGAGGCGCTGCACGACGAGCGGCAGCAGCCGGTCCGCCGCCGTCTCCTGCATCAGGGCGACCAGTTCCTCCAGCGGGCCGAAGGTAAGTCGCTCCGGCCCCTGGTTCGCGAAGGCGACGTCGAGCCCCAGGTCCGCCGCCACGGCGGACCCGACGCCGACCGCCACCATGCCCTTGCCCACGTCCGCGAGAAAATCCCGGCGCGTTCGCCCGTTCATGGCCGTGCCTCCCGGTCGAAGAGAGTGGCTTCGCCGGCACCGTGTCGGCGAGGTGACTCGAAACACGAAGGGTATCCTGTCACCCTACCGGAGACGGGACCGTCACTCAACAAAAAACCACCCGACGGCGTAGGTTTTTATAGGGGGAATTACGGATTTGGTGTATCTCGATAGCGCGACCCCCATCATTGCTGGGTCACGCCGCCTCCCATCTGCAGCAGCAGGGCGAAGAGGAAGAAGTTGACGAGGAAGGTGGTGACGAAGACGGCCCCCGTCATGATAAGAGCCTCGCGCGGGTCGATCTGAAAGAGGAGCCAGAAGGCGAAGAACCAGACGACCAGGGCGAGCCAGAATGACGTCAGCAGCCACACCAGGGTGACGCCGACGAGCAGCCCCGCGGCCCTGGCCGCGAAGATCCGGATGATACCGAACTGAAAACTCCCCAGCCACATGCCGACGGTCAGGGCGACCGCCAGGACGACGGCGTTGATGACGAGGAGGATCAGGAAAACCAGCAGTCCCATGATACGCGCCCTTTCGTTATCCCGGCCCCGCCGCCCGCTCAGGCCACCGTAACCGGCTTGCCGGTGCGGACCGATTCGCACTCCTTGTGGCACAGCACCAGGGCGTCGCGTGCCAGTTTCCCGCCGAGCAGGTCCGGTTCCTTGCCCGACGTCACCCCGCCCACCGCTGCCTGCAACTCCAGGGTGAACGCGGTCGTCGCGTCGCTCCCGCCGCCCAGTTCCGGCCTTTCGGCCTTGCCGTCGGCGGTCAGGACGGTGAGCGGCATCACGCCCGACTCGTACACCAGCGTCGCCTTCTCCAGGTAGATCTCAAACCCGTGGACGAACTCGCGGCCTTTCTGGGCGACGGCGCCGCTGGAGCAGGTGACGGCCGGTCCGCCGGGGCCGTACAGGTACGAGGTCGTCAGATACTGTACGGCCCCGTTCTCCTCGATGCCGACAGAAAAGACCTGCCGCGGAACGCCGCAAACGAGGCCGATGAAGTGCGTGTCGTGGATGTGCAGATCGACGGCCGGCCCGCCCGTCTTGCTGGCGTCGCCAATATCGGCCGACCAGTCTGGGCGAGCGATGACGCGCTTGAAGTGGCCGCCCAGGACGCGCCCGTACCGGCCGCTGCGGATCGCGTCGGCGGCGAAGGCGAACTCCGGGAAGAACGGCAGGACGTGGGCGACCATGAGGAGGCGTTTCGCCTGGGCGGCGGCCTGCAGCATGGCGTCGGCATCCTCGGGGCTCAGGGCGATGGCCTTCTCGACAAGGACGTGCTTGCCGGCCTGAAGGGCCTGGATGGCAGTGTCGCGGTGCAGGTGCGTCGGGTTACAAACGTCGATGAGGTCGATCTCGGGGTCGGCGAGGAGGTTTTCGAGCCGGTCATACTTCTTGATGCCGGACAGGTCCATCATCTCGCCGCGTGGCCCGAAATTGCCGCGGATGTCGCGCCAGTCGCCAGCGAGCTTCTTCTGGTCCCGGCTGCAAATCGCCGCCACCCGCGCCCCCTTGAGGTTGCGCGCAGCCAGGTAATGGATCATGCCCATAAATCCAACCCCTACCAATCCGATCCTGACCATTTCCACAACTCCTTGTATTTTCGATGCTTCTGTGTTTGCATGGTTTTCACGAAACGGCTGATTTGCACCGTTTTGACCCCATTCTTTGCGCTATTCTTTGCGCCGGAACGGGGATGCCGCAGCCGCCTCGACGGTTGTTCGGTGGGGGCATTTTATCGAGAGCTCCTTTCCGCCGACAGGACGGCTGACAGCGGGTTGACCGGGTGCGGAGAGTCGCAGCGGGGTGTGCGGGTAGTCGCAGAATTGCAGTCCGCACCCTAACTACCATGTGCGACCAGTACCCCTCCATCTCCGAGAAGCCAACGAGTTCGTTGCTCTTCACCACCGGCACAACCTGCCCACAGTCGGCGGCAAGTTCGCCGTGGGCGCTGCCGACGAAGAAGGCAAACTCGTCGGGGTCGCCGTCGCAGGACGGCCCGTGGCCCGTCGCCTCGACGACGGCGTGACTCTTGAAGTCCTTCGTGTCTGCACGGACGGGACGCCGAACGCCTGTTCGTTCCTGTACACCCGCTGCGCCAAGATTGCCCGGCTGATGGGCTACCAGCGGGTCATTACCTACACGCTAACCTCGGAAGGCGGGGCCTCGCTGCGGGCGGTCGGAACCACGCCGACCGGCCCGCTCGAACACGGCGAGTGGTCGAGCCCCTCCCGGCCCCGCAAGAGCCAGCCCGTCTACGCCGAGCCGAAATACCGCTGGGAATTGTGACCGCACCAGCTACATAGGGGGTGCGAGAATTCCATGTCCTCAACCTAGGTGCGGGGGTCCAAAGCACCGCCCTGTTCCTGATGGCCCGTGAGCCGGACACCAAGCTCCGCTTCGACGTGGCGATCTTCGCCGACACCGGCGAAGAGCCCGCCGCCGTGTACCACCACCTCGAACACCTGCGGTCGCTCGGCCAGCCCGAGATCTGGGTCCGCTCGGCGGGGAAGCTCGGCGACGACCTGATCCACGGCGTCAACAGCACCGGCCAGCGGTTCGCCTCGATCCCGGCGTTCACCGCCGAGGACCACCTGCTGCGGCCCGGCTCCTGCGAGCACCGCCTCCCGCCAGCGCCGAAGTACGGCATGGTCCGCCGCCAGTGTACCAGCGAGTACAAGATCCGGGTGATCGAGAAGGCGATCCGCAGGGAGGTCGTCGGCCTACAGCACCGGCAGCGGATGCCCAAGGACGTGAAGGTGTACCAGTATTTCGGCATCACCACCGACGAGCAGCGGCATGCGGAGAAAGCCAAGCGGCGGTTCGAGAAGATCCCGTGGGCGGTGCCGGTCTACCCGTTCATCGACATGGGCTGGTCCCGGCAGGACTGCGTGGCGTGGCTGGACGGCAAGCTTCCCCACACGGTCCCCCGGTCGGCCTGTGTGTTCTGCCCGTATCGGACGAACAAGGAGTGGCTCCACCTGAAAGAGACCGACCCAGACGGCTGGGGCCGGGCGGTGGAAATCGACCACGCCTTGCGGCAGGAGGGCACGGTGGCGAACCGGAAGCTGGAGCAGAAGTTGTACCTGCACCGCAGTTGCATCCCGCTCGACCTCGTGGACCTCGAACGCCAGCACACGCTCTTCCGGCCCATGACCAACGAGTGCCAAGGGATGTGCGGCGTCTGAGCCGTCCCGCCGTCAGCTTCCGGCGTCGAATTCGAGCAGGTCGGCCACGACGAAATCCGCTGCGGGGTGAGCCGTTCGTGCGGGGTTGATCCAGACGGTGGCGAGGCCGAACGCCTTGGCCCCCTCGATGTCGCAGCGGAGGCTGTCGCCCACGAAGACGGCCCCCGACTTGCCGACGCCGAGGGGCCGCAGGGCGAGGTCGAACAGCACCGGCGACGGCTTGACGCTGCGGGTGTCGGACGAGAACACCACCGCCTTGAACAGCCCGAGGACGCCCGCCCTCTCCAACTCGTCGAGCCAGAGCCCCTTCCCGGCCCAGACGTTCGCCACCAGACCGAGTTCGTGCGTCTTGGCGAGCCGCCGCCGCAGGAAGGCGGCGTGGGCATCGGGGACACGCCCGAGTTCGTGCAGCCCGAAGACGTGGGCGAGCCGGTCGATCTCACCGTCGCCCAGCGCCGGGGCAATCCTCCGAAGTGCCTCAGCCACTTGCGGGAAGTCGTCGTACTTGTCTGGGTTCTCGTAGTCGTCGGCCATGAGCGAGTAGCACGACCGGATGAGGCGGTCCACGTCGCCGTCCGCCAGCGCCCCGCCGCCGACCGTGCGGTAGGTGGCCCCGAAGTCCTCGCCCGGCCCGAACCGATCCTCCCCGAACATGAACGTCCCGTTCATGTCGAGCAGCACCGCCCTGAACTTCGCCAGCGACATCACGAGCCTGCTCCCTCCCTACGGCCTCATGCGCTCCCAGCGCCCGTCGTTCCCTGACCCGCTCCGGTCGAGCACTCGGTCGCCCTCGACTGCCGACCCGTCGTAGATCAGCACAGCCTTCGCCGGGGCGTCGGCACCGTCCTTAGTGAACGCCTCGTCCGGCACGAAGTCTTCCTTGTAACGCTCGCCCTTGGAGATGCGGACGCACCGGAGGTGGCCCCGGAAGAAGAGCTTGTCGTGCTCTTCGCCCACGTTGCCGATAACGAATCGAGTCTCAGTAGATTCCGGTTCGACTGTTGGGGGTGAGTGATGGGCGGGACAATCGCAAGGCCCCTCCTGAGAATGACTTGTGAGAGCAAGTGCATACCAGGA
>JAANMX010000530.1_pt1 | contig 50660 bp, 35 predicted proteins | sample 7279681 | NCBI WGS metagenome assembly JAANMX01 (sample SAMN14094542, study PRJNA606508) | bioreactor metagenome | isolation source: A lab-scale SPAN reactor treating ammonium-rich wastewater day 351 | place: Ireland: Galway | collected 2018-01-01
TGCCACGCGGCGCGCGGCTGCGGTTCCGGAGCGATCAGCGGGAGGGTGATTCGGAGCTTGTCGTTCGTCAGCGTCTCGGCCATGCCCCTTATTGTACCGGCCAGGTGCAGGAGCAACTTCTTTAAAGCCCACGGGCGGCGCCCCGTGCCACCGGGCACGCTGCCTACCCCACAAGCCGGACGCGATCAGCCGCTTGGCGCATCCAAGGTTCAGCTGGTCCTGTCCGGTTGGCTTCCCCCCTCTCCCCTCGTGGAGGAGAGGGAAAGCAGATGCCATCCCTCGGATCAGGTATCAGGGCCGGGAGGATTTCGCTTTCGCCCGCGCTTCTACCTGGCGGAGCAGTTCACGGAAGTCGGCCCGGTCGCGGAGCGGGTCGAATACCTCGTCTTCCTGCAGCCGGCGCGCGTCGCGGTAACCGGCCGCGACCGCCGACCGCAGCTGCTCGATGGCCAGGTCCGCGCAGCGCTGGCGCTCGGCCTGCTGCGCCTCCGCGAGACTGCCGGCCGCGTCCCCGATCACCGTCACGCACGCCGCCAGGTCGTGGGCCACCTCGCACAGCTCGCGCGCATTCCCGGTACACAGCCTGGCGCGCTCCAGGGCGACGCCGGCGGCCTCGGCCGGCCGCTTCAGGTCGCGCAGGACGTTCCCCAGGATGCGCTGATGTCGGACCAGGCGGGCCGTGAAAGTTCCTTTTTTACCATCCCCATCGTGAGCCCTGCGCTGGTGCTCGACCGCGCGGCGCAGCAGTTTCACCGCCTCCGCGCGCTGATCGCGTGCCGCGAGCAGGCTGCCGACGCTGTGGAGCACCTCGCCCAGTTCGCTGTGGTTGTCCAGGTTTCGCGGCTGCAGCCGCGCGACCTGCTCCAGGCTCGTTTGCGCCTCCTGATGGAGGCGCAGCATCGCGTCGGGGTTGAAGAGCTTCTTGACCCCCAGGTTGTAACAGCTGATCCCGTGCCAGGAGAGCAGCTCCACGTCGGCCGGGCGGACCGCGAGGAGCTTGCCGCACAGCACCCGCGTCTTCTCGAACATGCGGTCGGCGTCGGCCGACTGGGGCGTGTGGGCGGCGTGCTCCAGGGCCAGGTTGTAGGTGGTCCGGGCCAGAGCCCGCTGATATGGAAGGAGGTTCGTCCCGAGAGCCGGCTCGCGCGCGAGGAACTCCTCCAGGACGGCGCAGGCCCTGTGCAGCGAGGCCAGGCCCTCCCGGTGCTTGCGGGCGACCCCCTGTGCCAGGTGGAGTTCCTGGTAGGCGTCGGCGAGGGCAACCCGGTGAGCGCCGTCGTCCGGTTCGGCCCGGATCAGCCGCTCGTAGACCTCGATCGCCCGTCGGCAGGACGCCTCCGCCTCCTTCGGGCGGTCGGTCCGGGCCTGAATCGCGCCGATCAGCAGGTGGATGGTGGCCAGGTGGTCGAGGATCGCCCGGCCGGGCTCGCCTCGCGCCTGCTCCTCGCGGATGGCCCTTGCCTTCCCCAGCCAGACCATTGCCTCGTCGGCCCGGCGGGATCCCAGGTGATGCCCCGCGTTGTAGTAGTTGAACGCCAGCTGGCTGCGGTAAGTGCCGGCCCTCTCGGGGGAGTCGGCAGTCAGGGCCTCGCGCAGCTCCAGCGACCGGCGGAAGGCCGCAGCCGCCTCGGTGCCGTTCGGCTGGACGACGCCGAGCCACTCGTACCCCAGGGCGAGCAACGACCGGGCGGCGCGGTCCCGCGGCTGCTCCGCGACGAGGCGCTCGGTCAGTTCGATCCCCTGGCGCATCTCCGCGACTGCTGCGGCCCGGTCGCCCATCGCGTGGTGGATCTGGCCGACGCGCAGCCGAGCCCGGGCCAGCTGCTGCCGCGCCCGCGGATCGTCGCCCAACTCCGCCACGAACTGCTGAAACTGCCGCCGCGCCGCCTCCAGAAGCCGCTTGCGGAACGCCAGCAACTCCGGAGCCTTCAGCTCCTTGCTGTCGCTGACGCGGATGAGCGACTCCTGGACGGCGTCGAAGACACGGTTAAAGTTGCGCTCGGCCCGATCGCGCTGCGTCTGGGCGTGCAGCCACAACGACGTGACGGCGGCAAAACTCCCGGCAATGACGACGACAAGCAGCGCGAGCAGCCCGGCCACCCTCGGGTTGCGCCGGCACCACCGCCACAGCCGCTCGCCGCGCCCGACGGGGCGCGCCTGGATGGGGACGCCGTCGAGGAAGCGGCGCAGATCGTCGGCCAGGGCCTCAACGCTGGCGTAGCGTTTGCGCGGCTCTTTCTGGAGGCACTTCAGGGTGATCGTTTCGAGGTCGCGCGGCAGCTTCGGGTGGAGGCGTGACGGAGGCACCGGCTCCTCCTTGAGCACCTGCATGATCGTGTCGAGCGGGCTGTCGGCGCGGAACGGCGGACGCCCGGTCAGTAGCTCGTACAGGATCGCGCCCAGCGCCCACACGTCGGCGAGCGGGCCGATCTCGCCCGGTCTGCCGGCGGCCTGCTCGGGGGCCATGTAGCCGGGCGTGCCGAGGATCATGCCGCTGGCGGTCTGCCCTTCCTGCCCGTCCTCCAGGCGCTTGGCCAGACCGAAATCGACCACCTTGGGCGCGCCGTCGGTGGTGACCAGGACGTTCCCCGGCTTCAGGTCGCGGTGGACGACGGTGCAGCCGTGGGCGTAGGCGACCGCCTCGCAGACCTTCAGCAGCAGGCGGGCGCGTCCGTGGGCGTCGAGGCGGTGGTCGCTGCAGTAGCGGTCGAGGGGGACGCCCTCGATGTACTCCATCACGAAGTACGGCAGCCCGTCCTCGGTCGTGCCGCCGTCGAGAAGGCGGCCGATGTGCGGGTGGTTCAGTCCGGCGAGAACCTGCCGCTCGGTGCGGAAGCGCTGGACGAGTTCGTCGGTCGCCAGGCCGGCCCGCATCAGCTTGATGGCGACCTGCTGCTCGAACTCGCCGACGCGCGCGGCCAGGTAAACGCTGCCCATACCGCCGCTGCCGACCTGGCGATGGATCTCGTAAGGCCCGACACGACGGCCGATCAGGTTCGACTCATCCCCGACCGTGAGGACCGCCTTGATGTTGACCGGGCAGGGGGTGTGGGCGAACAGAGCGGTATCGGGGCTCGGAGCGTTCCGCAGCATCTCCTCGACAGCATCGACGAGGGCGGTGTCGCCGGCGCAGCGCTGGAGCAGGAAGCTGTGGCGCTGGGACGGCGGAAGTTTCTCCGTCTCGTCGAAGAGCTGGCAGACCACCGCGTAGCGTTCGGGAGTCATCGGGTTCTGTCTCGCCGGCCGGTAGGGTTGCTTCTCGATTGTTGCACGTCCGGGGGCCGCTGGCAAGCGCGGCCCAGCCCGGGCGGGTGCCTCCTTGCACGCGTGCGGTTGCGGCGCCGGCACGGGTCGGGTAACCTGGCGCCGGGCCGTAATGCCAGGGCAAGAGGGATCCGCCCGATGTCGCCGCACCCAACTCCCGAGACAATCCGTAGCGCGTGGCAGCAGGCACGCGCTCTCCCGGAAGGGGAGCCCGAATCGGACCGCGCACGCTGCCTCGGCGTGCTGCTCGACGGTCTGCCGCTGGTGGCGGCCGGAAAGGTCGAGGCGGACGGGCAGGCGCTCTCTCTGGCTCAGATCCCCGCCCGGGCTGCCATTCCGGAGCTGGCCCGGCGCCTGCTCGCCCTCGGCTGGTTAGACGGTCCTTACCCCTCGGAGAGTTCCCTGCTGCACCCCCACCGCGCGGCGATCGACCCGACCTGCACCGATCCGAGCCTGGCGTTCGCCCGGGCCGTGACGGCGGTCGAACTGCACGACGCGGCCCTGCTCGCCGTCGTGGTGGGGCGGCACCTCGGCACGCGACCAGCCGCGGCGGCGAACGGGCGGTCTGTCCTCGACTGGCTGCGTCCGCTGCTGGAGGACGACATCGCGCAGTGCCTGCTCACTGCGGCCCTGGCCGGCACGACTGGCGGTTGTGAGTGCGGTGAGCTGACGGTTCTGGCCCGCGGTCTGGTCCGGGAGTACGAGGAGGCGCGCGAACGGCAGTCGGTGGCCGCGGACTGGCCGGCCGGCCCGTTGACCGCGTGCTGCGCCCTGGGAGCACTGTTCCGACGGCCGGGCGAGGTCGCGCTCCTCGCGGAATTCAGAGACCACGTTGAGGTCTGGGCGGGCTGGCGCGACGCGGACGCCTGGGCGACGCGGCCGCCGGTCGGCGGGCCTGGCGACGTGCAGGCACGGGTGACTGAACGCCTGGCAACGGCCCTCGGCGTGGGAGGGCGGCGGCTGTGGCCGCGCGGGCGCGTCGCGCCGGCCCTTGAAGGCTGCTGGCCGCCTTTACTCTCCTTCTGTTTTGCGGCGTCCGCCGCGCCGCCGAGGCCAGCCCCATGAACACGCCGCCGCCGGCCGCGTCGCCGGCTTCCGCTGTGCTGCAGTGTCCGTACCCCGGGTGCCCCGGACAGGTGCCGGAGGGGCCGGACGACGAGCTGGCTGTCTGCCCCGCCTGTCACCGCGTGTCGGCGCGGTGTCCGCGGCTGGGCCGCCGCGGCCGCTGCTACACTCTCAACCGCTGCCTCGCGCGCTACTGCCGCCAGTGCCGCCAGGAACTCGGTCCCGGCTGGGCTCAGGCCCAGTGGGCATCCGACGTGTCCGGCAGCCCCGCGCCCGGCGCTGGCGCCGCGCAGAGCCGGCCCCTCCTGCACCTGCACCCGCCATTGCAGCATGCCGGCGCGGCGGGCGTCCTCTGCCTGGACGGCTACCTGCACACCGGCCGCTGGGACCACCGGCCGCTGGGCCTGATCGAGGCCGGCGGCTGGCTGTGGGTGGGCGGGCCGGACGGGCGCTACCTGCTCGTTGACCCGTTCCACGACCGCAGCGGCCTGGCTCCGCTGGTGTCCGAGGAACTCTGGCCCGGCGCGGGGCGGGGACGCCTGCGGGCGCGGGCGAGCGGCGTCTGGCTGGTGGTCCACTCGGACCACGGCGTCAAGGCGGTCAACCTGCTGGCTCTGGACGACCCGGTCCGCGACGACTATCGCCCGCTCGATCTGTGGGAGGCGGGTCCGGGCGAGCGGCTGCTGGCTGGTCCGGTGCTGTTGCGCGACAGCCGCAACGGGCTGGAGCGCGTCGCCGCCTGGCTGACGACCGGGCCGAACGGGCCGGTGCTGTACGCCGCCCCGCTGCTGGTCACTTACGGCCGGCTGCCCGCGCCGCGGCGCCTGGTTCTGAACCTGGGCGAGGTCCACCTCGACGACGGCAGTCGGTGCGCGCTGATCGAAGCGGCGCTGACGGACCACGACGGGCTGCTGCTGGCGGCCCCTCAGGGGTTGTGGCTGCTGGATCCGGCCCCAGCAGCGCGCGGCAAGCCGGGCGGGACGCAGGCAGCCGACGGTCCGCGCCCGCTGTCGGCGGCGCCTCTGCTCATCGGGAAGCAGCTGCTGGTCAACGTCCACGACATGCCGGGGGTGGTGTACGTGCCAACGGCCGGGGACGATGCGTGCGGCACCGCGTTCGTCGCCGCGACCGACGAGTTGTGTGCGGTGACGGTCGGCCCGCAGGCGGCGCTCAACCACTTCACATACCCCGACCAGGGCGGGTTGCCGCTCGATGGGGTGACGGTGCAGGGCCGGCAGCAGGTGCTGTGCCGGGCGGGGCGGGCGCTGGTGCTGTGCGACCTGCTCGGCCAGCAGACGCGCGTCGCGACCAGCGACCTGCTCCCGTGGGCGATGCACGCGACCACTTACGGGCGGGTGGCGGTCTTCTCGGGGCGCGACGCGAGCGAGGGGCGTGGACGGTGGTTCGTGCAGGTGCTGGACCTGGAGAACGAAAACGGCGCGATCGATCAGGTGGTGTGGGACCACCTGCCCGCGCACCCGGTGCTCGTGGGTCGCTACCTGTTCGCGGTCGAGGCGTTTGCGGCCGCCGGCCGAACGTCGTTGTGGCTGACGCGGCGGCGGCTGGCGTGAGGCGCTGCACCGAGGGTCGGGCCGTTGCCGCGGAGAGGGTGACCAGCCGCGAGCGCGAGCGAGCGGACCTCCCCGCGCTCGCGGCTGGTCAGGGAACGAGAAGCCGCTCCCCAGCGCCACTTCAAAGTGCGGACGACACGCGGCCGGCTACACCAGCTCGGCGATGGGTCGGCCGGTGTCGATCATTGTCGTCGGGCGGCCGCGCGGGTCGTTGTAGTGCAGGTCGCGCGGGATCCCCAGGACGTGGAAGACGGTCGCCATGAGATCCTGCGGGGTAATCGGCGTCGTCCGCGGCACCTCGGCCTTGGCCGACGACTCGCCGACGACCTGCCCCATGCGCAGCCCGCCGCCGGCGAGGGCCAGCGTGGACAGCGGCGCCCAGTGGTCGCGGCCGGCCCCGCCGTTGACGCGCGGCGTGCGGCCGAACTCGCCGGTGATGACCAGCAGGATGTCGTTGGCGAGACCGCGCTGGTGGACATCCTGGATGAACGCCGCCACCGCGTGATCGAGCTGCGGGCCAAGCTGGCGCATGTTCTGCGCGATCTGGCCGTGCATGTCCCACCCGCCGAAGTGCAGCGTGACGAACCCGACGCCGGCCTCGCACAGGCGCCGCGCCAGCAGCAGCTGCTGCGACAGCCGCGACGACCCGTACAGGTCGCGCGTGCGCGGCTCCTCGCGGGAAACGTCGAACACCTCGCGAGCCCGGCTGAGGAGCAGGTCGAAGGCCTGCGTCTCGAAGCTGTCCAGGCCGGTCATCAGGCCACTGCGGTCGATCTGGCGGTTGAGCGTGTCGAAGGAGCGCAGCAGGGTGCGCCGCTCGTTGAGCCGCTCCAGGGTGACCCGCAGGTCCATGTTGCTGCGGGCGTTGCCGGCCGTGTCGAACGGAGCGTAGGACGAGCCGAGCCACGCCGGGCCGTCGCCGAGGATGCCGCCGATGCGGACGTAGGTCGGCAGGCCGGTGGTCGGATTGTTCGGCCCGCGGTGGCGCGCCAGGATGGACCCGAGGCCGGGCTTGATCGGCGCCTGACCGTTGTCGGCCGGCGGGAAGTCATAGCCGGTCATGACCCAGTGGGTGCCGCCACCGTGACCGGAGTTGCGATGCGCGAACGACCGCACGAACGCCATCTTATCGGCCACGCGGGCCATCTTCGCGAACAGCCCGCCGATCTCCACGCCGGAGACGTTCGTCGGGGTGGCGCCGACCGTGCTGCGGAACTCGACCGGGGCTGTCATCTTCGGGTCAAACGTTTCCACATGGGTGGGACCGCCGCCCAACCAGAGCCAGACGACGGAGGTGTTGCGCGTCGGTCTGCCGCTGGCGGCCGCAGCGGCGCGGGCGCGGAGCAGGTCGGGCAACGTCAGGCCGGTCGTGCCGAGGACGCCCGCCTTGAGGAAGTCCCGGCGGGACATCCCGTCACAATCCACTTTCTTGCGCGATCCCCAGAGATTGAGCATGCTTCGATCCTCTATGTGCCGCGCGCCTCGCCGCGAACGGCCCTGCCCGGATGCCGGTTTGGTGGTTGGCCGGCTACCCGTGGGTCAGGTGAGAAAAGGCCTGCGGTGAGTGGCGGCTACCCCCCTTGGATGAACCACACATTAGAGCGTAAGCGGGGAATTTCTTGCTGTCAATCACGAAGCGGACCGCACGTCCCGGCGCCGCCGAGCCCGCCGCGTTCTCGGCATATCTGCAATATTGTGCTCCGTTCGTTTGCATTCCTCGGCGCGTGACCTAGACTTGCCGCGAGGAGGTGTATTACGCACCCCGGATGGGGGGCGCGGCCGACCGGCTGGATGCCACGGGAGGCCTTTCGCTCAGGAACCCCCCAGCCAATATCCCGTCCCCACGAAGCCCAATCCGCGGATGAGGTTTCACCCCCTCGACAACATAACCCGCGCCTGGCGAACCCGCCTCGGCGTTTGCCGCCCGGCCCGGGGCGGAACTGGGAGAACACCATGATCGCTGCCGGTCGCCGCAGCGGCGCGCGGCGCGGGGCCGCCGCCGTCGAGTTCGCCATCATCGCCGTCTTCCTGGCGCCGCTCCTGGTCGGGGTCTGGGAGGTCGGCCGCCTGGTCGAGGTCCAGCAGTTCCTCAGCAACGCCGCCCGGGAGGGCGGCCGGCAGGCGTCCACCGGCATCCGGGACCAGGCGGCGGTCAAGCAGGCGGTCGCCAACTACCTCGTGCAGAACGGCATCAGCGCCACGACCGCGGACGTGACCCTCGTCAACGTGACCGACGCCACCCGGGCGGACCCGCGGCAGGCGAAGCAACTGGACCAGTTCCGGGTAACGGTCACCATCCCGTTCGATCGCGTCCGGTGGATCCTCCTTCACCAGATCACCTCGACGACGACGCTGACCGCCACCGCCGACTGGTACTCGATGCGGGACGTTCCGCTGGAGCTGAACTCGAACATCCCGTTGCAGTGAGGCGCTGCGACGCAGGAGTGAAACCCATGACAGACGGTCCGACAACCCACCGCCGGCCGCGGCGCGGCGCCGCCCTGGTCGAGACGGCGTTCGTCCTCGTTGCCTTCCTGATGCTGCTGTTCGGCGTTTTCGAGTACTGCCGGATGATTTTCACCCGCCAGTTGCTCGCCAATGCCGCCCGCGAGGGGGCGCGCTACGCGGTCGTCAACACCACCAGCGCCACGCTGGACGCAGACACCAGGGCGTTCGTCCAGCAGAAGATGGCCGGCTTCGAGGGGAAGGTGCAGAACTTCTCGGTCCAGATTTACCACGGCGACGCCAGCGGCAACAAGGTGTACGGCTACGATGCCGCCGGCAACTCCGCCTACGGCTACCAGACCGACGGGACGGGCAAGTATCTCACCGACGCCTCGAACGGCAAGTACTACATCTCGGCCGATACCACCGGCAACTATGTGCTGAACGGCGCCACGAAGGTGTACGTCAACCTCAACGCCACGACCGGGGAGGTGAGCGGGGTCAACGCCTCGGCGTGGAACAGTTTCACCAGCGGTAAGCAGATTCAGGGGGTGGACCCGGCCGCCAACGCTGCTTTCGGGCAGTACATCGTCGTCCAGGTCGATTGCGATTACCAGCCCATCCTCCCGTCCTTCCTGCGGCTGGGCAACACCATCCACATGCAGGTGAAGGGGCTGATGTACAGCGAGGCGAACTGACAAGGCTACCCCCACGGGACAGGAGACTTGGCAATGAGACGGAAACCTCTCGCCACGCGTCGCCGCGGCAACATCCTGCCGCTGGTGGCGGTGTGCTTGATCGGCCTGATGGGCCTGGTCGCGCTGGCCATCGACATTGGGCTGATCGCGGTCGCGCGGACGCAGACGCAAAACGCCGCCGACTCAGCCGCCATGGCCGGGGCACGCACGATCACCGGGGACGCGGACGCCACCGTCCCTTACAACTACGACGCCGTGCCGGGTGCCGCCATCACCGCCGCCAAGGCCAATTCGATCGTCGGCCAGGCCGTCACCGGGGATCCCAACGAGAACTGGGCACCCAAGGATCCGGACGGCAACCCCGACCCGGTCGCCACGGCGAAGGTCCACCCCAACGCTTACACGTACAAAACCGGCCAGGTGACGGTCGAGGTCGGGTCGTACATTTACACATACAACGACGCGGACCCGTCGCAGGAAAAGTTCTCCCTCAAGTTCCCGCGCCCCGATGACTCGGAGCCTTACAGCGCCGTCCGCGCCACCGTTGCCGGCCAGGGAAACTTCATGTTCGCGCGCGTCTTCGGCCTGACAACGTTCAACACGACCGCGAAGGCGACCGCTGTCCACCGGCCGCGCGACGTGGTCATCATCATGGACCTGTCCGGGTCGATGCGGTTCCAGAGCCTGCCGGGCATTCCGCGTTCCGGAATCCGCACCACGTCGATGAATCCGGAAACCGTCTACCCCCGCTTCGGCCAGTATTCGGCGACCGGCAGTGCCGCCCTGCAGGGGACCGCGAGCATCCCGTCGGGCGGTGGGGAAACCTTCGATCCCGCCAACATCTCGGTGACGACCGATGCCGGCGCAACGATCATCGAGGACTTCTTCAAGCACAATGCCGGCACCACGCCGAACGTTCCCGCCGACCGGGCGTTCACCCGCGCCCCGGACAGCTACGAGACGGCCCCCGGCGGCGACAACTTCCTGCGCACCGGCGGCGATGCCAGCGGCAACCCGTACGCGGCGACGGTGAAAGAGGTTGTCGGCGGCACCGCGAAGAACCTGGCCTTCGAGACGAACGGGTACGACGAGTACCGCTCGACGAGCCCGTTCAAGGGCTACACCCAGGGCCCCGGCTACTGGGGCAAGACGTTCCTCGTCTGGCCGCCCGACCCGCGTGGCCCGGCCACCGCCACCAGCGACCCCACCAACTCCGCCAACTACGCCGACAACGGCGCGAAGGACTGGCGACAGCGCTTCTTCTTCAAGTACAACACGGACACCGGCACGCTCGGCTGGCTGGACCACAACAACATCATGTGGGAGACCAGTTCGGGCGGAACCTACACCATCAAGAAGCCGCAGACGACCACCGACGTCATCGAGATCGTCAACGGCGTCCCCCAGACGGGGGTTACCTACAACTGGCGCATCAACTACGCCGCCATCCTGCACTGGCTGCGGCAGAGTCCGGCCCCGTTCCCGTCGCAAATCCGGGCGGGTCGAATCAAGTATTACGACGCCATCCCCGACCCGACGGCCGACACCGGGTTGAACAACCGCTGGTGGACCACGCAGACGCTCTCCAATCTGAATGAGCGCTTCTGGCGGGCGTACATCGACTTCGCCCTGGGCCTGGAGGTCAACGGCACCAGCAACGGCGTGGTGACCTACCGCCGGGACCGGAGCAGCAAGCCACTATCCGGGATGATCGGCAACGGCGACTACTACGTCTGGGGCGCGTTCCAGGTGAAGCAGAAGCCTGATCCCTCGACCATGCCGACCAAGGCGCCGACCGGGGGCAAACTGGCCTCCTCGCCCGCCAAGGGTTCGCTGTCGCTCTCGCTTAGCGGGCTGTCGGCGGCGCCCACGGCGGGGGACACGGTGCGCATCACGACCGGCGGAGTCAAGTACTACTACACCCTCGCCAGTTCGCCCGCCCCGACCAAGACGTCCATTCAGCTCACCAGCGGCCTGGTGGTCGCCGGCGCCAAGGATGATGCAGTAGCGTTCCTGGAGCCGGCGCCCTACATGGACTACCAGGACAACCCGAAACGGGCCAAACACCAGTTCTGGTTCGGACCGATGACGTGGGTGGACTGGCTCGGCAACTACAACACGGATCAGTTCTGGTGGCCGGGCAACGTCCACGAGGCACAGGCGTGGGCGTGCAAGGTCGGCATCCAGTCGGCGATCGACGACATCAAGAAGAACCACCCGAGCGACTTCATCGGCCTGGCGTACTTCAGCACGCCCAGCTACGCGCGCAGCGACGGCGGCCATCACAACGCTCCGTCCGTTCCGCTCGGCCGAAATTACCAGCAGCTGAAGGACTTCCTGTGGTTCCCGCCGACGACGGTCGTCGGCGGCGCCACCGAGATCACGCCGTACAGCGGAGACATGGACAACGTTCCGCGGGCCAACGGCGGCACCTGCCCGACGATGGGGTTCATGATCGCGTACAACCTGTTCAGCTCCGGCCCGTCCCTCCGGGGGTATCCGCAGCCCCAGGGCACCTACCGCGGGGCCATCGGCGGGCTGGGCCGCAACGGCGCCTCGCGCCTGATCATCTTCGAGACGGACGGCGCCCCCAACACCGGCGCGCGGGCCACTCTGGAGGGGTCCGGCAGCGATCGGTACTACAAGATTCGCGTCACCAACCCGGGCGATCTGAACGACAAGGCCAACGTCGAGTGGCCGAGCAACCCCGGCTACAGCGTCACCGACCTTTACAACGTCGTCGATCAGATCTGTGCCGACGTGTCCCAGGGCGGGTACTCGACGAAGCGCAAGCCGGCGCAGATCCACTGCATCGCCTACGGATCGCTGTACGACGCCGCCAACACCAGCCAGGAGCGGAAGGACGCCCTGGGGGTGCTGCAAACGATCCAGAAGAAGGGGAACACGGCCACGACCACGACCTGGTCCGACTTCCCCGCCGTCCAGCAAATCTATGGGACGAACGCGCAGCGCATCAGCCGGATGCAGGCGGCGTTCTCGTCGATCATGCAGGCCGGGGTGCAGGTTTCGCTGATCGAGTGACGCGCCGACGCCGGCGCTCTCACCAGCCCGGAGGTGGCGCTCCGGGCTGGTAGCGCGCCGGCGCCGGGCGCTGCGCAGGCCCAACACCAATTTTCAGACCCGGCCCAATTCGGGTCGCGTGTGACCTACGCTTGTGATGAGTGATTGGCGCGCCCCGGAGGCCGTTCGGTGACGCGCCGGTGCGTGCCCCGGCCCGTGCGGCACCTGCTGCCGTGGAGGAGATGCATGTCCGCCAACTCGGTGCTTACCTTCGACGGGGTCGTCAAGGACTACCCGTCGGGACTTCTCAAACGTCGGCGCCTGCGGGCGGTCGATGGCGTGACGCTTTCGGTCGGGCCGGGTGAGGTGCTCGCGCTGCTCGGCCCGAACCGGGCCGGCAAGACGACGCTGGTGAAACTCCTCCTGTCGCTGTGCCGGCCGACCGCCGGGACGGTGACGCGCCTCGGCCGGCCGGCGGCGGACCGGCGCACCCTGGAGCGGGTCGGGTACGTCCACGAGAATCAGGCGTTCCCGCGCTACCAGACGGCGGCCGGGCTGCTGGAGTACTACGGCGCCCTGAGCTTCCTGCCCGAGCCGGTCGTCAAGGAACGCATCCCACAGCTGCTTGAGCGCGTCGGCCTGTCCGACCGGGCGCGTGAGCCGATTGCGCGGTTCAGCAAGGGCATGGTGCAGCGTCTCGGGATCGCCCAGGCGCTGATCAACGACCCGGACCTGCTCGTCCTCGACGAGCCGAGCGAGGGGCTCGACCTGGCCGGCCGGCGCCTGGTCCGCGAGGTCGTCGCCGAGCAGCGCCGCCGGGGGCGAACCGTGCTGCTCGTCTCCCACGTCCTGACCGAGGTCGAGCAGGTGTGCGACCGGGTGGCGGTTCTCGTCAGCGGCCGGGTCGCGTTCGTCGGCCCGCTCGCCGACCTGACGCGCGATCCGGACACAGGCGAGGACCGCCCCCTGGAGCAGGCGGTGCGCGACGTTTACGAGGGCGCGCCGCGGGCGGCCCGGGCTCCGGCACTCTGCGGGAGGGCGTAACCGTGAACGGCTCGCAGTTCATCTACGCGACGCGCTGGCTGGTCCGCGACACGTTCCGGCAGGCGGCCGCGACCCGGGTTTCGTGGGTGATGTTCGCGGTCACGGCGCTGTGCGTCCTCTTCTGCCTGGGGGTGAGCCTCGACGGCGGGCTGGCGCCGCGGCAGGCCGGCGACACGGAGCGGTACACGGTGGACGACCGACCGTTCACCGGCGAGAACCCTTCGCCCGCCCGGATGAGGCTCCTGTTCGGGGCCGTGACGGTCGAGGTGCCGCGCGACCGCGAGACGGGGGCGCACCTGCTGCAGACGATCCTGGCGACGTGGGTGGCCGGGTCGGCCGGACTGCTGCTCGCGCTGGTGTGGACGGCCGGTTTTCTGCCGGAGTTCCTGCAGCCGGCCAACGCCTCCGTTCTGTTCGCCAAGCCGGCGCCGCGCTGGGCGCTGCTGCTGGGGAAGTACCTGGGCGTGGTGGCGTTCGTGGGCGTGCAGGCGGCGGCGTTCTTCCTCGGGACGTGGCTGGCGCTGGGGCTGCGCACCGGCGTCTGGACGAACGGGTATCTGGCGGGCATCCCGCTGCTGGTGCTGCACTTCGCCGTCATCTACGCCTTTTCGGTGCTGCTGGCGGTCTGCACGCGCAGCACGGCGGCGTGCATCGTCGGCACGGTGCTGTTCTGGCTCGTGTGCTGGGGCGTCGGGATCGGCCGGCACTACGCGCTGGCGCTGCCGGACCTGGTTCCGGGTGCCGAGCCGCTGTCGCCGCTGACGGGGGCGCTGGCCGAGCTGAGCTACTGGGCGCTGCCGAAGCCGGCCGATCTGGTGGTGGTGCTCGACCACGCCCTGCGGGCCGACCAGCATTTCGCCGTGCCGGCGAGCTGGGACGTCTTCCAGGCGGTTGAGCGGCGCGGCGCGTTCATTCCGGAACTGTCTCTCTTCAGTTCGCTGCTGTCGGCCGCAGTGCTGCTCGCGATCTCCGGGCGGCAGCTGGCGGCCACCGACTACTGACCTGCGACCGCGGCCGCGGCGCGGGCGAAGAGTTCGTTGTCCTCGTCGCCGTGGCAGCCGAAGTGAGCGAACAGCAGGCCGGCGGCCAGGGCGGCGAGGAGGACGTAACGCCAGCGGCAGCGGAAAGACCTGACCCTCCCGGCCCTCCTTTGCTGCGAGGGAAGAGGGGAGTGAGGAGGGTTGCAAGCCCACGGGTGGCGTCCCGTGGGCGAAGCGCTGGCGACTTGCCCCACGGGCCGCCACCCGTGGACCTTACGGCCTGCATTCCTCAGTCGCCGCGAGCGTGGCGGGGCCAGCGCATTCATTTCTTCAGCTTCTCCTTGAGGAATTCGAGGGTCTGCGCCACGGTCGTGAGCAGCTTCACGCCCACCCAGCCGTGGCCTTCTCCCTGCATCGTCACCAGCCGCGCCGAAACGCCCAGATCCTTCAGCTTCTTGACCAGCTTCTGCGAGTGGTGGATGCCGACCAGCGGGTCGCGGTCGCCGTGGAAGAACAGAAACGGCGGTGCGTCCTTCGTCGCGTGGCTGAGCGGCGAACAGAGTTTGTACAGGTCGCGCTTCTCCTCCAGCTTACCCCCGAGGAAGGGGACGATCAGGGTCGTCTCGATCTCCTTCGACCAGGTTCGGTCGGTCAGGTCGGTCGGCCCGAAGAAGCTGACCACCGCCTGCACCCGGCTCGACACGCCGGCATTGCCGCCGTTGCCTTCCAGTCCCGCCTTCTCGCTCGCCGTCCCGAGCAGGCACGCCAGGTGCCCGCCAGCGGAGAGGCCGAGAGCGCCGATGCGGTCCGGATCGACCTTGTATTTCTTCGCGTTGGCGCGGAGCCAGCGCACCGCTGCCTTGCAGTCCTCGATCTGGGCCGGGAAGCGATGCTGCGGGGCCAGCCGGTACGACACGGTGGCCGCGACGAAGCCCTGCTGCGCCAGCGCCTCGATCACCTTGGCCAGTTCCTGCCGGTTGCCGGCCCGCCACCCGCCGCCGTGAATGCACACCACCGCCGGGAATGGCCCCTCGCCCTTCGGTATCGCCAGGTCGAGCTGCAGGTCCATGCCGCCGCCCTTGCCGTAGACCAGCCCGCGCTCGACCTGGATCTGGCCCTGACCGGCCGACGCCGCCAGCGCCCCCAGCACCCCGAGCAAACCGAACACGCTCGCCACGCCGCGCTTCATGGCCCGCTCCTTTGCAGCGACCCGCCTCCGCCCCTCGCCACCCAGGCAACAATATGAAGAGGGACTCGTCCGGGGCAATAGAATGATAGCGTGACCCCGCGACCCCGCATGGGAGAAGCGATGGCCCATTCCGAGACCGCACCCGGATCCCAGACGCCGGGCCGGGCGCAGGAGGCGCTCCTCGTCGAGCAGGCGCTCTACCGCCGGCCGCACGAGCAAGCCCCCGCCCTGGTCGCGCGCTCGCCCGGTTTCGCCGATGACTGGCTGGCGGAGACAGTGGCGCTGCTCGCCGGGTTCGGGACGCGCCCCGCTGGCGTGCCGTGCCCGTCCGCCGTCTTCGCTCGGCCGTTCGGGAAGCGCCGCGTCGCGGTCGTCCAGGTGGCGGACCTGGAACTCGACGAGCCCGGCCGCCCCGCGCCGCTCGGCTTCCGCGTGCTGGTGCTGCGGCGCGAGGTGTACGACGCGCTGTTCCAGGGCGACCCGTTCGCCGTCGCCGACCGATTCCCCCCGCCGTGGGCCGAGGCGGCCTCGTTGCCGGCCTTGCCCCTGCCCGCCGAACCGCTTGCGCCGCGCACCGTCGAGCAGGTGCAGCGCGTCCTGCAGAGGGTCAAGGCGCACGCCCTGGCGGAGGACGTGGAGCCGCCGGGCGAGGAGGAGGCGTGGGAGCGCGAGGTGGCGCTGGCCGAGAGCCCGGCCCTGCTCGGCGGGGTGCAGATCCTGGTGGACGGCGGGCGCGTGGTGTTCGAGCGGCCCGGCCCGGACACCGAGCTGATGCGCGGGCTGTGGACGCTCCTGCCGACCCGGACGCGCTGCGAGCTGTGGCCGGCGAGTTTCGCCTTCGGCAACGCCCTCGGGTTCGATGCCCTGATCGTCCGCCGGGCCACGGGCGAAACGTTCGCGGGGTACTCGAACGAGGACCAGGCGGCCGAGTACCCGCCGGGGAGCTACGAGCTGCGCCTGCAGACGGCGGCCGAGGCCGGCGACCAGCAGGAACTCGACGCCCTGTTCGCCCGGCGCAGCTGGAACGAGACGTGGCGGCTCGGACTGACCATCCTCGCGTTCCTGCTCGGCGTGCTCCTCGTCCTCCGCCTGACCGAGCCGGGTCCGCGTCCCCCCGCGCCGGAGAAGCTCCGGGCGGAAGCGCCCGCGGCGGCCGTCCCGGAGCGGGTGGCGAAGCTGACGGTCGCGACGAACGCGATCGCCGCGGGCGACCCGTTCGGAGCCGTGACGTGGCTGGAGGTCGGCAACAGCAAGTGGGGGCCGACAGCCCGGAGGAAGCGATGAGCGACAGCGGCGCCGAGCGAGTCATGGTCGTCCCCACGCGCGTGCTGCACGCGGCCGGCCTGTTCCAGGGCTTCAGCCCGCGCGTCGAGCACTACCTGCCGCTCCTGCTCGACCCAGCCCATCTCGCGTACCTGCCGCGCTCGGCGGCGGAGACGGACCCGTCGCACAAGCAGATCATTCCCTACGTCGTGCTGAAGTGGCGCGACCAGGCGTTCGCCTACGTCCGCGGCAAGAGGGCGACGGAGGCGCGGCTGCGGGCGTTGCGTTCTCTCGGTGTCGGCGGCCACATCAGCGCCGAGGACGTCGGTCTATTCGAGACGCCCTACCGGGAAGCGCTGGCGCGGGAGCTGGCCGAGGAGGTCCACATCGACACCCCTTACGAGGAGCGCTGCGTCGGCCTGATCAACGACGACCGTACGCCGGTCGGCCAGGTGCATCTCGGGGTGGTTCACGTGCTGGAACTGGAGCAGCCGCGCGTGGCGCGGCGCGAGCAGGTGCTGACGAGGGCAGGCTTCGCACCCCTGGAGGAGTTGCGGCAAGCGCGCGACGAGTTCGAGACCTGGTCGCAGTTCTTGCTGGATGCGGACGTGTTGCGCCAGGAGGCCGGGCAAGGGCTCTGATCTGGTGTGCAAAGGTCTCGTGGCAAGCCCACGGATGGCGTCCCGCGTGGGAAGGGGCTGGAAACGGCTCCTCCTCAGTTGGAGGACGGCACCTCGGCCACCTGCTGCTCGGCTGTCGCAGCGGCCTGCGACGGAGCCGGCTGCTTTTCGCCGCCGGGTTGGAGGAAAAACGCCTGCAGCAGCAACAAGGAGGCGCCGAACACCAGGAAGCAGTCAGCCAGGTTGAAGACGGGGAAGTTGCCCCAGTCCTCCATCGGGTAGTGCCAGTGCAGAAAGTCGCGCACCCCGCCGAACACGATCCGATCGTAGAAGTTCCCGAGCGTCCCGCCGAGGATGAGTCCCAGGGCCACGCACAGGAAGCGCTCGCGCGCGGCGGCGGGCCGGCAACTCCAGATGATGATCGCCAGCGCCGCGCCGATACTGACCGAGGCGAAGAACGTATTCAGGCCCGACCCGAGCCCCCACAGGGCGCCCTGGTTCACCTGCGGCAGATACTCGCCGCCCAGGGTGCGGAGGGTGCCGAGCAGCCCTTCTGTGGGTTCCTTCTTGTCCGTGAAATGGGCATCCAGGTAAAAGGCGCCGGGAGTCCCCTCGTTCGGGATGATGGTACGGGTGTCGCCCCTGCCGTCATTGTACAGCCAGGTAAAGACGGCGTACTTGCTCGCCTGGTCGAGAACCAGCCCGGTCAGGGCCAGGCACCAGAACAGCCATCGATAGGAACGTCCAGTCCGAGTCGTCATGAGTGTCTGCCGTCCAGCTTCTTTGCGCAGGCGACGCAATACCGGGTGTAGGGCAGTTCCTGCAACCGCCCGCGCGGCACGATCGGCCCGCCGCACTCCTCACACACGCCGAACGTTCCCTGGCGGATTCGATCCAGCGCGGCGTCGATTTCTTCCACCAGGCGCTCCTGGTTGGCGAGCAGCCTGAGAGTGTTGTCGCGCTCGTAGCTGTCGGTGCCCAGGTCGGCCATGTGCAGCGGCACATGCGACAGGTCGCCGCCCCGCTCGTCGCCCGCTGTGCGCAGAGCCTCGTCGGCCAGATGGGCGACGTCGCCCGTGAGCCGCTCGCGCAACTCCAGCAGTTGCTCGCGGTAGTGGTTGAGTTCGGTGGTGGTCATCGTTGAACCCTGGTGTCAGACGATGAGCGATGTTCAGTTTGGTCCAGGAAGTTCACGATACCTCACCCCTCCGGCACCGTCAAGGACGCGGGGAGCGCTATAGCAGAGGCTGTCGGCGGGCACAAGCCGAGTTCCCAGCCGCGTGCGCCGGCGCGCAGCTGGTGAATAATTCAACTCACCTCAGTACCTGGCTGACGGGGTAGCGGGCGACCAGTTCCGTCAGGTACTGGCGGAAGCGGCGCTCGAATCGGTTGAGGTCGGGGTCGAACGCCTGGCGGAAGTCGGTCAGGCGGTGTTCGGGGACACGCCGCGAGTGGATCAGGTGGAGGTAGGACCGCAGCTGCGCGGGCCGCTCCTCCATGAGGAACCGGAACAGCGCCCAACTCTGGGCGTACCCCGGCATCAGGGCGCTGCCGTCCTTGCGCCAGTCCTCCGAGCCGACGAGCGTCGCCAGTGGGACGTAGCGAACGCGCCCGCTCACCTGGGCGGCGAGCGCCGCCAGGCGCTCCGGGTTCGGCGCCCCGATGCCCTGCCACGCTCCCTTCTCCGACAGCTCGCAGTAGCACGCCAGCCCCTCCGCCAGCCACAAGGGAACGTCCCCGTCCCGGTTCAGGAGCCCGCAGTTGAATGACACCTGGTGGGCGGCCTCGTGCATCGTCGTCGCGCGGTTCGCGTCCTTGCAGTAGTCGCGCGTCTGCCGCTCGATCGCCCCGATATACTGCACCCGGTCGATGTCAAACGGGATGCGCCGGCCGACCGCCAGGGCTTTCCGCCTGTGCTCGGCGATACCGCGGTTGCGCTCCAGGTCGTAGATCACCAGCCGGTTGGTGGGCGGGTGGTACACGCCGACGAGGTTCGCCGGCATCTTGCGGCCGAGGTACGCCTCGAACCCGGCCTGCGAGTCGAACACCACCACCATCAGCCGCACCGGGGACGGCCGCAGGGCGAACCCGCGCCCGCCAAAGTGGCGGAAGAAGGCGTCGTGGAGCCGCTCGCAGTCGCGCAGGCGGGAGACTGTGAAATCCGGGTCGGCGTTGCTCCAGGCCGTGAAGTGGGCACTCTCGTAGCGCGCCGCCGGTCCGATCTTTCCGTCCTGCACCAGCGTCTGGATGGCACCCGCGAACTCCTGCCGCTGCTGCTCGTCGAGACGCTCCAGCCGGAACCCCGAGCAGACGACGTGACACCCGGGCCGGTCGTCCTGGTCCACGAGGGCGATCTGCACCTTCTGGCCGCCGTGCGCCGACACGTCCCAGGCGTACTCGCGCGACCGGCCGGCCGCGGCGGTCAGCAGGGAGCGCGACGACGCCCAGCCCGTTGCCGTCCGGATCTGCCGCGGAACCACGCGGTTGGCGGCGCCGAGGAGGAGGACATCGAGTTTGCCGTCCGCCGCGCAGCCGGGCGGGAGGACCGCCCGGGCGTGGAAGCGGATCCGTCCCGTGCCGTGCGGAACGTCGAAGACGTAGCGCAGGAGTCCCTTGCGTGCCGGGTTGCGGGCGTCGGCGCTGCTCGCCTCGCGACCGCCGGGGACGAGGTGGAACCCCTTGCCGGCCCAGCCGTCCAGGGTCGCGCGGGCGAAGTCCAGGTTGAGTGGGGGGGAACTCTGCGCAGGAACGGCGGCGCAGCAGAACAAGGTCAGTCCGATGGTGTTCACGCGATCCTCTTCCGAACGGTCCCACCTGGCGGTGGGGCGGCGATCCGAACGTGTCCCGGCTCAAGTATGGGATCCGAACCGCGGGCGGTCCAGCCGACCCAGGGGGCAGAATCAAATGGCATGCCGGCCCCAGCGAATCAGATAGTGAGGCAGTGTTAGCTTCGTGCCGCCTGAGGTTGGCCGGCGCACCCTCAAACAGCAGAGGCGGGTCGATTGTTTTGACTCCCTTTTCCGGCACCTTTATAATGGGGTGGACAGCCCCCCGCTCCGATCCCGGCACAATCGGCTCACGATTCCGGATTGATTGGGACTATCCGCTTCCGTTTGTGTCCCCTGACCCTGTCCCCGGCGCATCGCACCGCCAGGCGACGCGGAAGAGGCTTCAGCCGTTGAGGTGATCGTATGGCGGCTGCCCCGAGGAACCGCACGCGGGCCAACCCCCTGTTTCCGGGAGGCCTGGCGGGGCGCAGGATGTTGGCCGCGGCGCTGGTCGTGCTGCTCGGCGCGACCGGCCCTGTCGCCCGGGGACAGAACCCCGAAGTGCGCCGCGACGGCCTGTTCGTCACCATCCCCAGCCAGATCGATGACGCCGCCGTCAAGCAGATCGAGAGCAAGGTGCGTGACGCCCTGCAACGTCAGGGGCGGATCATCACGACCATCGTCTTCGACTTCAACCCGAACGGCCAGCCGGTCGGCATGACCGACTTCGACGCCTGTAACCGGCTGCGCCGGTACATCCGCGACCTGCGTCGCGAACGCCCCCGGCTGCACACGGTCGCCTTCGTCCGCGCCGACGTCACCCGCCACACGGTCCTGCCGGTGTTCGCGTGTCACGAGGTGGTGATGGCGCCGGCGGCGAAGATCGGCGCGGTGCTGCGCGACCAGCAGCACGGCCTGGATCCGGACGCGAAGGTCGCCTACGGGGAGGTCGCCCGCCAGTGGCCCTCGCCCGACCTGATCTGGAAGATGGTATACGCCGACCTGGTCGTGCGCCCGGTCAAGACGCGCGACGGGGTCCGCTACCTCGACGAGAAGAAGCTCGACGAGGCGGCGAAGGCGCTCGGCCCGCTCAGCCCGGAGCCGCGCGTTCCGGAACTGGAGGCTGGCGCCCCCAACACCCTCTTCGACAGCACCCGCGCTCGCCGGTTCGGCCTGTGCAAGGCGGTGTACAGCACGCGCCCGGAGGTCGCCCGTGCCTACAACCTGTCGCCGCGCAGCCTGCGCGAGAACACCCTCCCGGCCGACCGCTCGCCGGTGGTGTGGCGCATCGACCTGTCGGGCACGGTGAACAAGTCCAAGCTCGACTCCCTCGAGCGCCGGCTCAAGACGGCCGTCGGCCGGGGCGCCAACCTGATCGTTCTGTACCTGGACTGCGAGGGCGGCGAGACGGTCGATGTGGCCACCACGGCCAAGCTGCTGGGCAATCTGCGCGATAACCAGGCCGCTCCGCGGGTCATGACCATCGCCTACATCCCACCGCGCCGGTCGCTCGGGGCCGCCACCTTCCTCGCGCTGGGGTGCGACGAGATCGTGATGTCGAAGGACGCAGTCCTGGGCGATTTCGCGTACCTGCGCGAGGCCGGGGAGAAGCTCGACGCGACGCGAGTGATGCTGGTCGCCCTGGCCGAGGAGCAGGGGTATCCGAAGGCGCTGTTCCGCGCCACCCTCGACCCGGATGTGGTGATTTACCGCGCTCGCCACAAAACCGACCCGACCCGCCACGCCGTTCTGACGGAGGCCGAGTTGCAGGGTGCTCAGGACTGGCAGGCGGAGGGGCGCATCGCCGTCCCCAGGGGCGGGCTGCTGAAGATCGACGCCGCCCTGGCGCGCCAGTGGGACATCGCCGCCCACGCCGACATCGAATCGATCGAGGAGCTTTACAACCGCTACCAGCTCGATCCGGCCCGGGCTCGGGTGTCGCGCGACGACTGGCTGGACAAGATCGCCGAGTTCTTCCGGGACGACCTGGTCAAGTTGTTCCTGATCATGATCGGGATCGCCGGCCTGATCCTGGAGCTGAAGATGCCGGGTGCCGCTCTGCCGGGGATCACCGCCGCCGTCTGCTTCGTGCTGTTCTTCTGGGCCCACTCGTTCGTCGGCCAGTTCACGATGCTGGCGGTGCTGCTGTTCATCCTCGGCCTGGTTCTCATCGGGATCGAGGTGTTCGTCCTTCCCGGGTTCGGGGTGACGGGCATCAGCGGCCTGGCACTGGTGATCGGCAGCCTGGTGCTGGTGACGCTGGAGCGCATGCCGGAGACGACGGAAGACTGGGTGAACGTCGGAGCGACGGTGACGACCCTGGGCGTCAGCCTGGTGGCGGCCATCATCGGAGCGTTCGTGCTGGCCTGGTATCTGCCGCACATCCCGGTCGCGAGCCGGCTGGTGCTGAACCCGCCCGCGGAGGCCGAGGGTGGCTACGACGGCGACGCGCTCGGCGGTCGGCCGGACCAGGCTCAGGCGCTGATCGGCGCGATCGGAGTGGCGGCGACGACCCTGCGGCCGGCCGGGAAGGTCCGGTTTGGCGACGACTACCTCGACGTGATCGCCGAGGGCGATTACGTCAACCCGGGCAGCCGGGTCCAGGTGATTGAAATCGAGGGAAACCGTATCGTGGTTAAAGAGGTGTAGTTGGTGGGCGCACCCCCGGCGGGCGGGGGTGGTGCGACGGAACGGGGCACGACAGCCATGACGGACAACCTGACCATTGCGTATGCCCTCATCCTGCTCGGCCTGGTACTCCTGGCTGCGGAACTGGTCCTGAGCAGCGGCGTCCTGTCGGTCCTCTCGGTAGCGGCCCTGGTGGTTGGCATTGCCATCACCTTCAACAGCGACCGGAGCATCGGCATCATCACCCTGGTTGTCGTCGTCCTCGTCGTCCCGGTGGTGGCGACTGCGGCGCTGCGCTACGGCCCGCGCACCGCCCTGGGCAAGCGTCTGTTCCTGACCGGGCCGCAGGACGACGAGACGATGGCGAACATGCCCGTCAACCTCGAACTCGAGCAACTCCGCGGGCGCTTCGGCCGGACCGTCTCCGCGCTGCGTCCATCCGGCACCGCGGACTTCGACGGGCGGCGCGTGGACGTTCTCAGCGAGGGCGCCTTGATCGAGCCGGGTGAGTGGGTGCGCTGCATTGACGTCAAGGCCGGTCGGGTCATCGTCCGGCAGGTCGAGAAGCCGCCGGACCTGGGCGACCTGGACACCGCGACCTTCACATGATTCTCTACCTTCCCTCTCCCACGAGGGGAGAGGGGAGAAGAAGCCCCAACCGGAGATACCCATGTTCTTTGCCGACACCCGCGACTGGTTCATGGATAACAAGTGGCTGCTCATTGGCGGCGGCCTGATCCTGCTGATCGGTATCTTTTTCCTCGTCATCTTCTTCAGCTTCGTCCGGCTGTGGATCCAGTGCCTGCTGACCGGCGCGAAGATCAGCATCCTCGACCTGATCGGCATGAAGCTGCGCAACGTCGATTACGCGATGATCGTCCGGCAGAAGATCGCGCTGGTGCAGGCCGGCGTCAAGGTGGCGACCGGCGACCTGGAGGCGCACTTCCTGGCTCGCGGCAACGTGCCGAAGACGGCCGCGGCGGTGATCGCCGCTCACAAGGCCGGCATGGATCTGCCCTGGCCGCGCGCCGCCGCCATCGACCTGGCGGGCCGCGACATCCTCGACGCGGTCAAGACGAGCGTCAACCCGAAGGTGATCGACTGCCCGGACCCCGGCAAGGGCCGGCCGACGCTTGACGGGGTTTGCAAGAACGGCATTCAGCTCAAGGCACGGGCGCGGGTGACCGTCCGCACCAAGCTGGAGCGCCTCGTCGGCGGAGCGACCGAGGAGACGATCATTGCCCGTGTCGGCGAGGGCATTGTCAAGGCGATCGGGTCGGCCGAGCACCACACCGACGTGCTCGCCAACCCGAACCAGATCTCGCAGGCAGTGCTGAAGAACTCGCTCGATTCGCAGACGGCGTTCGAGATCGTCTCGATCGACGTGGCCGAGATCGACGTCGGCGCCAACATCGGCGCGAACCTCCAGGCGGACCAGGCGGCGGCCGACCTGCGCGTCGCCCAGGCCCACGCGGAGAAGCGCCGGGCGATGGCGGTCGCGCAGGAGCAGGAGATGCGGGCGGCGGTGGAGGAAAACCGGGCGAAGGTCATGCTCGCCGAGGCGGAGGTGCCGCTGGCGATCGCTCACGCCTTCCGCGACGGCCGGCTCGGCATCATGGAGTACTACGGCCTGCGGAACATGCAGTCCGACACGGAAATGCGCAGCGCCATCGCCGGCAACCGCAACAACGACCGCGGCGAACATCGGCCGTAAAGACTGCCAGGTCCGAGGGCCGTTTCAAACCGACGCGAGCCGGCGGGTCGATCCCACCGGCTCGCCAACCGGACTGCACAGGAGAGCGCATGGGCTGGGTGTTATGGGCGATCCCGCTGGTGGTGGTCGCTGTGATCATCCTGAGCAATCTCGGCCGGTCGGTTGCGGAAACCCAGCGGCGCACCCCAAAACCGCCGGGCCTGCCCGATCAGCCGCCGCCCCCGCCGGGGCTGCGCCGCACGGCGGGCGAGGTCGATCGCTTCATGGAGCAACTCGCCCGGCGCCGGGGCGCGGCCACCCTCGAGCGCCGCCCACCAACCCCGCCACCCCTGCGTCCGCCGCTCCAGGAGGAGGCGCCATCCCCTCCCCCGCCTCCGGCAGCGCCGCCGCCCCTCGCACCAAGGCCGGCCGCGCAGGAGCCGCCTGCTCCGGCGCGGCGCCGGCCTGCCGAGAGGGAGGTTCTCCGCAGGGCTCCCCCCCTGACGCCGGAACCACCCCCGCCGCCCCGCGAGGTGCCGCCCCCGTCCGCAGCGTCAACTGCCGGAACCACCCAGCCCGTGACAGCGCCCGTGGCCGCCCAGCTCCGGGATCTGCTGAAGACCCCAGCCTCGCTGCGCGTGGCGTTCGTGCTGCGCGAGGTTCTCGATCCGCCGCTGTCGTGCCGCCCACGCCGCCGGCCGCCCGGCCTCCTGTGAGACCGCCGGACCAGTCCGGAGCGCCAGCGCCGGGCTGGTAGGCTGACGCCGGTCTCACGGCCCGCCCTGCTTGATGATGACGCGGACTCGCTGGCCGATGCGCAGCTTGCGGTCGTTGGCGTTGACGGAGACGAGGCACTCGAGCGTCCGCACGTCGTTGAACTGGAACGGTTCGAGCAAACGGTGCCGCCGCTGCGTGAACCAGTCCGATACCTGAACGACGCGCCCCGCCCACTGCGGTCCGGCCCGGGTGTCGTCCTCGACAATCGCCGACTGGCCGGGCTCCACCCGGCCGGCAAACTCCTGCAGCACCTCCGCCCGCACGATCCGCGGCAGGTCGGGACAGAACAGCATTGCCGGCTGTTTCGGCTCCCGGCCAACGGACTCACCGGCGTTCACTGACAGGCGCAGGATCGTTCCGGCCCCGGGGGCGTAAACGTCGTACCCGTCGAGGGCAGCATGAGCCTTCTGGACGATCGCCTTCTTGTACTCCACGTCCTTCTCGGCGCGGGTCAGGTCCGGGCCGAAATCGAACGCCTTCAGTTCGTGCAGTTTGCCCTCCTCCACCCGGACGAGGGCGTCGAGAGCCTTGCCCTTCTCCTCGTGGCCGCGGAACTCCTCGGCGGTGATCTGCTTCTGCTCGAACAGCCGTTTGTAGTAGGCGATCTGCTGGGCCTGGGCCTTCGCGTTGTGGCGGGATGCCTCCACCGCCGCCTCCTGCTGGGCCATCTTGTCCTTCTGCAGCCCCTGGAGCATCTTGACCTTGGTCAACTGCGCCTGGGACTCGCCCAGGGCGGCGGTCGCCTCCCGCAACTCCGCCAGGGCGACGCGGTTGTCCACGGACATCAGCAACTGGCCCTCGAAGACCTCGTCCCCCTCGGCGACGTACACGTGACTGACGCGCCCGGGCTGGATGGGGTGCAGCGGGATCAAGCCGGTCTCGACGTTGACGTAGCCGATGGCGATGATCGAATCCGGCCCGGCCGGCCGGGCCGACGTCGGCGTTTGGGCGGAGGCGTCGCCCGCGGGGGCGTGGTTGAGAACCCAGCCGGCGCCCAGCAGGGTGCCGACCAGGAGTAGAATCCCCAGCAACCAGAAATATCGGGTCGTGCGGCGCGTAAGGCTCATGCGAAACTCCTCGGTCGGCCCCTGCGGTTCAGGGCCGATTGTCGGCCGATGTAGGAGGCGGCTCCGTCCGCCGATCTCGTTGACGAATCGGCGGACGGAGCCGCCTCCTACAAAATCCGCAGCTCAGGGCCGCGGGGTCAGCGGGATCGGGGCCAGGTACGGGTCGCTGGCATCCTGGTCGTCGGCCGTCTGGCCGGACTCCGCGAGGATGCCGTCCTCCAGATGGAACACCCGGTCCACGTGCGGGATAATGCGCGAATCGTGGGCGACCACCAGGATGGTCGAGCCGCGGTCGTGGGCGGCCACCCGGAGCAACTCGATTACCTGCTCGCCGTGTTTCCAGTCCAGGGCGCTGGTCGGCTCGTCGGCGAAGCAGAAGGTCGGCTCCTTGATCAGGGCTCGGCCGATCGCTACCCGCTGCTTCTCGCCGCCGGACATCTGGGCCGGGCGCAGACTGGCCTTCTTCGCCAGCCCGAGCAGGGACAGGATCTCGTCGGCCCGGCGGCGCGCCTCCCGGGATCCGGTCCCACGGCCCCACCGGAGGACCATCTCCAGCTGCTGGCGGGCGGTCAGCGCCGGAAACAGATTGTACCCCTGGAAGATGAACCCGCAGTGCTTCAGCCGGAAGTCCTCGCGCTGGCGCTCGGTCAGATCCCACAGGTTCTGGCCGAGGGTCAGCACCCGCCCGCCGTCCGGCTTGAGCAGGCCGGACAGGACGGCCAGCAGCGTCGATTTCCCGCTGCCGGACGGCCCCATGAGCAGAGCCAGCTGACCGGGGTACAGGTCCAGCGAGACATCGGCGAGCGCCGTCGTCTTCACCTCCCCGCTGCCGAACGTGCGTGTCAGGTGGCGGGCCCGGAGGGTCGGGGGGGCGGCTACTTCCTCGTTGAACATGCTCAGTCCCTGGTTCATGTTCTCCCTGGGGCGCTCAGCGGCCGGCGGCCGAGGGGCGGCCAGGACGGCCCCGGTTTCGGACTGCGGAACGCCCATCGCTTACTGCTCCCTGGAGCGACCCTCGATCGGCGAGGGAACCTCGTCCTCTCTCGCCGGCTGCTACCGCAGCAGGTTCACCGGCTCGATCAGCCGCAGCGACCGCAGCGCGGCCAGACCGGAAAGCATGGCCATCGCCATCGTGACCACGATCGAGAACGTCAGCAGCCACCACGGCAACTGCACCTTCGCCCCCACCTCGTTGCCCAGATGCCCGAGTAGCAGGACCGTCGGAATGGCCAGCGCCACGCCCGCCACGCCGACCCAGAACGACTGGGCCAGGACGGTCAGCGCCATCCGCCACCGGGGGATGCCCATCGCCCGCAGGACCGCGTACTCGCGCAGCTGCGCGACGGTGGCCGCGTACAGCGTCTGGCTCGTCACGACCGCCCCGACCAGCAGGCCCAGCGCCGCCGCCAGTCCCAGCGCGATACCGGCCTTGGTCTTCGTCAGCCAGTGCAGCCGCGACTGCAACGAGAAGTCCGCGGCCGTGAACGCTGCCATCTTGCGGCCGAACGGCCGGAGACGCTGAACGACCGTCGCGGCGTCCTCCGGGGTGCGCGTTCGGACCAGCAGGAACATGGTCTGGTCCACGCTGAGGCGTAGCCGCGCCCGCGCCGTCTCGTGCGAGCAGAAGATGTACGGCCCGGCCAGGCTCTTCATGCCGCGCACCGTATCGACGATGCGCACCCGCTGACCGCCGATCTCCGCGGTGTCGCCGACCGCCCGAATGCCCAGCCGGCCGAACTCCGACTCGTCGATGATCACCGCCCCCGGTTCGGTCAGCTTCTGCCGCTGCTCGGGGGTGAGAACCTTGACCGCTCCCAGCGCGTCCGGCCCGAGGCGCGAGCCGATCAGGATGCACAGCTCCGACCCGCCGGTCGGCTTGTCCCAGTACGCGAACCCCTGCAGGTACGACTCCCAGCGCACCACCTCCGGCATCGCCAGGTATGCCTGCCACGACTGCGGGAACGGCCGGCCCAGATCCACGCTCGGCACCTCCGGGTGGCCGATCCACACGTCCGCGTTCGTCTCGTCGATCGGCAGCGAGGTGATCGAGAACAGCCCCAGCAGCAGCCCGCACTGCAGGGCGATCAGCAGGGCGCTGAACGCCACGGCAAGGACGCCGGGCAGAAAGCGCTGCCGCTCGTACCAGAGAGTCTGCAGGGCGTAGGACATCGTCACCTCGGTTACGAAAGCCCCCAGGCCGCGACCCGTGGGCCTTTGGCTGCGCCCCTTCATCCGGCCGCCGCCCGGACCGCCGGCCGCGCCGGCTGCCAGGCCGGCAGGTCTGCCAGAGTACCGTCAATGTAGGTATGATACCAGAGCTGGGTCGATACAACCCCGACCAAACCCATCTCAATCATCGTTCGCTGATTCGACCCAACCCGCATCTTCCGAAAATCTTCCCGCCAGCGCCGGACCGCGGCCACGTCGAAGTACCCGGTCTTGCGCAGCGACTCCTCGCTCAGCAACTGGTCCACGAACTTCGGCTCGCACGCATCCGCCCCGTGAAACCCATCCAGCGGTGCCCGGAACATCGCCTTGCGCCGCCAGGCAATCGCGTGCGGCACCCATCGCTGGGCCATCAGCCGCAGGGCGAACTTGTCGCGCAGCCCGTGCAGTTTCCAGCGCGGGTGCAACTTCGCAAACAGGTCGAACACGTCTTCATCCAGGAACGGGTAGCGCGTCTCGACCGACGAGTTCATCGCCACCCGGTCCCCCTTCGACGCCAGCAGCAGTCCCGGCAGCATCACCCGCGCTCCGACGTAGAGGGAGCGGTTCAGCGGGTGCCACTTCCGGACCCGCGTCAGGTTCAGCTGCAGATCCTCGTAGGGCAGGTGGCCGTCGAGCGTCTCCCACATCTGCGGGCTGTAGAAGCGGAGTTTGCCGGCGCTGAACAGCCCGTAGATGTCGAGCCAGGCGTTCGGCCCGCCGACCGCTCGAAAGCTGCGCTCCATCAGCGACCACGTCACGCGCGGCGCGCCGGTCAACCGCAGGTACGCCCGCCGCGCCAGCTGGCTGAGCGGTACGCCGGGGATCGCGTCCAGCCAGTTCAGGATCCGGTGGACCTTGTACCACGGATAGCCGGCCAGCCACTCGTCGGCTCCCTCGCCCGTCAGCGCTACCTTGTAGCCCTGGCGATGCACCTCACGTGCCAGCAGCAGCAGCGCGGCGCAGGCGGTGTCGATCACCGGCGCCTCGGCCGCCCGGATCAACTCGGGGTAGGTCGCCAGCACCTCGCGGGCGCCACAGTCCACCACCACCGGCCGGGCTCCGACGTGCCGGGCGACCTGGGCCGCCTCGTGCGCCTCGTTGAACTCCTCTCGGGTGACGCGGATCGTAAACGTCGGGATCGGCGTCCCCCCGGCCTTCTGCCGCAGGTGGGTCGCCAGCGCCACCACGACGCTCGAATCGACGCCGCCGGACAGGTACGACACCACCGGCACGTCGGCCCGCAGCCGCCGCGCGACCGCCCGCAGCAGGGCCGCCTCGACGGCGTCGCCGACGGCACGCGGGGGGCCGCCGGGATCCTCGTCCCCGCGGTCCGGAAAGTCGATCTCCCAGTAAACCCGCTCCTCGATCCGCGCCCCCGGCCCGGGCCGGACCGACAGATACCGTCCTGGGAGCAGGCAGTGGATGCCCTGGAAGCAGGTCACCGGCCCCGGCATGGCGAAGAACGTGAATGCATGGTTGATGCCGCGCGGGTCCGGCCGCGCCTCCACCATCCCGGACGCCAGGAGAGCCTTGATCTCCGACGCGAACAGCAACCAGTCGCCGCCCGGTCCAGTTTGCCGCGTCCAGTACAGCGGGCAGATGCCGAACCGATCGCGCGCCAGCACCAGCCGCCGGTTGCGCTGGTCCCACAGGGCGAAGGCGAACTGCCCGCGGAGTTTCGCGAGCATTTCCTCGCCGTGGTCCTCCCACAGGTGCGGCAGGATCTCCGTGTCGGCGTGGGTCCGCAGTCGGTGCCCGCGATCCCGCAGCTGGGCGCGTACCTCCGGGTAGTCGAACAGCTCACCGTTGAAGACCACCGTGACGGACTGGTCCTCGTTGCCGATCGGCTGGCGGCCGTCCAGCAGGCCGACGATGCTCAGGCGGCGCGACGCCAGGCCGACGCCCGGCTGGCGGAGGAACCCGTCTTCGTCCGGGCCGCGGTGGAACAGAGCGTCCGCCATCGCTTCCAGGACGCCGCCGGGCACCCGGGCTGTCCCCGCCAGATCGATAACGCCTGCGATACCGCACATCCTGAGGTTCCTGGCCTTTGCTTCCAGTTGGCGGGGCACTTTTGCCACCGCCGGGGGTTCGGGGGCGGACAGTCACTGGGCATACAGCTTGCGCACGCGGCGGGCGATCAGCCGGTCCAGCAGTCGCGGGAAGAACCGATTTACCCGCAGCATCCATTTCGCCTCGCGGCCGAGGACCGTCTCGGCCCGGTTCTTCTGCAGGGCGGCGACGATCCCGGCGGCCACCGTCTCCGGCGGCATGCCGTCGTCGAAGTCGATCTTCATCCGGCCCTCATTCTTGAGCAGCCCCTGGTGGAGGTTGCTGCGGGTCAGCCCGGGGAGGATCAGCAGCACGTCGATGTCGAACCGAGCCATCTCAGCCCGGAGCGCCTCGGTCAGGCCGCACAGGGCGAACTTGCTGGCCGAGTACTCCGACCAGGCCGGCATACCGCGCTTGCCGCACATCGACGCCACGTTGACCACGGCCGGCTGCTGGCCCTGGACGAGGACCGGGATGGCGAGGCGGATCAGTTCCGCGGGGGCGAAGAAGTTCACCTCCATCACCTGGCGCAGGATCGCCTCGGTGGCGTCGGCGAAGTGGGCCCAGCTGGCCACACCAGCGTTGTTAATCAGCACGTCCAGCCCGCCCAGACGCTCGACCGCCGCGTGCAGGGCATGGCGGCGGTCCTCGTCGCGGGTGATGTCGGTGGGGACGGCAAGGGCGTCCGCGCCCTTGGCCGTCAGGGTGGAGGCCAGTTCATCCAGCCTGTCCGCCGATCGGGCCGCCAGGACGAGGCGGGCGCCGGCGTCGGCGAGTTGTTCCGCAAGGGCACGCCCGATGCCGCTGGAGGCTCCTGTGATCAGAATGCGCCGACCACGCAAGTCACGCTTCATGCTGCTCACTCCCGGTTGCTTGCCCTGGGCGAGGCCAGGACAGTCACGTTGCACTCGCCGCAGATTGCCTAACTTGCCTCAGGTGGCCTCATCGTAACAAATTGCCGGCACGACCTTGAGGGCTTTCGGGAGTAAAAGCGGGATACTTGCCGCCGAGGCGGCCCTCCAACACTTACAGGCGCTTCCTCCTCTCCTTGGGCTCTCTTCCGGGGAATCGGCAAGCGGTGTCTTTCCCGTGTGACACAGCTGCCTGGGAGGCAACTCCCTTGCCTCGACGGCCAATCCTATCTGCCGATCAGTTCACCCTCTGAGGTTATTAGATCAAATGGTTGTAGGGAGTGGCAACCCTATCTACAATGGGCAATCTGGGCATACATGGACAGTTGAACATGAACAGAGAAGGGGGCCAGTCTGTACTCAAAGCCCACGGGCGGCGTCCCGTGGGCTTTGAGGAAGGGGGGAGTCAGCGCTGGTCAGCGCTGGAAGCGTCGGGCGACGGCGGTGCCGCCCTGCAGCTCGAAGTGGTAGCCGTCGGCAAACGCCTCGGCGAATTCTTCCTGGTGGGAGACGAGCAGGATGCAGCGCAGCTGACCGCGCAGATTCTGGAGTTCCTGGATCATCACCTGCCGGCCGTGGCGGTCGAGGCAACCGAACCCCTCGTCGATGATGACCGACTCGATCGGGCGGTGCTGGCGGCTGGCGTACTGGCCGATCCCCAGCGCCAGACTGACCGCCACGCGGAACTTCTGACTGCCGCTGAGGAACGCGACGTTGATCGGCTTCTCTCCGGTGACGCGGTTGTGCGCCTCCAGCTCGAGCGCCTTGGCGGTGTTGCCGTCGCCGCCCGCCTCGCCCGCCAGCCGCAGGTAGAGCTGACCGCCCGACAGCCGATCGAGGACGGCGTTGGCGTGATCGACCACCTGCCGCTCAGCCTGGCGCACCAGGTGCAGCTGCAGGCGGTCGCGACTGAGGAGTTCGGCGAGCAGGCGGGCGTGGTTCAACTCCGCATCGACCCGCAGATACTCCTGCTGCAGCTGCTGGCGTTGGTCGTGCCGATTCTCCAGCAGCGCCCAGTCCTTGCGGGCGTCGCTCAGTTCCCGGTCGCGCTCGGCGAACATTTGCTGAGCGGCAGACAGGAGAACCTTCAACTTTTCCGGCTCCTGACGCGCCTCGGGCGGGTACGGCGCCTCCTGGGCCTGCAGGTCGGCGAGCGCCCTGGACAGCGCTTCCCGATCGGATTGGGCCTGGTGGAGTTCGCGGGCACGCTCCTCGGTCCGGGCACGGGTCAGGTCGTCGCGCTCGACGCAGAGCTGGTAAACCTCGGCGGTGCCAACGCCGTCCGCCACCGCGTGCCACGACGGCGGAAGCTCCTTGAGGGCGCGATCCAGTACCTGGCGGCACTGCTGGCGGACCGTCTCCTCGGTGTTGAGCTTCCCCTGGACCTGGGTGAGCGTCTGCTGCGTCTGCTCGCGCTCGCGCATGAGCCGGTCGATCGCTTTCTGGGTATTATCCGCCAGATCGCGGCGCGCCTTGCTGCCGCGCTGCAGGGATTGCTCCTCCGCCTCCAGCCGGGCGTGGTCCTGGCGCAGCCCCTGCGGGTTGGCCGGCAGCTCGGTCTGCAGCCGGGCGACGGTCTGGCGCAGGGTCGCCTCGCGGTCCTTGAGCAGCCCCCAGTGCTGCATGGCTTTCTCGGCGTCGGCCAGGCCCTTGCGGACGGTCGGCAGCCCGCTCGCCCGCTGCCGCTCGCGGGCCAGTTCCTCGGCCGTGGGATAGGTCGTGTCGAGCCAGCTGCCCGGCAAGGTGGGGCTGACGCGCTCGCGGAACGAATCCGGCAGGTCGGCGTAGGTCTGGGCGCACTCGCGTTGCAACCGCTCGACCTCCTTGCGGGCCTGGTCCGCCTCGGCCTTCTCCCTGACGTAGTCCTCGCGGGCGTCGGCGAGCGCCTTCTCCCGGTCCGCCACCTCGACCGTCAGGTCCGCCTCGCGCTGGCGGGCCGCCTTTTGCTCGGCTGCGGTCTTCTTCGCCCGGTCGTCGGCGTCAATGACCTCCTGCGTGCGCCGCTTCTTCTCCTCGCCGATGTGGCCGGGGGTAAGCTGCTGCCCGCAGTGGCGGCAGATCTTCGACCCGCGCAGCAGCATCAGTTCGTTGAGACTCTGACGGGCCTGCTCCTGCAGGGTGCGGGCGCGCGTGGCCGCCTCGTCCGCCTGCTGCCGAACTCCGGTCGCCTCCTGGAGCAGGGGCCGCAGCCGCGCCACCTCGGCCTTGAGCCGGTCGCCCTTCTGGTGGGTCGCCTGCCAGGCCGCGCGTGCCGCCTCCTCCCGGACGGCCGCCTGGCCCAGTTCGGCACGCAACGCCTGCAGCCGGGTGAGAGACGGCAGCACGCGGTTGAGCGCGTCGAGGGCCTCACAGGTGACGCGCGCCTTCTGCACCGCGGCAGCCGGGTCGGCCGGGGTGCGCTGCAGTTCCTCCCGCAGGCGGGCGAGATCGTTCTCCTGGCGCTCGTATTCCTTGAGCTTCTCGACCAGGGCGGTGACGGTGCGTAGTTCCGCGCCCACCTGGCGCAGCCGGCGTTCGTCGTCCGCCAGCTGGCCCTGCAGGTTGAGGCGCCTCTGCCGCGCCTGATCGAGCGTCTCGTCCTGGTCGGCGAGCCGGCCCCCAGCCTGGGCGCGGTGCTGGAGGTACTCCGCCGTCTTGCGTTCCGAATCCTGAACCTGGTTGCGCTGCTCCAGCACGGTCTGCAGCTGCGGGAGCACCGCGCCCAACTCGCGTAGCCGCTCGACCGCCTTCTCGATGGCCGGCGCGTCGGCGAGCAGAGTTTCGGCGAGGCGCAGCCGGTGCCGCGCCTCGCCGAGGCGGCCCTGCAGGTCAGCCCACCGCTGCGCCTGGAACTCCAGCCCCTGCCACCGCTCGACCTCTTCCTGGGTCTGCTGGCGAGCCTGCGCCGCGTCGGCGATGCGCGACTCGGCCTCGATGAGGAGCAGTGGCGGAACCTCCGGGACGGCGTTGAGGCGGCCGGTCAGGCTCTTGACGCGCCCCTCCAATTCCTTGCGCTGCTCGTCGGCGCGGCGGTGCAGCCGGTCGTAGCGCTCCAGGTCCACGATGCCCGCCAGCACCTCGAACCGCCCCTTGGCGGTCGAGTCGAGGAGCTTCTCGGCCTTGCCCTGGAGCAGCAGCACCGACGAGGTGAACGTCTCGTAGCTCAGGCCGATGTGCTGGTTCACCCACTCGTCGAACCCGGCGTCGAGCTGTGTGTCCTCGACGGCCTCCCACTTGCCCTCGGGGATGCGGTGGAAGACCTGGCGGGTCGGCCTCGCCCTGCCCTGCCGGGTGCGCTGGAGGGTTCGTTTGATCTTGTAGTATTCGCCGTCGAGCGCGAACTCGAACTCAACCGTGGCGCGATCGCTGTCCTTGTTGATGAGTTCGTGTGCGTCGCGGTTGCCACCGCGGTGGTGGCCGAAGAGGGCGTAAGTGACGGCGTCGAAGATGCTCGACTTGCCGCTCCCGTTCAGGCCGGCGAGCAGCCACAGGGACGCGCCGCCGAAAGAAATCGTTTCCTTCTGCTTGTAGCAGAGGAAGCCTTCGAGTTCGACCCGTTGTGGGATCATGACAGCTCCGCCCTGAAGCCCACGGGGGGGCGTCCCGTGGGTCAAGTCCCCAGCGCTTCCCCCACGGGGCGCCACCCGTGGGCTTTAGCTCCTCACCCCTCGTGCGTCACCTCCGGCAGCAGAGCCTCGGCCCGGCCGAGGACGACGTCGCGCACCTCGTCCGGGTGGTTCATCAGCTCGCGCCGCAGGTAGTCGCGGACCGTGTCCTCGAAACTCTTGTGCCGCCCCGCGTCCTCCGCCGCGAGCGGTTCGCCGAGGGCGCCCGCCTCGACCCAGTTGCGGGCGTACCAGCGCGGGAAGACCTTTTCCAGCTGCCGCAGGATCTCCTCCAGGTTGTCCTTTCCGGCAGTGTACGTGAACTGGAGGTTGACCAGCGCCCGGTCGGCGTCGGGGTAGCGCTCGGCCAGTGGGGGGATCTCGGTCGCCGGGTCGCGGATGTCCACCGCGTAGATGGGCGTGGCCTCCAGCGGCCGGGTCTGCGGCTCCCCGACGAGTCCCGTCGGCCCGACCTCCAGCACCACCACACTCTTGTCGTCGCGCTGCTCGCCCAGGTCGAGTCGCTCGATGCTGCCCGAGTAGCGGACGTGGGGCAGGCCGCGAAGCGCCTGCGCCCTGTGGATGTGGCCGAGGGCCACATACGCGAGGTGTTCCGGCAACTCCGCCTCCTCGAAGACGATACTCTCCTCCTCGCTGATGCGGAACAGGTTCGGGAGAGTGGCGCCATAGACGTGGACGTGAGCGCTCAGCACGGTGGGCAGACCGCGGTCGAAGCGCGCGTCGTCCTGAATCGCCTTCATCGTACGCACGAACGCCGTCCTGAGACGCTGATTTTTTTCTGCCAGGCTGCCGTAGCGCTGGGCCTCGTCGTCGCCGAGGTAACGGGCAGGGGTCGGATAAGGCATGAGGATGAACTGGGCCTGGCAGCCGGCGCGGTCCTGGAGGCGGAAGAAGCTCGGTTCGGTCGCGAGGTACAGGCGGCCGGCGGGAAGGAGGTCGCCGTCGCGGTTCGCCGTCGGGGCGGCCAGCGTCATCACCAGGCGCAGGGTCTGGCAGAAGTTCTCGTTGTCGTGGTTGCCGGTCAGGGTGACGATGGTGCCGCCGCGCAGGAGGAAGCGGTCGAAGGTCCGCTGCAGGTGTCCGATCGACGCACGCAGGCTATCCGGCCGGCTCAGTTCGCTGAACAGATCGCCCGCGACGAGCAGCACCTCGACCGCGTGTTCCTCGCACAGGGCGGCAACGCGCTCGACGGCACGCCGCAGATCCTCGGTCCGGTCCTGTCGGCCGAGACGATCGCCCAGGTGCCAGTCAGCCGTGTGGAGGATCTTCATACCCAACTATTATCTTGTTCAGGTAGGCTCAGGTCGAGGATAGCAGCCATTATTTGGAAAACCCACGGGTTGCGGCCCGTGGGTGAGGCGTCCAGCACTGCCCCACGGGGCGCAACCCGTGGACTTTCAACAGCTCTTTGCGCACCATCCCCCGGAACCTACCTGAGGGGCGAAGGGAATACTACTTCCAAAAGGATTGGGCGGATCGATTTGGTGAAGCCATCCAGTGGGAGGAGCAGAAGGAATCGGGCCGATCGAACACGTGCAGCAATGCTGCCTGCCGGAACGACTCGGCCACGTCGATCCCGCTGCCGCCCTCAATCGTCCTCGAGCGTGATCGAGGCGCAGATGGCCCGCAGCACCGGCTCGTGCGTCTCCAGTTCCAGGTCGTTTAGCTGGCACAGCACCAGGACCGTGCCGTCGCTGCAGTAGAAGCTGCGCGTCCAGCAGGTGTTCGTCAGGTCCAGGCTGGTGAAGCGCATGTCGTGACCGACGGCGGGCTGGCCGGCGAGCGAGTCCACGACCTCATCCGTCTCGAGGTCCGGGTACTCCTCGCGCAGCGCTTCGAGGGCCGCCTCGGCCATCTCCTCGGTTCCGGGGCCGTCCTCGTTCAGCGAGAGCATGAAGAAGGCGGTGTCCGGGCTCTGGATCATGATGGTCCAGCCGGTATCCGTGTCCTCGCGCTCCAGGCGCCAGTTCTCGGGGTACTGCAAGCGGATGCCGTTGTGCTCAAACTGTTCGGGCATGCGCGTCGCCCTCGACCGGGAAGTTGGTTCCTCTCATTCTATCCAATCGCCACGGCATCCGGAATCCGCGCCCGCCGTGGATCCCTGTCATCGGCCGCGGTCCGTACACTGACGGCGGACCCGCTGTCAGATCGGAGGCCGGCATGAAAGCACACACGGAATACCTGACCGTACACATTCCATCGAAGATGGCTTTTGTAAACATCACCCCACAGGTGGAAGCGGCCGTCCGCAAGAGCGGCGTCGCGGAAGGGCTGGTGCTGTGCAACTCCATGCACATCACCAGTTCTGTCTTCATCAACGACGACGAGCGGGGCCTGCACCACGACTTCGGCAAGTGGCTGGAGGAGTTGGCCCCGTTCAATCCCGACCCGAACCACTACCACCACAACCGCACCGGCGAGGATAACGCGGACGCCCATCTGAAACGCCAGATCATGGGCCGGGAGGTCGTCGTCGCCATCACGAAGGGAAAACTCGACTTCGGGCCGTGGGAGCAGATCTTCTACGGCGAGTTCGACGGCCACCGCCCCAAGCGGGTGCTGATCAAGGTCATCGGGGAATAACCCTGGTTGGCAGAGGGTTTTTGTAAGGACTACCGGGCCAAATGCCGTGGCAGCCATGCCGTCCGAGCCCGAAGCGTCAGCGCGGAGAGCGCTGCGGCGCGGGGAGCGCACCTGGTGGGGGGGCGGGACGGCGTGCTGAAATACGTCGCGCGGCAGGACGGGAACCGCAAGCAGGAGTACCTGTTTGACCTCGCGCGCGATCCAGGGGAGAAAACCGACCTGATGGGCGAGCGTAGCGCGGACGCGGCCCGCCTCCGGCGACTCCTGCGCGCGTGGGAGCAGGAGGTCCGCCCCAGGCGGTAGGGCGATGTGGGATATGGCGGACGTAGAGCGAGCGGACCAAACTCCTGTCCGAGCCCGCGCTGACACTTCGGGTTCGGACAGGAGTTTGGTCCGCTCGCTCGAAAGTCCACGGGTGGCGTCCCGTGGGCCACGTCCCCAGCACTGCGCCCACGGGATACCACTCACGGGCTTTCATTCTTCCTTTTGGACCCACTGAGGGGTTCCGGCTTCCCTCTACCGTTACGCCCGGCCTCCCTTTCGTCCTGCGCCCCGCCGGCCCATCCATCCCCCGCCCGCGTCATCGATCTCAAGGACCGCGTCCAGCCCCGACGGCAGCGACGCCTCGCGGTTGCGCCGGTCCTTCTCCTGGGCCGCGAAGAGGGCGGACACCGCGTCGGTTAGCGGGGACTGCGCCAGCAAACCGCCGGACCGAGCCGAGTCGCCATGGCGCTCCGCGGACGGGGAGGTCGCGGCGGGCGGACTCTCGGGCTCGGCCGCTGCCGCGCGGGCTCTGGTCGAGGACCGGCCCCGTTCCTGAACCGGCTGCTCGCCCCACCTGCCCGTGCCCTCCGCGGCCCCCTGCCGGCCGGACGTGAAAACGGCGACGCCGGGCGCGAGAAGCGACCTCGCCCCGAACCCCCTGGATGTGTGGGGGACCGTGTTCGCCGCCCCGCCCACGGGCGGAACGGGCGCGAAGGCGAACCCGTCCACGTTGAAGGCGGCCAGCCCGTACGTACTGCCGTCCAGCACAAGGGTCGAGCGGTACGTGCCGCTGGTGGTCGAGCCAAGGTTTGTCGGGTTGAACGCGAGGACGTCCTCGTTGGCGCCGCTCCGCCCGGGGACGGCAAAATTGCCGAGCGTCGAGAAGTACAGGGTCGGTAGCCCGAACGGATCCTCTCGCACGGCGACCGTGTCGATGTCCTCGGCAGTGCTGTTCGACAGACCGACGTCGCTGCCGTCAAAGTAGAGTTCCCACCAGCCATCGGTGTCCGTGCCCAGGAGCCAGGGCGTGAAGGCCAGCAGGTCAGTGTCCGCGCCGGAGACGCCTGGAACACTGACATTGCCGGTCGTCGAAATCAGGATTCGGCCGTCGCTCAGGGCGGCGACGCCGTCGATGTTCTCGGCCGTCCCGCTCAGGCCGACATCGCTCCCGTCGAAGTACAGATCCCACCACCCGGCCGTGCTCGAGCCGACCCTGTTGGGGTAGAAGATCAGCAGATCTTCCCCGGACCCGGTGATCGAGCCGCCGCCCAGGCGCGGGACGGAGAACGCTCCGACCGTCGAGATCAGGATCGACCCGTCCCACAGGACCGTGAACGCATCGACGTCCTCGTTGTTGGTGGTCAGGCCGACGTCGCTGGCGTCGAAGTACAGACGGTATCCATATGTGCCGCCGGGACTGACGGTCAGCTGCAGGATGTCGCTGTCGTCGAACGCCACCCGCACGCCGTCGGTCCCGGTCACGGTGCCCGGTTCTGCTGTCGAGAGGTAGACGACCTTCGTGAGCGTGATCGTCACCCGGCCGACGGAGGTCAGCGCGCCGTCTGTCAGGGTGTACTCGAAGGTGGCCGTGCCGATGTAGTCCAGCTCGGGGGTGAAGGTGACGGAACCGTCCGGCGCGAGGACGGCCGTGCCGTGGGTCGCGTTGCCGACCGCGCTGAGCCACACGAAGTCCCCATCCACGTCGTAGTCGTTCGCGTCCAGCGGCGAGTCGGCGGTCGTCCAGCTGAACGTCAGCGGGACGTCCGTGTAGCCGGCCGCCTGGTCGTTTACGGCGGTTGGGGCGTCGTTGACCGGCTCGACGTGGATCGTCACCCACGCCCAGCTGGAGCCGCCGCGGCCGTCCTCGACGGTGTAGCCGAACGAGGCGTCGCCGTTCCAGTAGCTGTTGAAATTCGGGTCCGGCGTGAACGCGATCGTGTTGTCGGCGTTGATCACTGCCGTCCCCCCCCACACGGAGTCGAGGGCAGTCACCCGGAGCGAGTCGCCGTCCGGGTCGGTGTCGTTGTCCAGAACCCGCACCGTGACGGCGGTGTCCTCCAACGTGTCGGCCCAGTCGTCGGCCGGAATGGGCGGGGAGTTGACCGGGGGCGGCGGCGGCGGGGGCGGCGGGGGCGGCCCGCCGCCGCTCGGCTGGATGATCACGGACCAGGAGTTGAGGGTGCCGGACTCGTAGAAGTCCCAGCTCTCCACCCACAGCCACCAGGTTCCCCGGGCGTTCTCGCCGTCGAGGTCGCTCAGGGGCATATCGGGCTGGTACGAGCCGGCAAACGGGGCCGCCCCCGAGCTGATGGGCAGGGCCGCCTCGTCGTCGAAGATGGTGTCCGCGAAGTTGTTTCCGGAGCCGCCGTTGAAATACGAGAGGATGACCTCCGTCCCGGCGGGGGAGATCAGCGAGATGTAGAGGTTGCCAACGACGCCGTGAGTGATGTCGAGCTGGACGTTGAGATCCCCGATGGTGACGTCCTGGCTGACGACCAACTCCGAGATCAGGATGCTGAACGGCGGCAGCGGGGCAGGCACGTCGGCCGACTCCACGACCAGCGCCCCACTCAGGGTGAACGTGGTGGTGTAGACGTCCCCGGGCTGCCCGCCGATCCCGTTGCGGTCCTGATCGAGGGGGTTGCCGGCCAGGTCGAAGATGTCCGGGCGGACGGTGAGAGTGTAGTCGCCCAGTTCGTCCTGCGGGGTGAACGCGACGTCGAAGCGCTTACCGCCGGAGCCGGCCACCTCGGCGACGGTGACGGCGATCGGGCCGGACGGTCCGGTGAAGGTGGCGTCATCGGCCGCGAACCCGGTGACGGCCTCGCTGAACGTCAGCGTGACACGCTCGACCGGGCCGACGGTGGTGCCGGTCGGGGTGGCGGCGGTCACGCGCGGGCCGGTCGAGTCCGGGAGCGGGTTGCCGATGGCGGCCGCCGCGTTGAGCCGGCCGCCGGTCGCGGTCGTGGTTGCCAGGGCGCTGACCGGGTCCACCGTCGCGAGCACCTGGTTGATGATCTGGGTGTAGGACCAGGTCGGGTGCAGGTCGTGGACCAGGGCGACCACGCCGGTCACATGCGGGGTGGCCATCGACGTGCCGCTGATGGTGCCGTAGTTCGCGCTGAGGCCGTACTGCTGCATCGCGTCGGTCACGCGGGTGGGCAGGGTGCTGTGGATGTCCACGCCGGGGGCGCCGAGGTCCACCGCGGCGGCGCCGTAGTTGGAGAACCCGGCCAGGTTGTCGTTGTGGTCGGTGGCGGCGACGGCGATGATGTTGTCCAGGTCGTAACTGGCCGGGTAGGCCGGGAAGACGTCGTTGTTGGTTCCGTCGTTGCCGGCAGCGGCAACGAAGATGTGGCCGCGAGAGGCTGCGTTGCTGATGGCGTCTTTTAAAGCTTGCTCGAACCCGCCGCCGCCCCAGCTGTTGTTGGAGACGGTGGCGCCCATGGCCGCCGCGTAATCGATGGCCCGGATGGCGTCGCTCAGGAACCCGCTCCCGTTCGCGTCCAGAAACTTCAGGGCCATGATCTGCACGTCCCAGCTGACGCCGGCCACCCCGACTCCGTTGTTACCGACGGCTCCGATGGTGCCGGCGACGTGGGTGCCGTGGAAGTGATCGTCCATCGGGTCGCCGTCGTTGTTGGCGAAGTCGTACCCGTGGACGTCATCGACGTAGCCGTTGCCGTCGTCGTCCACCCCCGCTGCCCCGTTCGCCTCGGGCGTGTTGGTCCAGATGTTGGCGGCCAGGTCCGGGTGGGTGTAATCGACCCCGGTGTCGATGACGGCGACGACGGTCGAACCGTTGCCGGTGGTGTGGTCCCAGGCCTCGACGGCGTCGATGTCGGCGTCGGCGGTGCCGCCGGTCTGGCCGACGTTGTTCATCCCCCAGAGGGAGTTGAACCGCGGGTCGTTCGGCACGAGGGCGACGTGGACCCGGTAATCCGGGTGGGCGTACAGGACGGACGGGTCGGCCTGGTAGGCGGCGACGGCGTCCGCGACGGAGACGCCGGGAGCCAGGGTGACCTCGCGCAGACCAGGGACCAGGCCGGCGCTGGCGCCGAGCTGAGAGCCGGGCAGGGCCGCCTTGCCGGCGACGGACGCCTCCGGACGAAAGCGGACGAGGATGCGGTCAGCAGCGAAGGCAGCATCCAGCGCGACGGCCTGCGGGCCGGCGGGAGCGCCGTTCAGTAAGGTACGGTCTTCCAAAAGTTCCAGCAGAGGCGGCGCCGGGGAGCGGCGCGCGGGACGACTACCGATTCGGGGTTTGCGCATGACCTGGCCCTCTCGAACACGCGAGGAATCCTTTATCCAGGCCCCTTCTGTCCCGGTGCGAACGGTGGCGGTTGGTTCGAGTGGGTGACGACGCCCCAACCGCCGAGGTGACAGGCAATTCCGGCCGTCCGGTAGAAGCGGGAGACGGCCAAACCTGGCCCGGCGGCGGGCGCGGGCGGGCGCCGGGTGGAGCGCGTTCATGGCGCTAATGAATCGGAGTCAAAGGGATTATCCGGGCCGCGCGCCGAAAGGCAAGAGGATTCTCACAATTCTGTCTCTATTCTCCCGCGACTCGGCGGCCGGACCCAGTCCGCCGGTGCCGCGCAGGACGTTCATGTCAGCTGGTGCGCAGAGCCAGCCGCGCTTCCTCTCTTCTCTCACTTTGGGGCAGCGCATGCCTCCGGCTGGTTTTCGGCTTCCTGCGCCCCGGTGAGCAGGTTGCCCGCCTCGGCGAGCCACGCGGGGGACGGCGGGCGGTACGGGCGGAACTTCTCCAACCGCCCCTGGTCCTCACTGTGGAAGTACGCCCGGTACGGCCCGAGCTTGCTCGCCAGCGGCGTGTCGATGAGCAGGCTGCTGTCGGTCGCGCTCATCTGGAACAGCACCTTCATCTCGAAGCCGCGCAGCGCCTGCCGGTCCAGGGCGCGGTTCACGTTCGCCAGCGTGTCGCACCAGACGAGCGCATGCACCCCCAGCAGCGGCCCCTCGCGCAGGATCGTCGCGAACTGCTGGGCCGGCGTCGCCTTCTCCTCGCGCCGCCCAAACCCGAAGTCGTCGTCCGCCTTGCGCAGGTCGCGGAAGCGGTGCAGCCCGTACACGATCAGGTAGCACGGCGCCGCCTCGCTCGTCCCCTGGCGGCGCTCCACCTCCGCGGCCACCTCGGCGAGCAGCGCCGTCAGCTCGCGCACTCCGCCCAGGCGCACCGTGTCGGGCAGCAGCGCCGCCAGGCGCGGCCAGTAATCGCGGTGCGGCGAATCGTCCGGGGTGCCGTCGAGGATGTAGAACCGGGCGCCTTGCGGTGAGCGGTGGTGGGCGGCCAGACTCACGAGCGCCACCGCGAGCATGCCGAGGGCCGCCTCGTCCTGCTGGCCGAGGATGAGCAGGTGGTTGTCGGTCTGGGCGCGGAACACTGCGGCGGTCGGCGGCTTGATCGCCACCGCGTCGCCCAGCCACGCGGTCGCCGACTTCGTGCCGGCGGGAGGAGACGTTCGGAGTAGCTCGGCGAGCTGCTGGTTGCCGCTCGCGTCGGCCGGGGCGTCACCCTCGAAGACGATCTGCGGGCGCGGCGGATGGACGGCGTCGAGGTAGCGCAGCCGGGTCAGGTACTCCTCGCGCGCCGCGTCGGCGAGCCAGACGACCTGGAACGGGTTATTACCCTCCACCAGGCCGTTCGCGTCGTTGTAGATCGCCTCGCCGGGGCGCGACAGCAGCCGGGCGGCCCCGTTGTCCTCGCTCAGGATGATGTGCGCGTCGGCCTCGCTGCACTGCAGCGCGATGCGCACCGTCATCTGGTCGAGCGTACTGCGGGCCAGCGTGTTCGCCCCGCCGAGCGTCTGCGAGCCGAGCAGCACATGCATGCCGAACGCCCGGCCCTGACGCACCAGCCGGTCGAGCAGCCGCGCTGCCTCCTGGGCGAGGCGGTCATCCTCGACGAAGAATTCCTGAAACTCGTCCACGATGAGCAGCACGCGCGGCAGGACCGGCTGGTCGGGCTGGTTGCGGTAGCCGGCCAGGTTCTGCGCCCCCGCCTGGCGGAACAGCTCGCCGCGGCGAGTCAGCTCGGCGTCGAGCCGCTGCAGCACGCTCAGGCCGAACTCGCGCTCGCTCTCGATCGCCACGACGCGCGCGTGCGGCAGGTGCTCGGCCGCGTAGGTCTTGAACTCGACCCCCTTCTTGAAGTCCACCAGGTACAGCTCGACCTCGTCCGGGCTGTAGCACAGGGCGAGGTTTGTGATCAGCGCGTGCAGGAGGGTCGATTTGCCCGAGCCGGTCTTGCCGGCGATCAGGACGTGGTGGGCGGTTCCCTGACCCAGGCGCAGCTCCTGCCGTTTGGTCGCGCCGGCGCGGCCGAGCGGGACGGCCAGGCCGGAACGGCTGTCACGCTGCCACCACTGCTCAGCCGGCGGCGCGATGAACTCGAACGGCACCTCAACGCGATTCGCCGCGCGGGCCGCCTCGCCGACCTGCTGCATCAGCCGGTTGCACAGATCCGCCGGCGGCGAGCCGTCGAGCGCCAGCGGGTACTTCGCGAAGTCCGGCTCGCGCCAGCCGAAGCGATCCTTCGCCCAGGTCAGGATCGCGCTGCCGGCCTCGAGATCCTCCGACCGGAACCCCTGGGGCACCGGCTGCGCCTCGTCGAGGGCAATGAGCGTGTAGACGCCGCAGCGCGGGCCGCTGGTCGCGATGCTGACGAGACGACGGGCCGCCTCCAGGCTGAAGTTGACCGGGAAGTTGGCGACCACGAGCACGCGGAACGGCTCGGCCACCTCGCCGGCGTGGGCGTTGTACTCCTGGATGTTCTGGAACTGGTTGCGCAGGTACTTCTGGATCACGTTCTCCATGTGGCCGGTCAGGTCGGCGAGGCGCTGCTCGATGTGGGTCGTCTCGGTCCAGATGCGGCTGCCGACGAGCGCCTCGTCATGGTCCGCCAGATGCATGAAGGCGGCGAAGTTCTGCCCCAGCCCGACCGGATCGACGATCGTGAACCGCACCTTCCCTGGCGGGATCGTCGTCAGCAGCCGCAGCATGAGCGCCTGCAGTGCGGCCACGGCTGCCGACCGTCCCTCGTCGCGCGCCCGCAGCAGCAGCGAGCCGCGCTGCGGGAACGGCAGGCCGGCCGGCAGGGTGAACGGCGCGAGCCACGTCGCGCGCAACCGCTCGTCCTCCGGCAGGGCGGCGCTGACGCGCTCCAGGGAAACCTCGTAAGTGCCGAAGCGCAGCACGGGTGGGATGTCCTGCGGCGGGGTCCAGGCGTCCCACGCCGGATCGTCCCACGCGGGGAAAAAGCGATTGCACGTATCGTCGATCGCGCGCGCCATCGTCGCGGTCCGGTCCAGCCCGGCGCGCCAGCGCCCGATCAGGGCGGTCCACCCCGCCTCGCGGCGCCTGCGGTTGTCCTCCAGCGAGCGGTAATAGTTGTCGTCGATCTGCTGCCCCTCGGCCCGGTAGTGCTCCTCGATCTCGGCGAGTCCGGCCCGACCGACCTCTTCGAGCCGGCGGACCTCGGCGTCGTGACGCTTGCGGACCACGGCCCAGCGCTCGCGCAGCTCCTGCTCCGTCCGCTGCCAGTCGGTATCGCGGATCTGCTTCAAGATGGTGCGCTGGGTTTGGTAGCGCGCCTGGGCGTCTTCCAGGTCGCGCGCCTGTTTCGCGCGGGCCGCCTCGCGCTCGGCGGCCCCCTGTGCCCGGACCTCCTCCAGGTGTTGCACGCACCAGGCCTCGGCGTCGGCCGCCTGGCGGCGCACCGTCGCGCGGGCAGCGAAGACCTTCGGGCGGGTCAGGGCGACGAGGCGGGCGCTCCCGAGGACGACGAGGAGCACGGCGGCGACCAGGCCGACGGCCGGCCAGTAGTGGGCGTCCGTCACGAACGGCAGCGGGGCCGTCGCGACCAGGCAAGCGACCGCCGCCAGCCAGACGACACGCCTGCGCCGCGCGAACGTCGGCAGAACCGCGTCGGCGAGCCGGTCCAGCTCAGCCGCGGCGGCGGCGATGCCTTCGGCTGGATCGACGGGGGCCGCGGAGGGAGGGGGCGGGCCGTCTGCCTCGTCGTCGCCCCGCGGCCGCCATTCGGCCGCCGCCTTGTCCGCACGGTCCTGCAGATCGCGGAGGATCTCCCGTTGCTTGCCGACGTGTTCCTGTGTCTCCCGGAGCTGCGTGGCGGTCCGGTTGACGGCGGCCTCGCAAACCGCCCCGATGGTCCAACTCGCCTCCTCGAACTCGGCCTTATTCTTTTCCTTCCCGGCGTTGTAGGCCTGGGTGACGGCGCCGAGCCGCGCCTTGATCTCGTTCTGGGTGGCGACGTGAGCCGCGTCGAACTCCGCCCGCATGCGCGTCTGGGCGTCGGCCAGGCGCTTCTCGGCCGTCTCGCGCTCGGTGGTGTGGCGCGTCGTCGTTTCCTGGCGCACCTGCTGGAATTCGCGCTCGACGGTCTGCTGGCGGGAGGTGAATTCGGCCTCGATCTGGCGCTCCGCCGCGGCGGTCTCCTCGGCGAGGGTCGCCAGTTCCTGCAGGATGGTACGCTGCTGCTCGATCAGAGAGGAGTCAGTCATGGAGTGACAGCCCGCCGTTCAACTGCACGAAGCGGCGCCGGCGGGTTCCTTGAGTCCTGGGCGTATTTCGGCATCGCCGTGGCAGTTTTTTGCCGCAAGCGGCAATCAGCCGCAGTCCTCGCGCAGCCGCTGCAGGACCGGGCGCGTGCGTTCGATGGCCGACAGCGCGGCCTTCACCTGGTCCACCAGGGGAGCGTAGAACCGGCCCTCGAAATCCTGACGCACCGCGTCGCTCCAGGCGGGTATCACCTCTTCCCAGGCCAGGCGCAGCGACTTCAGCGCGGCGTTCAGCTCGGTCCAGCCTCCATCCAGCTCCATCGTGTCCTCCGTCAGGATTTCGGCGGCGCGTCGGCCGGAGCGACGGCGACGTACCCCTCCAGCGCCCTGAGCTTCTGCTCCAGGAACGCGACCGCCTGGCGCAGGTCCGCGTCGAGCAGGGACGCCAGCTGGCTGGTCGGTCCGCGGCACTCTTCCAGCTCGCGCGGCAGGGTGCGCGACCAGCGGCGGCAAGCGTCGAGCTTCTGCCGGGCGTGGTGCAGGGCGGCCTCGGCGCGCTTGACCGCCATCTCCTGCTCGGAGCAGTCGCGGACCCGGTCGCCGCCGGCGCTGTAGCGCCGCAGGGTGAGATCCCCCTTTGCCCGGACGAGCAGCTCCTCGCGGCGCGTCACCGCGTGGCGCCAGTCGTCGGTTTGCTGGTCCAGCCAGTCGGCGACGCGGTGCAGGTCCACCTCGACGCCCGCGAGGGCGTTCTGCGCGGCGGCGGTGAAGCGGCAGAGGGCCGCCTTGAGCGCTTCGAGCTGTTCCAGGGACGTGACGCGCGCGGACCGGGCCATGAGCCTACCTCTGCTGGAGATACTCCTCGATGCGGTCGGCCTTGCGGAGGAGGAAGGGGACGTAGTGCTCGGCCGCCTCCATGAAGCGCTGGAGCATTAGCAGGGTCTGCTCGAATTCCTTGGAGAACTTCTCGTGCTCCTGATCGCGCCAGGTGGCGCCGAGGCCGACCATCTGGCCGTGCAGGACCAGCAGCTGCTGGTGCAGGTCGTTGCTGAACTGCTTGACGTTCTGCGCGAACCGGCGCAGCTCGACCGGATCAACAATCGCTTGCGGCATGGTCGCCCCCTTTGCCCGTCCGCCCCGGCAGCCCGTCACGCCTTCTGCGGGCTGCCGCGCCACTCCTCCAGGAGGTGGCCGATGTCGCGGTAGTTGAAGTCCAGAAACGCCAGCTCGTTCCCGCGCTCGACGGCCGCCGTCAGGTCGCCGTGGTCGGCCGCCCCGCGGGCCAGCTCAAACAGGAACTCGCGGCGCAGCGTCACCTCTTCCCGCGGCAACTCGCGGAGGCCGTCCTCCAGCGCCCGCCGCGCCAGATCCCAGTTGCCGAGTTCCTTGAAGGCGTACCCGATGTGCAGCAGCGCTCGGACGCGCTGGGCCGGTCCGGTTCGGGCCGCCTGCAGGTGCGGGATGGCGTCCTTGTACTGGTGCGCGCGGTACAGGCGCACTCCCAGCTCCAGCGCGCACCCCTTGTCAGCCGGATTGCGGGCCAGCTTCTGGCGATACCACTCCAGCTCGCGGGTATTGATCTCCTCGAGCAGGCGGTCGCGCTTCGCCGTCAGCTCCGCATCGGCGGTCCCTTCGGCGAGTTGCCGCGACACCTGGGCCAGCTCCCGCCGGAGGCGCTCGATGGCGAGGTCGGCCAGTTCCATGAGCAGGTTGAAATCATCCTCGGTCGGGCCGAGCCCCTGCTCCAGCACGTCGCGCGCCCGGTCGAGCTGGTCCGCCCGGCGATAGCACGCAGCCAGGTCGAGGTACGGGTGCGGGTTGGTCGGGTTCGCGGCGAGCCGCGCCTGCAGCTTCGCCGTCTCCTGCTCCAGCCGGGCCGCGGCCGCGGAGATCGGCGCGGGCTGAGGGCGGGCCGGAGCGGCCCCCTCGGCCGGCTCGGGCGCGGCCGCGGCCGTCTCCTGCGTCCCCAGCGCCTGAGCCTCCGCCGTGTCCACCTTTGACGACTCCATCTTCGCGATGAGGATCTTCGCCGACAGACCCTTGATCTTCTCGCCCGCCTCGGTATCCGACGGAGCCAGCTTGCGGATCGTCTCCCACACGGCGATGGCCGGCTTGAACCGGGCGGTTGCCTCGTAGTGCTGGGCGAGGGTGCGCAGGATCTTCAGATTCCGGGGCGCCTGGCGGTGCGCCTCCTCCAGCGCCCAGACCGCGTGCAGCGGGGCGTCGAGGTTGACGAACGCCTCCACGAGAGCGAGGTGGACGCCGACGTCGCGCGGGTTGCGGCTGAGGATGCGCTCGGCGAAGTCGAGCACGCGGAGGTAGTCGCGGCGCCAGCGGGCGATCCGCAGCTTCAGGCGCGGGACGGCGGTGGTGAAGAAGACGAGCGGCGAGGCCGGGCTGTTGGCGCCGGCCCGCTTGCTTTCCGCGGCCCGGAGCGCCTGCCGGTAGCGGAGGTTGAGCGGGTCGAGCTGGCAGCAGTCGCGCAGCAGGCGGAGGCCGTAGTCGTAATCGCCGCGGGCGAGGCTTTTCTCGGCGTGCTTGAAGGCGTCCACCGCGACCCGGTTGACCGGGGCGCCAGGAGTTGGCGGCGGAGGGGTGTGTTTCTCGGCCATGCCCCAATCCTTTCCCCGGGTGCGGCGCTGCCACACAGGGCGTCGAAGGACGCGAAATGTCATCTGGCCGCCAGTTATTGAAGGTATCGCACTCCCTCCCTCCGTTCAAGTCGCAAACGCGGGACGACAGGGTCCGCTGCGAGCCTTGCCAGCGCCGAAAGCGGCAGCGAAAAGGTCGATGGGGTGTGACCGAGGTGAGACGCGGGCGGTGGCGCAGGGCGGTCAGTTGCTGTTCGGTTGCCATGACGCGCTGAGCGCGCTCGCGACACCCGACAAGGGTGGACGTCTACCCAGCCATTTCAGTAAACCGGCCGGAGAACCATGTTCAGGTGCGACCGGGCAGGGGGCCTGGGGAGAGGTTTTCGCACAGACGCTCAAAACCTGAACGAAACGATGGTGGTGCTGCCGCCAGCGGGCTACAATGCGCGACAGCAGCAGCAGTCATGATGCCAGCAACGCCAACGCCCGCAGTCGGCGGACGGAAAAGGGGAGGCCCTGCTGCCTGACATGACGTGGCTCGACGGCGGTCCAGCGCGGGTCAGCGGACCCGCAACCCGCAAGTTTGATTGGAGGATTGAAGATGGCTCGGTACGTTGCCCTGTGGCTTCCCCGGCGGCTTCCTCTTTCGCTTGCTGTTTGGTTGCTGCTGTCGCTTGCCCTGTGGCCTGCTGACTTGACGAGCCCTGGGTGGTGCCAGGAGGCGCCCGTACTGCCGCGCGGCCATGTTTTCTTCGAGACCGACTTCGAGGCTGCGGACGCGCTGCGCGGCTGGAAGAGACCGGGGAAACTGGACTCCGGCTGCCAGAGCGCCCGCGCGCTTTACTTCGAGCGCGGCGCGGTCACGGCGGGCGACACCACGCTGGCGGAGATAGCGCTTCCCGTGGAGAAGATGCGCGGCTATGAGGTCTACCTGGCGGCCATGATCAAGGCCGAAAACGTGCGCGAGACGCCGGCGCGGTATCGCGGGATCCGGTTCATGACCCTGGCCGTCCAGGGCGCCGATAAATCCTACGTGGAGGCCGTCGTGGGCCTTGGGACGTTTGATTGGAAGCCGGTCGCATTCCGTGTGCGGGTGCCACGCGATGCGACGGCCTTCTCCCTCCTTGTCGGCCTGCAAGGCGTCCGCGGCAAGGCCTGGTTCGACAACATCAAGATCATGGTGCGCAAGCCGCCATACGTTTCCGCGCCGCGCGTGGTGGCGAAGGCGGCCTACAAAGGCCATGACCTGCCCCGGTTGCGCGGGATGCAGATTTCGCCCGGTATCACCGAGAACGACCTGCGCGTCCTGGGACAGGAGTGGAACGCTAATGTGGCCAGGGTCATGCTGGTCCAACGCGGGGCGCAAGCGAAAGGCAACCCCCTTGACCTGGCCGCCTACGATCGCTGGTTGGAGGGCGAACTGGAGCGCCTGGATGCGACGCTGCGGTTGTGCGAGAAATACGGGTTGATGGTCGTAGTGGACCTGCATTCGCCGCCTGGCGGCGCGCGCACACCCAGCGGTTATGTGGGCACCAGCGGCGCGCTGTTCACCAACGCCGCGTGTCAGGCGAAATTTGTTGAGGTCTGGAAGCGGATCGCACGCCGCTGCAAGGGCGCCCGCGCGGTGTGGGGCTACGACCTGGCGAACGAACCACTGCCGCCTCGAAATATCGAGCCGGGGCTCCTGTTTGAAGGAGAGATACTCACGCCAAAGACGCCTCTGCGCGCAGAGGGCGCAGAACTCGACGATTGGGAGGAACTGGCGGCGCGGGCGGCCAGGGCGATTCGAGCCATTGATCCCGACCGGGCCATCATCTTT
>JAANMX010000531.1_pt1 | contig 50659 bp, 39 predicted proteins | sample 7279681 | NCBI WGS metagenome assembly JAANMX01 (sample SAMN14094542, study PRJNA606508) | bioreactor metagenome | isolation source: A lab-scale SPAN reactor treating ammonium-rich wastewater day 351 | place: Ireland: Galway | collected 2018-01-01
GATTGGCGATTGGTCGATATCGATCACCTTATCGACGTTCTCGATGCCGAGGATCTCCTCGTGGTCGGCCCAGGCGGCTCTGGAGCCGTGGAGCGCCCGCAGCAATCTCGGGAGGAGGGTCTCCCGCACGAGGGTTGATTTGCCCGAACCGGAGACCCCCGTGACGCAGACGAAGATCCCGAGCGGAATCCGTACGTTGATCCCCTTCAGGTTGTGTGCCTTCGCCCCCCGAATCTCCAGCCAGCCCTTTCCAGCTCCCGGATCCTCAGCATCTGCCGTGACATCGGGCAGGGGTCGACGGGTCTCCGGTACGGCGATGCGCCGAGCTCCGCTGAGATATTGCCCCGTGAGCGACTCAGGACAGGCAACGATGTCGGCAAGGGAGCCCTGGGCGATCACCCTGCCGCCATGCTCGCCTGCGCCCGGGCCGATGTCGACGATATGGTCCGCGGCCTCCATCGTCTCCTCGTCGTGCTCGACGACGATGATGGTATTGCCGAGATCCCGCAGGCGCTGCAGGGTCCCGATCAGCCGAACGTTGTCTCGCTGATGGAGGCCGATGCTCGGCTCATCCAGGATATAGAGGACACCCATAAGTCCCGATCCGATCTGCGTGGCGAGCCGGATCCGCTGGGCCTCCCCGCCCGCCAGCGTCGCCGCAGTCCGGTCCAGTGTTAGATAGTCGAGCCCTACATCGACGAGGAACGTGAGGCGAGCCCGTATCTCCTTGACGATCTGACGCGCGATCGTCTCCTCCCTTGCGCTCAAGTTCAGGCTGCCGAACCGCTCGTGCGCCTCCGCGATCGACCAACGGGCCATATCGGCGATGCTCATCTCGTCGATCGTAACGGCTAGGGCCTCGGGCTTGAGACGGGCGCCGTGACAGGAAGGACAGGGTCGGGTGGTTCGGTAGTGGTCCAGTTCGTCCTTGATGTAGTCGCTCGTAGTCTGGTTGTACCGTTGCTCCAGCATCGGAATCACACCGCCGAACTTGCTGTTGAACGTGCGAACCCGCCCCCATCGGTTCCGAAACTGGACCGCCACATTGCCGGGCAGGCCGTACAACAGCGCGTTGAGAGGGTTCTCCGCCATCTCAGCGATCGGAGTGTCGAGAGTGAAGCCAACGTTCTCACCGACTCCGGCGAGCAGGCTCAGGAGGTACTCCGAGTAGTTGGCGCCCGGCGTTTTCGGCATGATCGCGGCCAGGGCCCCGCCGCGAATGCTCAGGCGTCGGTCGGGGATGATCCGATCGGGGTCGAACTCCGTCTTCGTGCCGAGGCCGTGGCAGTCGGGGCAGGCGCCGTACGGGCTGTTGAACGAGAACGTGCGGGGCGCGACCTCTTCCATGCCGATGCCGCAGGCGGAACAGGCGAAACGCTCGGAGAAGAGCATCTCCTCAAGGGGCGTCGATTCGCTTCCCCCGTCGCCGGCAGCCACGGGCAGGACGGCCACCGCGCCGTCACCCTTCTTCAGGGCGGTCTCCAGCGAGTCCGCGAGGCGACGGTCGATATCGGGCCGCACGATGAGCCGGTCCACGACGATATCGATCCAGTGCTGTTTGTACCGATCCAGGTCCGGTGCGTCCTCGGCGCTGAGATCAACGATGCGACCGTCGATGCGTACCCGGGTGAAGCCCTCGCGGCGGATATCCTCGATCTCCTTCCGGTACTCCCCTTTTCGGCCCTTGACGATGGGGGCAAGGAGCTGGATCCGCGTCCCCTCCGGCAGTTCGCGGATCCGATCGACGATCTGTTCGACGGTCTGCTGGGCGATCTCTCTGCCGCACCGGGGGCAGTGGGGGTGGCCGACTCGGGCGAACAGAAGGCGGAGGTAATCGTAGATCTCAGTTACCGTGCCGACGGTGGACCGGGGGTTGCGGCTGGTCGACTTCTGATCGATCGAAACGGCGGGGGAGAGCCCCTCGATGTAGTCGACATCCGGTTTGTCCATCTGGCCAAGGAACTGGCGGGCGTAGGCGGACAGGCTTTCGACATAGCGCCGCTGACCCTCGGCATAGAGGGTATCGAACGCGAGAGAGGACTTGCCCGATCCCGATATGCCCGTGATGACGATGAGCCGATCGCGCGGGAGCTCGATATCGACGTCCTTTAGGTTGTGTTGGCGAGCGCCTCGGATGACGATCCGGTCGTGGGGCATGCCAGGCTCCTGAACGACGGTCACGTCGGAGCCATCCGGCCCGACGGAGGGAATACCGTTATTCTAGACCGAACGGGCCTCCCGATCACGCCTCTACCGACCGCGGGCAGGTACTCTGATACGGACCACAGGATCGGGTCCAGCATGGAGGCATACGGCATGTATCTGGCATTGAGTCCCGGGGCGCTCGGGATGCACACAGGATCGCTGGCGGAGGCTATCGCGCTCGCGAAGGAGACCGGCTACGGCGGCGTCGAGTTCAGCATTCAGGAAGCCGCGTCGCTCATCGAGTCCGACGGCGCCGATTCGGTCCGCGCCCTCTTCGCCGCTGCCGGCATCCGCCCCGCCGGCTTCGGTCTGCCGGTGGCGTGGAACGGCTCGGAGGAGGATTGGAAGGAAGGGCTCGATCGACTCGTCGTCTACGCCCGGGCCGCGGAGGCTCTCGGCTGCCATCGCACGTTCACCTGGATTCTGTCCGGCAGCAATGACCGAACCGAGGCCGAGAACCGCGCCTTCCATATCGAACGGTTCCGACCGATCGCGGAGATCCTCAACGCCCACGGCTGCCGTCTCGGACTCGAGTTCCTCGGGCCGAAGACGATCCGAAAGGACCTGAAATACCCCTTTGTCCATGATACGCCGGGCATGATGGGCCTTGCCCGGGAAATCGGGTCCAACGTCGGCTTGCTGCTCGATTCCTGGCACTGGCATACTTCCGCCGGTCGCCCTGGCGACATCCTCCGCCTGACCGCCCGGGACGTCGTCTATGTCCATGTCAACGACGCTCCTCCGGATGTCCTCCTCGATGACCATATCGACAGCAAGCGCGCGCTCCCGGGCGCCACCGGTGTCATCGATATGAACGGCTTCCTGAACGCGCTTGAGAGTATCGGATATGACGGCCCCATCGTTGCAGAGCCGTTTGGCAATCCGGCGAGCTGGGCTGCGGATCTGATGCGCGCCGCGCTCAAACGCGCCCGAAGCGCAGCCTGATCGCATACGGGTCGGGCCGTCCTCGGCCGCAGCGCCGCCCGACGGCCCGCACTCTCTCGTAACCGGGATGCTGTGCGGTTGATGCCGGAAGGACGACGGGCGTCCTGCCCGGCGGCGACCGGTGTTCGATCAGAACGCGCGAAACGCGGCGGCGCTCAGGGATGCGCACCAGACCGCGTACAGCGATTCGCCGATGCCGACCCTGATGAAATCGGGCATCCGCGGGCCGAGGCGGCGCCAACCGAGAAGCGCGCGCGCCACAAGGGGCGCGACACCGATCATCAGACAGAGCGCAAACGGAATCGGGGCCAGGCGCAGGGCTGCGATCATCGCGATCCCCATCCCGGCATGATAGAGCAGGTTGCCGCGTCCGCAGCGGCGTCGAAGCTCCTCGTTCGCAACGCCGCGCATCCGACCCGCACAAAGGAGCATCCGGACGTGGAAGACGCCGGAGGCGCCGATCGCGCACTGCACGATCCATAGCGACAGCGCGCGCGACCCATCCGCTCCCGTTCCGACGAAGTAGGCGAACGGAGCCGCGATCCCGGCGACCCATGTCGCCAGCGCTTCGCCGAAGAGGGTTCGATCCAGTCGTTTGCGCGCCCGGATCCGGGGCAGCAAGGCGAGCGTCGCCGCGCCGACGAGCGCAGGCGGGATCGTCCAGAGGAATCGAGGGCCCGCGATCCAAACGAGGGCAGCGGCCGCACTCCCCGATACCGTCAGCCATAGGGCCGCCCAGAGCCGGACGCCAGGGTATGGTCGACGGCTCAGCGCGTTATTCAGAGAGGCGCGAAGGAAATGGGCCGATACGATCAACGCCAGACAGAGTCCGCCCGAGGCTGCCGCTGGCGATGGGCTCGCGGCTGTGCCGAGGATGAAGCCGGCAAGCAGGAGAGCCCAGGATCCGTGCTCGGGGGGTACGGGCGGGCCGGTGACCGCGCCCCGCTTCACGATGTCGGGTTCGTGGCGATGGTCGGTTGTGCACCCGTCTCCGGCGGAGGAAGCCCGAGCTGCGTCGTCAACTCCTTGAGAAAGAACTCACAGTCGGTGACCAGCCCGTACGCCTGATGGGTCCCCCGGTCCAGAAGTTTGATCACCGTGTCGGCGTCGCTATCGACGCAGATCGTGGTTATCGAAGCTCGGAGGAGGTTGCCGGTGGCGACCGAGTGGAGTGTGGTCGCGACCATGACGGCGATGCCAACACCACGGATCGCGGCGCGCATCGCCTTCTGCGCCTCCAGGGTGTCGGTGATGACCTCGGGCATGGGACCGTCGTCGCGGATGCTGCCCGCGAGCACAACCTCCACGCCGGCCTGGACGCATGCGTGCATCACACCCCGTGTCAGGGTCCCATTTCGAACCGCGGCCTGTATGCCGCCCGCGGCTCGGATCGCGTTGATCGCACGGAGGTGGTGCTCATGGCCGTGCGCATCGGATATGCCGGTCGAGAGGTTGACGCCGAGAGAGGTGCCGTACAGTGCGGATTCGATATCGTGCGTCGCGAGCGCATTGCCCGCGAACAGCACGTCGATCCAACCCGCTCGGATCAACTGCTCCAGGCAGCGCCCGGCTCCGGTATGGACGATCGCGGGTCCGCCGACGAACAATATCCGTTCCTGTCTTGCCCGGCTTTCCTGCATGGCGCGGGCGACGGCTGCGACGACGATCTCCTTGGGCCGCTCCGACGAGACGCCGCTGCCCATAAAATGGAAGGCGCTGTCCGGCTCCACTCGGGGGAGAGGGGTGACCCGAACGCCAGTATCGCCCACGACGATCCGATCGCCAACCCGAACATCGCCGATCGGGATGCACCGGGCGCGATCCGACCCTCCATCCGAGGTGCACACGATGCCGCAGTCCATCTCGATATCTTCCACATCGATCCAGCGTCCTCGGAGATAGACCGCCGTATCCAGATTCGTCGTGGAGTAGAAGCCGTCCGGGAAAACCCCGTTTGCGGGGGCCGCGACACGGCGCGCGTCCTGCGGGGAGACGCGCACCGCCCCATGCCGCCCGATCTCGTGCAGGATGCGCTCGAGTGTGTCGGCATCGCCGGCGGTAACCACGATCTCCGCCGAACTCGGCTCTTCTTTGGTCCGGCCCATCTGGAAGCGGGCGACCTCATAGGAGCCGTCGTGCATCAAGACGGTATCCAGGACCTTCGACAACGTCAGCGAATCGATGATATGGCCCACAAGGTGAACGGACTCGGAAGGCATGGTGTGCCGATCTCCTCCAATCGTAGCGGACCCTGAGGATACCACCGGCACAGACGAAAGAAGGCTGTTCCGTACAGGAGAACGGGGGGTACCGGGCGAAATACCCTGTCGTTCGCCGCATCGGACCGCGGCTGCCCAAGTCCCTGAGATAGGAGAACGTCCACGATGAGTCTCACCTGGTCCCGCTCACGCTGGCTTATGGCCCTATGCTGCTTCAGCTTTCTGCCGCTCCTGATATCGATGCCTGCCACCGCACGCCTTCAGGAGGAGGCTAAACCAGTTGCCGTGCGGGTGGCGCCGGAAGCGCCCGAGGGCGCGGTCGTGCTGTTCGCAGGCAAGGGCGATGAGATCGGAGCCAACTGGTTCAAACGGGGCTCCACCGATCCGGCTCCGTGGGTTCTCACGCCCGAGGGCGCCATGACGCCCCGCTCCGGCGATATCACCTCGAAGGCGGAGTTCGGCGACTGCATGATCCATGTCGAGTTTCGCCCAACCGTGGACGCGGAGGGCAAGACGAAAGGGCACGGCAATGCTGGAGTGGGGATCGCGGGCCGGTACGAAATCCAGATCATGGATTCCTACCGTGCGGAGCCGTCGGTCGGCGGCTGCGGCGCGATGTACAGCCAGAAACCGCCCCGCGTCAACGTGAGCAAGAAGGCGGGCGAATGGCAGAGCTTCGAGATCATCTTCCGGGCGCCCCGGTTTGATGACCAGGGCAAGGTCGTCGAGAAGGCGCGCGCGACCGTTCTCCAGAACGGCGTGGTCATCCATAACAACGCCGAGTTTGCGGGGCCGACCGGCATCCAGTACGGTGAGTTTGCCGGTGAAGCGCCGAAGGGGCCGATTGTCCTGCAGGGCGATCATGATCCGGTGGAGTTCCGCAACATCTGGGTGATCCCGCTCTAGCGTCCAGACGTGTGCAACCCCTACTGAGCCGCTCAGGCGAGCATCGCAGAGGACCCTGACTCGGGACTACCATCGGTGACCAACGGGACCTCCCATCTGAGCGCCGGCCGTCTTGCCGGGATGAGCCTCTACTGGCTGGCTGTGAACGTCCAGTGGGGGGCGCTGCTCATCGCGCTGATCCCCGCCGAGGCGGTGCAGCTCCGACCGCTCGACCATGCGCGCCTCCTCAGCCTGATCCTCGGGATCGGCGCCGTAGCCGCGCTGATTCTGCCTCCGTTCGTCGGAGCGCTGTCAGACCGGTGCCGCCATCCTTGGGGGCGACGTCGCCCGTACATGGCCGCCGGCACGGCATTGAACCTTGTGGGCCTGCTGCTCCTCGCCACAGCGGCCCGCGCCGGGTCGGTCGCGCTGTACATCCTCGCGTATCTGGTCGTCCAGTTCGGCAGCAACGTGGCAACCGCGGCCTATAGCGGGATCATCCCCGATGCTGTGGAACCCTCGCAACGGGGCGCAGCCAGCGGCTGGATGGCGGTGATGACCCATTGCGGCACCATCCTCGGCGCGCTCGGCGGCGGGATACTGGTGCAGAGGGGTTTGTCCGGCTGGCTCTACGGGGTGATCGCGCTTCTCCTCCCCCTGACTCTGGCGGTTACGGCCGCGGCGGTACCGGAACGACCGGGGTCACCGTCCGGCGAGCCGCTCCGCCCGGGCCAGATCCTGCGGAGCCTGTGGCTCAACCCGCGGCGGTATCCCGACTTCGGATGGGTATGGGCCACCCGGTTTCTGTTCACGGCCGGCATGTGGATGGTTCAGCCCTTCATCCAGTACTATCTGCGGGACGTAATCGGATCCGCTCAGGCGGCTGAGGACGCGGGCCGAGTGATCGGCATCGCCCTGGCCGGGGCGACCGTCACCGGTCTGCTCGGTGGGGCGCTTTCGGATCGGTTCGGCCGCAAACGGGTCGTCTATGTGGCGAACGGCCTGATGGCGGCGGTATCGCTCGGTTTCATGGTCGTGGGCGGGATGCCGGGCGTATACGTGACCGCGACTCTGTACGGGCTCGCCTTCGGGGCGTACTATAGTGTTGATTGGGCGCTCGGATGCGATGTGCTGCCGAACAAGCAGGATGCGGCGAAGGACATGGGCGTGTGGCACATCGCGATGGTCCTGCCCCAAAGCATCGCACCGGCGCTCAGCGGGCTGATCCTGACCATGGGCGGCGTCCGCGTCGGTGCGGGCGCCGCAGAACCCCATTACCGGCCCGGAGCCTACCTGGTCCTGTTCGCGTCCGCGTCATTGCTGTTGGCGCTGAGCGCGTGGCTTCTCCGCAACGTCCGGGGCGTCCGTTAGCCGGGTGCGCCTCGGAGCGCGTCCTCGATGATGCGATCGAGCAGCTTCGGGAACGGGATGCCCGCCGAGCGCGCGGCATCGGGCAGCAGGCTGGTCGGCGTCATCCCGGGGATCGTATTGATCTCGAGGAACCAGGGCTGGTCCCCCTCGACGATCATGTCGACGCGGGACATGCCGCGGCAGCCCAGCAGCGCATGGGCCTGTTCGGCATACTTCGCCGCGAGGTCGCTCGCATTACGGGAGATGCGCGCGGGGATGATGTGTTCGCTGCCTCCCGGGGCGTACTTCGAATCGTAATCGTAGAATCTGCCCCTCGGCACGATCTCAATGATGGGCAGGATCTGTGGCGTCTCGGTCCCGAGGATGCCCACGGTGATCTCGGTCCCCCGCAGATAGGTCTCGATCAGCGCGTGGGTGTCGAGCGCAAAGACCGCGTCGATCGCGGCCGATAGTTCGCCCTCGTTGCGGACAATGGCGCAGCCGATTGCGCTCCCTTCATGGACCGGCTTGACGATGCAGGGGAAACCCGCCTGCTCGTCCACCATGATCGCCCGATTGCGGGCATCCTCCGGCGCGTCTCGCGACAGGACGATACCGCTCGGAACCGGGACGCCCTCCCCCACAAGCAACCGTTTGGTCTTATCTTTGTCCATCGCCAGGGCGCTCGCGAGAACGCCCGAGCCAGTATAGCGGATGCCCATTTGTTCGAGCATTCCCTGCAGCGTTCCGTCCTCGCCGCCCCGGCCGTGGAGCGCGATAAAAGCGACATCGGGGCGGGTCTCGATCAGACGCTCGATCCAGCGGATGTCCTGCGGGTCGGCGCCCGTGTCGATGCCCTCGATAGTATACTGATCGCGGGTGAGCGCGGCCATGATCTGCCGGCCCGTCGATAGCGAGACGTCCCGTTCGTTGGAGTGTCCACCCATAAGCACCGCGACGCGCACCTTCGACATTCAGAGGGCTCCTTTCGACATGCTGGCTAATCCTATGGTAGCACGGAGGTCCGGGCCATGGAGCGGATGACGCTCGGCTGGGTTGCTCAGGCGCTGGGCCTTGAGGCGCCCGATCGGGGCCATGTGCCGATCACCGGCGTCAGCATCGATACGCGTTCCGGCTGCGACGGCGCGCTTTTCATCGCGCTTCGCGGAGAACGGACCGACGGCCACGCGTTCCTCGGTCAGGCTGCGGCTGCCAATGCCGCGGCAGCCATCGTCGCCCGTCCTGATCCTGTCGTGAGCCTTCCGCAGCTAGTGGTCGATGATCCGCTTCTCGCCCTCGGCAAGCTCGCCCGAGCCTATGCGGATCGCTATAAGCTCGTCCGGATCGGGGTGACGGGCAGCGTCGGCAAGACATCCGTTCGGGCGATGATCGGGACGATTCTGGCCACGCGGTTTGCAGTTTGCGCATCGCATGGCAACCATAATAACGAGATCGGGGTACCCCTGACGCTCCTGTCTCTTGAGGGGCGGCACACGGCTCTCGTTACGGAACTCGCCATGCGCGGCTCCGGCCAGATCGCCTACCTTGCGGAGATGGTCCAACCCTCCATCGGCGTCATCACCGGTATCGGGGTCTCGCACATCGAGCTTCTCGGCACCCGGGAACGCATCGCGCAGGCCAAAGCCGAGCTCCTCGATGCCCTGCCCCGTGACGGAACGGCGGTTCTGCCTGCGGACGACCCGTACCTATCGTTTCTCAAGGAGCGGGCTCCGGCGGACATCCGGACCTTCGGGTTTGCGTCGGCCGCCGACTTCGTCTGTAGGGCCTCCGCGCCGGGCCCGAACGGCGAGGCCCGGTTCACGGTCAACGGCGTCGGATTTGAGATTGGAGCGCCGGGCGTCCATCATGCGCGAAACGGGGCTGCAGCCTGCGCCGCAGCCGCCGCTCTCGGCCTTTCGGTCGAGGATTGTGCGGAGGCTCTTCAGGGCTTTCGCACGCCGCAAATGCGGATGGAAGCCCTCCGTGCGCCCGGGGATATTCTGGTGCTCAACGATGCCTATAACGCCGCGCCCGATTCCGTCCGGGCGGCGCTGGATACCCTGGCGGAGACCGCACGCGCCACAGGAAGGCGTCCGATCGCCGTACTCGGAGACATGAAGGAGCTCGGTGCATACGCGGAGGACGCCCACCGTCAGGCTATCGAAGCCGCAGACCGATCGGGCGTCCATCTCCTCGTCGCTGTGGGATCGTCGATGGCCGATGCGCATGCGCGGGCAGGATCATCTGCCGTCGCCGCCGTACTATATCCCGATAGCACGTCGGCCGCGGATCGTATCCGACGGCTGGTCCAGGCCGGCGATGTCGTGCTCGTCAAGGGTTCTCGAGCGATGGAGCTCGATCGGGTCGTCCAGCGGTTGATGCAAGGCGGAGAGGCGGAACCGTGATCCCGGTTCCGCCGTGGAAGGATCAAGCCGACGCGCGGATTCGAACCGCGGACCTGCTCATTACGAGTGAGCTGCTCTACCACTGAGCCACGTCGGCAATGGCCATGCCGCGGACCGGATTTGAACCAGTGACACGTGGATTTTCAGTCCACTGCTCTACCAACTGAGCTACCGCGGCGTGCGGCACCGGAGAGTATACACATGGCGAATACCCGAAGTCAAGAAGCGATCCCAACAGCCCTTACCGGAATCATCGCGCCGATGTACACGCCGGTGCACCGGGACGGCGCCATCGACGACGTCGGCGTGCGGGCGATGGTGGACTGGCTGGCCGATCGGCGATGTGTCCGTTCCGTCTTCGCACGGAGCGGGATGGGAAAGATGTTCACGTTCACCGTCGACGAGACCATGCGGTTCGCCTCGATGGTACAGGAAGCGAATGCCGGGCGCATGGGCCTCCTGCTCGGATCGGGCGGCGAATGGCTGGGGCAGCGTGAAGGCGGCAGGGCGGAGTTCGACACCTATGTCGGCCAGGCCATCCATTTGACCCGTTTCGCCGGGAACATCGGCGCCGACGCGGCCGTGCATGTGCTCCCTGCCGCGATCGACCCCGCGGCGGGCGAGAGCCATGCGGACCTGGTCTATCGGTACTACCGGGCGATAGACGAAGAGACCGATACACCGGTAGTCCTGTACCAGCCGGGCGGCATGCCTGAGCCGTATCGCCTGACACCCGCCCTGATGGGCCGCCTCCTGGAGCTGCCCGGGATCGTCGGCCTGAAGCTCTCGACCGATGATGATTCCGTCTTCGACCCGATCGCTGACGTGGTGCGGGATCATCCGTTCGCCTTCATCTGCGGCCACGAAGGGTATTATGCTCGGGGACTTCGGAAAGGCGCCGTCGGTGTCATCGGCCAGGGATGCAACGGATATCCGGAGATCCTCGCGGCGGCTGAGGCGCGGGAACGTGCGGGAGATCCATCCGGGGCCGACCGTGCGATGGACGATGTATGGCGTGGATTGGACGCCACGAACGGACTGGATAGCTCGGTGGCGCTGAAGCAGTACATCGCGAGTCAGGGATATGCGGTGCAGCCCTATGACCGGAGCGGCAGCGAGCCCTGTGATGATGCGACGGTTCAACGGTTGCGTACGGCGTTGAACCGCCTGCGCGGTCCCTACTGCGAGGAGCTGGGGCTTCCATGTCCTGTCTGAAACGGCGCCGTGCCGTGGTACGAAACGGAGCCGCTCGAAGCTTATCTACCCCGGGTGCAAGGAGCAGAGAATGGGATTGATGGACGGTCGGCGTGCGCTGGTCGCCGGAGCGCGCAACAAATGGAGTATCGGCTGGCACTGCGCCGCGTCGCTTCTGCGCGAGGGCGCTGAGGTCGGTTTCTCCGTGTTCAGCGAGCGAGAGGCGCGGGATATCGCGGATCTTGCCGCGGAGGCTGGCCATCCAGATGCCCCGATCTTCACCTGCAACGCCACCAGCGCCGAGGATGTGGAGCGGCTGTTCGCGTCGGTGGCGGAGCGGTTCGATGGCCGCCTGGACGGCCTGATCCACAGCATCGCGTTCGCGCCGCGAGAGGCTCTCAGCGGCGACTACATCGATACAAGCGGTACGGCCTTCTCCGTTGCGATGGACAGCAGCGTCTATACGCTCATTGCCCTGGCAAGGGGTGCGAGGCCGTTGATGGCCGCCGCCGGCGGAGGTGGGATCGTCACCCTCTCTTACCTTGGCGGCGATCGGGTCATCCCCCGCTACAACGTAATGGGCGTATGCAAAGCCGCGCTCGAATCGACGGTACGGTATCTGGCGTGCGATCTCGGGCCGGAGAACATCCGGGTCAATGCGGTCTCCGCGGGCCCGATCAAGACCCTGGCTGCGCAGGGGGTGCAGGGGTTCAACGCCACGCTGGAGCAGGTCGCCGATCGCTGCCCGATGAAGCGCAAGGTCACCGCGGACGAGGTGGGAGACGCCGCGCTGTTTCTGCTCAGCCCGCTGGCCCGGGGTATCACCGGCGAGACGTTGTTCGTCGATGCCGGCTACAACATCATGGGGATGTAGTCGGGGCGGGAGCGGCCTGTTGACACCCGATCGTTCCGCGGCGTGGGCTCTCCTGACGGAGTACGCGAAGAGCCCGAGCCTGATCGGCCATGCGCTGGCCGTTGAGGCCGCCATGCGACACTACGCCCCAGTCTTCGATGGCGACCCGGACCTCTGGGGCGTCGTCGGTCTGATCCACGATTTCGACTATGAACGGTGGCCGACCGCTCCCGACCACCCCGAGCAGGGTATGGCGATCCTCCGCGAGCGCGGGTGGCCGGAGGATCTGATCGCCGTGATCGGCAGCCATGCGGACTATACGGGCATACCCCGAACGACGCCGATGGCGCGGGCGCTCTTCGCGGTCGACGAACTATGCGGTTTCATCACGGCTGTCACCTACGTCCGGCCGTCGCGCAAGGTTGCGGATGTCGAGGTGGCCTCCGTGAAAAAGAAGATGAAGGATAAGGCGTTTGCGCGATCGGTTTCCCGTGAGGACATCGTCGCGGGCGCGGCCGAACTGGGGATCGACCTCGATGACCATATCGGCAACTGCATCGCGGCGATGGCCGCCGTCGCCGATACGCTGGGGCTATAGCCAGCAGCCATGAACGCGCTCTATGCCGAATGGCTTCGCTGGGCGTTCCTCATCGTCGGCGGGGCTGTGACGCTCGTGTGCGGGTGGATCGCCGTACGCTCCGTGCGCCGTCTGAACAAGAGGATCGCGGAGTTCGAGGCCGAGCTCGGCGAGCGGGACGGGGCGCCGATGAATCCGTATGCCGCGTTGGCGGATTTATACAGCGAGGCCGATCGGGAGAAGACGTCGGCGGCGAAGCGAGGTCGGGCGGGCAGTTAGCCCCGTCTACTCGTCTTCGGACAGGACGTCTTCCTCGCTTTCATCCGGATCGATCAACTCATCCTCGTCGTCATCCTGAGCGTTATGATCGGTTGGACTGATTGAGCCCTTCGCTGCCCACGGCGATTCGGTGCGGCCGGCCCTTGTCGCTTCCGTGTCCAGGAGGCGATCCGGCATGCCGGGCAACCGCTGCTTCTGCCGGCACTCCTCGCATTCAAACTGGACTTTCGCGTTGATCAGCCATCGTGGAATCGTGGGGATCGGGTTGCCGCATTCGCAGCAAAGCACCTCGAGGGGCTTGGTTTTCGACCGGGTCATTGGGAGGCGCTCCGTTCCGGGTTGGCCGGTTCCTTGTCGGGTGGATGATGTTGCATGGCTTTCCTACGTTCGGCATCGTGGCGGTGCGAGAGCTTGATCGACAGCCAGCCGTTGACCAGCATCACGACCGCGGCGACCAAATATAAGGCCCAGCCGTGATGATTGGTCGGCATACCGGGCTCCGAGAGCCATCGATTACCGCGGATCATCCCGCCGATCGCGATGATCACCAGCGCAATCGCCGTCAGGATAAAGCCATTCAAGTCGCGCAGACGCACCCATCCATCCTGTTGCACATTGTGTGTATTGTCTATGATATCCTCCAGAGCCCCGAGCTGTCAACGGAGCGCGTGCCGGGTCGCTGGGCGCCCGGCGCAGCACAGCAGCCTCTCTGGGCCCGGCGGTCGGTTTCGCGGCCAGGGGCGTCTACGCCAATCCCCATCGGCGTCGGAGGATCCATTCGACGCTGAGCAGGCCCAGACAGAGCCCGAGCAGGGCCGGAGCGTTCCAGAGATCCCGCTCCTCGACGCTCCGGAATCTCAGCAGAATCCGTTTCTGCCGCGACACCCAACCTGCGACATCCTCCGGCTCCATGAACGTCCCTCCTGAGACGCGGGCTATCTGCTTGAGCAGGTCGTCGTGCCGCTCCGGCTGCTGCAGTTCCACGGCTGCATCGCGGACGATGTACCGGGCGTACACTTCGGGGCCGCTGATCTGCTCACTCATCAGCGTTGCCCGGTGGCTACCGATCTCGCCTGCCTCCGCGGTACCGGTATACACTCCGGGTGATCCGGGCAGCGGCTTAAGCCGAACGGTCCGTGGTGACCGACCCCGGCCGTCTCCCTCGCGGCTCAAGCGGACGGCCACGTTGGCCCGATCCATCGGCCGATAGAACTCGTCGAGCACGCGCGCTGTCAACCCGACTCGGTCGCCCGGACGATAATCGCTCTCGTCGACGCTCAGCTGGGCGCGTTTGTTGCCGCCCGGATTATCCCTTGGTGTCATCGTACGGAGGATCTGCCCCCAGAACCGATAGAAGTATCGGTCGCCGACGCGCCAACGCCATCGCCAGGTGCTGTCGGTCATCGTCATCAGACAACGTCCTGCGCCGAACGGCTGGACCGCCAGCGCGGGCATGCCGGTGGCGGAGTTGACTGCGAGCGCCGTGGCTCCGGGCCGAAGGCCGCGACTGCTGCACATCCACAGCATCCCGGGGAGCTCCTGCCAGATGCGACGGTTCTCCTCCGGGTTCGGTGCGAGCGAGAGGATGGGATCCTGAGCCCCATAATCGGTTGGGGCGAGCCGGAACGGCTGGTCGGCGGTTACCGCCGATGGGACACCCGAAAAACGGAAGGGTAGGACCGGCTCGAGCAGAGCGCCGGCGTACTCGTGGGGCATATGTCGTTCGCCGGCGATGACGATCAGGCTGCCGCCCCGATCCTCCACGAACCGTCGGAGATTGCGGAGCTCACTGTCGCCGAACATGACCCTTGGCACGTCGCCGAGGACCACGACATCGTAGGAGAAGAGGTCGTCGAGCTTCTCCGGGAACGACCGGACCGGCAGATTGCCCCGTGCGGTCGGCGCCCCTTCGTCATCAACGGTAAAGCAGGCGAAACCGATCTGATCGTCGCGGAGGATCGCGTTCTTCAGATAACGGTATTCCCAGCGCGGCTCTCCTTCGATGTACAGGACCCGAAGCTTCTTGTCCACCACCTGCTGGAGGAACGCCTTGCGGTTGTTGGTGTGCAGGGCTTCGCCGCCCAGCATGCTCACCCTCACTCTCAGCGCGCCATCCCCGGTCGTCTTGGGGGTATAGGTCAGCGGCACGTTCGCTCGGGCCTCTCCGGAGCGCAACGCGACTTGCCTTGAGGCGAGGACGGTCCCGCTGCGATCGAGGCTAACCGTGACCGTCCGACCGCCGTAGCCCCGTTGCGTGAGTCCTGCCGTGATCCGGACCTCGGCTCCCTTGCGGACCACCCGATCCGCGAGGACGTCGACGATCGCCAGATCCTTCGTCGGCGTCGGGTCGCCGATGCCGACCGTGTGGATGGGAACGCCCAGGCTGCCCGCCTTTTTGGCCCACGAGACCGGATCGTCACCGCTGTTCGAGCCGCCATCGGTCAGAAGGACGATGCCCGCAAGCGCCGAGCCCGAGGTCTGATCGAGGATGTCCCGGATGGCGTCGCCGATCCGCGTTGCACCTGTTCGGGGGTTGCCCGCCGTGATCGTCGATCGGCGCTCCGTTCTGAACGCGCTCCGCTCGACCGGCGAGACCGTTTCGCCGAAGGTGAAGAGCTTCAGGGCAAACGTGCGGCCGAGGCGATCCAGAGACGAGGCTGGTGGGTCTCCGTTTGACTTGCCCGTCTTCGCGAGCGTCAGCGTACGGATCGCGCGGCGCAGACGGGGCGTCGTGCGGGGATCGGCGCCGAGCGTTCGTTCCGATCGTGCCGCGGCCTCCGCCCGGGTTCGCGGGTCCGTCAGCGCCATGCTGCCGGAGACATCGATGCCGACCGCCAGGCTTTTCGGCTGGCGCTGCACACGAGTGATCGTCGACACAGGGCGCAGCAGGGCCAACAGCACGCAGGCCACGGCAGCTAGTCGGAGCAGCGAGAGAAGGACAAGGCGACCTCGCCCGACTGCTGGTCCGTTCAGCCGGGCGATCCACAGCCAGAGCGCGGCGATCGCCAGGACCGCAGCGGCCAGGGAGGGCCTCCAGCCCGTCAGGATCACGCTCGAATCGCGCGAAGCGAGCGCCGCCAACCCGTGCAGGAGGTCGTTCACGTCCGTTTGGTCCAGCGGCCCGCGATGCCGATCTCCAGGGCCATGAGGATCAGGGCGAGGGTGAGCAGCGTCGCGGAGATCTCGCGACCCTCGCGCGCTTCGCGGACCGTCGCCGTCAGCTGTGCGTCGCCATGTACGTATAGGATCCTATCGGAACCGGCGAGGTTCCGGATCTCCGCAGGGGGCGCCTTTCTAAGGTCCGATTCGCGGGCCTTCGGATTGGCCGCATAGGCGTCACGGTGACCTTGAAACGGCCCTGTGCCCGCGATCCTGTAGATACCGGTGTCCTGAGCGATCGGGCAGGGGAGCAGCAGCGCCGCGTCGCGGAGGGTCGGCCGTACCGTCGCAGCGTCACCGGACGGTGCGGTGATCCGAAACGGACTCTGTGCGGCTCCAATGGGGAGGGAAACGACCGTGGCCGCGCCCGTGTCGATCATCCGCTGATCCGCGTGGAGGGACGCAAGGTAGGCGATGCACTGGTGGATCAGCGGGACGAATGCGGGTTTCAGCGGCAGATCCGAGCCCGGCGGCGCGGCAGTGAAGGCGAACACGATCAATCGGCCCCTGCCGCATACGGCTTCGAGGATCGCCGGAGCGCCGTCGCTGAATCGGGCGATGACCCTTGGCGCGCCTGCGGTATCGCGGACGGCCATACGAGCCCGGATCGTGAATCGAGCGTCGCTGAGGCCCGCTCCGCCCGCGCCCATCGCGCGGAGGGCCGGATGATCGAACGAAGCGGGGTCGATGCTGAAGGCGTTTCGGAGCGGCGCCGTCGATACGCCGGTGCATTCGAGGCCGGGAATCCGCAGGGCGCGGATGACCTGCGCAAGGCCGTTGCCCGATGTCGCCGGCATAACCATGACGCCGCCGCCAGCGCGGACATAGGACGTGAGGGAGTTAAGATCGCGGTCGCTGTAGCGGGGCACGGCGGCGAGAACCAGCGCGTCGGGCTGGCCCGGCGCCAGCGGTTGAGATCCGATCTCGGGAAGGCCTCGCACGATGATCCCGCCTCCGCCGTCGGCAACGCTGACCGGCGCAAGGGCGGTGGCCACATAGAGCGCCGCGCCCGCGCCGCCGGCGCTCTCGGTGGAGCCGATCACGAGCGCCCGGATAGCCGCCTGCACGCGCACGGCGAACCACGCCGTATTGTCCGCCATCAGCCCATCGGGCCGATCAAGGACGACCGCGCCCGTCCTCGTCCCCTGCCTATCGAACAGATGCGTGAAGGCAGCTTCGGCTGGCCGCTCCACTGGCGCCGCGATATCCGCCGCGCCCACCGGCGCGCCGTCGACCTCGAGGCGGACTCGCGTTGCAGGCTGCGCCGCTCCGGTATAGTTTCCGATCCGGGAGATCAGCCGCACCGGTGCGGCGCCGGTGATCAGATCCCTGCTGAAGGTCGGCGGGGCGATGGAGACGTTGGGGCGGGTCGCGTCGCCGATATCGATCCAGACGATTCTGGCCGTCTTCGCGAGCGCCTGCCACACTCCCGATCGATCGGTCTTGCGGGTTTGCCTCAATCCGGAGGCCTGGGTGTCGGTAAGGAGGAACACCTCCTTGCGTCCGGCGGGGCTGGGCGCCGCGAGCGTCCGGCATAGCTCGGCCGCGGCCTCATAATCGGTGGCGTTGTACCCTGCCCTTACGCTCCGAATGCGGGCCCTCGCCGCCTGAAGATCGTGGGAGGGCTGTCGGATCAACGCCCGAGGATGGTCGGAGATAAGCGCCGCCGACACGGTATCGCCGGGCCGGAGCAGTCTGGTGATGATCCGATCTGCGGCTGCCTGAGCTCGCTGAAAGTCGGTCGTACCGTCGGCCATCCATCGCATGCTCATCGAATCGTCGAGCGCGATGACCGCATGGATCGGCTCCCCGCTCGCGCCTGCCATGGCGTTGGGCGATCGGATCACGGGTCGGGCGAACGCAAGCGCGATGGCGCAGACGATCAGGGCGCGGAGCGCGGCGAGGAGGATCTGTTCGATGCGAAGGCGACGGCGAAGACGTTGCTGGGATTGGGCAAGGAATCGCCATGCCGCCCATCGGATCACGCGACGCCGACGTTGGCGGATGAGGTGGAGCAGCAAGGGCACCGCCGCCGCGCCCAGGGCATAGAGCAGGCCCGGATTGAGGAACGTCACGACTGTCGCATCCGTTCTGAGAGAAACTGCACGAGAGCCTCGTCCACGGGGCGATCGGTGGTCATGAGGGCATAATCGGTTCGGATATCCCGGCAACCCCGTCGGATCGCCGTCAGATGCGCCTGAACCGTCCTCTGATATTCGATTCGGAGCGCCCTGGGGTCGGTTTCGAGCGTGCCTTCGTTCTCCATCCCCTCAAAGACGGACTCGCTCTCGAAGGGGAGAGTGAGCTCGGCCGGGTCCAGCACGTGGAGGACGATGACTTCGTGCTTCCGATGGCGGAAGTGCTGCAGGCCTTTGAGGATGGCTGCCGGTTCGTCCAGGAGGTCGCTCAGAATGATGACCAGCCCTTTGCGGCGGATTCGCTCGGCGAGGTCGCCGAAGGCGGCGCCGATGTCCGTCCGCTCGCCCGGCTCGGCCTCTTCCATCCGTCGGAGCAGTTCGCGCGCGTGGGCCGGCGTTCCGGCCGGGGGCAGATACCCGACGACGCCCGGCCCAAACGTCGCAAGCCCGACCGTGTCGCGCTGCCGGAGCAGCAGATATGTCAGGGCGGCGGCTATGGTCGCCGCGTACTGCGCCTTGGTCGTCGGGCCCGACCCATAGCCCATCGAACCGCTGACGTCCAGCGCGATGTGGGCTTTGAGGTTCGTCTCCTCCTCGAACTGCTTGACGTGGTAGCGGTCCGATCGGCCATAGACACGCCAGTCGATGTGCCGGATTTCATCCCCGGGGGTGTAGTTGCGATGCTGGGCGAACTCGACGCTGTAGCCGTGATGGGGGCTTCGATGCAGGCCTGATATCACGCCTTCGACCACGGCGCGAGCACGAAGTTCCAGCGAAGCTACGCGAGCGAGTGTCTTAGGGTCCGCGAGGGGAGCCATCAGCGGGTGAGCCTGCAGGTCGCCGCCAACACCATCCGGGCGCTCAGCTGGCGGGGAGTCTCGGCGTGCGTTCTAGGAGCCGATCGACGATCGTATCGGGCGAGATCCCCTCGGCCTCGGCGTTGAAGTTGACGATCACCCGATGGCGGAGGACCGGATGGGCGATGGCAGCGACGTCGTCGGTCGTGGCGCAGGCGGCGCCATGCAGAGCAGCCCGCGCTTTGGCCCCGAGCACCAGATGCTGGGACGCCCTCGGGCCTGCGCCCCAGCTCACATACTCCCGCACGAAATCCGGAGCCTCGGGCTGGTCGGGCCGGGTGGCACGACTCAGATTGAGCGCGTACTGGATCACATGGTCGCCCGCCGGCACCTTCCTTACGAGATCCTGAGCCCGGATGAGGTCTGGCCCCGACATCTGGGAGGTGACCCTGGCGAAGCCCGCGCCGGTCGTGGCGGCGACGATCGCCTTCTCCTCCTCAGCCGATGGATAGCCGACACGGATCATGAACATGAACCGATCCAGCTGGGCCTCCGGCAGCGGATAGGTGCCCTCCTGTTCGATCGGATTCTGGGTCGCCAGCACGAAGAACGGATCGGGCAGCGGGTAGGGCGCCCCGCCCGAGGTGACCCGGCGTTCCTGCATGGCCTCGAGGAGGGCCGCCTGGGTTTTCGGCGGGGTTCGGTTGATCTCGTCGGCCAGGATGATGTGCGCGAACAGAGGGCCTTTCATGAAGACGAACACTCGTTCCCGCGTGACCTGATCTTCCTGAATGATCTCGGTGCCGGTGATGTCGGCGGGCATGAGATCCGGCGTGAACTGAATCCGTTTGAACGATACGTCGAGACAGTCGGCCAGCGAGCTGACCAGCAGGGTCTTGGCGAGGCCCGGGACCCCGACGAGGATGCCGTGCCCACGGGACAGGACGACCGTCAGGAGCTGCTCGACGACGCTTTCCTGCCCGATGATCACCCTGCCGAGCTCGCTCCGTATCCGACTGTATGCAGCGCTCAGCGCCGCGAGCGCTTCGGTGTCCGACCCCGTGGTCAATCGTGCGGCGTCATCTCTGGCCATGCCTGAACGGTCCTTTCCTGAGGGGTATGGCGGTCATTTCTGATAGATCGGCAGGAGTCCCGCCGGCACCTGAAGGCACAGGACCCCCATGGCCGTAGCGTACTCGTCACCCGGGTTATCGGTCCAGTGGCCGTCCTTTGCCTGACTGTCGACCAGCCGGGCCCGGAGGGCGGTAAACCATGTTTTCCAATCTTTGCCGCCGACCTGATAGAAGGCCTGGGAGCAATAGTAGAGCGCGTAAAAATAGTGCTCCCGGTAGGCCCATTCATACTTGTCCAGCGGGTGTTGAACGAGGTAGGTGATCCCGTTCCGACATTCCTTCGACCGGGACTCGCCGCACAGATACAGGCACAACACGGCCGCGCCCGTTCTGGCAGGACCCGAGCTATGAGTCGTCGTCTGATAGCTGAAGCCGAGATCGGAGTTGTTCTGGCATTTCTTGATGTATCCGACCGCCTTCCGAATGGTCTCGGGCGGAACCTTGAACCCGGCGTTGGCGGCCGCTCGCAGCGCAACGACCTGGACGACGGTCACCGAGATATCCGCATCGGTGGCCTGCGGCTGGTATCGCCAGCCCCCTTCCGGATTCTGCGTCTGTACGGTCAGGCGTATCGCCCGCTCGATTCGAGGGCGAAGGTCGTTCCGCTGGGTCATGCCATAGAGCTCCGCCAGAGCCAGGACGGCGAAACCATGCCCGTACATGGGCGGGCCGGCGCTGCCCCCTCGAAACGCCAGTCCGTTGCGCTGCACGGTCTCGGCCAGCCAGTCGACCGCGCGGGCCAGAATCCTGCCGTATTTGCCTCTTCCGGGCTGATGGCCCGCCGAAAGGAACGCGAGGGCAGCGAGGCCGGTTACCGCTGCATCGGCGTTGTACTGAGCGCTGTTCCAGTGGCCATCGGTCTGAGCTCGGGAAGCGAGGAATGTGAGCGCCTTCTCCACGGCGGCTTCAGAAGCGGGTGTGCCCAGGTATTCACGGGCTTCCACGTCGAACGGGTCTTTGCGCTGAGCGGCGCCTGACACGGCCATGGCGCCGGCCGCTGCGGAGCTGATGGCCCGGATCGCTTCACGGCGCGTCCAGCCGGTCCGTCGGCTCATTTCCGCTCCGACAGAGCGCGATAGTAACGGCTCACGAGGTCCCGGTACTCGATCGGCACCTGGTCGAGCTTGCCCTGACCCATCAGCTGTTGCTCACGCAGGCTGAGCGGGCCGAAGCGATACGCTCCGGCGGCGAGGTTGCGCACGGGCCCCGGCCGGGCCGTGACGATGGGAGCCGTTCCGCGAGTCGGTTCGCCATTGCGGCTGATCTGCCGGCGCGAGCCGTTGGGCGATGGTGTGGAACGGCGTGCCGCCGCGGCCAGCTGCTCCCGGTTCTTTGAGAGGATCGTATCGAGCCCCTGGACGATGGCGGATTGCTGCCGCTGGATCGGCGAGGCGGTGTTGCTGGCCCGGATCCCCTTTTCGATCGGGGTGATATCCTCCGCGATTGCGTTCAGGCGGGCGCTCTCCGAGACGGCCTCGCGGGCGTCATTGGCGAGATTTCGGAGGCCGTTCTGGATCTCCCGTTCGCCATCCGCGATCCGATGGAGCTCTTGTCGTTCCGTATCGTTGAGCCCTCGGTCGGCCCGGCCCGAGCGCAACGTCTCCAACGTCGACGTTTCGGCATGGAACTGCGCCTGCATCTCCCGTAGCGCCCGGAGCTCGCCGGCGCGATTGGCCAGCTGATGCTCGGGACTATCCCGTTCGCCTGCCTGTCGCTGCAGAGCGGCGGTTCGCTCGGCCTGACCCAGCGCTTCGGCGAGCCGCTCCAGTGTTCGAGCGCTGTTGGCCTGGGCCCGCTGGGTCGCCGCGCCGGTGTCCTGGCGCCACAGGGCGTGCGCCGCGTCGCTCATTCGCTGGAGGGCCTGATAACCCATCCACTTCATCACATTGGATGACAACTCTTCCGTCGCCCCGCGCAGGCGTTCGTTCAGCTTATCCTGCGCTGCCGCAAGCTGGTGGGCGCCCTTCTGAGCCTCGGCTTTGTCCTTACCCGCCGAGGCTTTGTGCTCGACGCCGGTTCTGCCCGCCAGCGCGCGCTGATCCCTCGCCACTGCCTCGACGGCTGTGCGGGCTTCCCGGGCGGCGGCCTGCGTCTGCAGAAGCCGGGCGGCTTCGCGGGCCTCCATCGCGGCCTGCAGGAGATCGCGCGTGGCCTGACGAGCGGGGCCCCTGGCGTCGCTCGCGGACCCTTTGCCGAGCGCCTCGGCGGCGCTGCGCATCGACCGGGACGCTCGCCGGGCGGAATCCTGAGCCCCGGGCGCCTGGGCGAGTTCAGGGATGATCCGGGCAAGATCGCCCTCGACGCGCCTCTGCTCGGCTGCCGCTTTGTCCGCTGTCGGTTTGTCCGTTGCCCCCTCGACCGTCCGCTGAACCGCGCGCTGCCGATTCGACAGCTCCTGCAAGGCGTCGGCCGCCCGTTCCACTGCGTCAGCCGCACGGTCCAATCCCTCGGGTGAGGACGCGGTGTTTGGCGGATCCATCAGATCGGAGGCGAGGCGCTCCAGAGCGCTGGCGCTGCGACTCTGGAGAGTCCGAGCGTCGGTGACGTTGCCCTCCGCGAGTTTCCTGCGCGCTTCCGCCTGCGCGGTGGGCGTGTTGGATCCGGCAAACGCGCGGGCGGCGTTCTTCACTGACGGATCGGCGGCGGCATCGGCCGCCGCGCTCAGGCGGTCGGCCAGAGCGAGCGTTCGTTCGTTCAGATCGGCCTGAGCTCGGGCGAGATCCTGTGCGGCGCCCCGCGGCGCGGCCTGGGACCGGTCGGCGAGCCGCCGCTGTTCCGCCGCCAGGGTATCGGCTTCGCGGGCGAGCTCGTTGGGAGAGGCTGGCGCGGAGCTGCGATTCGCGATACGCTCCAGGCTCCGACGAACGTCGGTGGCAATCTCGGACGCCCGGCCGGTTGCACCGTTTCTCGCCGCGGCGGCGGCCTCGGGCATCTTGCGGTTTGCGATATTCCGCAGTTCATCGGCAAGCGCGTCGCTGGCGGCGCGATCCTCGGGAGAGGCGAGCTGATTGACCCGCAGCATGTCGGCGGTTCGGGTTACGCTCTGACGTACCGCCTCCGCCTCACGCGCCAGCTCCATCTGGCGATCGGCTTGCGCAGCCGCGGTTTGGCGATCTGCCGACCGTAGCGCCATCTCGATCTTCCGCTCATCGCCTGCGAGGTTACGCAGGCGCTCGACCTGCTCCCTCCGGGCCTGCGCCGCCCTTTCGAGGACTTCGCTGACGCTGATGATGCGCACCCGTCGTTCCGTAGACCGCCCGGTATGCGGGCCGCTAATCGTGTCTTCGTCTTCGGCCTCGGCGTAATAGGTCACTGTGTCTCCCGGTACGACCTTCAGAGCCGAGAGGTTCAATGTGGCGCGGGCTGCCGCCTGGCCCGGTTGCTGGCCGCGGATGAGAGACAGCGGGGTGCGGCCGTATGATCCCGCCCGGCTATGGGCCAGCCGCATCGCGCCGATACCGTAATCATCGGTCGCATGCGCCTCAATATCGATGACCCCCGTGGGCGCGCGTTCGAGATCACCGGCAGGCTCTACGATGTGGACGGTCGGGGTTCGATCACGGATCACGCGGACGGAGTAGATCGGCTCCGGCTCGGCGGCGAAGCCGTACCGATCTTCAAGGCTGAGGCGGAGGGCGCCGTCATCGACCAGCGATACCGTGCCCTCGGCGCGCTCCTCCGTGACCGCGAGCGGTGTCGGCGGATGGCCGACGCGCTGCAGTATGGCGCGGCGCAGCGCTTTACTGGCGGTGAACTCGATGTGCGCCCGGGAGCCGGCTGGGGCGGCCACGTTCGCGCTGCTCGCGTCGACGGTCGTGGGCGCCTTGCGCATGTAGTCGGGATAGGTCAGAGTGATCCGTACAGCGCGGACCACCGGGCGATCTTCAACGCGAATCCGGTATTGATTGGAGCGGCCGTCCCCGCCGGCAGCGTAATAGAGGGTGTCTTCGAAGACCCGGGTCAGGCGGGTTGTGTACGCAGGGCGACCGTTGCTCTGTGTCGTCCGTTTCAGCCGGAGATCCCTCCACGCTCCCGTTCCTGAACGCGTATGGAGTCGTGCGCTTGTCGGCACAACCCCTGACGGGAGCGCCGTGACGAGGACATCCGCGCCTCGAGGTATCACACGGTCCCCTGGAGCAACCGTCCAGCGGGTCGCCGCCCAGATCGGGATATCGGCGTAGGGATGGATGATACGGCTCATCCATGTCACGAGGCCCAGGGGCGTCAGCGCGGCCTCAAGGAGCAGCGGGGCGCATCCGAGCATACAGTAGAGCCCAGCGCGGCGCCGCCGGCCGCCGGGTACCGCGCTTGCGAGGTCAAGGCCCTCCGTTCTGGCCCGGGCCTCGCGCAGCACGGCGTCGACGAGGTCGGAATCGTCCTCAGCGCGGGCCTTGCCGATCTCGACTGCCGTCAACAGCCGTTCGTTCAGCGCGGGAAACCGGGCTTCAGCCCATCCCGCCAGGACCGTGTCCGTTCGGTGACGCAGCCGGGGGAGGAGCGCAATCACGCCAACGCCTCCCAGCGCCGCTGCGGCCAGGAGCAGCTGGGAGGCAAGGCGAAGCGCAGACGTGCCGACGATGGCCCTGTCCAGGCGATACAACGCCCAGATCAACAGCGCGAGTGACCCGAGCGTATAGAGGGTCGCGGCAGTCAGGACCACGCTGCGATCTCGTCGCCGTGCCCGGTCCAGTCCTGGATATAGAAGATCAGAGCCCGTCATATCGATCGATGTCGGTAGGTACGGTGTAGGCGTCTATACTCCCGTTGAGACGCTTGTTCCTGCTGAAAGTGACAGAGTCGTTCGGAGTGGAAGGCGAAACGCACGATCATAGATGCCCGTAGACCGTATGTGCCCGGCGGGAAGCACAGGGGGTCGATGGACGGTCGAATGCCGACTGATCTGGAAAGGATGTCATGAAGCGCAAGATCCTGTTCGGTTGTATCATGCCGATCCTCTTGCTGATAGGCCTGGGCTATTGGGGCTATCGGCGCCTGGTCTCGAAGCCCGTATTGGAGCCGCGGCTGTCGACGGTTGATCGGGGAAACGTCGAGATCAAGGTGGTCGAGACGGGGACCATCGAGCCGTTGAAGAAGGTCGAGATCAAGTCGAAGGTGGCGGGCCGCCTTGCACGACTCTACGTCGATGAAGGTGATCGTGTTACCGCCGGGCAGGTCCTGGCGGAAATCGACCCGACGGAGATCAACAGCCAGGTCGATCAGATTCGAGCGCAGGTGGACGGAGCCCGGGCGCGCCTGGCCCAGACCGTCCGGGCCGTAGCCTATCAGAAGGAGCAGACCGACGCTGACGTCCGGCAGGCCGAGGAAGGAGTGCGGTCCGCCGAAGCGCGCCTGAGATCGGCTGAGCGGGACTACGCGACCCAGCCCGAGATCACGAGGACGGAGATCGCCCAGGCAGAGGCCTCTCTGGCATCGGCTCAGAAGAGTCTGGTCCTGCTTCAGGAATCGACACACCCACAGGCCCGGGTGCAGGCCCAGACGGGCCTGGACGAGGCTGTGGCCCTCGCCGCCCAGGCAGCGCGCAATCTGGCGCGCCAACGGAGCCTGCTGCAAAAGGGCTTCGTGTCGGAGCAGACAGTCGATGCGGCCGCTTCGGAGGAAACGGCCGCCAGAGCCCGGTTGTCGCAGGCTAAAAAGCGGATGGAGCTGCTGGATGAACAGCAGCGAACCGAGGCCGCCGAAGCGAAAGCGCGTGTTGCTCAGGCGGAGGCCGCCCTGGCCCGTGCCCAGACGGGGCGGAGTCTCGTCGCCGCGCGTCAGGATGACGTCAAGAGCGCGCGAGCGGCGCTTCTTCAGGCGCGTGCGCGGCTGGATGCTGCTCGGTCCGGGCGAAGACAGGACAAGATGCGGGAGGACGAGGTCGCCCAGGCTCGATCTGCTGTGGAGCAGGTCCAGAATCAGCTCGACGAGATTCTGGTTCGTCAACGGGATACGCGGCTGGTCGCAACGATGTCCGGGGTGGTCAGCAAGCGGTACGTCGAACAGGGCGAGTTGATCACCAGCGGCGTCAGCACCTTCTCCTCGGGGACACCGGTGCTCCAGGTGGCGGATCTATCCCGAATGCTGATCAAAGCCAGCGTCAACGAGGTCGACGTGCAGAAGGTTCGGCAGGGTCTGCCCGTGGAAATCCGGGTCGACGGCGTTCGTGGCGTCCGATACCGGGGCATAGTCAACAAGGTGTCGCCTTCGGCAATCGGCGCCGGTGATCCGAGTGGGCAGGGACAACGGGGCGACGGTGCGGTGATCCGCTTTGCGGTGGAAATCGGCATGACGAATCCCGATCATCGACTTCGCCCGGGGATGAGCGCGAGGAACTCCATCATCGTGAGCCGCCGGAGGAATGTGCTGCGCCTGCCTGCCGATGCGGTGGAGGGTGACGGCGCCAACGGCGTGGTGCAGCTGGCTCACGTGACGAAGAAGGACGGCAAGACAAGCGTCCAGTATACGCGAACCCGGATCACCGCCGGGCTGCGGGGTGACAGCTTCATCGAGATTGTGCGCGGACTCAAGGTCGGCGATAAGACGAAGCCCGGCGTATTCAAGGGTCCCAAACGAAAGGCGATCGAGCTGCGGTTCGAATAGGCAGGGTTCGGGCGGCGCTATGGCCGCCGTCCCAGGAGGTTCAGGGGATGAACAACGAGATCCATCGTGTGCTGTCTCTGCTGGAGGAAGGCAAGATCAGCGCTCAAGAGGCAACCGAGCTAATCGCTGCTCTCGGATCGGCGAAACAGACCATGGGGAGCGCGGGGAGCGACGAAGGCCCGGATGCTGGGCGTAGCGGGTCCGCAGAGGGCAGTAGAGAAGGCGGCCCGGACATCATTCAGATCATCGGGAGGGCCTTGCGCCGTATGGCCCGTCGTCAGACGCGTGCCACCTGGTGGCGGTACTACGCGTTCACCGATCAGCATTCGAGATCTCGCCTCGAGCGCGCGGCGACCATGACTCCCGCCGACCGGGTGCGGCGCGTCGCGACGGCGGTTGGCCTTGCCGATGCCGCCGAATGGACCTCGGAGGCCCTTCTGAGCGGGTTTGAGCTCGATGAGATGGCCCGGGGGCTGCTCCGGTACGCCATGGCGGACGAGTTTGGATGCCCGCTTACGGATGCTGAGGCGGGACGATGGATCACCGTGGGCGACATCGAGGCCTGGGCCGCTGATCACTCAACCCCGGCTTCCGAGTCCGAACAGCCTCCGGATCCTGCCGCAACCGGGGAGTCCGCAGCTGAAGCCGATGCCGTCGACGACGACAGCGGAGCCTGAACCGGCTGCATGACCATTCTCCATTGTCTCGCAACCGCTCTCGGCAACCTCCGCGCGAACAAGATGCGGAGCGCGCTGACGATGCTCGGCGTGATCATCGGTGTCAGCGCCGTGATCATCATGGTGAGCATCGTCGAGGGAGCGCGCGCGAAGATCGTGGAGGAGTTTGAGCGGCTCGGATCGAGTCTGATCATCATCGCCTACGACCCGCACAAGGCGGAGGAGGCACGTTCAACTCGGCGCTTGCCTGGTCTCACGATGGACGATGTCCAGCGGATTCAGGTGGAGTGCGATCTCGTCTCGGGGCTCTCAGCGGAGCTGCCCGTCCCGGATTCGATGACCATCCGATATCTCGATGCGGAGACGCCGGCGTCGCTTGTGGGCGTACAGCCCGATTATGCTCTTCTCAGGAATGTTGACGTTGCGGAGGGGCGCTTCCTATCGGAGGAGGATGTCACGAGCTGGGCCAAGGTATGTGTGATCGGATCCGAAATCAAGGGAAAGCTGTTTGGCCGGCGCCCTGCGATCGGAAACGAGATCGATATTCAGGGCGTCACCGCGACGGTGGTGGGAGTCCTGGCTCGGAAGGGGCGGAGCGGCGAAGGCAACACCGACAAGACCGTGCTCGCGCCGATCACGACGATCCAGAAGCGTTTCATCGGCAGGGAGATCGTCGGCATGATCTGGGCCAAGCCGGTCTCCAGTGAGCGGGTTGGTCAGGCTATGGATCAGATATGGGAGTGTTTGATGCGCGCCCACGATAACATACCGGGCTTCGAGGTGGACAGTCTGGAGAACATCCAGAACGCCATCGGCCGGATCCTGAGCATCTTTGGCCTGGTCCTTGGCGGAATCGCCGGGCTCGCGCTTCTCGTGGGCGGCATCGGCATTATGAACATCATGCTCGTCTCGGTGACCGAACGGACGAAGGAGATCGGCCTTCGGAAAGCCGTGGGAGCGCGCCGACGGGATATCCTGGCCCAGTTCCTCATCGAATCCGCGACGGTGTCGGGTACGGGCGGGCTCATCGGCATCGGGCTCGGCGCCGGCGTCGCCCATGCCGCCTCCTTTATCTCAAAACAGGTGATGAAGGGTGGGATCGGAGGGCGCGGGATCCCGGCTTACCTCCCGATGTGGTCGATCCTCGGTGCGTTCCTGTTCTCCGCGAGCGTCGGGGTGTTCTTCGGCCTCTACCCGGCCATTCGCGCCGCCCGGCTCGACCCGATCGAGGCGCTTCGGCACGAGTAGTATAATGGGCTCATGAAGAAGCAGCAGGCCCAACCGGCGGACGGACGTCGGATCGTGATCCAGAACCGCAAGGCGCGTCACGACTACCATATCGTTGAGACGTGCGAGGCGGGGCTCGTCCTTGTCGGCGCCGAGGTTAAGTCGCTCCGAGCAGGCGGGGCGAATCTGCAGGACGCCTTTGCGAAGATCGACGAAGGCGAGGCATGGCTTCATAACATGTACATCGCTCCGTTCGAACAGGGCTCGCGATGGAACCCCGAACCCCGACGGCCCCGGAAGCTCCTGCTGCATCGGGCCGAGATCGCACGCCTGTCAAGCCGTGTCGAACGGAAAGGCTATACCCTCATCCCCCTGTCGATCTACTTCAAGAACGGCTTTGCCAAGGTGGATCTTGGCGTAGGGATGGGCAAGCGCCAGTACGACAAGCGGGAGGCCATCGCACGGCGGGATACCGACCGGGATGCGGAACGAGAGCTCGGGGCGCGTCGGGCGCGCTGACCCGACGGATCGATCCGGGCTATCGATCGCTCGGGTGAGATAAACGATGGGAAGCGCTTTTTTTGGTGTGCCGTTGGCGGCTCTGGCGCTGATTGTCGCCGCGCTGCCACTCGTCAAACTGATCCACCTTGCGATCGACGGGCAGATCGACGCCGGCCTGGTCGCCATAGGCGGCTTAATGTATCTCGCGCTGATCGCAGGAGTGATCGTGGGGCCGGCGCCGGTGAAGGTGTGCGGCGTCGGCCTGATCGTTCTCTCCGCGGTGTTCTTTTTTCTGTATAGTCAGGGGTCGGCGCAAGCCGGAAATCGGGTCATCGACGATAGTCGCTTCGATGCATACGCCCGAGCCGTGGAGCGGAATCCGGAGGATCCGGTCGCCCGAATCGCGCTCGCAGAGGAGCTCGAGAAGCGGGGCGATGTGGAACAGGCCATTCAGCATCTGGAGTGGGTCCTGAGTCAGCATCCCAGGCTGGGGGCAAGGCATCAGGTGACGCTCGACATGTGGCGACGTCAGCTCGCGCGTCAGGGCCAACCGTCCTCGTTCTTCTGTCATCGCTGCCGCGCGGAGCAGCCCCCTGGGGCCGATCGGTGCAGCGAGTGCGGGGTTGCGTTCGGCACCGCGGTCGCGATGCGGGAACGGATTGCACAGGACGGCGGCCCGATCGTCATCCTGAGAGCATGGATCATCGGCGTGCCTGCGGCTCTGCTGGCAGTGTTTGCGCTCATGGAGCTTCCGAGCATCGTGGCGGGGCCGATCATCCTCGGGACAGCGATCGTGGCGGGGTGGCTGTTTCTCCGGTGGGTCGGCGGCGACATGGGCCACGACACCGACTGAGCTCATACGATCGCTTTGGCTCGTGAAGGCCGGGGTGAGCCGGCGGATGAACTTCAGGCTACGGTGAGTCGTCGTTGTGCGGGATGCGCCGCAGAGTGGACAAGGCCTTGCGCATGCTGCGGATCTCGGCCTCGGTAATCGGACCTAAGCCCGCAAACCGCTGCTCTTCCTCCGCTGTCATCTCCGGCTCCGTCCAGTTGAGCGAACGGGGGTTCCACTCCTCGATCGGTATGTACCGCTCGCCCAGTTTCCTGCAATGATGGCAGCGATAGCGCAGATAGACGTAGGCGTCTCCGCGTGTCCGCATAAAGGAGCTTCGATGCACGATATCTCGGCTGACAATCCTGCATCCGCAACGGCACGTGATCGGCGGCTTCTTCACGTCCTACCCTCCAGAATATGACCGCGGACAAGGCGGCCAACGATACATTGTACCCATTGCGCCTCGTCACTCATACGCGACTAATCGAAGCGCGACTACGTCGTAAGCAACGCCACCGGATGTTCGAGAAGGCCTTTCAGTGTCTGCAGGAACCTCGCGCCGAGCAGCCCATCGACGGCTCGATGGTCGCACGACAGGGTCAGCCGCATCCGTTTCCGTACGACCAGGCTGCCGTGCTCGCCTGGCTGCACTTCCGGCGCGATCGCCCCCACGGCAAGGATCGCGGCTTCCGGCGGGCTGATGATCGCGGCGAACTCCTCGATGCCGAACATGCCGAGATTGCTCACCGTGAAGGTGGCGCCCGACATCTCCTGCGGTGTCAGCTCGCCTCTGCGCGTTCGTCCGACCAGCGTTCGAGCCGCATCGGAGAGGTCGCGCAGGCTGCGCTCAGCGCAATCCGTGATGACCGGGATCCGCAGCCCTTCGTCGGTTCCGACGGCAATGCCGATGTTGATCGCCGCGTGCTGTCGCAGGGTCTCTCCCTCCGTATAGGACACGTTTACGTCCGGGTGGATCGCGAGCGCGGCGGCACAGGCTTTGACGACGAGATCGTTGACCGTGATCTTTCGATCGGGCGCCTGAGCGTTGAGCTGGTCGAGCGTATCGACCGCACGATCCATATCCACCGGGATCACGAGATAAAAATGGGGCGCGGTCTGTTTGCTCAACACCGTCCGGCGCGCGATCGCCTTGCGCATCCGACTGAGAGGGATATCGACAGCCGTCTGCTCCGCTCGGACCGAGGGTTTCGCAGTTCCCTCCGTTGGCTGGGCAGCCGCGAACGCGGCAACATCCTTCCCGACGATCCGTCCGACGCCCCCACCCGTACCCCGTATCTTGCCGAGGTCGACCCCGAGTCGCCGAGCCATGCTCCGCGCCAGGGGTGTGGCCCGGATACGCCCGCCATCGGCGGCTGAAACGGTCGTTGGCGCGGCCTCCGCCTCCGGCGCGGCAGAACCCGTCTCCGTCGGCGTCGCGGGCGCGCGTTCAGGTTGCGGAGCGGACGGAGGCGCTTCGTCGGGCACGGCCCCGATATAGGCGATGACCGAGCCGATCGCCAGCGTCTCGCCTTCGGCGGCGACGATTCGGATAAGGGGTCCGGCCTCTTCGGCGGGGATCTCGACGTTGGCCTTGTCGGTTTCGATCTCAGCGATCGATTCGTCGACGGCCACCATATCGCCCTCGCGCTTGAGCCATCGGAGGATCGTGCCTTCCTCCATGCCGTCGCCCATTTTGGGCATGCGTACCTCTGCCATGGTGGTCTCCTGGTGTTCGTCCGGTTGGTCCGTGATTGCTGGCGGCGGGGTCTACCGCGTTACCTGTCGGACGGCCTCGATGATGTGGTCCTCGTTGGGAATCGCGGCTCGCTCGAGTTCCCGAGCGTAGGGCATCGGGACGTCGGCGCCCCCGACCCGCAGGATCGGTGCGTCGAGCTCGTCGAAGGCTTCGTCCGCAAGACGGGCGGCGATCTCGGCCGCGATGCCGACGTTGCGCCACTCCTCCTGTGTGACGACGACGCGGTGGGTCCGCGCGACCGAGGAGAGGATCGTCTCCATGTCGAGCGGCGTCAGAGTCCGGAGGTCGATCACCTCGCAGGAGATCCCCTCCGACTCAAGCGCTTCGGCCGCCGTCAGGCATTTTCGCACCATGAGCGAATACCCGATGATGGTCACATCGGTACCGGGCCTGCGGATGACGGCCTCGCCGAAGGGGACCGTGAAGTCCGGATCCTCGGGCACCTCGCCCCGGTTGGCGTAGAGGCCCGCGTGCTCCATGAAGATGACCGGGCTGTCGTCCCGGATGGCCGTCTTGAGCAATCCCTTGGCGTCGGCCGGGGTATAGGGGAGGACCACCTTCAAGCCCGGTGTATGGGCGTACCACGACTCCAGGCTCTGGGAATGCTGCGCCGAGAGCTGATTGCCCGTCCCCGCAGGGCCTCGAAAGACCGCGGGGCAGGTGATCCGACCGCTGGACATGTACGTGATCTTGGCGGCATGGTTGATGATCTGGTCCATCGCCGATAGAGCGAACGACCAGGTCATGAACTCCGCGATCGGTCGAAGGCCCGCCATGGCGGCCCCCGTTGCCAGACCGGCGATGCCGATCTCGGAAATGGGGGTATCGACTACCCGCATCGGCCCGAACCTCTCCATCAGCCCTTCGGTAACCCGGAAGGTCCCCTGATACTGGCCCACCTCTTCACCGCAAATGAACACATCGGGGTCCCGTTCCATCTCCTCGGCCATGGCCATGCGGAGCGCTTCGCTATATCGCATCAATGCCACAGTCGGATCATCCTTTCGCGAACACGTGCTCGTACAGCGTATCGGGCAGCGGTGCAGGGCTCGATTCGGCGAACTCGATCGCTGCGGCAATCTGATCGGCGATCGTTCGTTCCATGGCCTCGATGCGCTCGGTATCCAGGTCGCCGGAGCCGAGAAGGTGGTTCTTCAGCGCCTCAACGGGATCTCGGGACTTCCATTCCTCGATCTCCTCTGTGGAACGATAAAACTGCTGCTGCTGGGCATTGTCGGCCACCCCATGCCCGACGAAACGGTAGCAGGTCATCTCCATGAAGATCGGGGCGCCTGTTCTCCGGATCTCCTCCAGCGCCGTTTCGGCCTGCTCCAGCACGGCTATGGGGTCCATTCCGTCGACACGGCGCGCATCCACGCCATGCGCCCGGGCCTTGAGGAGCATGTCCGGCTGGGCGGTCGATCGATGGACGGCGGTGCCCATCGCGTATCCGTTGTTCTCGAGGATGAAGAGAATCGGAAGGCTGTACAGGCCGGCCATGTTGAGGGCCTCGTGGACGCCGCCCTGGTTCATCGCGCCATCGCCGAAGTAGCAGACGCAGATGCGCTGTTCGGCTCGGTACTTCAGCGCGAAGCCCACCCCGACCGACACGGGCACCGGGCCTCCGACGATGCCATCGCCGCCGAGGAAGCCTCGGGACGGATCGATCAGGTGCATCGAACCCCCCTTGCCTCCCGCGCATCCTGTCGCGCGACCCATCAGCTCGGCCATGATCTCGCCCGGCGGAGTTCCGACGGCGAGCGCATGCGCGTGATCTCTGTAGGTGCTCAGAACCAGGTCGCCCGGCTCCAGGAGCGGCACGACACCGGCTACCAGGGCCTCCTGGCCGTCATACCGATGGAGATAGCCTCCGATCTTGCCTTCACGGTACTTCCGGTACAGGCTCTCCTCGAACCGGCGGATCAAGAGCATGAGCTCATACATGCGGGGAAGATCAAAGGCGCGGCCGCGTACCTCCGGTTCGTTCGGCGGAACCGCCACCGCTTGCTGCGTCAACGTGGTGAACCTCCTCGTCGTGTCGCCGCGGTTCGTTCGGACGGTCGCTCTACCGCGGCTGCAATCACCTTGAGCATACCATGCAGTTCCTCTAGCATGCGCGGAGTCCTCAACGGTACGGTCATGGCATCCGCGGTGAAGCGGGCCTGGGGCAGGCTCTGTGTCAGCAGTTTGATCCCTCGGGGCGTCAATCGCATATTGGCGCCGAACTGCAAGACGAGGGTCTTGTTGCCGTAGGTGACCCCAGCCACACCGAGATCGCGGGCTTTCAGGCGGAGTTCGACCACCTCGAGCGCGTTCCATACGGCCTGGGGCGGCGCGCCATATCGGTCTGTCAGTTCCTCCTGCAGGGCTTGCAGGGCCGACTGGGAGCGAAGGCCGGATAGTCGTTTATAAAAGTACATCCTCTCGGCCTCGTTCGGGATATAGGCCGGCGGGATGTTGGCGGTCACGGGCATATCGATCGCGGGCAGCGTGTCGTCGACCGTCTCCTCGCCGCGAGCGCTGGCGACTTCCTGCGCCAGAAGGCGGCAGTACATATCGAAGCCTACGGCGCTCATCGCCCCCGATTGCTGGGCGCCGAGAAGGTTGCCCGCGCCCCGTATTTCGAGATCGCGCAGTGCGATCTGATAGCCCGATCCAAGGGCTGTGAACTCCCGGACGGCCAGCAGCCTTCTCTCGGCTTCCTCAGTCAGGGCGCGGCCCTTACGAACGAGCAGGTACGCATGCGCTTGCCTTCGGCTTCGTCCGACGCGGCCCCGAAGCTGGTATAGCTGCGCCAGGCCGAAGTGGTCCGCGTTATTGACGATGATCGTATTGACGTTGGGGATATCGAGGCCGTTCTCGATGATCGTCGTGGAGACCAGGATATCATACTCGCGGTGGTAGAACCCGTGCATCACCCGCTCGAGTTCGTCCTCGGACATCTGCCCGTGACCGACGCGGATCCGGGCTTCCGGCACCAGACGCTGGACCTTCATCGCGACGCTATCGATCGTCTCTACCCGGTTGTGTACGAAGTAGACCTGACCGTCTCTCTCTAGTTCCCGAAGAATCACGTCGCGGATCAGTTCCGCGTCGGATTCCATGACGTAGGTGGCGATGGGCAGACGGCCTTCCGGGGGATCTTCGATGACGCTCATATCCCTCAGGCCCGACATCGCCATCGAGAGGGTCCTCGGGATCGGGGTTGCCGTCAGCGTCAGAACGTCGACCGTCTTACGGAGCTGCTTGAGCCGCTCCTTCTGGGCCACGCCAAATCGCTGCTCCTCGTCGATGATCAACAGACCCAGCCGGGCGAACTCCACATCGGCCGAGAGGAGGCGGTGCGTGCCGACCACGATATCGGCGGCGCCCGCCTTGAGATTGGCGATGGCCTGCTGCTGCTCCTGGCGCGTGCGAAAACGGCTCAGCAGTTCCACGCTGACCGGATAGGCCGCGAAGCGTTCGGAGAAGGTGAGGTGGTGCTGGGCTGCGAGGATCGTCGTCGGGCAGAGGACCGCGACTTGCTTGCCCGCTTCGATGACTTTGAACGCAGCCCGAACCGCGACTTCTGTCTTACCGTAGCCGACATCGCCGCAGATCAGCCGATCTGCAGGTTTCTGCGAAGCCAGATCCCCTTTGATATCGGCGATGGCCTGCGCCTGGCCTGGCGTTAGTTCATGAGGAAACGCATCCTCCATTTCAGCCTGCCAGGGGGAGTCCTCTCCGAGTGATGGCCGTTCGGCGGACTCGCGAGCGGCGTAGAGCGCCAGGAGCTCGCGGGCCATTTCCCGGGTTTGTTCGCGCACCCGGCGCGTGGTACGCTGCCAGTCTGCGCCTCCGAAACGGCTCAGTGAAGGATGGACACCCTCACCGCCGATATAACGCTGTACCCGGTCGATCTGATCGGCAGGGACGAAGAGCCGGTCCGTACCGGCGTACTGAATCGCCAGATAGTCCTTTTCAGCCCCGTCGGCGCTCCGGCGAACGAGTCCCCGGTATTGCCCGATACCGTGGACAACATGGACGACATAATCCCCTTCACGCAGTTCGAGGAGACTGGAAACGGGGACACCGCCCCGGGCGCGGGTGGTCGGGGCGAGCTGGCCGGTCCGTCCGTACAGCTCGGCATCGGTGAGGACGTACAGCATCGCGTCGTCTAGCTTGAAACCCTGGCGCAGGCGCCCTTCGATGACGTGCATCCCGGATCCTGCGTCGTCGGTTGCCAGCGGCACGCCCAGCTGGGTGAGCACTTCCCGAGTACGCTGAGGCTGGTCGGTTACCGCCGCCGCGCAACCCCCAATCTCGATCCACCGTTCGACCTCGGCGGCCAGGAACTCGGTGCGGTTCCGAAAGGTCTCCATCGGCGCTGATCGAAGTTCGACCGAGGCCACGGGCTCTACTCCGGCCAGGCCGGCGGCATCGTCCGTTGTGGTGGACGCCGCATCCCGCTCGATTGTATGGAGTGCGATACTGGCAAAGGAACGATGGGCCTCAGTGATATCCCGGTCCGCGAAGCCGCTCCACTCGGCGCCTTCGAGCAGATCTCCGCGCTCCAGTCGGCGCTCGCGCGCTTCGGCTCGTTCCCCAAGCGCTCGGCGCCATTGTCGCGTGATCTGATAGGGGTCATCGAGGATGACGACCGGGACCGGAATCGAACCATCGGGACGGGTGGATTGCCGACTCGCCTCGAGATAATCGAGGGCGCAGTACTCCTCCTGTACGATGTAGGGCAGATAGTCCTCAAGGGCATCGAAATAGGATGCATCCCGCAGCGCTCCGAGGTCACCCTCGACGCGCTCTTCAAGCGCCTCGGCATCGGCGTGTCTACCTGCATCCCTCAGAACAGCGGTACGCGCCTCAAGCCGCTCCCGTATCTTCGGCACGGCCTTGCGAGCCCTGTCCGCAGATAATACGATGCTTCGGGCCGGGAGGAGGACGGCGCGTTCGATCGGTGCGATGGAGCGTTGCGTGCCTGGATCGAAGGTGCGGAGGGTTTCCACTTCATCGCCGTACAACTCCATGCGTATGGGCGTATCGGCGCCCGCCGCGAAGACATCGACGATGCCGCCCCTGCCCGCGAACTGGCCCGGTCGCGTCACGGTGAGAACGCGTTCATAACCGATCCTGGCGATTCGGTGATAGAGCATATCGAGCGCGATGCTATCGCCTCGCTGCAGTTCGATCCGGGCCTCGAGCATCTCGTCGGGCGGACCGGTCCTCTGCAGAATGGCTTCCGCTGTGGCGACTACCACGGATCTGGCCGCTTCTGTGAGAGCCGCGAGAGCCTGAATACGTTCGGATAAGGCGGTATGATCGACAGCGCTGCGGAGGATGATGTCCCGCTGAATGGCGGGCAGGTTCAGGACGGGTATGGCTTCGGGCACGAGGGCGCGGAGGTCGGCGCACAGGCGCTCCGCCTGTTCCTGATGGTGTGTGGCGACAAGGATCGGCCCTGGATTTCGGAGGGCGGATCCGGCGATGAGCAGGCTTCGGGCCATTCCGGACGCACCTGACAGGACACGAAGGCCGGGTCCGCTCGAAAGACCGTCGATGAGATCATGGACGACGTCGATGTCGTCGAGGCGATGAACGAGGTCGGTCAGGCGCATACGCGTTAGCCCGGCGCGCAGTACGGGCCGGCGCGTGATTATACCCGAAGCGGCTGCGGATCCCGGCGCGCTTACCGGTCCGGAGGTTGGCCTATGCCGGGACCGCGGAGCAGGACTTCGCCTTTCTTAACGTAGCCCTTTTCGCGAAGGACGTGCTCCCTGCCCGTGCGGGTCTTGATTGCTTCCGCCATCCTGGTGGATACGTCGAGGCGGTTCTCGAGAGCGCGCGCTCGGGCCTCGCGCTTGTGGTTTTCCTCTTCGATACGACGTGCTTGACCGAAGGGCTCCAAGGCCCATGGGAATGCAACGACCCAGTAGATTGCGATGGCCAGAAAGGCGGCGGCTGTCACGCCAAGACGGCGGAGCCGCATCAACCTTGAACGCTGGACGGCCATGGAGACACGCTCCTTTTCACGAACGTCGAACGTTATAGAACGCCTTCCAACCAGCATACGCCGCCTCGTCTCGAAGTTCCTCCTCGATCCGCAGCAGCTGGTTGTATTTCGCGACGCGGTCGGTCCGATTCGGGGCGCCGGTCTTGATCTGTCCGCTGTTGGTGGCGACGACGATGTCGGCGATGGTTGTATCCTCGGTTTCGCCTGATCGATGCGAGACGACGGCGGTGAAGCCGGCGCGCTTGGCCATCTCGATGGCATCCAGCGTCTCGGTGAGCGTGCCGATCTGGTTCACCTTGATGAGAATCGAGTTCGCGGCCTGCTCGCGGATGCCGCGCGCGAGGTATTCGGTGTTTGTCACGAACAGGTCATCGCCGACGATCTGTACATGCGAGCCGATCCGCCCGGTGAGCTGTCGGAAGCCGTCCCAATCGCTTTCCGCCAGCCCATCCTCAATGGAGATGATCGGGTAGCGGTTGACGAGAGAGGCCATATAGTCCACCATCTCCTCGGTCGTGAGGGTGCGCCCTTCGCCCTTCAAGACATAGTGGCCGTCTTCGAATAACTCGGACGCCGCGAGGTCCAGTGCGATATAGACCTGCTCACCGGGCCGATATCCCGCCTGCTCTACAGCCTCGATAATGACCTGAATGGCATCCTCATTGGAGTCGAGGTTCGGCGCGAAGCCGCCTTCGTCGCCGTAGGCCGTGATCTTGCCGCGGTCCTTGAGCACCTTCTTCAGGGCGTGGAAAATCTCGGAGCCCATCCGGAGCGCCTCGGAAACGCTCTCCGCGCCGACCGGCATCACCATGAACTCCTGGAGGTCGACATTGCTGTCGGCGTGCTTGCCGCCGTTGAGGATGTTCATCATCGGGACCGGCAGCACCCGGGCGCCCACGCCGCCGATGTAGCGGTAGAGGGGGATGCCGAGAGCCGATGCGGCGGCTTTCGCGACGGCGAGAGAGACGCCCAGGATCGCGTTGGCGCCGAGCTCGCTCTTGTTCGGGGTGCCGTCCATATCGCACATAAGCCGATCGATTGCCGACTGGTCCGTGGCGTCCATGTCGATGATCTCGGGGCCGATGCGCTCCATCACGTTGTCGACTGCGGTCAACACACCCTTGCCGGAATACCGTTCGGTGTCGTTATCGCGAAGCTCGACGGCTTCGTGCGTGCCGGTGGAGGCGCCGGACGGCACGGCCGCCCTGCCCATGAAGCCGTCCTCAAGATAGACGTCCACTTCCACCGTCGGGTGGCCGCGGGAGTCCAGGATCTCTCGCGCCACGACATTGGATATGGTGGTCATGTGAACATACTCCTGTACGTTGATAGGGCCGCCGCCTGGCCTGTCGACCACGATTGGCATGGAGGAGATAGGCGGCGCCCGGGATTGGCGCATTGTAGCATACGCGTGCAGTAGCGGACCCCGCCAGGACGATGGGTACACTCCATAAGGGCCGGAAGAAGCTCCATGGCGGAGCGCAGACGAAAGGGCACGATTTTGGCTATCCGCACCGTGAGTCGTAATGTAGTTCCCGTTCTGGCGGAGCCTCGCGGCGATGCCGAACAGGTGAGCCAGCTCCTTTTCGGCGAGCGCGTCGAGTTACTCGACGCGTCGGACGCGTACAGCCTGGTTCGATCGGCCGACGCCTACACGGGCTGGTGTCCGTCCTCAGCCCTGGCCGACAGCATCCGCGACGACTTGCCGGCGCGGATGGTAACCGCACTCATCGAGCCGGTTTATTCTGGCCCGGATCTCAGCGCGACGCAGGTGACGCTCCTCACGCTGGGTTCGCCCGTCCGCACCGGATCGGCTCCAGCTCCTGGGTCGTCTCGGATCGAGCTCCTGCAGCCCGGCGGCGGCAGCGTGTGGATCCGCGCTGGCGCCCTCGGTGATCTTCCGACTGTCGAAGGGATCCCGGACGGGGACCGACTGACAGCCGCGGCCTATCGCTTTGCCGGCGTGCCCTATCTCTGGGGAGGGCGCTCGACGTTCGGCATCGATTGTTCGGGATTTACGCAGCGGGTCTATGCCCTGTGCGGTGTGACAATCCCGAGGGACGCCTATCAGCAGGCAGCCTGGGAGGGATTCGAGGTTGTTGCCCGGGAGGATCTCCGCTGCGGAGATCTGGTCTTTTTCCTTGGCGATCGGGACCCGAGGAACCGGGGGATCACGCACGTCGGGATGGTTCTCGATCCGCCTCTGTTCATCCACGCCCTCGGATCGAGGGGTGTGGTCATATCTGCGTTGACCGAGGATCCCTTCGCCCGTCAGCTAAGAACCGTCGCGCGGCTGAAGGATTAGAACCGCAGTCCGAGATCGGCATCGAGAGAGCGGACGTGATAACTGTAATCGCCCGAGGTCGCGGAGCCCCTGGCGGTGTAGCGCTGATCCCGCAATCCGATCTGAAACACCGTGTTGTTGCCGAGATCGAAGGCAAGTCCGAGGCTCATCGTACTCTGGGTTGAGGCAAGGTAACCGGTGCTGTCGGCTGTATCCCACTGGTAATAGAGGTTGCTGGCGATCCATACCGGGTACTCTAGGCGGAGGCCGTAGCTGGTCAGGTTGGCGCTGCCGCTTCCGAAATAGCCCCCGTAGCCTCCGCCGTAGTAGCCCCCTCCAGGCAGACCCGTAGTCGGCGGCGTCTGGGAGCTGGCGGTTCTCGTGTTGGAGCGCATGAAGTTGGCGTTGAAGCTGGTGATGAGTTTGCCCAGGGGGCGGGCCTGCGCGTTGAGATAAAAGGTCGCGGTGTTCGTTCCTCCCGTACTGCCCACATAGGATACATCCTGCAACATCGCGCCGCCGACCAGGGATAGGCGCTCGCCCGGATTGTAGTTGGCGCTGAAGGCGAGACCCGACCGCTTGCTGTTGAAGAGGTAGTCTCCGATGCTGGCGCCGGACATATAGGTCAGATCCAGACTCAACGTTGGCCATGGTTGATAGTTGATGGCGACGTTCAAACCCCGGGAGTTGCCTCCAAAACTCGCCGAGCCCATGCCGTAGAGGCCTCCGCCGAGCCCGCCGCTGTAGTTGCCGTAGCCGCCGAGCCCGCCGTTGACGCCGCCGCCATAGTAGCCGCCGATCCCGCCAATCGGCTGGCCGGTACCGCCATAGTAGCCTCCGGTTCCTCCGGTCTGGCGCGTTGCCAGTGTGCCCGTCTGGCCGGAGGCGCCGGAATAGTCGGTGTAGCCATTGAATATGGAGTAACCGCCCGAGGTCTGGTAGGAATATCCCAGGTTGAGGGTCATGTTCTTCATCGGCAGCGAACGGATGTTGAACGTAACGTCCTGGGCCGTGTTACTCTTGCCGCCGACGCTCTTGATAATGCTGTTCGTAACCATCGCATCGAACGAAAGGCGTTCGCCGAGCCTCCATTTGGCAGCAAGACGGGCATTCACGGAGTTGCTGCCGTAGGTGGACGGTTGGGTAGTGCTGCCGCTGCCCAGATTGAACACGGCCGATGTCATCGCGGATTGCCGCGCGAGTGAGGCGTCGATGGAGAACTGCCCGAGGCTCTGTTGATACGCCAGCGTTTCGGTTGTGTGGGTCGAGCGGCCGCCGCTGCCCAGTCGCGTTCGCATATCGTTATGGTTCAGACTGAGGGTGCCCGTCTTGCCAATCTGCCACAGCGCCCGGAGGGAGAACTGATTGTAGTCGTCCATGCCGACACTGTCGGCGAGGCCCCCGGACGATCCGGATAGATAGCTGTAGGCTGGCCGGCGCATCTTCTCCATCGTCGCCGTGAGCTTCACGCCAGCGGCCGGCTGATAGTCGGCGTTCAGAGACAGGCCTCGATCGTTGCGCCGAAAGCCCGGACTCTGGACAGCAGTGAAGTTGGAGCCGATGTTCTTCAGGGTCCAGTTCAGCTTCAGCCGATCTCTGGCGAACTTCATGTCGCTTCGGATCTGCCAGGCGCTGGCCGATGCGCCGTTGCCGGAGAGGCTCAGCGAACTCCGCGCCATCTCCGCTGTGATGGTGCCGATCTTGCCCAGGCTGCCCGTCGCGTCCAGCGCGATGATGGATCGATCGCCGGACGATTGATCGCTTCGCGCCGGGGTGTAGACGATCTTGATGATCTGCGTGCTGGGAATGGCCATCTTGAAATAGACCCGATTGGGCAGGAGCGGGTCGAGTACATAATCGGTGCCGTAGAGTTGAGGGAGACCGCTGACGGTCACGGTCATGGGCGTGACCGGCGTACAGCCCGTGATCTTCCCCTCCGCGTCCCTGATCAGGGTTACCTCGACCGGAAGATCCAGCACATACGGCGTCGTCGCGCTGTTGTATCCGTAGAACTGTTCTGTCTTGGTCCTCGTGTTGGCCGAACCGCCGTTCGCCATCTGATTCAGATAGGTGACGCCGAAGCGAACGGGCTTCCACTGGGTCAGATCGGCACGCCAGCCGGTCAACATCCCCGGTGACTGGTTGTATCCGTAGGTCTCAAACGTGATCGCGATGGTATCGAGTTCACCGACGATCATACCGTTGAGGAAGTTGAGTTCGCCGGTGAACGGGTCGAGAGTGTAGTCCTGGCCGAGAAGCAGCTCGCGGTTATTAATGCGGACCCGGGCGCTGCCGTCCACGACCTGACCGGCGAAGACGTAGTAGGGGCCCGATCGGTTGGCGCCGTTGATCACGATGGTCCGCGTTTGCGCTCGCTCCTCGCTGTACAGGGCGCTGACTTTGACCCCCGGGGCGACGTTCGTCGTCAGTGAGATCCCCTGAAGCGAGCGGCTGAAATCGACGAGCGAGTTGCCCATGATGCCGCCCTGAATGTGGCCGGCCTCGACGGCGAAGGTTTTATTGGCATAGCTCAACTTCAGGCGATTGTCATAGGGCATGCCGTACATGCTATTGCTGTAGCGTGTCTCAAACGTGAGCAGACCGAGCACCTTACCGGTAATCGTCAGGTCCGTGTCCGTATAGCCGCCCATGCCGCGCCGTCCGTAGTAACTGGCGTTGTCATAGGACGCTCGACTGCCGCCGATGCTCTCCATGTGGTACCGGATGTTGTGCTGCCCGTTGATCTTGATGTCGGACCGGGTCCTCTTGCCGAGGTTCTGCATCCAACCCTGCAGGGTGTCGAGAATCTTGAAGGGGAGGCGAAAGCCCTTTCGGCGTACGCCCACCGCGGGGGCGCCTGGTTGCCCCGAAGGGTCCTCCGGAATCGCCACAATGGGGCCATCCGATCGGGAAGAGGTACGGAGCAAGGCATCCCAGAGCGTCTCGTCGGCCCTCGAGGGCTGCACGTCCGCAGGCGTCGTCGGCGCCGTTTGCGGCCTGGTCGATACCGGCTGGCCGCTCTTCAGCAGGGCGTCCCAGAGCGTTTCATCCGACCGTGCAGCCGCGTTGGCCGAGACGACCGCAAGCGCCAACACCATCAACCGGCTCAGGGCCGATGCTGTCGCCAGGCGATGCGCGAGTCTCGCCATCCCATTGCCGTTGTTCAGTGGACGCCACTCCCCGCGGCCGCTGCCGCCATCGCGACGTTTTCTGCGGCCGATTGTCTGAGATACGTTAGTTTGTCGCCGATCCGTTGCAGTATGGACTCACGATCGGCCAATCCCGTCAGCGCTCGCGAGACCACAACATCGGCGTCGAGGGCATCGAGGTCGATTCGGTAGTCCTCGAGCCCGAGCGCGCGCATCGTCGCGGTTACCTTGGGATCGTACGCGATGGCGGTGGGGGCTGTACCGCAGACGGCGCTCAGGATGATCGCGTGCAGGCGCATCCCGATGAGACCCTCCACGCCGTGAATAGCCTGCAAGGCCGCCTGCGGATCGCCGGCCGTGTCGACAATGGAATCGGACAGCCCCTGCAGCGTCTCGGCGCAGACCGGCGCGTCGAGGGCCGGGTGCATGGCGATGCCGATCAGGCCGATCCCGGCTGCCGACAGCTTCTGCGCGATCGGTCGGCACGCCCGGGCGATGTCTCTATCGTGCCACGGTCGGAGCGCGAATCCGATCGTGGGTCGCTCCCGCGGCTCGGGCCTCGGTTGCGGCGCATCAAGGGCGTAGGCCGGATCCGCAGTCACCCTGATTCGGTCCGTGGCTATGCCGAGATCGCGGAGAAGCTCGGCGGAAGCCTCGTCCCGGACCGTGATCGCTGCGGACCGATTGGCTGCGTTGTAGACGATGCGGCGGGAGATGGACCGGCGCAAGGGTCCTATGCCCTGAGCGCAGAGCATATAAGGCCGCTTGAGGGCACGGGCCTTCCGCATGATCCATGCGTAGTACAGCAGGGATCTCAGGCTGGTCGTATCCTGCAGCAGGCTGCCGCCGCCCGAGATCAGGAGATCCGATGCAGCGATGGCGCTGCTGACCGCCCTCATGTTCCAGCGGTCTACGGCCTCGACGCCGTGTTGCGCACGGGACCAGCCCGGATCGGCGCTCAGGACCACGATGTCCCCGGGATGGGCAAGATCGGCCTGCGCAAGGAGACGGAGTAGCCCCGCAAGCACCGCTTCATCGCCGGCGTTCCGAAAGCCATAGTAACCGGAGAAGACGATCCGCATTTCGGCTCTATCCCGACGGCGGGCTCGGTCCGGGGCGGGATCTCAGGGCCAACGTGGCGATGGCCACGCCGATCACGGCGCCGAGGATGATGCCGGTCAGAACCCGGGCCGCGGAGAGTGCGAGCGGCGTATGGATATGGCAGAAGGTGTTGAGGATGGAGACCTGCCCGAGCGCGCCGAGGACAGCAAGGGGCGCGGCCCAGGCTCGCCTTCGTGTCAGCGCGGCAGCCGCCGCGAGGACCATGGCAGGATGACCGATCAGGAACTCCTTGGTGCGCGGACGCGCGGGAAGGGCGATGTCGAGGATGGAGCGAAATCGCATCTCGAAGCCGGAGACGCCCATGCCCGACTCATTACCGGTCCGAACCACGGCGACCATGAGCGCCGCCAGGATCGCAAGGGCGAGTGCGAAGGCGCCGATGGTGATCGGCTGACGGACGAACGCCTGCAGGCGAGTTCGGATGCGCACGATCGCGGTCTGAATGGTCTCAGCGGGCGAGGCAACGCCGACGATGAGCGCCAGGCCGACGAGGACCACCGGAACGGCATGGGCCGCTTTGATGCCAGCGAACTGATCGGTCTTGACCATGAACGCCCGCGATGCGAGCAGTCCGACAATGGGCGCTAGGCCGCAGGCGGTTATGGCCGAGGCCTGGATCAGCATGCCGACTCCGGTGAACATGTCACGCAAGGACGATCCGGTCCGGGTTTCTGCGCCGTCGCTCGTGATGAGGCGGACGAGTGGCATGCAGGCCAGGGTTGGCGTTGCCAGAGCCGCAGCGAACGCGACCATCTTCGCTCCGCTCGGTCCGCTCCAGGCCAGCGCCATCAACGCCGCGCCGGTACCGAGGAGCGCCGCCCAGGCGAGCGGCGTTCGGAGCGGGAGCAACGCCATCGACGCGCGGACAACGAGAACGGCGCAAAGAAGCGCCATGAGCGGAGCCCAATATCGGGGAACAGCCGGATCCTCAAAGAACCGCGCCGGACCCGGGCGCAGCAGGCCCATCTTCCCCATCCGATCGACGATGGATGAGATATAGTGGAGGTTGGCGCCGATCGGATCTGATCCCGCGAAGGTCAGCATCCGCACGTAACAGATGCGGATATTCCGCTCCCGGGCCGCTTTGGCGAAACGCTCGATGGCGGCGTCCTCGCTCAGCGCGCCCATCTCCCCTTCCGAAATGCTGTGCACGCGGACAAACTGGCCTCCGAGAGCCTCTGCGAGCCGCTCGTCTCCCTGCTGCTTGCCGAACTCGATCAGCCCGAAGCGCAGGCCCGTATGCATGAAGGCTTCCGCGGCTCCGACGGTGCCGCCCCGATTGCCAAGGATTTCGGTGCCCGTACAGATCACCGTCTGAGCGCCCGCCCCGGCGCAGGATCGGAGGACGTGCTCGACGGTAGCCTCGTCGGCGCCCGGAAAGTTGGAGATCCTCGCGACGACATGCAGGCCGGCGCGCAAGGCGGTGTCAGCGGCTACCGGTGGGATACCGATGCCCAGGCGGCTCAGGGCAGGGTAAGCGCTCGGGAAGAGGCGGCCAGCGTGCTTGGGATCGTTCGACCCGAGGACCGTGTACGGTCCGTCGTCCGGATCGATCTCGCGGGTGGCGATAGCGCCGCGATAGGACCACTCTCGTGCCGTTCGGTCCATCAGCGCCGGATCCGCCATGTGGACGGCGGTGATGTGGCCGTCGCCGTTTACGGACGCCCGACCGCTCTCGACGAGATCCGCGATCGTCTCCTCCTCGATCGCGACCGAGATGACGCCAGCCTCGCGAAACTGCCGCAGAACATCCGCAGTCGATGCGCCCGCGGCCGTCGCCAGTCGCTGGACCTCCGCATAGTCGATAACGATCTCGACGCTTCGGTTCCGCATCTCCGCTCGATATCGGAGCGCCATGGCCGCCAGCGACGCCGCCATGCCGACGACAGCCATGAGCCAGCAAACCCCGTTGAACGCTCGGGATGGCGTCATCAGGACCGCCGAGCCGTGATCGCGGTGTCGTCGGTGCGGATCATCACGTTACCAATCGGGATCATATCGGCGGGAGTAGCGGCGATCGACCAGATTTCGGCCTCCCAGAAGCATGATCAGCACGATACCGGCGACGAATCCGCCGACATGCGCCCCGTAGGCCACGCCGCCGCCACGGAGCTCCCCGCCCCCGAGCCAGTTCATGTTGAGGAACTGCAAGACGGCCCAGAAGCCGATGACCAGAACGGCTGGCACCTCCATCAGTGTGCTGACGATGAAGATCGGCACGAGCGCGAGGATCCGTGCGTTGGGGAACAGGACCAGATAGGCTCCCATGACCCCTGCGACCGCGCCGCTTGCGCCGATGGTCGGCACATCGGATTGCGGATTCGTCAGGACGTGAACGCCAGCGCCAGCGGCGCCGACCGCGAGGTAGAAGAGCAGAAAGCGGATTTTGCCCAGTGAATCTTCGACGTTATTGCCGAAGATCCAGAGGTAGAGCATGTTGCCGCCGATATGCAGGAGGTTGGCATGCAGGAACATCGAGGTAAAGATGGTGAGCCATCCTCCCGAGGTATGGACGACGTCCACAGGGATCATCGAGAAGCCGCTCGAGAGGCCGCCGACGCTCTCGTAGGTCCGTATCACGCCGACGGGAGTCACGACATCCACCGCGTGCCGCACGGCCGTCAGCCGATCCAGCAAGAAGACGACGACGTTCAGGACGATCAGTCCTAACGTCACTGCAGGAAACGTCCTGGTCGGATTGCTGTCGCGTAGCGGGATCATTGGGCGGACACCGGCGCATTCTGACACACAACCGAATCGCCCCGCAAGCGATCCGACACCCGGCCCTCCGGGAGCGCCCGACCGCAACCATCGAGCGGTCAGGGCCGTAGTCTCTACCAGCAGGCTCTGCCAAACCGGAGCCGATGTGGAGGTAACGCTCATGGATCTTGGCGCATTCTCGATCAGCCTGGCCGTCAGGGATCTCGAAACATCGCGGTCGTTCTACGAAAAGCTCGGGTTCGCTGCTGTGGCCGGCGTCGCCTCGGAACGGTGGCTCATCATGAAGAACGGCACAGCGGTGATTGGCCTCTTCCAGGGAATGCTTGAGAAGAACACGCTCACCTTCAACCCGGGATGGGATGCCGACGCCCAGCCCCTTGACACGTTCACCGACGTCCGGGACATCCAGACGGCCCTCATGGACCGTGGCATCGAGCTGAGCCAGAAGGTTGAGGAGTCGACGGCAGGTCCGGCCTACCTGGTTCTCACAGATCCTGACGGCAACCCTGTTCTCATAGACCAGCACCGGTGATACCGGTGCGCGTCGGTTCGTCTTCAGATCGGCCGACGATCACGGCCAGGCCCTGGAAGCGGAGACGCTCCAGAGGTCCAGGGGCGTCAGGTCGCCGATCCGGACCGCCTTGACATGGCCGTCGCAGAAGACGGTGACGTTGATCGCACCGGGATCTGGCGGCGTGGTGATCCCGTCCTTCCGCTGACGGGTTGCGTGTCTGCCCGCCAGGGTCGCCGTCGCCCCGTCGACCCCTGAAGGGTGCCGATCGGCCGAGCTCAGGGCCAGCGCCGCACCGGGGAGAGACCGGTTCGTCGAGAACCAGTCGAACGTCTCCGTAAGGAGCAGGCAACGGGTAGGCTCCACCACCTCCGCCATCGAGCGGGATACGAAGCCGCCGCAATAGGACGGGGTCCACCAGTTCACCAGATGGTCGTTGATCCCGTAGGAGGCGATGTTGCCGAGCGGCCACGCGCCGTCCCGGAGGTTCCCGCTCCATTCCGGACAGATGAAGAGCGACGAGAGCTCGAAGATGAGGGCCTGCCCGTTCTCGCCCGAATGGCCGGAAGGCGGGGCGACGTAGGCCGATACCAGCTCGGGCCAGTATTTGCGCGCGCCTGTGATCTGGATCGTTCCCTCGCATCGGCTCCCCACAACGCTGTCGAAGTAGGGCGGATAGACCTCGTCGAAGTCACCCGCGTACATGGCAATCGCGTGGCCGAGCTGCCTCGTATTGCTCAGGCAGGTCGCCTGACGCGCCGCCGCCCGGGCGTTGGCCAGCACGGGCAGCAGGATCGCGGCAATGACAGCGAGGACCGCCACGACCGTGAGCAGTTCGATAAGGGTCACGCCTGAACTCGAGGGTTGCCTTGCGGAGGTGCGTCGAATGGGATGGTCCGTTTGCGTCATCGGTTCGCGTCTCCTTTCGATGGTGTGTCTGCGGCGGGAGGATCCTCCGAGCCGATGTCCGGTGGCAGCTCGATATGGATATGGTTGCGGTGTCGAATCGGTTCATTGGCGTACCAGAGGACCCGGGGAAAGAACCGCTGGAGCACAACGACGGTCTGCCGGAGCCGGTCTGCCTCTGCGGGGTCGTCGCTCGGCCGCGCCCATGCCTCCGTCCGATCCCGATAGACGAACCGCTGCAGGTCCATGGCGCGGCCGAGCGCGTGGGCCGAGAGGACATCGTCGCTGCCCCGCTGAAGCCGATCGACATAGGCGCCGAGGTGGACGATTTCGGTCAGCCCGAGCTCCGCGCGGGCCGCACGAGCGAAGCGGCGGAGCCTGACGGCGAACTCGGGCTGCAGCGACGCGATCGCGCGGGGGACCGCGGGGGTTGTGTAGAGCCGAAATGAGACGCCGTGGATGGTCGCCGGCGCCGATGCCGTGGCTCCCCGCTCGGCGGGACTCAGATAGGGCAGGACAAAGCCGTCCAGCGGCCGAGATCCGGCCTCATCGAGGGCGGGGCGGGAATACCGATCGCCGAAGAAGAACGCGAGCCGCTCGACGGCCCGCTGTCGCCCCTGTTCCAGCGCTTCTGCGGTGAGAAAGCGCCTGGGCGGCGACGGGACCAGGCCCACCAACAGGGCCGATTCGGCAAGGTCGAGGTCGCTCGGGCTCTTGCGGAAGTACAGGCGAGATGCCTCCGTGATGCCCCGCGCGCCGAGCCCGTAGTCGATGCGGGCGACATAGAGGTCCAGAATGCGGCGTTTGGAGAGGCGCCGTTCGAGAGCGAGGGTCAGGAACGCCTCCAGAACCTTGCGGCGCACCGTCCGGTCGCCGGAGAGAAAGACGTTCTTCGCGGTTTGCTGGGTGATGGAGCTGCCGCCCTGCACTACCCGTCTGGCCTGGAGGTTGTGTCGCAGCGCCCGATGCATGGCGGCCCAGTCGAAGCCGTGATGGCTGTAGAAATGCCCGTCCTCCATCGCGACCGTCGCGTCGAGGAATGCGCGGGAAGACCGGACTGCCGGAGCGGTCGGCAGGGAGGCGACCCTGAACTCGGCCCATCCGTAGGTCGCGATGGCCCCGGCGCAGAAGGCGGCTGCCAGGCCCGTGCCGGTGCGCCGTCCGATCCCGCGGATGCGCGCAGGCAGTCTCGACCATGCTATCCGGAACCCATGGGCCAGCCCGTCGCCGAAGATCAGAACGGTGGCGAGCAGCCACGCGGCATGCTCAATATAGGGGAAGGGACGGTCCCACGGATGCCATAGCCAGATCCGCGCCTGCCAGACCGCCATCACCCCACCCACGATCATCTGAACCGCGAGCAGCGCTCCGAGGCGGCTGTGCCTGCTCCGGCGAGCCTGCGCGGTCTCGTCCGCCGATCCGGGCTGCATCCGGCGCTCTCTCCGCGCGGCCTGGCTCATGCGCCCTCGTCTCCGACGGGCGCAGATACGGCCGACGATGGCGTGACTGCCATCCTCCCGGTTCCGTGTACTACAGCCGATACTCTCGTCCATCGCCTCAGCTGTCCGGGCCTGTAGCCGCATCGGTCTCGCTGCCAGCCCTCAATCACCGTATATCGGCATCTCCCGGAGCCCAAGGGGCCGCGTCTCCCGTCCCTCGAGGCGCCCCGTCAGACCTGCGACATGTCCAACACAGGTGGCGTAACCCGAGCGCTGCTGGACGATGCTGCCCGAACTGATGCGGAGGCGTGCGAAGCTCGATCCCGTTCGGCGCCCATCCTCATGGTGATCCCGAGCAGGGAGCCGAACAGGACGCCCCCGCAACCGGCCAGATCGATGCCGAAGAGCGTATTGAAGCTGCCGGCGATGAGGACGGAGAGCCAGGACGCCGCCGCGCCATGCCTCCATGGCGATGTCGATTCCCTCAGAGCCCGATAGACGAACCATGCCAGACTCACCATGAGCAGCCCACCGGTGATGCCCATCTCGGCCAGCCACAGCAGCGGCTGGCTGTGGGGGGTCCGCAAGGTGACGTCGGTCGGTTGCCCTCGAACCTCGATGCGCACGGGCAGCGACAGCTGACCGACGCCGACACCCTCGAACCAGTGATGCCGGAAGGCCGTGACGCCCGCCTGCATCAGCGCGGCCCGGCCCTGCACCGATCGGGCCGACGAGGCCGCGTTGGTCGGACCGTTGCTGCGCACATGGACCACAAAGAAGAGGAGGAC